>ERZ1090861.51-NODE-51-length-81659-cov-11.858034_pt1 | contig 81659 bp, 72 predicted proteins | sample MGYA00478482_ERZ1090861 | MGnify/ENA primary metagenome ERZ1090861 (study PRJEB33644, sample SAMEA5815744) | chicken gut metagenome | biome: Chicken; feature: Gastrointestinal Tract; material: Caecum | place: Ireland | collected 2019-01-01 | study: A study of the... | reverse complement strand
TTGTAGAGATGGAGATCCGTGAGGTTCTCAACGAGTATGAGTTCCCGGGAGATGATACACCGGTTATTCAGGGTTCTGCTCTGAAAGCTCTTGAAGATCCGGACAGCGAGTGGGGCGACAAGATCATGGAGCTCATGGACGCTGTTGACGAGTGGATTCCGACTCCGGAGCGTGACACAGATAAGCCGTTCCTGATGCCGGTAGAGGACGTATTCTCTATCACAGGACGTGGTACAGTTGCTACAGGTAGAGTAGAGCGTGGTACACTTCACATTTCTGATGAAGTTGAAATCATCGGTATCCATGAGGATGTTAAGAAGACAGTTGTAACAGGTATCGAGATGTTCCGTAAACTGCTCGATGAGGCTCGCGCAGGTGATAACATCGGTGCTCTTCTTCGTGGTGTTCAGAGAACAGAGATCGAAAGAGGACAGGTTCTTATCAAACCGGGTACAGTTACATGCCATACAAAATTCACATGCCAGGTTTACGTTCTGACAAAAGATGAGGGTGGCCGTCATACACCGTTCTTCAACAACTATCGTCCGCAGTTCTACTTCAGAACAACAGACGTAACAGGTGTTTGCGAGCTTCCGGAAGGCACAGAGATGTGCATGCCTGGAGATCACGTTACAATGACAGTTGAACTGATCCACCCGGTAGCTATGGAAGAAGGTCTGAGATTCGCTATCCGTGAGGGTGGTCGTACAGTAGGATCAGGTACAGTAGCATCTATCATCGAGTAATCATAATCTGTTATCAGAATATATAGTTGAAATTAACCCCAGAGACTTCGGTTTCTGGGGTTTTGTAGTATATAAAATAATTAGGAAATTGGGAAAGCAATGACGAATATATAGAAAATAGCCACATCGATACTTAGTCTGAAGTATGTTTATGATAACAGTTTAATAACAAAATTAAAAGCAGTAAATCAATCGAAAGTGTCTGCGTTTATAAATCAATCGAAAGTGTCTGCGTTGTTCTAATTTACAGGGTTCCGGGTACAGTGTATAATGTGAGAAAAAATGATTGCGATTTAACTCTCTGCTGAATGTCCGGGAGGTGTTACGAAATGAGAAAAATCAGAACTGTTTGGCTCACATTGTTCCTGTCTTTTAATATATTGTCAGGCTGCGGGAAACAGGAGCCGGATATTGATCTGGCGAGTATTGACATAGCTGAGATCGATAAAATCGAACATACAGGAACTACAGGCGGGCAGGACGGAGGATTTTCATATTCTCTTTCAGAAAGTGAAAACAGCAGTTTTATCGATCTGTTGAATCAGGTGGAACTGGGTAATGCCGTGGATGAAAGAGAAGCATTATCAAATGGAGCAGTTTCTTATTACACACTTTATTTTACAGATGAAGAAACGCTGACAATCAGTCCGGGACGATATTTTAAGATTGGCGATACATATTATGTGTTCAGTAACTATGATGAATTGTGGGATGAGTTTACAGGATTCAATAGTATACATTAGAGGCGACTCCGGAGCAGTTATATTCAGATGAATCAGATATTACTGGCGGGCTTTGAGGATCAACTTATCCTCTATTTGAAATATGTGGAGGGCTAGGGTATTATGAATTGTATTTCCGGAAAATAAATATTTCGGTAGGAGCAATATAGATAGCAGAATCAAATGACCAGGGAAAGTCGGATTGCTTTACAGGGGTAATGGAGTAAACCATAATGAAAATATATGTGCTATTTATTAGGAATTGATAGAATGGGATGGTGAATGATATGGAAAAGCAGAGTAAAAGAATAATCGTTTTGTTGTCTGGTATCTGTCTGTGGATTTTTTTCATATTTCAAGAGGAGTTATCCCGTTATGGTCTTTATACTCTTACCAGCTACAACGTACATGAGATTGCTTCTTTTATACCATTTCTTTGTGTAGGAACAGCAATAATATGGTGTGGATATCTGATAGTAAAAGTGGCAAAAAGACAAGCTGAAAGATATGATCTGTTTTTTATGGTGATTCTGCTGCTTATTATATTCCTGATGGGGCGGTATATTTACCGGTGGAGTCATACCGGCAGTGTATCAGTCATTGCTACGGTCGAAAGTGTCGATAAGATGAGTGGTGAGATTGTAATAAAGAATACTGACGGGCAGACAACGACCCTGCAGTCTTCGGAAATGATAAATGGGATGCTAGAAACAGACGGGAAGAAATATCTAATCACATATGATGCAAATATGAATTCAGCAGGAACGCAAAGGGTGCATATGATTGCGCTGCCCGAAAATTAGAAGGTGCAGTTTGATAACGTTACTATAACAAAATACTATTTAAACATCCTGGTATAATAGTCTGATACCATAAGAATGATGAAGCAGAGCGGAATCAAGCTGCGTATGGCGAAAGAAGTAAATATATTTGAAATTCCCTCCCCCGGAAATTCCGGATCCAGGGGCTTTTTTAGTACTCAGACCAGCAGGTCTTCATAATATTTTTTAAATTCTTCCAGGAATTCTGTACAGACCTGAAACATATGGTATTCTTTTATAGAAGGAAACATATGTAAAGGAGCAGACAGGATGACGGGAGATATTTTAAGATTTTTTGCGGCTTTAATATTAGGAATGCATTTGTTTGATAAATACAGACAGGCCAGGCGACAGGGAGAAAGTCTCAGCTTCGTCTGGGGAGGAAGGTCTGCATTAATTGCAGCGGCATTTGTTGCCTTGAATCTGCTGATCGGCTGATGACAGGAAGCAGCGAAGCGGCTGTTCGGTTATGGATAAGCAGAGAAGCAGATTGCGAATATCCGTCTGAATATGAAAATTTTATTTGAAAGTAAAAGAGGAAAGATATTTCAGATTACAGAGATATCTTTCCTCATTTTGTCTTTAAAACAGCAAATTATTTTTAGTTTTAGCCTGCCGTATCCGGCTGATGGAGTTCCTGCCGCAGTTTCCTCAGTATTACTGCTGACAGCAGCGCTGCCAGAAGAGAGGTGCCAGCCATGTTAATCCACAGACCTGTAAGACCCAGCGGCCAGAAGACGCCGATCAGGATCACCGGAAAGATCAGCGCGGTTGACACAGAGATCAGCGTGGCCGGGAGAGGTTTTTCTACTGCCAGCATATAGCTCTGGGTGGCAAAGGAAAACCACCGGGTGAGATATGTTATGGAAAACAGCTGCAGTGCCGTAACGGCCAGAGCCAGAAGTTCCGGATCGGGTGACGGAACAAACAGCCGGGTAATCTGTTCCGGCGCAATGAAGAGTACCAGAGCTGACAGAACAGAGATAAAAGCGCTTGCCAGAAAACAGCAGCGTTCAATGGCCCGTACGCGGGAAAATTTACGGGCGCCCCAGTTATAGCCTACAGCAGGCTGCAGAGAATCGCACATGCCATAGAGGAGGGGCTGGATGAATCCGTCTGCAAACATCAGGATCCCATATACAGAGACTGCCATAGTGCCGCCCAGCCGCACCAGGATGGCGTTCATCAGTATAGATGTAATCCTTCCCGCGATATTGTTAAGAAAATTGGGGCTGCCGCAGCTCAGTATCTGGCGGAACATCTGCAGGTGAAAACGGGGCCGGCAGAAGCGCAGCAGCGCTTTTCCGCGGAAAAACGGTATAAGAGCAATCAGCGCGCAGATAAACATGCCGGTACATCCTGCAAGTGCCGCTGCCCACACGCCCCAGCCAAATGCGTCCAGAAACAGAATTTCCAGCAGTCCGCACAGAAGGGATATGAGAATATTGAGGAACATGCTGCCCCGGATGTAGCCGCAGATCCTCAGATAGTTGTCCAGAGCAAAGACTATGGTGGTGCCTGGGGAGCAGACCGCATAGACCCGCAGATACTGGACGGCCCGGCCGGCAAATGTGCCTTCCGCACCCATAAGGCGGATCAGAAGAGGTGCTGCCAGATACATGGCGGCTCCGATCAGGATGCCGGTCAGCAAAATGAGAAGGCAGGCACAGGTGAAAATGTTGTCAGCCCGTTCCTTTTTCTTCTCCCCCAGACTGATGGCAATAGGGACAGAAGAACCAACGCCGATCAGATCTGCCAGAGAGAAATTGATGATTACAAAGGGCATGGCAAGGTTTATGGCGGCAAAAGCAGTCGGACCGATAAACTGCCCCACAAAAACTCCGTCCAGTGTCTGATAAAGGGAAGATGCCAGCATGCTGACGGCGCCCGGAATGGACGCGGTAAAGAAAAGTTTTACCGGATGCGTTTGAGTAAAAAGCTTTGTTGAATCCATATAATACCTCTTGTGCTTTGATTAGTGAATTTCTTTCTGCAGACAGGCGGAGTATTTCCCGGTTAATTCAAGAAGAGCGCGCTGCTCCTCCCCCGTCAGGTTCTGCAGAGCTCTGTTTTCTGCCAGAATCAGGGGAGAGATAACATCGTCCATGAGTTTCTGCCCCTGTCTTGTCAGAAGGATAACTTTGGTTTTCTGACTGCCGCTGGCAGGAGCCAGAACCAGATATCCCTGCCGTTCCATTTTTTTCAGCAGCGAATTAATGGTCTGGGGCGGATAGTGCCAGGCAGCGCAGAGCGCAGTCTGAGTGAGAGGCTCGCTGCTTTCATACAGGGAATAAAAAAGCCACAGGGCCGAGTCGGACAGGTTACATTTTTTTGCGTAAATATGATAGATTTTAATCCGATTTCGGATAAAAGTCAATGCGCAAGAATAGAAGTCTGATGCGGCGGGGGAAATTGCCGGAGCGCTGTTTGAAAAGTTCCCGTATAAAATTTCAGTAATATACATATTCTGATTCTGGCTTATAATTTTTATTATGTATTCAGCGGGGGACGCTATGAAAACAGAGATCAGCAGAAATACAAAAAGAGCCGGGCGGATTGCGGCGGATATTCTTTATGATATTGCCGGCAGTATTCTGTATGCTGCCGGTATCTGGACTTTTGCGAAAAACGCGGATTTTGCGCCGGGCGGGATCTCCGGTCTGTCTTTGATCCTGAATCACCTCTGGGGATTTCCTCTGGGGCTTACAACCCTTCTTCTGAATGTTCCTCTTGCAGTGATCAGCTACAGGGTAATCGGGAGGGGATTTCTGCTGAAAACCGCTGTCAGTATGCTTATTTCCACATTATTTCTGGACATTATATTCCCTGTGTTTCCCATTTACCGGGGGCACCGGATTCTGGCGGCTGTGTATTCCGGCGCGTGTCTCGGGGCAGGAATGGCTTTGTTTTATATGCACGGTTCTTCATCCGGGGGGATTGACTTTATAGCAATGGTAGTGAAAAAAAAGAAGCCCTATTTTTCCCTGGGGGTAATTACCATGATTATAGATGTTGTAATTATCGCGCTCGGCTGGCCGGCTTTCGGAGACGTGGACTCCGTGCTCTATGGAGTGGCATCGACAGCCGTTTCTACTATCGTTGTAGATAAGATTCTGTATGGAATTGCGGCGGGAACGCTGGCAATTATAATAACAGGCAGAGGAAAAGCGGCGGCGCGTCAGATCAGTGAAGTAACAGAGCGGGGAGTGACGATTGTCAGGGGAACGGGAAGTTATACAGGAGAGAGCAGGGAGGTGCTTCTGTGCGCCTGCTCCAAGTCGGAGGCATATCGGGTAAAAAATGCAGTGCTTGAGGTGGACGAAAGCGCATTTCTTATGTTTACCGAGACAAGTGAGGTGTTCGGAGAAGGGTTTATGGGGAAGAAAATATAGAAAAGAAAGCAGAAGTGTCTGAAAAAGATGCTTTTGCTTTTTAATTTATGAGGCTCTATATCCGGGGTTGAAAAATGCTGTCTCATGCCGTAAAATAAAATGCAATGGACTGCAGTCAGCCATATCGAACAGCCGGCAGGTGTCAGTCAGATAGAACGGAGGTCGGATAAACCGATGGAAATGATACATTCCGAAAATCTCATATATGAATATGACAAGCGTGATGAGGAAGGCAACATCATAGGGACAAACCGCGCTATTGACGGTGTGAATATTGATGTGCCCCAGGGCTCTTTCGTGGCCATACTGGGACACAACGGCTCAGGGAAATCTACCCTGGCCAAGCACATGAATGCGATTCTTGTTCCCACAGGCGGAACTATGTGGGTGGACGGCCGGGACACGAAAGATCCGGCAGAGCTGTGGAATGTAAGACAGACCGCCGGCATGGTTTTCCAGAACCCGGACAACCAGATTATCGGAACTGTAGTAGAAGAAGATGTGGGATTCGGCCCGGAAAATCTGGGCGTGCCTGCAGACGAGATCTGGAAGCGGGTGGAGGACAGTCTGCGTGCGGTAGGAATGCTGGAGTACCGTACTCATTCTCCGAACAAACTGTCCGGCGGACAGAAGCAGAGGGTTGCCATAGCCGGAGTCATTGCCATGGAACCAAAGTGCATTGTCCTGGATGAACCTACTGCAATGCTGGATCCAAATGGACGGCGGGAGGTTATTGATGCGGTAGAAAAGCTGCAGAAGAAAAAAAATGTTACAGTTATTCTGATTACCCATTATATGGAAGAAGTGACTGACGCGGATCAGGTGTTTGTTATGGATGACGGGCATATTGTTATGCACGGTACACCCCGGGAAATCTTCAGCCGGGTGGACGAGCTGAAGCGGTACCGGATGGATGTGCCCCAGGTTACCATGCTGGCAGAGGAGTTAAGACAACGGGGGCTTGACCTGCCCCGGGGCATCCTGAGAAGGGAAGAATTGGTGGAAGCATTATGTCAATTAAGTTAGAACACGTGAATTATGTATACAGTGAGGGGACGGCTTATGAGAAGCGCGCGCTGAAAGATGTAAATCTTGAGATCCCCCAGGGACAGTTTGTGGGAATTATCGGACATACCGGTTCCGGAAAATCCACCCTGATTCAGCATCTGAACGGACTGATTAAAGCTACGTCGGGAACGGTGTACTATGACGGACGCAGCATATATGAAGAGGGCTATGATATGCGAAAGCTGAGAGGGCAGGTGGGGCTTGTATTTCAGTACCCGGAGTATCAGCTTTTTGAAGTGGATGTTATTACCGATGTATGTTTCGGTCCGAAGAATCAGGGCCTGTCCCAGGAGGAATGTGAGCGGAATGCCCGGTGGGCGCTGGATCTGGTGGGTTTTCCGGAAAAATATTATAAACAGTCCCCCTTTGAGCTGTCCGGAGGGCAGAAACGCCGGGTGGCCATAGCGGGAATCCTTGCCATGCACCCGAAGGTGCTGGTGCTGGATGAGCCTACGGCCGGTCTGGATCCGAAAGGGCGCGACGAGATACTGGATCAGGTGGAACATCTCCACAAAGAGACCGGAATGACAGTAATCCTTGTGTCGCACAGTATGGAAGATATCGCCCGGTATGTGGAGCGGATTATTGTGATGAACCGGGGAGAAGTGATGCTGGACGGGACGCCCCGGGAAGTATTTTCCCACTATAAAGAACTGGAAAAAGTGGGGCTTGCGGCGCCCCAGGTAACCTATGTGATGCACGACCTGAAGGAGAGAGGTTTTTCGGTATCTCCGGATGCAACTACGATTCAGGAGGCGGCAGATGAGATAATGAGGAGTTTACATGGTTAGAGATATTACAATCGGACAGTATTATCCGGCAGAAAGCCGGATCCACAGACTGGATCCCAGGGTGAAGATTGTCTGTACCCTGCTTTTTCTGATATCCTTATTTATACAGAACAGCCTTCCGGGATATGTTGTTGCCACAGCCTTTCTGGGGACAGTCATACATCTGTCAAAAGTGCCGTTGAAGTACATTGTCAAAGGGCTGAAACCTGTTGTAATTCTGCTTCTTTTTACAGTGGTCATGAATCTGCTGCTTACAAGAGGCGGGGAGACTCTGGTTCATTTCTGGATAATCACAATTACGGAAGGCGGTCTGCGGACATCGGTTTTCATGGCAGTGAGGCTGATGTATCTGGTTGCAGGATCTTCCATCATGACATTTACCACTACACCGAACGGTCTGACAGACGGAATCGAGAAGCTGCTTCATCCGCTGAACAAGATCCGTGTTCCGGTCCATGAGGTGGCCATGATGATGTCCATCGCCCTGCGGTTTATTCCGATTCTTCTGGAGGAAACGGATAAGATTATGAAGGCCCAGATGGCCAGGGGAGCGGATTTTGAGTCAGGCAATCTGATCCAGAGAGCCAGGGCCATGATTCCCATCCTGGTGCCTTTGTTTGTGTCTGCGTTCCGTCGGGCAAATGATCTGGCAATGGCAATGGAGGCCCGCTGCTATCACGGCGGTGAGGGACGGACCAAGATGAAACCGCTGAAATATCATGGAAGAGACCGGGCAGCTTATGCTGCGACGATCCTTTATATGGTAGTTATTTTTGTTGTGGGCAGATTTGTTCCATTTAAGCTGTGGATTTTCTGACGGGCCGGTACAGATGTGTATCTGTGGAGACGGGGAGAGCAAAGATTATGAAGAGAATCAGACTGACAGTTGCCTATGACGGTACAGGCTACTGCGGATGGCAGGTGCAGCCAAACGGTATAACTGTGGAAGAAGTATTAAACGCGGCTCTGTCGCAGCTGACAGGCGAGGAGATTAAAGTAATCGGCGCCAGCCGGACAGATGCAGGGGTACATGCAGAAGGGAATGTGGCAGTGTTTGATACAAAAACCGGCATCCCTCCGGAGCGGATTGCATATGCGGTAAACCGGCTCCTTCCGGAGGACATTGTAGTTGTAAAATCGGAGGAAGTGCCGGAAAACTGGCATCCCCGTTACCAGGATTCGGTAAAGACTTATGAGTACCGGATTCTCAACCGTGAGATGCCGGATCCGGTGCGCAGATTCACGACATTTCACGTGTCTTATCCGCTGAATCCGGAGGCAATGAGAGAGGCGGCGGGCTATCTTCGGGGAGAACATGATTTTAAAAGTTTCTGCAGTATTCACACGGATGTAAAAAGTACGGTGCGTACGATCTATGATATTACGATTGAAAGAGACGGCGATATTATTACGCTTCGGATCAGCGGGAACGGGTTCCTCTACAATATGGTGCGCATTATAGCGGGAACTCTGATCAATGTGGGGAGAGGCGCATGGCCGCCGGAAAGAATAAAAGAAATTCTGGAGTCGGCAGACCGTGGAAAAGCGGCTGCAACGGCTCCGGCCAGAGGACTTATATTAAAGGATATCCGGTATGAGGAATAAAAGCATATTATCCCATGCCGGATATTTCCGGTTGGGGCGGATTTGCCCTTCTTTTGCTTGCTATTTGTTCATAATATTGTTAGTATAAATTTAGTTGGATGCAGTCTTCAGGCAGGGCGGATCAGGCACAGATACAGGGACCGGGGAACTTTGAACGTAAGCGGGGACGGGCAGAAGCCGGCGCCGGCGCTGTGCGGACAGCGGTACATGCTGACAGGCTGCAGAATGCACGAATATGTAATTTGAGGAGGAAAAAAGATATGAGAATCTATGAGGCAAATGATTATCAGGACATGAGCAGAAAAGCGGCCAATATCCTGGCGGCACAGATTATTCTGAAACCGGACTGCGTACTGGGGCTTGCAACCGGTTCTTCGCCCATCGGTACATATGATCAGCTTGTGGAAGGATACAACAGAGGAGACCTGAATTTTGCTGAGGTAAAAACAGTTAATCTGGATGAGTATATCGGGCTGGATCATGAGAATGACCAGAGCTATTATTATTTTATGCACAGCCATCTTTTTGACCGTGTCAATATTGATCCGGCAAATACAAATGTGCCGGACGGCATGGCGGAAGATATTGACGCAGAGTGCGAAAGATATGAGAAACTGATCCGTTCACTGGGAGGTGTGGATATTCAGCTTCTGGGAATCGGGCGCAACGGACATATCGGTTTTAATGAACCGTCAGATATTTTTGATAAGATGACGCACTGCGTTGATCTGACAGAGAGCACTATTGAGGCGAACAAGAGATTCTTTGCATCCGCGGATGATGTGCCCAAACAGGCAGTTTCCATGGGAATCGGAACGATTATGAAGGCAAAAAAGATCCTTTTGATTGCCAGCGGAGAAGATAAAGCAGACGCGGTTGCACAAGCGTTCTTTGGCCCGGTGACGCCGGAAATGCCGGCTTCCATTCTTCAGTTCCACAGTGATGTTGTTGTAATCGCAGACAGCGCCGCACTGTCAAAGTGCCCTAAATAGAAAGAATGTCCGGAACAGGGAAGTAAAGAAACGGGCCGGCACAGTAAAGATATAAAAAGCCTGAAACAGGAGAAGGGAACGGATGGAGACGACAGAAAAAGGCAGGTATGAGAATCATCGCTGTGTGCTGGAAGTGTGCGCAGACAGTGTAGAGTCTGCAATTGCGGCACAGACAGGAGGAGCAGACCGGATAGAATTGTGCTCTGATTTGATTATCGGAGGCACATCGCCGGGCGCGGCTCTTTTCCGCCTGGTTCGGAGATATACAGATCTTGAGGTACGTGTTCTTCTGCGCCCCAGATTCGGCGATTTCTGTTACAGCAGATATGAACAGGATGTGCTGAAGGAGGAAGTGCAGATGTTTCGGGAACTGGGAGCTGACGGAGTTGTAATCGGCAGCCTTAATCCTGACGGAACGCTGGATATGGAGCAGATGGATGAGATGGTACATCTGGCCCAAGGCATGAAGATAACCATGCACCGGGCTTTTGACGTGTGCCGGGATCCTTTTGAAGCGCTGGAGCAGTGCAGAAAACTGGGGATTAATACAATCCTGACCAGCGGACAGAGAGCGTCCGCATGGGAGGGGAGATTTCTGCTGGCAGAGCTGATAAAAAAGGCGGAAGGGAAAATCGAGATACTGGCCGGCGCGGGAATCGGACCGGAGACGATTCCGGATCTTGCGGCATTTACCGGAGTGAGATCTTTTCATATGTCAGGAAAAACCGTGAAAGAGAGCAGAATGCTCTTTCGCAGGGAAGGGGTGCCCATGGGGCTGCCGGGATTTGATGAATATAAAATCTGGCAGACTGATGAGGCAAATGTCAGAGCTGCGTCCCATATCCTCAGTCATCTGACAGAATCCGGCTGAATTTATCCGGCGGTATGGGTCTGAAACAAAAATAAAATCAGACGAAAAGAACGGTAAAAGAAAGAACAGACAAAGAGAAAACAGGCTTGACAAACGGCGGGGGATAGTCTAATATCTCTCTGTAAGAACAGAAATATAAAACAAACGCTGTGAAGGGAAGAAGTAGCAGAATACCGCGAAAACAGAAAGCAGCCGGCTGATGAGAGGCGCATGATACGGTTTTGTGAATACATCCCGGAGCTTCACACCGAAAATCAGTTTATTGACCAGTAGGCTGTGACGTGAGTGCACGTTACCGCACAGAGTGCTGATTCAGGCACTTACAGAGCCGGACAGTGTGAGCTGCCCGGAAAACAAGGTGGTACCGCGGTTATATCCGTCCTTATTGTCAGACAGTAAGGACGGATTTTTTGTTGCGTCAGACGACTTCGGCGAAAGGGGACAGACCCCTTTCAGCGAAATTGTCTGACATTTTGGAAAATCACAAACGGGAAAACAAGAAAAGGAGAGAAAGAAGATGGGAATTTACGAAGAACTTCAGGCGAGAGGGCTGATCGCCCAGGTTACGGATGAGGAGGAAATCCGGGAGCTTGTTAATAATGGAAAGGCTGTTTTTTATATCGGCTTTGACCCTACGGCGGACAGCCTTCATGTAGGCCATTTTATGGCTCTGTGTCTGATGAAGCGTCTGCAGGAGGCGGGCAATAAGCCGATCGCGCTGATCGGCGGCGGCACAGGATATATCGGAGACCCTTCCGGAAGAACAGACATGAGAAGCATGATGACGCCGGAGCAGATTCAGCACAACTGTGACTGCTTTAAAAAACAGATGAGCAGGTTTATCGACTTTTCCGAGGGCAAAGCGCTGATGGTAAACAACGCGGACTGGCTGCTGGATCTGAATTATATTGAACTGCTCAGAGAAGTGGGCCCACATTTTTCTGTCAACCGAATGCTTACGGCAGAGTGCTACAAGCAGAGGATGGAGAGAGGATTGAGCTTTCTTGAGTTCAACTATATGATCATGCAGGCATACGATTTCTACGCACTGTTCCAGAAATATGGCTGCAACCTGCAGTTCGGCGGAGACGATCAGTGGAGCAACATGCTTGCCGGAACAGAACTGATCCGCAGAAAACTGGGCAAGGATGCAGGCGCTATGACGATAACCCTGCTTCTCAATTCAGAAGGAAAGAAGATGGGAAAAACCCAGTCCGGCGCTGTATGGCTTGACCCGGAGAAGACTTCTCCTTTCGACTTCTACCAGTACTGGAGAAATGTGGCTGACGCCGATGTGCTGAAATGTATCCGCATGCTTACCTTCCTTCCGCTTGAAGAGATCGATAAGATGGATTCCTGGGAAGGAGCGCAGCTGAATACGGCAAAAGAAATCCTGGCATTTGAGCTGACCAAGCTGGTACACGGTGAGGAAGAAGCGAAGAAAGCACGGGAAAGCGCGCGTGCGCTGTTCAGCCAGGGAAATGCGGCAGAGATGCCAACAGCAGAGCTGACAGAGGAAGATTTCAAAGATGGCAGCATTGATATTTTATCCATGCTTTCCAGGAGCGGTCTGGTGCCGTCAAGATCAGAGGCAAGACGTGCCGTACAGCAGGGCGGCGTTACCGTGGACGGTGAGAAGGTAACCGATATCGGAACATCCTACACAAAAGACGCTCTTTCAGGAGACGGAGTCATTCTCAAAAAAGGAAAGAAAAACTTCCGCAGAGTTATAGCAAAATAATAGCGTTTCAGCGCCGGCATACAGGGACAGACGCCCGGTGCCGGCGCCGACGTAAAAAGCAGAGACATAAAATGCACAGACAGGAGGAGAGATTATGGCATTTCGTGAAATCAAAGCAGAGGAGCTTCAGTTCAATCCCTTTACAAAAATCGGAAAAGAATGGATGCTGGTCACAGCCGGCGACGAGAAAAAGCACAATACCATGACTGCAAGCTGGGGCGCCATGGGCGTTATGTGGGGCAAAAATGTAGTAAGCGTATACCTCCGTCCCCAGAGATATACAAAAGAATTTGTGGATGCGGGTGAACTGTTTACAGTGTCTTTTTATTCCGCGGATCACCGCGGCGCTCTGAATATATGCGGCACAAAATCAGGCCGGGACTGCGATAAGGAAAAAGAAGCCGGACTGACTCCGTATTATACAGATGGAACAACAGCATTTGAAGAGGCAGATATGATCTTTGTCTGCAGAAAAATGTATGCTCAGCCAATGGGACCGGAGTATTTTACCGAGGACTGGATTGACGGAAAATGGTATCCGGATAAGGATTATCATGTGATGTACATGGCGTCCATCGAGAAAGTTCTGGTGAAAGAGGACGCCGGGAAATAAGAATTGTCCGGAGAAACACAGGGCAGAAGACCCGGGATCCGGGAAAATGGAAAAAAGGAAGCGGCTTTTCAGGAGAAAGCCGGCTTCCTTTTTCTGGTGTATAGTCTTTTTTCTGGTATATAGTCTGCTTATACAGATTTTCCCGTTTATACAGAAATCTATTTCCGGTACGCAAATTTCGGAAGGCCGTTTTCTTCGGGAACTTTTACGCTGCCCTGTACCAGGGGAAGCGCGTAGTCGATAAATGCCTGCCCGATATCGGAGCCGTTGTTTGTGATCCAGTCCAGAGGAACTGTTTTTTCCTGGTTGCAGATCCGGTTCACGTCTTCAGTAGTATATTCCATCTTGTATGTATCGCCGTCGATCCGCTTAAAGGAAATCATCTTTCCAGTCTCACCTGCAAGCGCGGCCTGTACGCCGTAAGCGCCTGCTCCGATGGCCTCCTGATGGTCCGCGGCGGAAAGCATGGAGGAAGAGCAGCGCTGGCAGACATTGAGCTCAATGGAGCGAACCTTAACGCCCAGGCGTGCTTTTACGAGGTTCTCCAGATATTTGCCGGAGCCGGTGAGCATCTTGTGTCCGAAGTTGTCCACACCTACGTCGCTGGCAAGCTCGCAGACGAAAGTTCCCTTGCCGTCGTTGATTCCCTCGGAGATGCAGACAACCAGGTTGGATACTTTTTCCAGAGCGTCCTGTACCTGGGAGATAAATGTCTCCTGGTCAAAGGCGGTTTCCGGAAGATAGATCAGCACCGGATTGTCTCCTTCAAATTTGCGTGCCAGGACGCTGGCTGCGGTGAGCCATCCTGCGTGGCGTCCCATGATTTCCACGATGGTAACTGACTTTTTGTTGTCATATACAGATGCGTCCACTGCCACTTCGCGAACGGTGGAAGCCACATATTTTGCCGCGCTTCCGAATCCCGGTGTGTGGTCGGTGAGCACCAGATCATTGTCGATGGTTTTCGGAACGCCGATAAAGCGGATATCGCTCTGAATGCCTTCTGCGTAGCGGGAAAGCTTGCTTACCGTGTCCATGGAGTCATTGCCTCCGATGTAGAAGAAATAGCCGATACCGTACTCTTCAAATCTGCTGAAAAGGGCCGGATACACTTCATCGCTCAGATCTTCGGGAAGTTTGTAGCGGCAGGAACCCAGATAGGAGCCGGGAGTTGTCTTTACCAGTTCCAGTTCTCCGCTTTCTTCCAGCGGTTTCATATCCATGATATGGCCGTTCAGGAAGCCTTCAATTCCGTTTACCATGCCATATACTTTGTCAAAGGAATCGCTTCTCTTAAGCGCTTCGGAGACAACTCCGTACAGGCTTGCGTTGATCACTGCTGTTGGTCCGCCGGACTGTCCGACGATTACATTTTTCTTCATGTGTTACCTCCTGTTTTCCGGGCAGAAACGATCCCGCCCGGGATGTATTTTCTAGTATCTACTATATCGGAAAAAAATAAAATTTACAATACACATGGAATAACATTTAAAATAATGGTATACTATCCGTAAACTCATACTAGGAGGAAAAGAGTTATGAAATATATTTCATTCGCCATTCCGTGCTATAATTCGGAAGCCTATATGGAAAAAGCCATTAATTCCATACTGGAAGGCGGAGAAGATGTGGAGATTATCGTAGTAAACGACGGATCAAAAGACGGGACACAGAAAATCGCGGAGCGGTACGCCGCAAAGTATCCGACAATTGTCAAAGCAGTCAATAAAGAAAACGGCGGGCACGGAGACGCAGTCAACTGCGGACTTGCCCATGCTACGGGACAGTATTTTAAAGTTGTGGACAGTGACGACTGGGTGGACAAAGATTCTCTGATGAAGATTCTGGAAGCAGTAAAAGGGTTTGTAGATACTGATACCCAGGTTGATATGGTGATTGCAAATTACGTATATGAGAAGGTAGGTATGACAAAGAAAAAAGTTATCCGGTATGATAACGTGCTTCCGGAGAACCAGATCTTCCGTTGGGATGATATCGGCAGATTCCACCTGGATCAGTATATCCTGATGCATTCAGTGATTTACCGGACAGAGATGCTCCGGCTGTGTCAGCTGGAACTTCCGAAGCATACCTTCTATGTGGACAACATTTATGTGTATTATCCGCTGCCGCATGTGCGCACCCTGTACTATCTGAATGTGGATTTCTACAGATATTTTATCGGGCGCGAGGATCAGTCGGTTAATGAAAAAGTCATGATCAGCCGGATTGACCAGCAGCTGTTTGTTACCAGGACCATGATCGCGATGTATGAGCTGAAAATGATTACGAGCAAAAAGCTCAGAAAATATATGATTAATTACCTCGCGATTATGATGACCGTATCTTCCATTCTGTGCATACGTTCAAAGAAGCCGGAAAACCTTGTAAAGAAAAAGGAACTCTGGGCTTATCTGAAGAAGAAAGATTATAAAACTTATTTAAAAATCCGATATGGTATTCTGGGTCAGACCATGAACCTGCCGGGACGCCCGGGACGGAAAGTATCTTCTCTGGCATACAGTGTCGCGAGAAGGCTGATCGGATTTAATTAAAAATTCCATAATTTGAATAATTTTTCAGCCATGGCGCATATTACTATTAAAAAAGTAAAGGAGTAATATGTATCATGGCTGTTAATTTTTCAGAGAGCATGACAAAAGAAAATCTGATGCGGGCGTTTGCCGGGGAGAGTCAGGCCCGGAACCGGTATACTATCGCGGCGGAACGCGCGGACAAAGAAGGAATATACACCATTGCGGAAATCTTCAGATATACGGCCGACCAGGAACGGGCCCACGCGGAACGGTATTATGATCTGCTGAAATCGCTGGCGGGAGAATCAGTCCATATTGACGGCACATATCCGGTGGATCCCCGGGAAAGTCTGGAGGCGGTTCTGCGGGCTGCTGAGCACAACGAGCATGAAGAATACGCGGATGTATACCAGGCTTTTGGCGACACAGCCCGGGAGGAAGGATTCCTGGAAGCTGCTTCTGCATTTTACCAGATTGCGGAAATTGAGCATATCCATGAGCAGCGTTTCGGGAAACTGGCTCAGATGCTGGAGAATGATACATGGTATAAAGGAACAGAAGTGCGGAAATGGATGTGTACCAACTGCGGCTATATACATGAAGGAAAACTGGCCCCCGAACTTTGCCCGGTATGCCGCCATGAGAAAGGATATTTTATTCCTTATGAGCTGGCAGGATATAAAGTGGAGACGCCGGGGAAATAGCACAGAAACAGAAGCAGAAGCAGGCATAAAAACGGACGGCATAGATGAGGGAATAAAGTGTATTTGTATAATGGAGAGGAGACAGATATTGAGCCAGAAAATGGAAAACCTGCTGAATCTGGCGCTGGACGCGACGCCGGAGGAACTTCGGAAATCGCAGGAACTGGATGTGGGGTATATAACAGAAGCAAATGAATGGGAGCTGATCATAAAATATTCCGGCTCCCTGGACCGGGTAAGAGAAGTATCTGTTTCTGTTACAGAGCTGCTGAACGGGTATGCAGTAGTAATTGTAAGGGAACCTCAGATCGAAGTGCTGGCGGGACTGCCGGAGGTGGACTTTATTGAAAAACCGAAAAGTCTGTTTTTTGAGGCGGAAAACGGAAGGCGGACATCCTGTATCGATGCGGTACAGGCGCCGCCTTTTTCACTGTCCGGGCAGGGTGTGCTGGTAGGAATTGTAGACAGCGGTATTGATTATGCCAATCCGGATTTCAGAAACGAGGACGGAACCACCCGGATTGCAGCGCTCTGGGATCAGTCGGCTCCCGGAAATCCGCCGGAGGGATATAATCTGGGCCGTGAATTTACCGGCGAACAGATCAACCGGGCGCTGCAGGAAACGGATCCCGCGGCCCGGCTGGATCTGCTCCCCAGCCGGGATCTGAGCGGACACGGAACAGCGGTGGCGGGCATTGCCGCGGGAAACGGCCGGGGCAGCGAAAGCAGAAGGTACCGGGGAGCAGCACCCGGCGCGGAACTGATTGTAGTGAAAATGAATTCGCCCAGGCAGGATGGTTTTCCCAGAACCACAGAACTGATGCAGGGAGTGGATTATATTGTACGCACTGCTCTGAGGCTGGGTAAACCGGTGGCGGTGAATATCAGTTTCGGAAATACATACGGCTCCCATGATGGAACGTCCCTTATGGAGCGATTTCTCAATGATATTTCACAGACATGGAAGAATGTAATCTGTGTGGGAACCGGAAATGAAGGCAGCAGCGGCGGGCACACCGGCGGGCAGGTATCTGATGAGGAAGAGGAAAAAGTGGAGATTGCTGTCCAGCCAAGAGAGACCGGTCTGAACGTACAGATCTGGAAATCCTATGTGGATGAGATGGATATTTCCGTAATCAGCCCGTCAGGCATGAGGGCAGGCCCCATTCAGGAAATTCTGGGGCCTCAGCGGCTGTTTCTGGGAGGGACGGAACTTCTTCTGTATTATGGGGAGCCAAAGCCATACAGCGTAAAGCAGGAGATTTACATTTCTTTGCTTCCGGAGTCATCCTATATTGAAAGCGGAGTATGGCAGATTGTCCTGACTCCCCGGCACATTGTGGACGGCTCCTATGAGATGTGGCTGCCCAGCCAGAATGTGCTCAATGTGGGAACCGCTTTCCTGCGGCCCTCTCCTGACACCACGCTGACGATTCCATCCACAGCGTCTCTGGTCATTACCGTGGCTGCCTATGACGCTCTGACTTTTTCCTATGCGGATTTTTCCGGAAGAGGGCCGGTTTCCCTTTATGAAGGGGAAGGGGCAAAACCGGATCTGGCGGCGCCGGGAGTGCGGATTACTGCCCCGGTGCCCGGCGGAGGCTACCGGGAGAATACAGGAACATCTTTTGCCGCGCCTTTCGTCACCGGCAGCGCGGCCCTTCTGATGGAATGGGGAATCGTGCAGGGCAACGACCCGTATCTGTACGGGGAGAAGGTAAAGGCGTATCTCAGGCGGGGCGCCCGGGAAGTGCCGGGGTATGACCGGTGGCCGAACGTGCAGCTTGGGTACGGGGTACTGTGTGTCAGGGACAGCCTGCCGAACAGCTGAGAAGCCCCTGGGGATTATCGGCTGAACAGATGTACTGTGACAGGCATAATTTATCAGTATAATGATAAGCGGATAAAAAAGCACTTGCAGTAATTGCGGGTGTTTTTTATTGAAGGCAGAGGGGATATTGACACATGAGGAAATAAATTTTCAGCAGAATGTTGACGCTGTGTCAGAATAATGGTATATTGCAATTAATGACACTATGTCAGAATAAAAATATAGAAACAAAATGAACAGGAGGATCAGTCTGTGATTATGCCAAGGCAGTTTCTGTATCCGTTAACTGCGGGGAAGACCCGTGGGAGAAGTATTATATACGTTTTGAAGAGCCGTCCTGTGAGACGCTGCCGGTGGGCTGCGTGCTGACCATGGTTGGGACCGGATCAGAGATGAATGCAGGGGCGGTGATCACGAACCCGCATACTCATCAGAAGATCGGTCAGTCTGTGGGCGCTTATACCAATGCGACTCACGGTATGACGCTTGCCGCTGTATCTCTGCCTTATTATCGGTATATTCTGCCTTACGGCGTACAGAAGTTCAAACGCTTTGCCGTGAATGTATGGGATATCGATCCGGCAGGAAAGACCGATGAACAGACCGCGCAGGAAGGACTTGACGCAATGGAGGCGTGGATGAATGAACTGGGGCTGGTCATGAATATTTCTGATCTGGGAGCCACAGAAGAAATGCTGGAGGGAATCGCCGGCGGCACGATTATCCTGCCGGGCGGATACAAGGTACTGGAGCATGACGAGATTGTTGAGATATTAAAGGAGAGTATGAAATGAAAAAAACATTAGTTGCATATTTTTCCGGGAAGACGTTGATCCCGTTCGCTACTTCCGGAGGCAGCGGTATCGGCGGGGCACAGAAGAGTATGCGGGAACACTGTCCGGAAGCAGAGTGGAAACAGGGGAAACTGGTAAACAGCGGAGCGGCTGCATGGGCGAAGTCCGTCATGGGAAAGTGAGGACTCTATGCCAAAAGGTTCAGAAGAATTGACGAATGCGAGAAAAGAAGAGATCATAGGCGCCTGCGCGGCGCTCTATGAGACAATGAGCTTTAAGGATATTACCATTCGGGATATCGGGGCAAAGACTTCATTTACGAGAACGTCGATCTATAATTATTTTCAGACAAAGGAAGAAATCTTTCTCGCCCTGCTTCAGAAAGAACATGAGGCGTGGATACTCGATCTGGAAGAAATGATGAAACAGAATGATTCCATGAGCGCGGAGATGTTCGCCGGGACTATGGCGCGGATACTGGAGAAACGGCGTACGATGCTCAAACTGCTGTCCATGAATATTTATGACATGGAAGTAAACAGCCGTCTGGAAAATCTGGTGGAATTTAAGAAAATCTACGCAGTTGCTTTTGATGCTGTGGGCAGATGCCTTGAAAAATTTTTCCTTTCAATGACGAAAGAGAGTATACAGCAGTTTTTATATGCTTTCTTTCCGTTCTTATTCGGCGTGCATCCCTATACTTGTCACACGGAAAAGCAGCTGGAGGCGATGCGGATTGCCGGAGTGGAAATCGCAGAAGGTTCTATTTATGAGCTGACAGAGGCTTTTGTGTTCCGGATGCTGAAATCCTTTGGGCAGTAATGACCGATCGGGATTGAAGCGCCAGTGAGCGGATGCAGAAGATCGCAGGATATTTCGGGAAATAAACGTATATAATATAGACAAAATACAGACAGAAAATTGTAAAAATGCGCGGGAAGCGGAAAGCACCCGTGCATTTTTACTATGAGAGCAGCTCAATTTTTCCCTTAGTTATAATGAACACATGACGGAACCTCCCTGATGGAGCGGTTTCTCAACGATATCGCGGGCAGCTGGAAAAATGTGATCTGCGTGGGCATAGGAAACGAGGAAAGCAGCGGCGAGCACACCGGCAGCGCGGCTCTTCTGATAGAATGGGGGATTGTAAGAGGCAAAGCCCCCTATCTGTACGGGGAGCCCGGGAAGTGCCGGGGGATGACCAGTGGCCGAATGCACAGCCGGGGTACGGGATATTGTGTGTGGAGGAGAGGCTGCTTGGAAATATTTAAGACATAAAAATATAAAACTGGACATTTTGTATGAATTTGATATAATTGGAGAATATAAAACTGAACTGTAAATAGAGAGGTGATTTTATGGATAATAACAATTTAGTCAGGATAATAAAAAATGAACTGCATTATTTCAAAAATGTAAATTATGGCGAAATTCGTTATATGAATTACAGTTCTGTCGAAAGAGATGCGGAAATAAAATGCAAAGATATTGTGGGAATTTATGGACAAAATGGTTCCGGAAAAACTGCTATGGTTGAAGCTCTGGATATTTTAAAAAATATATTAGCAGGTGAAGAGATTCCTTATGAACCATATGAAGGTCTTATTGATTCTGAAAAGGGAACAAAAATAATTACGTATTTTTACATGGAACAACAGAACACGAAGTATAAAATATGTTATGAAGTTTTACTAAATGTAGATCATGATGAAAATAAAATAAAACTTGCTTCTGAAAAGCTTACTTATTGGTCGCGTGGAGCAACATGGAAAACGGAAAGAGATTTAAAATTTATTAATCCTTATTATAATACGGATTTTATTTTAGAGGATGTGTCAGTTGAATTTGAATCTGAGCATAAGAAAGAATTTGAGGATACTTTATTAAATAAAGGCTTACAAAATTTGGCAGTATTTTGTGCTCAGAAAAATGTGTCAATTTTCTTTAATGATTTGTTTTTGAATAAATTTGCGGGGAGAAGTAATAAGCATATAGAAGAGGAGAAATTGTCCACTATTATTAAAGGACTCTCGGATTTTGGAAAATTATATTTTCAAGTTGTAAAGGTAAATCAGCTGGCAGACATAAATAGGAATGCAGTATTACCTGTTAATATTCATGCGGAAAATGATTATTTTGTGATGCAGGGCTGTTTGCCGTTGGTAATGAATGGAAAGGGAAAAATTCCGGAAAGTTTATTTATTCAATTAAATTCGGCGATTGAAGCGATTAATATTGCACTAAAGGCAATTATACCTAATTTGAGTATAGAATTAAGGAATATAGCTGAAGAACCGGATGAAGAAGGGGATAAAAAAATTTTTGTTGAGGTGTATTCAGTAAGAGATAAGAAAGAATTTCTTACGAGATATGAATCTGAAGGTATAAAAAGAATAATTTCATTGTTAAATTATCTTATCGCTTTATATAATTATCCGCAAATTTGTTTGGTTGTTGATGAGTTGGATTCAGGTATTTTTGAATATTTGTTGGGTGAAATTTTAAGTGTGCTTAACGATGAAGCCAAAGGACAGTTGATATTTACATCTCATAATTTACGTGCTTTTGAAAAATTAAGTATAAAGAATATTATTTGCACCACGATAAATCCGGAAAACCGATATATACGATTGACAGGAAAAGAAAAAAATCATAACCCGCGTGATTTTTATCTTAGAACAATTACAGTAGGAGGACAAAAAGAAGAATTATATGATGAAGCGGATTTACAATCCATAGGATATGCCTTTAGAAAAGCCTGTCACCCAGAGAGAAAGGTAAAGATTAATTTTTCAGAAGCCTTTCGAAAAAAACTTCAAGAAGTAGATAAATAAGGTAATGCAATATGACGAGGAAGAAAGTAGAAACAAAAAAGGCGGTTATATTTATTGTAGAAGGCAGATCAGATAAAAAAGCGTTAGAAAATATAATCCAAAAAATTTATCAATATAAGGATATCGTTTTTAAATTCATGGACGGGGACATTACCAGTGATAAAAATGTGAACAAGTTAAATGTCCAAAATTTGATATATGAACAAGTCGAAGAGTATAGAAAAGATAAGAAATTAAAGAAAAGTGATATTTGGGAAATTGTCCATATTTTTGATACAGATGGAACATATATACCAGATGAAGCAATAGAAGCAGGGGATTCTTCAAAGTTTTTTTATACCCCTGATAAAATATTTTGCAAAAATGTAGAGAGTGTAATTGCCAGAAATAAAGTAAAAAGAGAAATGATGGACTATTTACTTAGTTTAGACAATATTAAAGGGATCCCTTATATTGGCTATTTTATGTCATCTAATTTAGATCATGCTTTATATAATGAACAGAATTTGGATGATGAATTGAAAGGTGAATATGCAGATGCATTTTACGAGGAATTTCAAGGAAAAGAAAAATTATTTGTTGATTTTTTGAAGGAAGAAGTGGCAAATGGCGTACCAGATTCTTATCCGGTTTCCTGGAGATACATAAAAGAAGGGGTACATTCGCTGGAAAGACATACAAATTTATATATTTACTTTGATAAAAATCCATATCAATAATGATATACTCTGTTGATTGTATTATGAATCGCATTGTATTGATTGAAACTTTATGCGAGGAAGTTCGCCTGTCCTTCCGGCAGGAAATATGTTAAGATAGACAAAGAAATGAAAAGGGGAAATGATATGCGTTCACTTTTAGTCTATCTGAAACAATACAGAAAAGAATCCATACTGGCGCCTCTCTTTAAGATGCTGGAGGCGTCTTTTGAATTGCTTGTGCCGCTTGTAATGGCTGCTGTGATTGATGTGGGCATTGCAGAAAAAGACAGCGGCTATATTATACGGATGTGTCTTCTGCTGATCGCACTGGGACTGATCGGGCTGGTCTGTTCAATTACGGCCCAGTATTTTTCGGCAAAGGCGGCGGCAGGCTTCGGGGCAGGGGTAAGACATGCTCTTTTTGCCCATATTCAGAATTTTTCCTTTACGGAGATGGACACCATCGGTACATCCACCCTCATTACAAGAATGACAAGTGATATCAATCAGGTGCAGTCCGGCGTCAATCTGGTGCTGCGCCTGTTTCTGCGCTCGCCGTTTATCGTGTTCGGCGCGATGGTTATGGCCTTTACCGTGGATGGGAAGGCTGCCCTTGTGTTTGTGGCGGCCATACCGCTGCTGTCCGTTATTGTGTTCGGGGTTATGCTGATCACCATGCCCCTCTACCGGAAAGTACAGGCAAGACTGGACCGGGTCCTGCTGGCTACCAGGGAAAATCTGACCGGCGCCAGAGTAATCCGTGCCTTTAATCAGGAGAATGAGGAGAGAGAGCGGTTTTATACAGCCAATCAGCTGCTGACCGACGCCCAGAAGTTTGCCGGGCGGATCTCAGGGCTTATGAATCCGCTGACCTATGTAATCGTAAACGGCGCTATAGTTGTGCTGATCTATGTCGGGGCGGTGCGGGTAAATATCGGCGACCTGACCCAGGGAGAAGTTGTGGCCCTCTTAAATTATATGTCTCAGATTCTGGTGGAACTTGTAAAGCTGGCCAACCTGATTATTACAGTGACAAAGGCGGTGGCCTGCGCCAACCGGATCGAGAAAGTGCTGCTGGAGAAGCCGGATATGAAGGACGGAAGCCTGCAGTGGAATTCTGCGGATCAGGCAGAAGCCAGAAGAGAAGCCGGAAAATCAGACCGGAAGGCGGAGAGAGAAGAAAAGCAGGAGAATGGGAAAAATCAGGGAAGACCGTTCCTGGAATTCTCCCATGTCTCTCTTACGTATAAAGGAGCGGCAGGCGAGGCCCTGACCGATATTTCCTTCCGGGCAGAGCGGGGCCAGACCATCGGCGTCATCGGCGGAACCGGATCGGGGAAATCTTCCCTTGTAAATCTGATTCCCCGTTTCTACGATGCCACAGAAGGAACGGTCCGCCTGGATGGAAGAGATGTGAAAGAATATCAGACAGACAGCCTGCGGGCCCATATCGGAGTCGTGCCCCAGAAGGCGGTGCTGTTCCGGGGGACGATCGGGGACAATCTGCGCTGGGGAAATCAGCAGGCTTCAGATGAGGAACTGCAGGAAGCGCTTCAGATCTCCCAGGCGGCAGAGTTTGTGGAAAAGAAAGAAGGCGGACTGGATGCCCAGGTGGAACAGGGAGGACGGAATCTGTCCGGCGGACAGAAGCAGCGTCTTACCATTGCAAGGGCGCTGGTGAGAAAGCCTGAGATCCTTATTCTGGACGACAGCGCTTCCGCTCTGGATTTTGCCACGGACGCGGCGCTCCGGAAAGCTATCGCGGGGATGAAGGAGCAGCCTCTTGTATTTATCGTTTCTCAGCGGGCGGCGTCCATCTGGCATGCAGATCAGATTCTTGTGCTGGACGACGGCAGGCTGGCGGGGCGGGGCACCCACGAAGAGCTGCTTGAAAACTGCCCGGTTTATCGGGAGATTTACTATTCCCAGTTCCCGAAGGAGGCAGTGTCAAATGGCTGATAAGAAGAAAAAGAACAAACAGATTAAGAAAGCAAATCAGATAAAAACAATAAAAAAAGTGCTGCAGTATCTTGGAAAGTACCGGATTTTCCTTATCTTTTCCATTCTGCTGGCGGCTCTGAGCGTGGCGCTGACTCTTTATATTCCGAAACTGACCGGACAGGCGGTGGACTATATTGTGTCAGAAGGACAGGTGGATTTTCCGGCGGTGTTCCGGGTAATGATTCAGATCGGCGTGTGTACGCTGATCACGGCCCTTGCCCAGTGGCTTATGAATGTGTGCAACAATAAAATGACCTATCAGGTTGTGCGGGATATCCGGAACGAGGCCTTCCGCAGGATCGAGATCCTGCCGCTGAAATACATTGACGGGCATCCGGCGGGAGATGTGGTCAGCCGCGTGATCGCGGACGTGGATCAGTTCGCCGACGGACTTCTGATGGGATTTACACAGTTCTTTACCGGGGTGGCTACCATTGTGGGAACTTTCGGATTTATGCTGTCGGTAAATGTGGGCATTACTTTTGTGGTAGTTCTCATTACGCCGGTTTCCTTCCTTGTGGCAGGATTTATTGCAAAAAAGACCTTTGATATGTTCCGGCTCCAGTCTGAGATCCGGGGAGAACAGACGGAGCTGATTGAAGAAATGGTGGAAAATCAGAAGATCGTCCGGATGTTCGGAAAAGGAAAAGACGTAACAGAGCGGTTTGACGAGATAAACGAGCGGCTCAGAAGCAGTTCTCTGCGGGCTACATTTTTCTCTTCAATTACAAATCCGTCCACAAGATTTGTAAACAGTCTGGTTTATACGGGAGTCGGTATCGCGGGAGCTTTCGGTGTTATCCATCAGGCTCTTACTGTGGGGCAGCTGTCCAGTTTTCTAAGCTACGCCAACCAGTATACCAAACCGTTCAACGAGATCTCGGGAGTGGTGACGGAGCTTCAGAACGCCATTGCCTGCGCTGCCCGGATCTTTGAGCTGATCGAGGAGGAACCCCAGACGCCGGAGCCGGAGAATGCAGTGGAGCTGAAGGATGTAAAAGGATATGTGTCGGCAAAGGACGTGTCTTTCTCCTATCTGCCGGGCCGGAAGCTGATTGAGCATTTCAGTCTGGATGTAAAGCCGGGACAGAGGATTGCCATCGTGGGTCCCACCGGCTGCGGCAAGACCACGCTGATCAATCTGCTTATGCGTTTCTATGATGTGGATAAGGGAAAGATCGAAGTAGACGGCGCGGCGGTGGATCAGATAACCCGGCACAGTCTCCGGGCGGCCTACGGCATGGTGCTGCAGGATACCTGGCTGAAGACCGGTACGATCCGGGACAATATTGCCATGGGACGGCCTGACGCGGGAATGGATGAGATTATCGAGGCCGCAAAGGCTTCCTATATTCACAGCTTTATCATGCGTCTGCCGGACGGCTATGATACATGGATCACAGAAGAGGGAGGTGGCATTTCCCAGGGACAGAAGCAGCTTCTGTGTATTGCCAGGGTTATGCTGTGCAGGCCGCCGATGCTGATTCTGGATGAAGCCACATCTTCCATAGATACCAGGACAGAACTTAAGATCCAGAACGCATTTGCCCGTCTTATGGAGGGACGGACTACATTCATTGTGGCCCACAGGCTGTCTACCATCCGGGAGGCGGATCGGATTCTTGTCATGAAGGACGGAAAGATCATCGAACAGGGGAAACACGAAGAACTGCTCAGGCAGGGCGGATTTTATAAGAAACTCTATATGAGCCAGTTCGCGGAAACAAGCGAGGCGTCATAAGAGGAAGCGCAAAGTTTCAGACATAAGAAAGAAGGAACGGATACAATGACAAAAGAAAGCACACTCTGTTATATCGAAAAAGACGGAAAATATCTGATGCTTCACCGTACAGTGAAAGAAAATGATGTCAATAAGGATAAATGGATCGGCGTGGGAGGACATTTTGAACACGGGGAAAGCCCGGAGGAATGCCTTCTGCGGGAAGTGAAGGAAGAAACCGGATATACGCTGACAAGCTGGAAATACAGGGGGATTGTAACCTTTGTGTACGGAGCGGATACCGTGGAATACATGTCCCTGTACACGGCAGACGGGTTTGAAGGGGAGCCCATTGCCTGTGATGAAGGAGACCTGGAATGGGTGGAGAAGGAGAGACTGTATGATCTGGAACTCTGGGAGGGAGATAAGATCTTCTTCCGCCTGCTAGATGAAGGAAGGGAGTTCTTTTCACTTAAGCTTGTTTACGATACAGAGGATGTTCTGAAATATGCGGCTCTGGACGGGACGCCCCTTGATCTGGAGGAGGAGCGCGGAAAGAACCGGAAGAGCAGCGGGAAATACGCGGTAGTTTTTGCAAGCGCTACAGGAAATACGGCTCTTCTGGCGGAAGAAATCCGAAAGGCAAAAGGTGAGGAGAACTGTGTATACTTCGGAGCGCCTTCAGAAGACATATCCGGCCGTCTGGACGGCGCGGAAATAATATACGCGGGATTCTGGACGGACAAGGGGAGCTGCAGCGCTGAGATGGAGCAGTTTCTGGGAACTCTGAGCGGCAGGACGGTATTCCTTTTCGGAACGGCCGGATTCGGCGGGGCTCAGGAATATTTTGACCGGATCCTGGACCGGGCGGCGGCTTTCCTTCCTGCTGACAGCACGGTGGCCGGACGCTACATGTGTCAGGGCAAGATGCCTTTCAGCGTGCGGAAACGCTACGAAGCCATGCTGGAGCAGAATCCGGAAGATGAGAGGGTGAAGGGCATGATCCGGAATTTTGATAACGCCCTGTCTCATCCGGATGAGGCGGATCTGGGACGGCTTGGGGATGCGGTTGCACAGCTGCGGCAGTGAGAAGAGCGCAGAAAGACATGTCCGGGAAACGGGAGTCAGAATCTTCCGTCTGACCTGGAAACCAGAAGAAAAACAAAGACATTTTCAGAAAGGGACTTTGCTGTATGATGCAGGAAAGTCCTTTTTACTTTACAGAACTGTATCAAAGATTTTACATAATGATGATATTTCCATCGGAACCGGTATGCTAAAATTACTCCGGCACAATTAGAAATATGAACTGGATGAAGGAGGAGAAAGGATGAAAAAGAGACGTGTGCGGGAATGGGCCAGAAGATTTCTTGCAGCAGGAATCTGCACGGCAGTTGCAGCAGGCACAGTTCCGGCAGGCCTTGTACATGCCGAAGAAAATCAGACAGAAACTTCTCAGGCTGAAAGCGCACCGGAGGTAGTAGCAGACTGGAAATTCAGCGAAAGCGGGGTGGAAAGCGGAACTATTGCCGACGGAAATCTTGTCATTGCCGATCAGAGCGGGAATGACAATGATCTGAGAATGCAGCTGTATACCGGCAAACAGCCTACAGAAGATACATCAGCAGCCGACTGGACACAGTACCTGTCATTTTCTGATGACAGTATGACCGGAGACGGCAGTATGGTATTTAACGGCGACAGCAGCAACGCGGGAGCCGATTTTATCACCGTAGACGACGCGGCGATTAATTCAGAAACTTTTGAAAACGGATATACAATGGAGTTTATTTATTACTTCCCCACAGACTGGACCACAGCAGACTCCTGGATGAGTCTGATTGCCAGACAGGGAAGAGCGGATTCTGTATCCGAATGGCAGCAGGGAACAATGTTTACCTCTGTCTCAAACTGTAAAGAGATACAGTTTATTGCGGCAAACAAGGACGACAGCCACATGATGTCCAACGCGGCATGGTCCGTAACAATGGATAAAGGCGGTGTATGGTATCACATTGCCGTTACTTCCGACGGACATGAGATCAGTACATATGTAAACGGATGCGAGGCATTCCGTGATTATGTTTCCGATGATATGAAAGGTCTGTACGCAGATCCGGAAGACGGCCGTTTCCGTATCGGATCCAGCTGGTGGCAGGAAGGCGGACAGACGCTGGACAAGTTCCTTCAGGGCAATCTTCAGGAAGTAAGAATCTCCGAAGGATGCCTGGATAAAAGCCAGTGGCTTGTGGAGAATCCGGAGCAGTATCTGGGAGAGTACGGAAGCAATGAAAGCTACACTCTGAAAAATGAGGACAATTATAATATCGTTCTGATTCCGGATACACAGAATACGGTAGAATACTGCGGAGACGTTATGGACGCTGCAGTTGACGGTCTGATTGATACAGCGGATGAACTGAATGTCAAAGGCGTAATCCACCTGGGAGATGTAGTTGACGACAACAATGACGACGCGCAGTATGTTACCGCGCGGAATGTCTTTTATCAGCTTCCGGACGCCGGTATCAAGTTCCTTGTACAGATGGGAAATCATGACGGATGGTCGAGCGGAACCCATAACTACTACAACAGCTTTTCCGGAAAGAGTACCAGCTTTTTAAGAAGAGCGTCCTGGTATCTGACAAATTCACCCAACGGGGACGGCAACAGCTCTTACATGTTCGTACAGGGCGGCAGCTATAATTACCTTGTGATTTCTCTGTCATGCACAGGAAGCGGCTCCGGGCAGAATAATAATACATCATGGGATTCGAGAGATGAAGAGTGGCTCAGAAGCGTTCTGGAAGAATATCCGGACTGCCCGACCATTGTAACAACTCACGACCTTCAGAACTGTTCTGAGACAGAGCCAAGTTCCATTACGCTCAGTTCACAGGGAACAAGACTCTGGAATATTGTAAAAGACTATGATCAGGTATTTATGATGGTAGGCGGACACAGCCACGGTTCGGGCGTGGAGATGCTGGAGAATACAAACGGAAAGCCTGTAGTCAGCATTCTGACAGATTACCAGTTCGCGTACAATGGTGGAAACGGATTTTTCCGTTATCTGGAATTCGATGAAAGCGCGGACAAGATTTACTACTCAACCTATTCTCCGTACGCTGCGTCGCTTCCGGAGAATGAGAAGAGCTTCTTTGATGTAAACTTCATGACCGGAGACGGAAATGAAGGAGAGATCAGCCTTGATTTTGACTCCCGTTTCCCTGGAATGGAGATCGCGGACAATACGGCAGATGACGATGGCAGATATATGAAGGGTGAGTATCATACCCATACCGGACAGTCAAAAGACGCTACTTCGACCTATATGTCTCTTGAAAATGTGCTGGGCGCAGCCTTCCGTAACGAAGCTGTAATCGGCGAGGCGGATCCGGCGGCAAAGTTATCCGCTCTTACAGATGACGGAGAATTTGATTTCCTGGCTCTTGCCGATCACCTTCGCGCATCCTATAACGGCACGGACGGAAACGGTAACGGACAGTATAATACTGCATTTTATGTCGCTCTCCAGACGCAGATGAGAGAGATTGAGAAACTGAAAGTAAAAGGTCTTTATACAGACAAAATCATTTCCAACGGATTTGAGTGGGATATGCCCGGACTGGATCACGCATCCGTAGGTATTCTGGATGAAAACGGAGATGTATCCATTAACGGAGTACACGAATTTGAGTGGAAATATGCAAGTACATCCGACGATCCGGAGTCTCTTTTCACTCTGGACGATAAAGCAGATGACATGGACGAGCAGAGTGTATGGGGCGAACGTCAGGGCGGCAGCGGAGATCCGCAGACTGCATATGACGCGGCGGCATGGCTTCAGGAGAACTATCCGGACAGCTACCTTCTGCCGAACCACCCGTCCCGTCATAACGGCGGCAGCGGCCAGGTAACTATCGAAAATCTGAGACGTCTTAATGACGCGGCGCCGGATGTTGTATTCGGATTTGAAGGAATGCCCGGCAACCAGATGTCAGGAAGCGGACGTGCGGAACTGCCGGCGGGAGATATCAGAAACGGCGCGGATGAGATGATTGCCGTAACCGGAGGCGTGTGGGATTCTCTTCTGTCAGAGGGCAGAAAGATCTACAACTTCGCCAACTCTGACTTCCACTTTAAGGTGAGCGCGGACGAGCAGTACTCCAGCGGATACTGGGCAAGTGAATACTCTTCAAACAATGTATATGTACAGCCGGGTGAAGACGGAGTGTACGACTACAGCGACGTGGTAGACGGGCTTCGTTCCGGAAACAGCTACTCTACATACGGAAATCTGATTTCCGATCTGAGCTTTACGGCAGCGGCCGGAGACAGCAGCGCTACAATGGGCGGCGAGCTCAATGCCACAGAAGGCGACAAAATTACAGTAACTGTAAAATTCAAAGTTCCGGAAAAGAACAATTATGAGACACTTTACGGAACAGATACCGGAATCTCCGCGGACAACACACCGGAGCTTGATCATGTGGATCTGATCGCGGGCAGCGTGACCGGAAAAGTAAGCGAAGATCAGTACGGCGAGATCAGCAGTGACGCGAAGATTGTAAAGACATTTACAAAAGAAGAACTGGCAGAGGCAAAAGGCGATGATGGTTACTACACTCTGACATTTACGGCAGACGCGGACCAGAACTGCTATTACCGCCTCCGTGGAACAACAGTAACTGAGGTAGACGAAAACGGAGATCCTCTTCCGGATCCGGACTACTCCGGCATTACAGATAACAAGACAAGATTTGACACAATCAATGATTACAATTACAGCAGCATGTGCTTCTACGCAAATCCGATCTGGGTCAATGTCAGTGAAAAGACTGTAACCGTTGATACGCAGGTGCTGGAGAAGACCCTGGAACTTGCGGAGGCAGCAGATACAGAGGGTACAGTACCTTCCGTTGTCGAGCGGTTTAATCAGATCAAGGCGGAAGCGCAGGGTATTCTTGAGAGAGCACAGGCAGGTGATCCGGAAGTGACACAGGAAATGGTGGACCAGAGCTGGATGAACCTGATTGATATTATGCAGTATCTCTCCTTTAAGCAGGGAGACAAGACCAACCTGCAAAAGGTAATTGATGTTGCGGAAGGAATTGACCTGGAGAAATACTTAAGCGAAGGCCAGGAAGAATTTACCGCAGCGCTTGACGCGGCAAAAGCAGTTATGGACGATGCGGACGCCATGCAGAAGGAAGTGGACAGTGCATGGAATGAGCTTCTGACGGCAATGAGCCAGCTGCGTCTCAAACCGAGCAAAGAACTGCTGGAAGCGCTGATTCAGACGGCAGAAGGAATGGATCTGACCGGCGTGGACAAAGAAGTGGCAGATACATTCAACATCGCGTTGGAAGAAGCTAAGAACGTATATGCCGACAGTGAAGCGGACGAAGAAGAAGTATCACTGGCAGTGACCAACCTTCAGGATGCAATCGCCGCAGTGGAGGAAAATCTGGCAAACCAGGGCGGAAATGATAACCCGGGCGGCAACGGCGGTCAGGACGGAGATACAGACGATTCGAATAACCAGGGCGGACAGGATGATCAGAACGGCCAGAACGGAAATAATACATCAGGATCATCCGGCGGCTCCGGAAGTCAGGATGATGATCAGCAGAAAGCAGTACAGACAGGAGACGACAGCCCGATTCTGCTGTGGGCAGCAGTTCTGGCAGCATCAGCGGCAGCAATTGTCATATTTGAGAAAAAGAGAAGAAAACAGCTGTAATACAGCGTAAAACAAAAGAAGAGAACAGCCGGGGCATCCCGGCTGTTCTTTACTTTTCAGCTGTTTGGGTTCCTACTTGATATTAATTTGGTGGGAGTACGGTTGAGAACGGGGAGGGGGATGGTTTGAACCGTAAGAATGGGGGAGAAAGTACGGTTGAGAAGGAGGAAACTTGAATTGAACCGTAAGAATACAGACGGGCCTACGGTTAAGAAGGAGAGGAGCTTGAATTGAACCGTAAGAATACGGGCGGGCCTACGGTTAAAAATGAGTAAGACTTAATTTCAACCGTATGAATGCAGATGATACTACGGTTAAAAACAGGCAGAGCTTGATTCTGACCGTAGAAATGGATGAGATAATACGGTTAAAAGCAAGAAGAATTGATGTTTAACCGTATCAGTCAGATTAAAGTCACTTAGAAAAGGTTCGCGACAGGAGAGGGATGATATATCCGGGGACAGTGGTACATGGTTTTTAGGCGATAGTGGCTGGCCCGGACCGGGAATTAAGGATTGGAACTGATCGGAAATTTTGTCGTGATGGAAATGCGAAATGCGGCGTTTTGAAAAACAAGGGACAGACAAATTCTGAAAGCAGGAAATCAGGATACAAAACAGGATTATATTGATTTTTCCATGAAGATGAAACCCTATCTCAGGCCAAGAGTAAACGGAGTGAATAAGCTCTGGATGTTTACGGAAGGATTCGGCAGCTATCTGTCCGATATGGGGGAGCACTCTCTGAGGATGGAAGAATTTCCGGGAACGGAGGACTATCGCGGTGCGGAGACATTTATCAGGAGACAGATCGACAGCGGCTATCCTGTGCCTTATCTTATGCTGCGGCATAAAAAAGCATATTATAAGGACTTTGTATGGCACTGGTTCCTGTGTTACGGGTATGAGGAGAGAAGAGACGGCATGTGGATTACCGTCGCCACATACGGAAAAGCATCCATATTTCGACTGAAAGACCTGTGGGATACCGGATATGAGGAAAAAGGAGGTCTGATCGGACTGGGTATTGACCCGGAGAAAAGAAAGCAGTAAGATAGGCAGGGCGAAAAGTGAATAGAAAATGAGTGGAGGGGTTTTTGTGAAAACAAGTAAATATGAGATTGACATGTGCAACGGATCAATCATGGATAAACTGATTTCTTTTTCTCTGCCCCTGATGCTTTCCAGTATCCTTCAGCTGATGTTCAATGCGGTGGATATCATTGTTGTGGGAAGGTTCAGCAGCAGTCAGGCGCTGGCGGCGGTGGGATCGACGACGGCGCTGATCAATATATTTACGAATCTGTTTATCGGGATTTCTCTCGGGGCAAATGTGCTGGCGGCAAGATATTTCGCGGCAGGCCGGGACAAAGAGATGTCAGAAGCAGTACATACGGCCATTACTCTGGCGCTGATCAGCGGCGTTATCATGGCGTTTGTGGGAGTGGGAATGTCCAGAACGGCTCTGTCTCTGATGGCTACGCCGCCGGATGTAATTGATCTGTCTGCAGTTTATATGAGAATTTATTTTATGGGAATGCCGTTTTTCATGCTGTACAATTACGGCGCGGCGATTCTGAGAGCGGTGGGCGATACAAAACGCCCCCTTGTATTCCTTATTGCCGCAGGGCTGACCAATGTGGTACTGGATCTGCTGCTGGTGATTGTGATTCCTCTGGGTGTTGCAGGCGTGGCCATCGGTACGGTGGCTTCCCAGATGATATCCTGTATTCTGGTTCTGCGCTGCCTGTATAAATCCGAAGGAAGTTATCAGCTCCGGTTCTCCAGACTTATGATTCGCTGGGTTTATCTGAAACGGATTTTTCAGGTGGGAATACCTGCCGGGATTCAGAGCACGGTAATCAATTTCTCCAATGCACTGCTGCAGTCGTCTGTGAACTCCTTCGGTTCCACGGCAATGGCAGGCTATACGGCGGCAAATAATATCCTGGGATTTCTGTATGCGGCCGTAAATGCAGTGACACAGGCGTGCATGAGCTTTACCAGCCAGAATTACAGTGTGGGAAAACAGAAACGTATGGACCGGGTGCTTCTGGACTGCATGCTGCTGTCCGCGGGAGTATCTGTCGTACTGGGCGTGGGAGCATATGTATTCGGTTCTCAGATCCTGCGGATCTATACGACAGAGACAGAAGTAATTCAGTGCGGTCTGGAAATACTGTCTATTACTACAGTGCCGTATTTCCTGTGCGGCATTATGGATCTGATACCGGGCGCTCTGCGGGGAATGGGACATTCCGCGGTGCCTATGATTCTGTCTGTGATCGGTACGGTAGGAACGCGGATTGTGTGGATCTACGGATTCTTTCCGCAGCACAGATCCCTGCATTTCCTGTTTATCTCATATCCGGGGTCCTGGATTATTACAATTGCGATGCAGGCGGTATGCTTCTGGTTTGTAAGGAAGAAATGCGTGAAGCAGCTGCAGAGTGTGAGGGGATAGGATACGGGACTCAGGCAGATATATAGCGGAGTGAGTAGAAAGAAAATCAGGAGGCGCTGTTGGCAGCGCCTTCGTTTTTCCACTAATTTATGGAAAAAAGTGGTATAATACTGAACATATAGGGTATATTCGTCTTATAGAAGGAGTATATTTTGAATGAAAAGGAGAAAGAAGAAAACGGTTTTAATCGTAATCCTCAGTATTATAGTTATTTTTCTGGCATATATCCTGATCAGTCTCTGGGTATCTGTTAATCTTATTGTGACAAGAGAATATTCTATTGATACAGGAAAAAACGGGACTCCCTTCCGTGCTGTGGTTATTTCAGATCTGCATGACCATGAATTCGGAAAAGAAAATGAGAAGCTTGCAGAAAAAATCCGTCAGACAGATCCGGACATTATCCTGATGGATGGAGACATGCTGAATGCAGAGTCGGAAGACGCGTCCGTACCTCTGGAACTGATCCACCAGCTTGCGGATACGGCGCCGGTATACTATGCGCTTGGCAATCATGAAATTTCCTATATGGAAAACGGACATGACGGTCTGAAGGAAGAGCTGGAAGAAGCAGGCGCGGTAGTTCTGGATAAGGAGTACAGAGATATCGAAGTAAACGGCACACCGGTCCGCCTGGGCGGCCTTTATGACTATGCCTTTGGCTTAAACGGCAATAATGACGCGGACGCCGCCCCGGAGGATACCAAAGATTTCCTGACAGATTTTCAGGATACAGACCGGCTGAAAATTATGCTTTCCCACAGGCCGGACAGTTTTATATTCGGAGATGCAAGCGAAGTATGGAATGTGGATCTGGTGATCAGCGGACATAACCACGGAGGTCAGGTGGTTATTCCGTTTAAAGGAGGACTCTACGGCGGCGATCAGGGCTGGTTTCCGGAATACGTACATGGAATATATAAAGTAGGAAATATGCAGATGTTTATTACCAGCGGGCTGGGAAGCGACAGACAGAAACTGCCAAGGTTTAATAATCCGCCGGAGATTGCTGTAGTGACGGTAAAATAACGTAAAGCGCCGGATAAATCCACAAAAGCAGAAAGGCGGGAGGCCGGAAAATGTAATTATTTGCCGCTTGACTGTAATGATTAGTTATTGCATACTTATTCATGTCAGCGTATAATATACATGTATATTTTTGGTTTGAATAAGGAAAAAAATAATGAAAATACAGAAAGAGTTTGTCCTGCGGGAGATCGCGGGAGATTATGTAATAATTCCGACCGGGAAGACGGCATTGACATTTAACGGGCTGATAACGGTAAATGAAGTGGGATCAGAATTGTGGAAGATGCTGCAGTCAGATGTAACATTTGAAGATCTGACGAAGGGAATTCTTGAGATTTATGATGTGGATGAGGAAACGGCAAAAGAGGATATCCGGGAATTTCTGGATACACTGGAAAAGGGCGGAGTGCTGGAAAAAGAAGAGACATAGAAAGCAGACAGGAGAATACAGATATTATGGAGGAATGGTTTTTCATTGAAAAATGACAGGACCATTCTTTTTTATTTGCTCTAGAAAAGATGAGGCAGATAAATTCGGATTGAACAAAATCGCTACGCGATGGCTTGGGAAAGCTGTTGCATAGCGATTTTGTTCAATTTGTATTTGCTTTTTTAATTAATGATGCTTTCATATATAAACTCCTGATTTAGTGAATAAATTTAAAATGTACAAAAGCAAATATCTGCCTACAATAAAAATAACTTCAATCATAAAGAAAAAACACCGAATATGAAAAGTGTGTTAAAATGGGATAATTGTCTGGAAACTCCAAAGCTACACTGTGAAAATAACCAAGAAATGTAATACTTTTGTATGAGGCAATAAAAAGGGTAAGTGGTTATAATAATTAAGATTCCAAAAGTACGCAACAAATCGTGGAAATCAGCCAGATAAATTGGTTTTTATCTGACAAACTGTATTTTTGGAATTCCCTAATAAAAAGAAGGAGGAAGGAGAAATTATGATAGGGAAAAAGAAAAAAGCCGCGATCGGTTTCCTGGGCGTGGCGATGACAGCTGCCCTGTCTCTGACAATGCTGCCGTCAACGGCGTCAGCGGTAGAGTCGGATCCCAGTCTGGACAACCTTGTTATGAACAAGACCGTACAGCTGGAAGACAATGGAACCTACACGATTAATCTGGAAGCCTATGCCAAAGGCCAGGTGTCTACAGAGACAGTCAAGCGAGTCATTCCGGCGGATATCGTTCTTGTGCTGGATCAGTCCGGGTCTATGGAGGAGTCTTCAATTGACGGTATTCCTAGCGATACTTACACGGAAGTAACTGACAGTCTGACAAACGGGCAGGTGGCAGACGGGAACTACTATTACAAGGTCGGGGATAACTATTATCCGGTCACAGCTGAACGCGAAACTGTTGGTGTGGAGACCAGATGGCGTGGGCAGGATGGCAATTACTATACAGAGGATGAGCTGAGCTATTCCTGGTCAAGAGAGTATGACGGTATGGTATATAATACAGCCACACCATTTGTTACAAGCTCATTAAAGACTTTTACTAGATCTCATTCATCATTTGGTCTCATACAGTACTTTTGGTATGTGAACGATGAAGATGAAAATGAGACAAGTACCAGAAGAATGAGTGCGGCTAATGCAAGAGAATCTTTCTCAAATGAGTATGATACTTCTTCAACAACAGTAGAGTTCCATAACGATGGAAATCCCGGAGACGATACAAGTAATGACGACCCCTACTACGTAGCAGCCGTCTACACCGCTGTTACTCGTGAGGAAGTCAGAACCTACCAGTATACATACAGCTACACAGATGAAAACGGCCAACAGGTAATCATCGGTACATCTGAAGGAAGTGATTCGGATCCGTGTACAGTAAGTCCTCTTTATACAAGAGATACGACAGACGGAGAACGTCTGGATGCCCTCAAATATGCGGCAGACAGATTTATCGACAGCATCCGCAGCAGTGCCATTGCCAATGATGTGGATCACAGGGTTGCCGTGGTTGGCTTTGGATCGGATGAATATCAAGGACCGAGGAATGAATATTATTATTCGAACACAGAGTTGTTTATAGGAGCTAATCAGTATAACTACGCAAACGGTGGGCGTGAATCAACATATAATAGCTACGGTAATCTTGCAGCAGATCATTATGATGAGGCATTCCAGAGTGTAAATACCAGCCAGGGATACCAGAATCTGCAGGCGTCCGTGAATGCTCTTGCTGGAAAGGGTGCAACATATCCGAGCCTCGGATTTGAGATGGCAAATGGTATATATGCAGCAAATGATAACAGCTATACCACATCCGATGGAACAACGGAAGAACGCAGCAGGATTGTAGTCTTCCTGACTGACGGTGAGCCGGGAGACAATGGATATAATTCTACAGAAGCTCAAAATACAATTAATCAGGTTAATACTACAAAAAATACTTACGGCGCAACCGTTTATACAGTAGCAGTTCTTGATGACAGTCCGAGCGATTCAAGAGTTGATTCCTTCCTGAAAAATACATCTAGCAATGATTCTTATACACTGGCAACCAGTACGGAAGCTCTGGATGATTTCTTCCAGACGGTTGATGAAGATATCAATAATGCTACTACAACTGTAACACTCTCGGAGAATTCTATCCTGGTTGACCGTCTGAGTGAGTATTTTACAGTTCCGGAGAACTTTAGCATTGCTGATAATGTGACGGTTCAGATTGCACAGCATACAGGATACGATGCGTTCGCAAATCCGACTGCTGCTCCGGACGGAGTAAATGCGGTGCTGTCAACCAATGCTGATGGCACCATTCGAGGGGTAACTGTCCGTGGATTTAACTTTGTATCTGATGAGAATCTTGTTACAACGGATGTAAGTGAGGGTGGTTCTACAATTGCAACAGGCAATAAACTTGTCGTTACAATTACCGGCGTTCTTGCAAAAGATGAAGCTGCGACAAATACATACATCGACACCAACCTCTCGCAGTCCGGTATCTGGGACACAGATGAGGAAGGCGCGTATGGTATGGTAAAAGCCTTCAATATGCCGACAACCCGCATTGCGGAAAAATCTTACGTTTTGGACTATGCGAAAGAAGCAGCACTGGATGTATTTGATACTTCTGCAAACCGTCTGGACAGTGCGTCCGACAGTATTTTCAGTGAAGTCGGTGAAGCTGCCACATCGCTGACAGGTACATATGGAAACTCAGCAGTTGCATCTTCCAAGCTTACATATACACCGTCCACGATGAACTGGAATGGTTATGATACCTTCTACGCACTTGGTAAAGATGCGGCCTACGGAGATTCCAGAACAGATAATATGTGGGCAAAGGTAAATGTCATCCCGGCAAACAACGTCTACTATGAAGATGACTTTATTGTAGAAGAGAATGACAAAGGATGGGTTGGAATTGAATATTCCGGCGACTGGACTACCGTTCAGAGTACAGACGGGTCAGCCGTTGGAAACAATACAGAAACTCCGAACACTGATATTCACGGCGGTTGGCAGAACGGAAGGGCAGACGATAGTCAGTACAGTGACGGAAGCGCACATTACACAGACTTAGAAAAGGGCGCGGCAACCGCAACCTTCACATTCACAGGAAAAGGCGTTGATGTATACAGCCGCACAAATATGCAGACCGGTATAGTCCTGGCAGAGCTGTACAAAGGTGAGGGAACAGAAAACACCATGAATTTGTCTCAGTTCCTTGTGGTTGATAATTATGCACAGTCTGGAAAAGAAGAAGGTTATTACCAGATTCCTACCGTGTCATTTACAGGTCTGGATTATGATACATATACGGTAAAACTTATGGTAGGAACTGCCGGAACAGGTGAAAATGCGCGCAGCACCTATTATCTTGACGGTATCCGTGTTTATAATCCGCTTGCAGAGAGTACAGAGGCAGACCAGACCGTAAGCGAAGCTTATGGTAATGAAGCAGGGGCAGTCTTTACAGAGGTTCGTGACTTCTTACTGACTGTAGATGAACTGGGTGACCTTGATGCAGATGCTGAGATTGATGGTGTGGTATTCCTTGATCAGACATCCAATGGTGAAGCAGGCAATACATCTACTGTGGGAGAGTATTTTGAGTACGGTCCGAAGAATGAGGTTTATCTTGCTCCCGGACAGTCTGTAACGTTTGCAATTTATGGAGCAGATAAATTCGCTGTAGGTCTGAAAGCTCCGGCAGGAGATACTAGAGCAGCAGTAGTAAACGGTTCTCGGGAAGAAGAGTCTTTGCGAGGTTATGATATTAATACGGCGGCAGATCTGTACTATGAGATTACGCCGTATACTGAAACCGGAGCGGACGGAAACCAGACAAGTTATGTATATATCAGAAATGCCGGATCGAATCTTCTGTCAATTACAAAGATCAAAACCAGTGCTGAGGTGGAATTCGCATCAGTAAGCCTGGCAGATGTAATCTCTTATGCAAATACATTTGCTGCACTTCCGGTTGTGGATTATACAGATGAAGCAGCAGATGAAGAACAGCCGGGAACAGTTGAACCCTCTGAACCGTCAGATTCTGAAGAGGGAGATGTAGTGATTGATAATCCGGACGAGACGCCTGATGATGATTCTGTACAGGATGATGCGGGCCAGCAGGAAAATCCGATTACATTATGGTTTGATAAACTGATCAGCGGAATCAAGAATCTGTTCGGACGTTGGTAAGGGGGGTGAGCAGGATGAAAAAAGTTTATGAGAAACCCAGGGCTGCAGTGGAATACTTTACACTAACGCAGAATATTGCACTTGACTGTGGATATAATGATAGTTATATAGGACGTCCTAATCAGTCTGAAAAAGGACAGTGCGGTTGGATCCCGAATGCCGACTATGATTTTGGAGTAGTTTACTGGACGTCGTCTGCATCAAAGTGCTCCGGAAATTATTCTCCAGACCTCCCAGGGTTGGAGGTCTGCTATGACGCTCCGGCAGGAGTTCCTACTATTTTTGCTTCCTGATTTTACCGGGAATTGGTTTTATGTCCAATGCCTGGCATACGGCATATCAAGTTTATACTGACAGCAGAAGGCTGCCATGCACATAGCAGTGCGGCAGCCTTCTCTATGCTGTGGCGTTGTATCAGATACAATGAAAAGCAGGTCGCGGCAGAGAACAGAAAACATATTAGAAATAGGAGAAACAAGACTAATGAGTATAAAGAAAAAAATACTGAGCAGCATCCTGGCTTTGAGCTGCGCAGCCGCTGTGTTACCAGTAATGGATGTGTCTGCAGCAGATCCGGAGCCGGGAACATTTACGGTCGTTTCCATGAATGTAGATGGTCTGCCGAATTTATTTGGCATTAATGAAGACGGACCGGCGGCGGACGGAACCCGTGCGATCAGCGCCAAGATAGCTGAATACGATTGGGATATCATCGGCGTTTCTGAGGATTTTAACTATAATGATGAACTGATGTCTTCCCTTTCAGCAAACTACAATGCAGGAACCCACAGAGGCGGTGTGGCATGGCTGACCAATGATACAGACGGTCTGAATCTGATCTGGAAAAAATCACTTTCTGTGACGGGTGAGAGTTGGACTTCATGGAATACGCACTACAGCACTGGTATCTTTGGTACAGGCAACGGTGCGGATGGGATGATCGACAAGGGTTATCGCTACTATGAGGCTGAGGTTGCCGATGGCGTGTATGTGGATATTTATATTCTTCACATGGATGCGGATTCCGACCAGGGGGATATTGAGGCCCGCTACGCGCAGTTGGATCAGCTTGCAGATGCTATTACAGCAAGTGATAATGACAACCCGATCATTGTAATGGGAGATACCAATTGCCGCTATACGAGAGAGGATATCAGGACGGCATTCATAAACCCTATCAATGAGGATCCGAGATTTGAAATTAAAGATGCATGGATTGAAGGTGCACGGGAGGGAGTATACCCGAATGTAGGAGACGATGCGCTTATGGCAGTTGACAAGGGCGGAAGCTACGAATATCCGCAGGCTGAGATCGTGGATAAGATCTTCTACATTAATAACACGGATAGTCACGTAAAACTGACGTTGGACAGTTATGATGTCGCAACGAATTTTACAGATGAAAATGGAACAGCTCTTGCAGACCACTGGCCGATCGTAGGCACTTTTACTTATACAGTGGAGCAGGAGGAAGGGGAGCATGCTCATAACTATGTAATGACAGATGAGAAAGAAGCTACCTGTACAGAGGAAGGTAGTAGAACGTATACATGTGAGTGTGGAGCAAGTTACACAGAGCCGATAGCAGCTCTGGGACATGCCTATGAGATGATGTCACAGACGCCGGCCACATGCACGGAAGCCGGGGAAACCGTTTACACCTGCAGCCGGTGCGGCAGCAGCTACACAGAGACAATTCTGGCTACGGGGCATAACTATGTGAATGGCGTTTGTCAGAACTGTGGAGCAGAGGAACCATCGGCGGGCTCCGATACCGTATTCGGACAGGCAGAGGATGAAATTGAATCCGGCAGCAGATATGCCCTTGTAACATCTTCAGCAACTCAGTCTTATGCCCTGACTCATGAGGCGGATGGCACGATCAGTTGGGATTATACAGATACAGAAGCAGGCACGGCAGCGAAAGACGGTATGGCCTGGTCGTTAGAAGAGTCCGGAAGCGGGTATACCATTTCCACAGAGATTGACGGGATGAAGAAATATCTTGCCCGCACAAATATGCACAATGGATATGGATATAAAGTTGCCCTGCAGGATAAACCATTTGTATGGACAGTGAAATATAACGAAACTACAGGGGGATTTCGCGTAAGCGCGAAAGTCCTGTTTAAAAATTATGCGCTTCGCTATTATAATTCCAGGACGGGGTGGATCGCGATGGCAAGCGGAATGGATATCCAACTCTATAATCTTATGGAGTCTGCAGGACAGTAAAATGTATCATTATCAGTATTTTATTGCAGGGATGAGGATCCAGTGCAGGATCCCCTTCCCTGTTGTAATTCAGGAGGAAGCGGAGCAGTTTCTGTTCTCGGGTGGGGAAAAGTATTGCATAGAAGAAAGACAGACAGATGCAATAATAACATTTGGGCAGGCAGTGAGTCTTCCTTCAGTTCCAGAGAACGCTGTATTCCGGTCAGATCATTTTTATTCCAGAGACAAGGCAGGCAGATACCAGGTTCATTACTGTTCCTGCCCGGGAAAACCACCTTACGCCTGTACCATCTGGGAACAGAATGATGCAGGGCGATTGTCGCTCAGCTGCCTCTATCTCCCCGGCAACGAATTCCGTTTCAGCTATTCCCGGATGATATCCGACCACATTGGAATGGAAACGTTTTTCATCCGGAAAGACTGCCTGATGCTGCATGCATCTTTTATCCGTCAGCAGGGCAGAGGAATTCTTTTTACCGCGCCGTCGGGAACGGGAAAGTCTACCCAGGCGGAGCTGTGGAAAATGTATGAAGGAGCAGAGATCCTGAACGGGGACCGTGCTGCTGTGAGAAAAAGCGGCGGCTGTTGGTATGCATACGGGCTTCCCTATGCCGGCTCCTCGGGCATCTACCGGAATGAAAGCACAGAACTGTCGGCTGTGGTTGTACTGCGCCAGGCAAAAGAAAACAGAATCCGGAGAATGAAATTGCTTGAGATCATACAGAACCTTTATCCGGAGACAACAATTCACCACTGGGAGAGCGACTTTGTAGAAAAAGTGCTGACTATTCTCACTGAGCTGGCGGAGGAAGTTCCTTTTTATCTTCTGGAATGTCTGCCAAACCGGGATGCGGTGCAGCTCCTGAAGGAGGAGATCAGCCGGAATGATACATGAACAAAAAAGACGGAGAAGAGGGAATGAACGAAAAGCGAAACCTCACTGAAATAATAATGAATGGAGGAATGCGAATATGATGGGACGACAGGTGGAACCTGTAATTACCGAATATCTGCATATAAAAGCTTCGAGGCTTGGGATTCCGCTGAACGGAACCTTTGAGCTGACTCCCCTTTGCAATATGGACTGCCGGATGTGTTATGTGCGGATGAACCGGGAACAGCAGGAAGCGGTCCGGCCCCTGCGGACGGCAGAAGAATGGCTGGCGCTTGGGGAAGAGGCGAAAGAGAGGGGGATGACCTATCTGCTGCTGACTGGCGGGGAACCGTTTATGCGGCCGGATTTCCGTCAGATCATGCAGGGGCTGCATCGGATGGGATTTGTCCTGAGTATCAACTCTAACGGAACGATGATTGATGAAAAAACAGTGGAATGGCTGAAGGAGACTCCGCCAATCCGTATTAACATCACGCTGTACGGAGCTTCTGATGAGACATATGGAAGACTCTGCAGGAATCCTCAGGGCTTTACGCAGGTGACGAAAGCAATCCGATTGTTGAAAGAGGCGGGAATCCTGGTGAAACTGAACTGCAGTGTAACACCCTACAATGCGGAAGACCTGGAACAGATCTTCGCGTTCGCGGAGAAGGAAGAACTGGTGGTGCAGGCAACATCCTATATGTTTCCTCCCCTCCGCAGGGACGTGTCAAAGGTAGGGTGGAACGACCGGTTTTCCCCGGAGGAATCCGCCAGACAGGAAGCTTGGATTAATGTATATCAGTACGGCAGAGAAGCCTGGCTGGAGCATATGGCGTCCGAGAAAATAGGAGCGCTTTCAGGAGATATCGAAGAGGACTGTATGGCAGTAGAAGAAGAGACCGGCAGAAATAGGGATTCCAAAGCAGAGGAAGGGGAGCCTATCCGTTGCCGTGCGGGAAAATGCAGCTTCTGGATTACCTGGGACGGACGTTTCCTTCCCTGCGGCATGTTTCCGGGAGAAAACGCTCTGAATGTATTTGAAGCGGGCTTTGACGCGGCATGGGAACAGGCAAAAGCAGAGGCGGCGGCCATTCGGCTTCCGGCAGCATGCAGTGCCTGCCAGGTAAAAGACCGGTGTCGGGCCTGCGCGGCTATGGTATATACGGAAAGCGGTAATTACCATGATGTTCCGGTATACCGTTGCCGCATGGCGCATGCCTATGCGGACGCGTGCAGACAGGTGGAAAAAGAAATCAGACAGGAGGTAAAGTGACGGTTATGAAGAAAACAGTGGAAAAGATCAGAAAAGCGTCAGAGAATCTTCTGAAAAAGCTGTCCCCCAGGCGGATAGCGGTCATCTGCTGTATTGCCGCGGCTCTGGCCGCCGGAGGAATATGGCTGTACAGTTCCGGCGGAGCGGCGTCCAATGGGACAGAAGACGGAACCGGAGAAGAAAATGGGGAGAAGGAAAGCGGAGAAAAGAAAAGCGAAGGAGAAGCGGCAGGTGAAGAAAGTTCAGACAGCTTAGATGCACTGAGCGATCAGGAACCGGCAGGAGAAGATACAGAGGAAGACGACAGCTCAGGCGGAGATATACAGGAAACAGTTCAGGGAATTTCTCTGCCGTACAGTATCGGCGGAAGCGGACTTGTAATCCGCAGCATTACATCATATGACGGTACATATATTGAGGATGGAAGTGATTCGGATATATCCGGCGTAACTGTAATAATTCTGGAAAATACAGGAGATACAGAAGTTGAATACGCCAGTATAACTGTTAACAGAGAAGGAACAGAACTTCAGTTTGAAGCTTCTGCCTTGCCGGCAGGCGAAACAGTTGTCGTACAGGAAAAAAACCGGGTACTGTTTGAAGGAGGAAATTATACCGATTGTTCAGCTGATGTGGCGGAGATAGAAGAATTTGACATGTCGTCGGATCAGATTCGTGTAGATGAAACGGGAGATCAGACTCTTACGGTGACCAATCTGACAGATGAGAACATACCGGCAGTACGGATTTTTTATAAATTTTATATGGAAGATGAAGACACCTACGTAGGAGGAATCACCTATACGGCAAAGATAACCGGACTGGATGCCAACGCATCGGTGGAAATTACTCCATCCCATTATCTTAAAGGTTCCAGCAGGATTATGATGATCAGAACATACGATACAGCGGATTAGAAGAGACGGAATAAAACAGGAGATTGGCATATTCTTAACTTGTTTATAATCGACAGGCAATGATAAAATATAAATAAAATTGTATGGAAAAGGGGGCTTTTTATGAAAAATGTCAAAAAAAGGATCGTGGCAGCTGTTTTGGGACTTTGTCTTCTCCTCACCGGCATGTGCATAGCGCCTGTATCACAGGCCAGGGCAGCGTCAGATGACGGCTGGGTCGGAGCCTGGAGCACCAGTCCGGTGGAATTCAATCTGAAGAAAATGCTGGAAATGGACTGGATTAAATGTGACGCGGGCCTGAGAAATCTTACGTTCCGCACCCGGATTCAGCCGACGATATCCGGTGAGGATGTAAGGATCACTTTGTCAAACGAATTCGGAACAGGACCATTGACTGTGGATACCATAAGTATCGCAAAGGGATATGAACGGCTCCCTCAGGCGATTAAGACGTGGACAAGAAAAAATGTGACTTTCAACGGCAAATCATCTGTAACCATTCCGGCCGGAGAAACAGTGACGTCAGACCCTGCAGGCATGTCCGTAGATGCTCTGGAGTATCTGACGGTATCTGTGTTTATGAAGAAAACCGAGACAATGAAAACTTACGGACTGATCGGCGGGGATACCTATATTATGTCGGGAAATTTCGCGAAATCAGCGACAACGATCGGTGTTCCAATGAAAATGGAGGCGGATTTCGGCGAGTATTCGGTTATTCCGGCTCTGACAGGTGTAGAGGTATATGCTCCCGGGGCTTCATCTGCAGTTGTAATCGGGGATTCTACACTGGCGAACGATATTCCGATTCTTCTGGCGGAAAAACTGCAGAACGCGGGAATCACAGATGTGGGCATCCTGCAGCAGGCAATCAAAGGAAACCGTCTGCTGGATGACGGGGCCGGATTTCTCGGCATGGCATATGGAGAAGCCATGGTGGACCGGTTTGAACGGGATGCGCTGGACCAGCCGGGGGTGGAGAAGATCTTTCTTAAAGTCGGAGTTAACGATGTGGTGCATCCGAACTGTGAAAGTCTGAAAGATGATGCGCGGGCAGTTACCGCGGAAGAGATGATCGCGGGATATGAACAGCTGATTGACCGGGCGCATGAGAAGGGAATCGAAGTGTACCTTTTTACGAGAACCGCATGGAAGGGATATACCAGAAATGTTCTGGGAAGTGATGACGTTCAGTGGTCTCAGGAGATTGATCAGATGCGCCAGGATATTAATACATGGATAAGGAGCGACGCTAATCCGGCAGACGGATATATTGACCTGGATTTTATGTGCACAGACGAAACGGCGGCAGAGCTGAAGAAGGAGTATACAACAGACGGGGCTCACTTTACGGAACTGGGGCAGCAGACGGTAGTTGACGCGATACCTCTGGAGTATTTTCAATAAAATAATATAAAACGTCAGGGAAGAAGTTTCATATCTCCCTTTCGAATGCAGTATTTAAATAAGCATTTGAAAGGGAGATATTTTTATTTATAAGCAAAAAATGAAAAAAATCTAAGACTTTGGTATGAGGCGGTGAAAAAGGCGACTGGGTATAATTACTTACGGACATTACTCATTTTTGAGCAGTATGGCAGAATCGTTCAGGTATGGAGTTCTGTTTCAGATACAGCAATGATTTTATAAAGAATGGAAGTAAGGGCAGACATATGAAAAAGATTAAGATTTTCAGCATTATCCTGTTTCTCTTTTTAGCTGCGGTTTATGCGGGATGCAGGGTATATGACGGCGCTGTGACCGATCATACGCCTCCGGTAATCGCCGGGGAGGGGATGATTCAGGCAAGTGTGGCCGATCCCGGGGAAAAGCTGCTGGAAGGGATGAGCGCGGAAGATGACAGGGACGGAGATGTGACAGAGTCTCTGGTGGTGCAGTCAATCTCAGGTTTTGATGAAGAAGGAAGGCGCACAGTGAATTATGCCGCGGCGGACGGCAGCGGAAATGTGGGATATTACAGCAGGCAGCTGGAGTATACAGATTATCGGATGCCGGTATTTTCTCTGAGCGCGCCGCTTCGTTTTCCTGTGGGCACATCTTTTAATATCTGTTCCGGAATATCCGCGGAGAGCAGTCTGGACGGAAATCTTTCGGATAATATCAAATATACTCTGGACAGAACGGTGTCGTCGTCTGCTCCGGGGACATACCAGATTGAATTCCGGGTGACAGACAGCGCGGAAAAAACGTCTTATCTGCAGACAGAACTGGAGGTGTACGATCCGGGAGAAGAACAGCTGGAAGTAACGCTGACGGCTTATCTTGTTTATCTGAATGTGAATGATTCTTTCCATGCTTCCGACTATTTTCAGGAGTCTGAAACGGGAGGAGAACCTGAAATAGAATCAAATGTAGATACATCCAAGACGGGTACATATTATGTGGATTATACAGTGACGGAAGACGGCTTTACGGGGAAAAGCAGACTGATTGTAGTCGTGAGATAACAGAGGAAGGAAAGTAATGAATGATGGAACAGAGGGGAGAAAGCGTGAAAGAGAATAACAGGGCAGAAGAGAATGCCGGCAGAACTGTAACAGCTGATTTTTCTGCAATATTCCACGATATCCTGAAAAATATCTGGGTGGCGGTGCTTGTGGGATTATCCGCAGCATTTCTTGCGTATACAGCTGCCTGGATCACCTATGCTCCGGAGTATGTATCCCGGACAACATTTGTAGTTTCGGCCCGTGAGAGCAGCACGGGCGCCTATGCCAACCTGAGTCAGACCCAGCGGCTTGCCGAGTCGTTTAAGACGGTGCTGGACAGTCAGGTGCTGAAGAAAAAAGTGGCAGATCAGCTTGGCATGGATACGTTTGCGGGCGAGGTGTCCGTATCAATTGTACCGGAAACAAATCTTCTGACCGTGTCTGTGACGGCGGGATCTCCGACCGATGCTTTCCGGCTTCTGAACGGTATGCTGGAGCAGTATTCATCTGTCACTGCAAGCGTTCTGGGACAGGTTGTTCTGGAGGTTTTTGAGGAACCGAATTATCCGTCATATCCGTCTGCCTTTTTTCAGGGAAATGATGTGATGAAAAAAGGCTTTATGGCCGGAACAGCGGTTATGATTGCCCTTTTCGGGCTGCTTTCTTATTTCAAAGATACAGTAAAAAACGAAAAAGAAGTTGAAACGAAACTGGATACTACACTTTTTGCGGCAGTTCCCCACGAACGGAAGTACAAAAACATAAAAGCAGCTGTAAGACGGGACAGAAAAAAACTGTGGATAACGGAACCTTCAGTCAGCTTCGGCTTTGGAGAGACGATGAAAAAGATCCGTACAAAGCTGATTTATCAGCAGCGAAAAACAGGGGCAAAGGTACTGGTAATCAGCAGCGCGGCGCCGGGGGAGGGGAAAACAACCCTTGCGGTAAACCTTGCGCTTATGTTCGCGGAATACCCCCGGAAAGTACTTCTTATTGAAGGAAATTTAAGAGAAAGTTCTCTCGCGGCATATCTGGGCATCAATATGAAAGAAGCAAAGAGCTGGGGCGCATGCGCCGCCGCAAAAGGTGATCCGGAGAATACGGTTTATTACAGTGAGAAGCTGGGATTTCATATTATGCTGAACGGAGAATATACCCCGCGTTCCGCTGAGATTCTTTCCTCGTCACGTATTACCGGTTTTATTGAGAAAATGAAAGAAGAGATGGACCTGATCATTGTAGATGCGCCTCCGGTAAAGGGAAGGGCGGATACAGAGGCGTGGGTGCGCAGAGCAGATTTCTGTCTGCTTGTTACGAGACAGAACAGAGTCCTTTCCAAATATATCAATGACTCTGTCGATGTGCTGGAAGGACACAGCCATAAGCTGCTGGGCTGTGTATTCAATGACGTGCCGGGAAGGCTCGGCCTGCTGTCGTATGGTTATGGCTACGGTTACGGATACGGCTATGGATACGGCAGATACGGGAAGTACGGACGGTACGGAAAATATGGCAGATACGGGAAATACTATCCGCATAAACACAGGGAAGACCATGAAAAAGATTAAGAGGGCTATGAAACGGATATGAATACACAAAACGAGGAAAAGAACCGGGAAGAGGGATTAATTGATATTGTCGGTATACTGACAGATTATCTGAGGACGCTGCGCCGTATGTGGATATGGGTTCTGATTCTGGCAGCTGCCGGGGGCATATTCTCCTATGCCAGAAGCTGGATGGCATATACGCCGGTTTATACGGCTTCTGCCACTTTTACGATTACCGCAAGTCAGGACGGCATGTCACAGACAGAAGGGTCCTACAGCTTTTACGACAATTCAACGACTGAGCAGATGGTAAATACGTTCCCATATATTCTGACCAGCGGCGTGCTGTCGCGGCGCGCTGCCGAGACGATGGGGAGACCTGCAGTAAGCGGACAGATTGCGGCGTCTTCTGAAGAAAACACTAATCTGTTCACTTTGTCCGTGACAGATACGGACGCCGAGCTGGCCTACAGGACGCTCCAGGCGGTAATTGAATGTTACCCTGAAGTGTCAGAAGTGATTCTGGGGAGGACGAATATGGAACTGCTGGATGAGACCGGAATCCCGGCATATCCGGACAATCCGAGAAACAGTTCCCGGGATGCGGTAAAAGGCGCCGCGGCGGGCTGCGCGCTTGGCCTGATCTGGACGGGCGCAGTGATGCTGAGCAGAAATACTATAAAAAGAAAAGAAGATTTCCAGAAGCGGGCAAATATGAAATGCCTCGGGGAGATTCCCCAGATTGCCATGAAAAGGAGAAGCCGGGACAACGGGCATATTATTAACATTCTGAATGAAAAAACAGATCCCGGATTTGAGGAAGCGCTGCAGATGATTCGAAGTAAAGTTGAATACAGCGTATGGAGACATCATTCAAAGACCATACTGGTAACAAGCGCTCTTGCAGGAGAAGGGAAAAGTACGCTGGCAGTGAATCTGGCGCTCTCGTTTGCCCGGAACGGAAAGCGCGCCGCGTTAATTGACTGTGATCTGCGCAACCCTTCAAACCGCCGGATATTCGGCATGGAGGAAGGACCGGGATTGTATGAAGTTCTGTCGGGTGAGGCAAAGCTTCATGATGTACTGATAACGGGAAGAGCCCTGGGGATGGATGATGAATTCAGATTTTATTTTCTTCCCGGCGGCAGGGCGGTGGAAGACGGCTCCAGACTTCTCGGCAGAGAGAGAATGCGGAAGATCATTGAGGTACTTGAGAAAAAAGTGGACATTGTGATACTGGACAGCGCTCCGGCCGGCATGCTGACAGATGCAGGCGTACTCGCGCAGTATGCAGACAGTGCATTATTCGTTATCAAAAAGGATTATGCAGGCACATCTCATATTATGGACGGTCTGGAAGAACTGGCAGAGAGCCGTGTCCACCTGATCGGAGGAATTCTGAACGGAGTATAACAGGATATGAATCTTAGAAATGTGACCATCGACAAGACTGCGCGAATAGAAGAGCTGCTGAAAGAGCATCTTGCAGTCTGCCTGATCGGCCTGCCCGGAACGGGGAAAAAAACAGCGGTACGGATTCTGCTTGAAAAGCATCCGGAAATAAATCCGGTGTATTGTTCTGTAGAAGAGATAGAAAATCTGAGCGCTCTGGAAAAAAGAAAACAGGACAGTAAAAACTGGTATCTGATCCGGAAGCCGCAGGAGAACCGGTATCCCGATTCGGGCCAGGGCTTCTGGAGATTCATACAAAGGATGCCCGGAGAGGATCGGATTTTTCTCGCTGCAGATGGAATGATGCCTGAGAGTTTCCTGGAATTTGTCTGGAACGGCATCATGGCAGCGGTCCTGCCTGAGAGTTTCTGGTTCACGGAAGCAGAGACCTACCGGTATCTGAAAGAATGCCGGAGCAGCCTGCATTACCGGGAAGTACAGTATCTGACAGGGGGATGGGCCGGCTGTATCGCCATGCTGGTGCGTCTGGAGAAGCAGCTGGGAACCCATTGGACAGCGTGGGAGCTTTGCAGCAGATATGAGATCCGAAGGTATATACGGGAAAAGATTCTGAAGAGCATGCCGGCTGAGGAACTGCGTGTACTGAAGGAGCGGGCGGCATTCTCATATCTGAACAGAGAACTGTCTGAAGTACTCTGGGAAGATCCGGAGAGAGAGCTGGAAGAACGGCTGTTCGCGCGCGGGGCGATGGTTTATGTCCCCGGCAGGGAGTCCTGGCATGTACAGCCTGCGCTTCGCATAGCGGTTGACAGATATACATCTCAGGAACTGTGCGGGAAAGCAGTGGCGTGGTACGAGGAACACGGGCGTATTCAGGACGCGCTGGCGTGCTGCTGGTACCGCCAGGATAAAGAGGAATATCGGGACTGCCTGATAAGAAATTATGACAAAATATCATTTCTGAATTATGACGATCCGGGAAGGCCGGAAGAAGACAGAGAGATACCGGAACTGTTTTATATCAGGTGGATGGATGCAGTTCTGCGGCAGGATACTGTACAGATGAAACGGCTGAGACAGCGCCTGCCGGATATCATGGAACATCCGCCGCAGGATGAAGCCGCCGGGCGCAGAATGACGGAGATCTGCCTGAATATAGCATATACTGATCCGGAGATTACCGCAAAGGAGTGGATGGAACTGCTGCGGGAAAAGACCGATCCGGAGCATCCTGTGCGGCTGTATTATATGTTGGGAGAATCAGTATCTTATCTGAGCGGAATAAGAGATCTCTCGGAATTGTTTGCCTGTGAAAAAAAGGAAAGGGAAAAACATCAGAGGCTGTGGGAGGAACGTCTGGATCAGGAAAATCATATTCCGTACCGGCTGGCAAGGATGGAATATGATTATCAGACAGACGCGGCCCGTGTCCGCAGCGGGAAATGGCTGGAAGATATGCCGGAAACGGCAGAGGACACACTGTGGCAGATCCGGCTGGGCGTTATGTATCTCGCCTACCTGTTCGCGGACGGGGAGGCGCCCCAGGATCATGTGCGGAAATATATCCGTGAAATGGCGACCTCTCTGGCAAATGAAGAATCTCAGATCTGCCGGTGGAACGCCAGGGCGCTTTACTATCTGGCGGAAGCAAGGTGGGGAGAAAAGGAAGATCTGATGAGGTGGATCCGGGAGACCGGAGGAGACATTGGAAATGACGCGGGAAAGACAAGGTTTTATCTGACTGCCGAAGTGAAGATCAATATGTATCTGGGAAATTACAGCCAGGCCGAAAGTATTCTCCAGACGCTGATCCCTTATTTTGAAAAAAACAAGAACAGGCGGTGGCTGGCAGAGACCCTTTTTCAGAGAGCAATTGCGGAGCGGGAGCGGGGAGAAAACGGACAGGCTCTGAAAACAACAGCCGAATCCCTGGCGGCAGCCAATCCGTGCCGCTATGTAAGACTCTATACGGGATACGGCAAGAGAGGCGCGGAGCTTTTGGAGGAACACAGGAAATGGATCGAAAGTTCAGATGTTCTGTATCATCAGAAAAAGAAAAAATATAAATACGGAAGCGTCCTGAAAATGCCTCTGGAAGACTGGATTGACTATATTATCAGAAAGGCAGGGCGGCAGAAGAAACATTATCTGGATCTTACAGAGGATCAGCAGAATATATACCGGGTGGAAAAACTGACAGTGACAGAGCTGATGGTGCTGCGATATCTTGAAAAAGGATACAGCAACGCGGCAATCGGAGAAACAATGAACATCCGGCTTTCTACTGTGAAGAGTCACATTTATAATATTTATAAAAAACTGGGAGTTACTACCCGGATACAGGCCGTGCAGAAAGCGCGGGAAACAGGGATTCTTCAGGATTAGAAAACGATGAAAAAAGGGAGGATTATCTCATGCTCAGGTATGAGGTTTCCTCCTTTTTTTGGTGATAAAATAGTTCTACTTCGAAGATGAAATGAAAATCAGTGACTGTTCAAAAAAATATTCAGACAGTTCCTCTGGAAATTTCTGGAAGAAAATACTGGAAAAATATAACAATACTAGTATAAAATACCATTGAGGGCAGCGATGCCCGGACTCATGCATGCATATTACCAGAATCAGTAAAAAACAGAACAAAGAAGGTACATATAAAGATGAGTGCGATTAGTAATAAAATGCTGGAAGCGTTTCGCTGCTTCCTGAATGGTGAAAAAGTATTGTGGGAGGACAGTATGTCTGAGGAAGACTGGTCAGATCTGTTCCGGCTCAGCCAACATCATCAGATTCTCCCAATGATATATGAAACTGTATATACCTGTCCGGCGTTCGCGTCGTGTCCGCCGGAAATGGTGCAGATGCTCAAGGGGCAGGTGATCCGCCAGGTGATGACGCAGAGCAGAAAGACAGAAGAATTCCTGGAACTGTACAGCAGGCTGACAGAAAAAGGTCTTACTCCGCTGGTAGTCAAAGGGCTGGTCTGCCGGGAACTTTATCCGGAACCGGATTACCGCTGCTCCGGAGATGAAGACGTATTGATACCGGAAGAGCAGTTTAAGCTGTGTGATCAGGTGTTCCGGCAGAACGGCATGGATATGCTGGTGCCGGATCTGGACCCGGAGGCGGAAGGAGAAGTCCCCTATTACAAAGTGGGAGGCATGCTTCATATCGAACTGCACAAGGAACTGTTTTCTTCTGAGTCAGAGGCTTACGGCGGCCTGAATGCAATGTTCGCGGAGGTATTTGACAGGAAAATACAGACCGAAATCAAAGGCGTGCCGGTTTATACAATGTGCCATACGGATCATCTCCTCTACCTGATCCTTCATGCGTTTAAACATTTTCTGCACAGCGGCTTCGGTATCCGGCAGGTATGTGACATTGTGAGATATGCGGAGGCTCACGGCTCTGAGACCGACTGGCAGTATATCCTGGAAAAGTGCAGAGAGATCCATGCAGATGTATTTGCCGCGGCTCTTTTCGATATCGGGAAGAAAGAACTGCTGTTTGATGAAAAAAGAGCATGTTATCCGGAAAGCTGGGCCGCATTGGAAGAGGACAGCGCGGATATGCTGGAAGATCTGATTGACGGAGGCGTATTCGGAGATTCCAGTATGAGCAGAAAGCACAGCAGCAATATTACTCTGCAGGCAGTCAGTGAAGACAGGAAGGGAAAGAAAGCAGGCGCGCATGTATTAAGCTCCATTTTCCCGGACAGAAAATATATGGAACGTACATATCCCCGGCTGAAGAAATATCCGTTCCTCCTTCCCGCAGCCTGGGTATCCCGGATCTGGAAATATCTGCGGGAGAGCGGCAAGCAGGGGAATAATGACGCCAGAGAAAGTATAGAGATCGGCAGTCACAGAGTTGATCTGATGAAAAAATATAAAATTATACAGTGAATAAATATGCAAAAATGCAAAAATACACCCGATGTACAGTCAGATGTAACCTGAAATTCGGGATGGAAAGAAAAAGTTTATTGAAATACTTGAATTTCAGATTTTTTTGGCGTAAAATAATTTCGTGAAGGTTTTTTGAGTTCAGGCATAAAGCGGATGTTGTTATGAGAATGCACCATTGATCTGACAGCTCGCAGGGATTAATAATGACGATGTACGTCGCTTTGTCATAGAATTATCAAATGGACAGTGAATCATAGTTGGGAGGTACATTGATTATGAAAAGATGGGTAAAACCGAGAACGGAAGTACAGGTATTTGAGGCAAATGAGTATGTAGCGGCTTGCTATAGTGTTGTTTGTAATGTTAATGCGGCAAATGAGGTAGAAAAGGAGTGGATAATAGAAGAGAGACCTTGGTGGGCTGGCGGCGATTTGAGTAACTACGACGCCGGACAGACACACAGTGCAACAGCTTGTGGTGCACCCGGGAATTATTATGTGATAGATGATAATGGTGATGGAAGATTTGATAGTATGATAGAAAATAGCAGTGATCTGGGAAGATTGTCTTGTACGATTTATACGGGGGCTGATTACAGAACTCAGGCTAGCTGGAGTGGAATTACATCTGGTCAGACTATTTATTGGACAACAGTCAGCGGAGATAGAACATGGCACCATCAAGGTGTAGTTGGAACCGTAGATTCTTCTCATCCGAACCGTTCATAATTTTCAGTTACATAGAGAAAAATAAAAGAAATACAAGGAGTGTCACATACAGGATTATTTCCTGGGGGCACTCTTTTTTTGGAGGAATAGCAAATATGGATCCAATGCAGATGGAACCGAATACAATGGAAAAGAGGATGCTGCGCCGGGCGTCGGCAGCGCAGCGTCCCATTAACGGAAGTCTGGAGCTTCTGCCCCTCTGCAATATGAACTGTGATATGTGTTATGTGCGGCTTAGCGCCGGGGAGACAGAGGCAAAAGGCGGGCTGCGTATGGCAGATGAATGGATCAGCCTTGGACGGCAGATGCAGAAGGCCGGAGTGCTGTTCCTGCTGCTGACCGGCGGGGAACCGCTGCTTTTTCCTGATTTTCAGAAGCTATATGTAGAACTCAGGCAGATGGGAATGATCCTGACTGTCAATACCAACGGCACACTTCTGGATGAAGGATGGGCAGATTTTTTCGGCAGATACAAACCCCGCCGGATTAACATCACCCTTTACGGGGCAGACGACAGCGCCTATGAGAAACTCTGTCATTATCCCGGAGGATTTGGGAAGGCGAAAAACGCCATCCGGCTGCTGAAAGACCGGGGCGTGGATGTGAAAATCAACGGCAGTGTAACCAGAACCAACCGCAGCGATATGGAGAAAATATATGCCATCGGCCGGGAGCTTGAGGCGCCGGTACATATGGATACATATATGCTGCCCGGCCTTCATGAGAGAAGGCGGCCCTTTGAAGAACAGGCCAGACTGATGCCGGAGGAAGCGGCCGCGGCGGAACTGGAGACAATACGGGCTGAGATGGATCCGGAGCTGTTCCCGGTGTATGTAAAACAGAAACTGGAACAGACAGAACAGCCTGTAACCGGATATCCGTCCGGCATCACCTGTATGGCAGGAAACTGTTCTTTTGCCGTGAACTGGCAGGGGGAAATGCGGCCGTGCGTTACGCTGGAAGAGCCGACCGTGTCTGTATTTAAAACCGGATTTGAGGCTGCCTGGCGGGAAATATCCGAAAAGGCGAAGAAATTCAGGATTAATGATAAATGCACAGAATGCCCGCTTCGCCCCATATGTAAAACATGTGCTGCCAGCGCCTGGCTGGAGACAGGCAACTACGATGGCCTGCCGGAATATCTGTGCAGATATGCGAGAGAGTATAAAAAACTTCTTTTGAAAGAAATGGAAAAGACGACTGAAATGTAATAATTTCCTGATTTGGATGCAAATGTAATAAAATGTCAATTATATGTAATAAAGTGTAAAAACATTCAAAAATGCCCATAAATTGTGAATTTTTTATAAAAAAACTGTGTTTTTCATCATTGACAATCAAATAAGTTGTGCTATAGTAATGAGATAGATATGATAGGTAAACAGGGGAGGAATATATTGGAGAGAAAAGAAAAGTCATCCGAGATGCTCTCCGGTTCCGATTCTCAGGAGCATCTTCCGGAAAATACAAAAGAGGAAGGCGTCAGGATGTTTAAAGCAAACCCCGATTTCCTGCTGAGAAATGTGGCAGGAGAAGCCGTACTGGTGCCTGTCGGCGAAGCGGGGATATTTGAGAACAGCGTAATATCGCTGAATGATACCTGCCGGTTTTTGTGGCAGGCGTTTCAGGAGCCAAGGACAGTGGAAGATGTGATCGCTGAGGCGAGAAAAGAGTATTCTGACCCCGATGGCGAACTGGAACAGGGCGTAAAAGATTTTGTCAGAGAATATTTGAGATATGGACTGTTGAAGGAGGAAAAATAAATGGAGAAAGTTTGGAGAAAACCACACGCGGTTGTACAAAAGTTTGAAGCAAATGAGTATATAGCAGCATGTATTACTGGGACAATTCAGTGCGGATATCCGGGAAAACCAGGACGTTGGCCTTGGAATAAAGGGACTATTGGCGATCCTAATGTGTTTGATGACTGGAATGGTCAGCAAAGTGGTTGGTATACGGATCAGTACGGTATGCAGCATGGTATATGTGGTAATGATGCAACGATTAGCTTTAACGGCTCAACCGGAAGTGGATTTGAGACGGTCAATGGGAAAACAGACCGAAACAGACCGATTTATGATATACAGGGTTTTACCCCCGAAGTGGGCACCTATACTGGTGTAACGTGGACAAGTCGTGATGGCAATAGTCCGGAATACCATCATGTGGGTCGTTTGATTATTACCAATATTGATAATGATCATCCGAATCATTCATAGACAGTTTGTTATGAATAACGGATCTGCAGACACAATATGAATGGTAGAAGCAGATATTGCATCTAACAGAATTAAATAATATTAGGAATAGTTAGATGTTTGGTTGATAAAAGGCGGGAGTAAACTATGAAGGGAAAAGTTTGGAAAAGACCTCAGACGGTTGTGCAAAAGTTTGAAGCAAATGAGTATATAGCGGCTTGCGGAGACACAAATGACGAATATCTCTTTAAGTGCGATGCTATGGGAGGAATCACAGGAACAGTGTTTTATAGCGATGGTGATGATAGATTTGAACCATCCTTGACGGGGCTACTGGGTGATGATAGATTAATGGGTACAGGATATCATGCGTGTGGCGAAACACATACTACTCAAGTTGGAGATGATTTTATTGAGGGGTGGTATGTTACAGGCTGGGATGCAATTACTGGAGAAGGTGAGTTAGTAACAAAAGTAATAATATGGAGAGGACCAGAGGGGAATAATATCCATTGCACAACTAATCTGGATAAAAATTCTTGGGAAACCGCAAAATCATAATAATTTATTACATAATATATAAATAGACCGGAATTAATCCGGTCTATTTTCATGCCTTGCTAAGCAAGCGGCTTGTATAGGCAACTTTTTCATGTTAACTGAAAGGAGAACATTTATGGAAACGTTAGAAGGCGCCACAACCATTGAGCGTATTCTACTTGATCAGGCAAAGCGTACTCATACCCCTGTCAACGGCAGTATCGAACTCCTTCCGCTCTGCAATATGAACTGTGATATGTGCTATGTCCGCTTAAGCCGGGAAGAGATGGATCGGCAGGGAAGACTGCGCACAGCAGACGAGTGGCTGGAGATTGGGAGACAGATGAAGGATGCAGGAGTCCTGTTCTTGTTATTGACAGGCGGGGAGCCGTTCCTATATCCTGAGTTCAGGAGACTTTATCTGGAACTACGGAAGATGGGGATGATCATCACCATCAATACCAACGGTACACTGATTGATGAAGAACTGGCTCGGTTTTTGGCAGAGTATAAGCCGAGAAGAGTGAATATCACGCTTTATGGTACGGACGAGGAGACTTATACTAACCTGTGTCACTATTTTGGAGGCTACGAGAAGACTCTTCGGGGAATACGCCTGCTCCGGAAGTATGGAGTGGATGTGAAGGTAGGCGGAAGTCTTGTCGGGGCGAATAAGGATGATCTTGACAAATTATTGGATGTCCAGGAAGAACTGGAGATTCCGGTTCGGGTTGATACCTATATGATGCCGGCGACAAGAGAGCGCGACCTGCCTTACAACATGCAGTCCCGTTTAAATCCGGAGGAGGCGGCGCAGGCGAGAATCCATGCTCTGAAGCGTGAGATGGGTCCGGAGCTGTTCCCTCAGTATGTACAGCAGTCAATTTACAGGGCGGATCACCCGGAACCGGCAGAAACAAAACCGGGACACATGTCCTGTATGGCGGGGCAGTGTTCGTTCACTATTAACTGGCAGGGTGAAATGCGCCCCTGTGTGATTTTGAGTGAACCGGCTGTTTCTGTATTTGAGGTCGGCTTTGAGAATGCGTGGAAGTATATTGTGGAGGAGACTGGCAAGATACTGTTGAATGCGAAATGCAGCACGTGTCATATAAGACATCTCTGCCGGACCTGCGCGGCCAGCGCTCTGCTGGAGACGGGAAGCTACGATGGCGTGCCGGATTATATGTGCCGGTATGCGGAAGAGTCTTTGAGATTACTGAGAGAAGAATGGGAGAAGATACAGAATGGACAGGATATTTCAGATCGGTGACTTCGTGTTCAGACTATGCTGTCCGGAGGAAGTAACGCCGCCGGAAAATTTTATGAAGTTTGAATGCGAATCAGACAGCGCTGAATACACTTATCAGATAAATGTTTCAAACACACTTCCTGATCCGGAGGGAAAGCTTATCGCGCAGCGTCCGGATCTCGCTGTATTTCGATGTGAGACAGAAAAGAGGGAGAACTTTGAGTGCCGTCTGATCGGCGTAAAAGGGCGGCCGGAGCCATATGCCTGTTACCGGGAAGTGACAGAGGACAGGGCGGAGATTGCGCTTGTAAGAGATGAGATCAAAGAACTGCACATCGATCCGATGTTCACTTCACTTCTTGCTTTAGAGCGCCGTCTTGTGAAGAAGGATAGTATGATTCTTCATTGCGCATATGTGGAATATCAGGGAGAAGCCATCCTCTTCTCCGCGCCATCGGAGACAGGTAAGACGACACAGGCAAACCTGTGGGAGAAGTACCGGGGAAGCCGAACGGTAAACGGCGACCGTTCTCTTCTCGGAAAGATTGACGGCAGATGGACGGCGCAGGGATGGCCGGTATGCGGCACGTCGGAAGTGTGTTTTAATGAGACGGTCCCGATCCGGGCGGTAGTTATGCTGAGCCAGGCGGAGGAAAACCATGTGGAGAAACTGTCTCCCGGCCGGGCCTTTCCGCTGCTGTACAGCCAGATTACAGTAAATAAGTGGAATACGGAGGATCATATCCATACAATGGATCTGATTGAAGATTTCCTGGAAAAGGTACCGGTATATCACCTGGGATGTACGATTTCTGAGGAAGCGGTAGATTGTCTGGAGAGGGTTCTGTCAATTTGACAGATTGCTTTTTTAATCAAAAATAGTATAATTGTTCGCAGAACGGGCGCGGCGCGCCTGTGCGGACAGGATTCGCCGCGGCAGATCCTGCCGGGGAAGCGTGTTAAAGTCTGAAAAAGAGGTGAATTATGGACGAAGAGAATCAGCAGAATGAAAATAAAAATCCGGCCTTCGAATCTCTGGATATACTTATTTCCAGATGGAAGGACGGAACTTTCGCAGAGATTATAGACGACTGGAAGTGGATTTTCAGCTACAGTGTCAGATACAAAGGCGCCATTGCGTTTTATCTGATCCTGGGTATTTTCAGCACCTCCATGGGACTGGTCAGTAGTGTGGCGAGCAAATACATGATTGATATTATTACCGGGCATGATTCCAGCAGGCTGTGGGTCATGGTTTCCATCATGGTAGGAAGCACAGTGTTCAGTCTTGTGTTCAGCAGCATTATCAGCCGGATCACCGCAAAACTGAGCATTGATATTAACAATGATATTCAGGCGGACATTTTTGACAAGATTGTAGATGCGGACTGGCTCTCTCTGAATCAGTATTCCAACGGAGATATTCTGAACCGTTTTAACGGAGATATCGGTACGGTCAGCAGCAATGCCATCAGCTGGCTTCCTACTATCATAATAGCAATTTACAATTTTATAGCTACGTTTTTTGTGATTCTGCATTATGACTGGATCATGGCTGTGATCGCTCTGGGAAGCGCGCCGTTTATGCTGCTTATGTCCCGGTTTATGATTAAAAAACAGAGGGACTACAGCAAGAAAGTCCGTGAGATGAGTTCGGATCTGATGACATTTGAAGTAGAGGCCATCTATAATTTTGATACGATTAAGTCTTTTGGCATCGCGCCTCACTACAGTAAGAAAATGCGCTGGTGGCAGGGAAAGTTCCGGGATATCAGTCTGAAGTACAACATGTTCAGCATCAAGACCAGTATTCTCATGTCTGTCATGGGAACTCTGGTTCAGTTTCTGGCGTTCGGATACTGTCTGTTCCGTCTGTGGACCAATGATATTACATATGGAACAATGACATTGTTCCTTCAGCAGCGGAGCAAACTGTCTTCGGCATTCAGCAATGTGGTGTCCATTATTCCGTCATTTCTGAACAGTTCCGTATCTGCCCACAGAATCCGTGAACTGGTGCAGCTCCCAAGGGAAGTTCATATCCCTGAGAGCAGCGAGATGGACCGGTATGTGGAAGACGGATTCCGGGTTCGGATGAAAGATGTGAATTTCTCTTATGTAGAGGGAACCCGTGTGATTACAGAATCTGCATTTGAGGCAAATCCGGGGGAAATTGTTGCTCTGGTAGGCCCTTCCGGTGAAGGAAAGACTACAATGATCCGTCTGATTCTGGGACTGATCCGTCCCCAGGACGGCACAGTCAGTCTTAGTGCGTCGGATGGAAAAACGATAGAGATGAACGCGGAAACCAGGCATCTTTTTGCCTATGTTCCTCAGGGAAATACAATTATTTCCGGCACAATTGCGGAAAATATGCGCATGGTGAAAGAGGACGCTACAGACGAGGAGATTATCGAAGCCCTGAAAGTGTCCTGCGCCTGGGACTTTGTAGAGAAGCTGCCGGATACGATTAACAGCAATGTAGGAGAAAGAGGCCGCGGACTTTCAGAAGGACAGGCCCAGCGTATTGCCATTGCAAGAGCCGTTCTGAGAAATTCACCGGTGCTGCTTCTGGATGAAGCAACATCGGCTCTGGATGTGACAACAGAACGGACAGTACTGCGCAATATAGTAAAACAGCATCCGAATAAAACATGTATTGTAACGACACATCGTCCCAGCGTACTGAATCTGTGCCAGAGAGTTTACCGTGTTATGGAAACAAAGGTAACAGAACTCAGTGAAGAAGAATCCAGCCGTATGGCCATGGATTTCTGATGATATTTCAGGGACAATATTTCTGCCGGAGCAGGACAGAGGTGAAAGGAGAGTCCGGAATGGTCGGAAAAGTTGTAGATACGAGAGAATATGTATCCGTACTCCGGGAACTTGCAGAAGAAGGAAAGGTGGTCTCCATGCTGATTGCAGGGAGCAGTATGTCGCCTTTTCTCTGTCATAACCGGGATTATATTTATTTCACCAGGCCGGACAGAGAACTGCGCAGAGGTGATATGGTTTTCTACCAGAGGGACAGCGGACAGTATGTAATGCACCGTATATACAGAAAAAAGGGAGAAGCCTATTACATGGTGGGAGATGCGCAGACGGAGATTGAGGGCCCGTTGAGACGGGATCAGATCTTTGCGCGTATTATTAAGGTGAAACGGAAAGGCAGAGTGCTGGAACCGGGGAATTTCTGGTGGGAATTTTTTGAGCATGTGTGGATACGGATCCTTCCGGCAAGAAGGATTATTACACGACTATATGCGATATGCACAAGGCGGAGACATTCCGGAGAAAAGGGATCGGCAAAGGGCTGAAATATATGGAAACATGAGGGATTATGTTCTCAGCTTTGAGGAAATATGCTATAATTTCAGGATGAAACCGGCAGGATGTCAGACAGATGTATTTATAGAAAAGAAGGAAGACGGATGCCGGCGGGGTGTTTTGATATATTTTTGAAGGAAAGGATAAATGATAGATATACATACACATATACTTCCGGGACTGGATGACGGCGCTGCAGATATCTACGACAGTATTGAGATGGCGGCGATGGCTTATGAAAATGGGACAAAAGTCATTGTGGCGACGCCGCACTGCAATATTCCCGGAGAGTATAACAATTATTTTGGAAAAGAGTACAGCCGGGTTTTCCGGAAAACAAAGGAAATTATACAGAGAGAGCAGCCGGGTATTACTCTTCTGGCAGGAATGGAAGTTTTCACGACAGAGGATCTTCCGAAGCTTCTGACAGAAGGACGGATATTTCCGATTAACCGGACCCGATACGTGCTTATGGAGTTTGACTTTCAGGAAGATCCGGATTTTGCCGATGCGATGGTCCAAAAGGTAATGGAAGTCCGAGCTATTCCGCTGATCGCCCATGCAGAGCGGTATGAATTTGTGCAGGATGATCCGGAGATCGTTGAGGAATGGAAAAAGAAAGGGTGCGAGGTACAGATCAATAAAGGAAGTTTTATGGGGAGGTTCGGAACCGGGGCGCAGCAAACGGCATATGAACTTCTGAACCATAATCTTGTGACAGCTGTGGCAAGCGACGCCCATAGCCCGATCCGCAGAACCACATGTATGGCGGATGCATATGATCATCTCAGCAGAGAATATTCAAAAGAATATCTGGATGTGCTGTTTGAGATAAATCCAAGAAACATCTGTAACGGAGTGAAGCCGGTCCGGTTTCGCAGAATTCCGTTTGAAAAGACATATGGCTGGAAGGAGCATGTACGATGAGAAAACTGAGAGCTGTGGTGGTGACTGTATTTATTCTGTCACTGATCGCGTATATCGGATATAATATCATGACCAGAATGACCCAGGATAAGGTGCCTCCTGTAATTGCCGCAGAGTCAGACACTGTTTCTGTCAGTGTGGAGGATGATGACAGTAAACTGCTTGAAGGTCTGCAGGCTACAGATAACAAAGACGGGAATCTGACAGATGCGATCCGGGTATCGTCTATGTCCAACTTTACAGAGCCGGGAAAACGGACGATTAATTATGTTGTATTTGATAAGTCAAATAATGCGGCTACACTGACGAGAAATCTGGAATACACAGATTACACATCACCTCAGATCAGACTGAACGCGCCTCTCAGATTCAGTCTGGCAGAAATGGAAGAAGCTGATCTGACCGCCGGTATGAGTGTACAGGATTGCCTGGACGGGGATATCAGCCAGGAGATCCGGGCAACATTTAATGACAATGCCTATGTTTCCCAGGCCGGTGATTATGGCGTTACCGTACAGGTAAGCAACAGCGCAGGCGATACCTGTTCCGTAAATCTTACTCTCACGGTGACAGATCCGGAAAATGAGCGGGGAAAATATTATCCGGTTCTTTCGGATTATATTGTTTATACAGATGCGGGAAAAGAAGTTAATCTTTCGGATCTGTTGATTGGTCTGGAGAGTAATGGGACGGAGTATCTGTTTGACGATAGTGATTCATTTGCTCCAGGCGGAAAGTCGGATGTGGATATTTCGGAAAAGATTGATTATAACAAGGCCGGCACTTATAATGTGGATTATACATTTACGTCGGAGGACGGAGAAACGGCGACAACGAAACTGGCAGTAGTAGTGAGGTAGTATCAATGGAGAAAACAACCGGACAGACACTGGAAAATTATAAAATAGAACCATTTACGCTGATACATGATATCCTTGTAAACTGGTGGGTGATTCTTCTGGCAGCACTTTCTGCCGCAATGCTTTCTTCTGTTGTGCTGAATATCAGATATGTCCCGCAGTACACGACTTCAACTACATTTGTTGTATCGTACCGGAACAGTTCGGCGTCTTATTCTTCTCTTGGCACAGCAAATACAATGGCTACCACGTTTCAGAAGATTGTAGAGAGTTCGGCCATGCAGGAGATCCTCTGCAAGAAACTGGGAGTGGATGCAATTGATGCGGATATTCAGGCAAGTGTTGCAGAAGGAACCAATCTTCTGGATTTACGTGTAACAGCGGATAATCCGAAAGATTCCTTTGATATCATGGAAGGCATCCTGGAAAACTATTCGGATATTACTCTTTATACGGTGGGAGATATTACACTGAATATTCTGCAGAGCCCTTCAGTGCCGTTTTCCCCTATTAATCCTCTGAATACGAACAGTGCAATGAAAAAAGTATTTCTGCTGACAGCAGCGGCAATGATTGTACTGTTTGGAATTCTTTCTGTATTAAAAGATACATTGAAGACAGAGGATGATCTGAAAGAAAAGCTGGATGCCAGAAGCCTGGGGGCGCTGACTTATGAATTCAAATATAAATCTCCGGGGGAGATGTTCCGGCGAAAGAAAAAGGCGCTTCTGATCAACGATCCGCTGGCCGGCTTCGGTTTTGTGGAGAGCTACAGAAAGTTTTCTTCCCGGGTAGAGTACCGGATGGAAAAGGAAGGATATAAAACTCTGGCAGTAACCAGTGTTTCAGAGAATGAAGGGAAGTCTACAGTCGCTGCAAATCTGGCGATCAGTCTTGCAGAAAAAGATTACCGGGTAATTCTGATTGACGGCGATCTGAGACGTCCGTCCCAGTTCCTCATTTTCGGTCTGCATCCGAAAGAAGAAAATGAACTTGGAGAATTCCTTAAGAGAGAAAAACAGGATTTTAATCTGCTGATGAACACAGATGTTTCGAAGCTGTATGTGATCGGCGGGAGAAACTGTTACTCATCGTCAACCGATATTCTGCAGGCGGATATTACATGGAAATTCCTGAACCGGTGCAGGGAATCGGCAGACTTTGTAATCATAGATACGCCGCCGGCAGGCGTGCTGGGAGACGCAGAACTGTGGGGACAGTATGCAGATGCTGTGCTCTTTGTGGAACGACAGAATTTCGTACTTGCTGAGGATATTAATACAATAATTGATAAGTTCCGCGCTCAGAAGTCAAAAGTGCTGGGTGTTGTTCTGAACAGTGTAAAAACATTCGGAACAATTGCAGGGTCAACAGTAGGCAGATATTACGGCCGTTATGGCGATTACGGCAATTATGGTAAGAAACAGAAGGAAGTCAGTGATGAGTGAGATCAGAGAAAATTCGGAAAATAATAATAATGAAGAAATACAGAAAATAGATATTATGAATCTTGTGGCGGCCTTCTGGAACGGCTTCCGGAGATTGTGGGTTTTTATGCTGGTGATTGTGATTGTATGTACTGCGCGTTCTTACTTTTCCACAACTTTTTCCTACACACCACAGTATGTTGCATCCGCCACTGTATCGGTTACTACGCCGGGAGGCTCATATACAAACATTACTTCCGCTCAGGAAATGGCGTCTATGTTCCCGTATATACTTACAAGCGGCGTGCTGCAGGATGTGATTCAGAAGGATCTGGGACTGACGTACCTGCCGGGCTCTATTAATGTAGAAGCAGAACAGGACATGAATATGCTGACTATTTCCGTGTCTTCCGATGATCCGCAGATGGCGTATAACATCCTTACATCTGTTATTGAAAATTACCCGGAAGTAGCGGAATATATATTCGGTGAGACACGTCTGCAGATCCTTGATGAGACCGGAATTCCTTCTGATACACAGAGGGAAGTTGTGATACGGGGCTCATACAGGCGGGGCGTAGTTCAGGGAATTCTGATCAGTGCCGTTATTCTCTGCCTTTATGTATTTCTGAAACGTACAGTACATACAAAGGAACAGCTGAAGAAACAGATCAATATTCACGATCTCGGAAGTCTGCCTTATGTAAAGCGCAAAAAAAGGAAAAATGCAGAGAATAATAATATTAATATTCTGGATGAAAGAGTATCTCCGGCATATGAAGAAGCAATCCGCCGTCTCAGAATCCGCATGATGCGTGAGATGGATATGAAGGACGCGCAGGTCCTGATGGTTACCAGTTCCGTGCCGGGTGAAGGAAAGACGACAGTGGCCGTAAATCTTGCCATTGCTCTGGCAAAACAGAAGAGATCCGTCATTCTGATCGACTGTGATCTGAGAAATCCCTCGGTTGCGCAGGTTATGCACAACGAGAAAAAGCATTACGGTCTGGGGGCTGTTCTCAGAGATAAGATCGCATGGCAGCATGCATTTACAGATGCGGAGATCCCGGGAGGCTCACTGAAGATCATGTACGGAGGAACTCCAAACACTGAAGACGCGGCTTTGCTGGGAACGAAGCAGATGGGAGAGCTGCTGGAAAAACTCAGGAAACAGGCGGATTTCATTATCCTTGATACAGCTCCGGCTGAGCTGCTTGTAGACGCATCCCTTCTTGCAAAGCATGTGGACGCAGCATTATATGTGATCCGTGCGGATTATACCAAGATGAATAAAATCCGGAGCGGCATAGAGACATTATCCATTCGGAAAGTAGATATTCTGGGCTTTGTGTTTAACGGAGATTCCCGGGTAAAAGACGGACGATACGGATATGGATACGGTTACGGATACGGCTACGGCCGCTATGGACGGTATGGCCGCTACAGCCATTATTCCCGTTACGGGAAACTGAAAAATACCGGAAAACGCGAGGACGCATCAGGCCGTGTGATTAAGGAGTAGGAGGCTTGCCAGATGAAAGAAAATGAGATAAGAACAGAGGATATTTCTGAAGAACAGGCTGCGGAAAAAACTGTTGAACAGGCCACAGAGGCCGCTGAAAAGAAAGAAAATGTCAGACGGCGCGGCCGGAAGAGAGCAGAAAAAGCCGAACGCGAAAAGCAGAAGAAGGATGACGGCGAAAAACAGGAAATAGAAACAGGAAAGAAAAAGGGGAAAAAGAAGAAAAAGAAAAAAGGCCTGCGGAAATGGATGAAGAAGCATAAAGCGGCATCGGCTATCATCATTCTCTTTCTCATCTGTATCCTGACAGTGGCCGGCCTATTCGGATCAATTGTGTGGAGTCTGAATCACGACAGTGTAGGCATCGTGGATCCGGATGACGTGGATCCTACCGCGGATGAGGTCCAGATCGCCAGGGAGGACCAGAAAGATCAGGATGTAGTAAATATTCTTCTTGTAGGTTCCGACGCCCGTGACCCGGACGCGGAGCTGGGGCGTTCAGATACGATGATGCTTGTATCGTTCAATAAAGCAGAAGGCAAAGCCACCGTTATTTCTTTCCTGAGAGATACGCTGATTGATATCGACGGATACGGCATGAGTAAGCTGGGGCATACATTTGCTTACGGCGGTGTGGGCCTTACCATTAATACGCTGAATAAGCAGTTTGATCTGGATATCCAGGATTATATTATTATTAACTTCGAAAATCTGGTAGAGATCATAGATGAACTGGGAGGCATTCAGGTAAATCTTACTGAGGAAGAGGCCGAGTATTACAGACAGACCGGAATGCCGGATATTCAGTCCGGCTGGGTAACGCTGACCGGATCTCAGGCGCTGGCACATGCAAGAAACCGAAGCCTGGACAATGACTTCGGCCGTACCAGCAGACAGAGAAGCGTGCTTTACGGAATCTATAATAAAGTAATGGAGAATAAAAATCCGGCAGATATCCTGCCGCTGATTAAGTTCTGTATGACCCAGGTATCCACAAATATGGGAGTGACAGAACTGTACAGCCTTGCTACAGATGTTATGGGAGTGGAGCACCTGAAGACCCAGCAGGCTGCTGTGCCGAGGGACGGGACTTATGAGTTTGACACATATGACAGCATGTCCGTTCTCACTATTGATCTGGAAGCAAATAAGGAGTATATAAAAGAACTGCTGTACTGATATCCGTGCTCCGGACTGGAGATCTGAGACGGGTTTGTGAAAAAAAGAAAAAGGAATTTTATGCTGCTGCCGCCATGTAATGACGGCAGCAGTTCCTGTTTCGGGAAACTTTACATCCTTTTACATATTCTTTACACGGTGACCTTCGGACAATTTTCGGATTATTACAAAAAAATGGCAAATTATGACAAAATTCAAGGAATTAGCATATATTTCATCTTTACGGCCCCTGGTTTGTGTTATAATATAGAATACGTTGAATATCAGTCATAATTGTAATAATTTGAGAGCAACAGAGGGATTATTATGGGATTTAGTATTCAGAGATTTTACAGAAACAGAGAAGCCGTCATTAAAGGTACGGCTCTTTTTTTGCTTGATATCATCCTGATTATAGCCAGCATGACAGGCGCCTTATGGATGCGGTATGATTTCAGCTTTGTAAATATCGATCCGGTATTCTGGGAGTCTGTGCAGGATTATATGTGGATCAATGTAGTATGCACGGTTATCATAAATGCATTCTGCCGTCTGTATACAAGTCTGTGGCGTTTCGCAAGTCTGGAGGAGCTGAAAAATGCCATCATTGCGATTTTGCTGTCGTCTTTTGTACAGTACTGCGGTATGAAACTATTTAAATATCCGGTGCCGAGAAGTTATATATTTCTGTATATAATGCTGCTGTCATTCTGCATTATTGTGCCGCGGTTTTCCTATCGCTTTATCAGAATAGCATACCACAACAGGGAAGTAATCTGGCAGTCCAAGCCTGTTGTAACTATGGTTGTGGGAGCAGGAGCGGCAGGATATATGCTGGTCCGGGAAATGAAAAACAGCAAGCATCTCAACCGGAAGGTTCCGTGCATTATCGATGACGACAAGCAGAAGATCGGTACATATCTGCAGGGTATTCCCATTGTGGGCGGTCAGAAAGACATACCTGCCATGGCGAAAAAATATAATATTGAAGAAATTATCATAGCAATCCCCACCCTGAAAGAGGAAAAAAGAAGGGAACTGCTTGAAATCTGTCAGGAGACGGCCTGCAAAATCAAAATGCTTCCCGGTATTTACCAGATGGTGAATCAGGAAGTGGACGTGTCTATGCTGCGGGACGTAAGCATTGAAGATCTGCTGGGGAGAGAACCGGTGGACCTGCGGATGGAGTCTATCGGTAATTATATTACCGGCAAGGTAATCCTTGTTACCGGAGGAGGCGGCTCTATCGGAAGCGAGATCTGCCGTCAGGTAGCGCTGCATGATCCGAAACAGCTGGTTATCGTCGATATTTATGAGAACAATGCCTATAATATACAGCTTGAACTGAAGAAAAAACATCCGGAACTGAATCTGGAAACGCTGATCGCATCTGTGCGGGATAAGAAGCGTATAGAGGATATATTTGAGACATATCACCCGGATATTGTATACCATGCGGCGGCGCATAAACATGTTCCGCTGATGGAAGACAGTCCGGATGAAGCAATAAAGAATAATGTGCTCGGTACATATAATGTGGCCAGCGCCGCGAATAAGTATCATGTGAAAAAGATGGTGCTGATCTCCACAGATAAGGCAGTGCGTCCGACAAATGTAATGGGGGCGTCCAAGAGGCTCTGTGAGATGATCATACAGATCTTTTCTCAGATATCCCCAACCGAATATGCGGCGGTGCGTTTCGGAAACGTACTGGGCAGCAACGGAAGTGTGATTCCTGTTTTCAGGCAGCAGATTAAAAACGGAGGACCGGTAACGGTTACCCATCCGGACATTATCCGTTACTTTATGACCATTCCGGAAGCTGTGAATCTGGTACTTCAGTGCGGAGCTTACGCAAAAGGCGGAGAGATCTTTATTCTTGACATGGGAGAACCGGTGAAGATACTGGATCTGGCGAAAAAGATGATCCGTTTGTCGGGACATGTTCCGGGACAGGATATCAAGATCGAGTTTACGGGGCTGAGGCCCGGAGAAAAGCTGTATGAGGAGTTGCTGATTGATGAAGACAATCTGGTGGAGACAGAGAACGACAGAATCTTTGTGGCCCGAATGGGTGAGATTGATGTGGCAGAGATGAGCCGTAAGATCGATGGGCTGATCAGGCTGGCATATGATGAGTATAAGGATATCCGGGCGGAGATAAAGAAGATTGTACCGGAGTATAAGAATAACATTGATAATGCCTAAAAAATAAAGGAAATACAAGCGTATAGCATTCAGACAGGAGTTATATAGTTTATGGAGAAATTTAGAGATAAAATATGGCTTAGTTCACCGACAATGCATGGCTCTGAATTGGAATATATAAAAGAAGCATATGAGACTAATTGGATGTCTACAGTAGGTGAAAATATAAATGAGACAGAACATATTGTATGCGACAAAATTGGATGCAAGTATGCAGTGGCGCTGTCCTCGGGAACGGCAGCGTTACATATGGCGGTGAAACTGGCAGGAGTAAAACCTGGAGAAAAGGTATTCTGTTCAGATATGACTTTTGCAGCGACAGTAAATCCTATTGTATATGAAGGCGGGGATCCAGTATTTATTGATTCTGAATATGATACCTGGAATATGGATCCAGTAGCATTGAAAAAGGCGTTTGAACTATATCCGGAGGTTAAGACTGTTGTCATAGCCCACCTGTATGGAACACCAGGAAAGATAGATCAAATACAGAATATCTGCCGGGAACATGGAGCTGTGATCATTGAGGATGCTGCAGAATCTTTTGGTGCGTCTTATAAAGAAATACAGACAGGTACATTTGGTGCATATAACGCAATTTCTTTTAATGGAAATAAAATAATCACCGGTTCTTCAGGTGGCATGTTCCTGACAGACAGTAAAGAAGCGGCCGAAAAGGTAAGAAAGTGGTCTACTCAGGCAAGAGAGAATGCGCCCTGGTATCAGCATGAGGAAATCGGTTATAATTACAGAATGAGCAATGTAATTGCCGGAGTTGTGCGGGGACAGCTGCCGTATCTGGAAGAACATATCAGGCAGAAGAAAGCAATTTATGAGAGGTATAAGGAAGGATTAAAGGATTTGCCAGTAGAAATGAATCCATATGATGCTGTGAACAGTGAGCCAAACTTCTGGCTGAGTTGTCTTCTTATAAAGCCGGAAGCTATGTGCAGACAGGTTCGGGGCGAGCAGGAGGCATTATATATCAGTGAATCCGGAAAGAGCTGCCCAACAGAAATTTTGGAAAAGCTGGCAGATTATAACGTAGAAGGCAGACCAATTTGGAAACCGATGCACATGCAGCCTATTTACCGCAATAATAAGTTTGTTACTAGGTATGGAAATGCAAGAGACGGAAAGTCATTAGATGTGGGAATGGATATTTTTACCAGGGGGCTTTGCCTTCCAAGTGATAACAAGATGACACCAGGACAACAGGAAAAAATTATTGAGATTGTAAAGAACTGCTTTAACTATGAGTAATATCAAAACATTTGTTAAACCACAATATGGAATATATGCAAAGTATATTAAAAGGTTATTAGATATTATACTGTCGTTTTTAGCGTTGATTTTTTTGTCACCAATTATTTTATTTTTTACTATCATTGGTACTTTAAAAATGAGAGGAAATCCGTTTTTCCTTCAGAAAAGGCCAGGACAAGGGGAAAAGATTTTTAGCTTGATAAAATTCAGAACGATGACTAATCAAACTGATCCGCATGGGAAATTGCTTCCGGATGCGTGCAGACTTACAGTTTATGGAAAATTTTTACGCAGTACGAGTATAGATGAACTTCCCGAACTTATTAATATATTAAAAGGTGATATGAGTATAATTGGTCCAAGGCCATTATTAATTAAGTATCTGCCACTTTATAATGAGTATCAAAGACATCGGCATGACGTGCGTCCGGGACTTACTGGTTATGCACAGGTTCATGGTCGTAATGCGGTGTCTTGGCAGAAGAAATTTGAAATGGATGTAGAATATGTGAGACATATTACATTCGTTGGTGATATGAAAATTTTATTTGAAACTGTATTTAAGGTTATTAAACGTGATGGGATTTCTTCAGGGACATCTGTAACAATGGAAGAGTTTAAGGGAAACATAGAGGATAATATTTAGAAGAGATTTATGAAAAAGATAATAATTATCATAGGAGCAAGTGGACATGGCAAGGTGGTTGCTGATATTGCCAGGAAAATAGGATATGAAGAAATTTTATTTCTGGATGACAATAAACAGTTGAGCAGATGCGGAAACTATCCTATATTAGGCAGTGTATCACAATATAAAAAATATGATTGTGACATGATAGTGGCAATTGGAAACGCAATAGTAAGACAGCGTTTGCAGAATGAAATAAAAAGCAAGGGGAAGAAAGTAGCAACATTAATTCATCCGTCAGCAATTATAGGTGAAAATGTATTGATTGGGGAAGGAACCGTTGTTATGGCTGGGGCCGTAATTAATCCTTGTTCAATTATTGGAGAAGGGTGTATTGTTAATACATGTGCATCGGTGGATCATGATTGCATAGTTGAAGACTATGTACATATTTCGGTAGGAGCCCATTTGGCGGGCACTGTCTCTGTAGGCAAGGCTACTTGGATAGGGATTGGTGCTATAGTTAAGAATAATATAAAGATTGCTGCAAATTGTATTATAGGTGCGGGCGCCGTAGTGGTAAAAGATATTGTGGAACGAGGCACATATATTGGGATTCCGGCAAAATTGTTTGAGGGGAAAAATGAGAATATTGATTATAGCAAACAGTGATATTGGATTATATAAATTCCGAAGAGAACTGATAGAAGAATTGATTAGAAGAAAAAATGAGGTTTATATTGCTGCCCCGGAAGGGGAGTATCATAATGATATTGCAACTCTCGGGTGTAAATATCTGGTTACTCCGCTGGAAAGGAGAGGAATGAATCCAGTGAAGGATCTTGGTCTTTTCCTGCGGTATAATAAACTTCTCAAAATGATAAAGCTGGACTATGTGCTTACATATACAATCAAACCTAATATATATGGCGGTACAGTGTGCCGACTTAGAAAGATTCCATACGCCATTAACATTACAGGGTTGGGAACTGCATTTCAAAAGGCGGGCATGATAAGAAGTCTGGTTGTTCAGATGTATAAAACAGCAGGCAAAAGAGCTCATACGATTTTTTTCGAAAACAAGGGGAATTATGAGGTGTTTTTGCGGGCTGGGCTTGTGAGAGAAGAACAAGCATGTGTTCTGAATGGAGCAGGAGTAAATTTGGAGTACTATCAATATCTTCCATATTCTGAAAACGGAGTAATACATTTTTTGTTTGTAGGAAGAATTATGAAGGAAAAGGGCGTTGAAGAACTCTTTAAAGCTGCGAAACGGATAAAAGAGATATATGGGAATAAAGTCATATTTGATATTGTGGGATTTTTTGAGGAATCATATAAAGCAATTATTGAACGCCTGAATCAGAAAGGAATTATTCATTTTTGGGGTTATCAACAGGATATCAGGCCATTTTATGAAAAGGCCAGTTGTCTGGTGCTGCCATCGTATCATGAAGGAATGTCAAATGTGCTGCTGGAGGCGGGGGCATCAGGACGAGCATTGATAACCAGCAATATCCACGGATGTATGGAAGCTGTAGAAGATGGAAAGAACGGATATCTGTGTGAAGTGAAAGATGCGGATAGTCTGTTTGTGGCAATGAACAAATTTATTAACCTGAATGAAGACGAACGCTGCGAGATGGGAAAAGAAAGCCGAAAAAGAATGAAATTGATGTTTGATAAAAAGAGGATTGTCAGTCAGACGATAGAAAAGATTATGCAGAGATAGAGGAGAGCTATGAATCAATTTCTTTTAATTGTGATCTGGATATTCATAATGTGGGGAGTAACAACTCAAGTAAATGTACGGCGCAAGGAGAATGTCTGTGGAGAAAGCAGGTATAATTTTGTGCCGGTTTTTGCGTTAATATTATTTGCTCCTATTATTATTTGGGCAGGAATGAGAGGGGATTTTCAGGATACTGGATTATATCGTGAGCTCTTTACAGAAATGCCATCATCATTATCCGGTATGAATGAGTATTTGCAGACAGTTAATAAAGACTTAGGATTTTCTGTATTTTCAATCATTTTAAAAAGCATTATAGGAAACAGAGACATCTTATATTTTCTTATTATTGCAATTATTCAAGGTTGCTGCCTGATTTATGTATATAGAAAATATTCTACAAATTATGTGATTTCTGTTTTATTATTTATACTGTCCACGGACTATATTTCATGGATGTTTAACGGGATCCGTCAGTTCCTGGCAGTTGCTGTATGGTTTGCATGTTTTCCGCTATTGTTAAAAAAGAAATATATACCTTTAATCATATTCATACTTGTATTATCTACAATCCATGGTTCGGCTCTGATGTTACTCCCGATGATTTTTATTGTACAGGGAAAAGCTTGGAATAAAAAGACATTACTTTTTATTGTGTGTGTTCTTCTGGCTATTATTTTTGTAGATCGATTTACGACGATACTTGATGATTTGCTGGTGAGCACACAGTATGAAAATCTTGTATCATCCGAAGTGTGGCAGCAGGATGACGGAACCAGTCTTGTTCGTGTATTGGTTTATGCAGTTCCAACAGTTTTAGCGGTGATAGGAAGAAAGCAAATAAAAGCGGCTGATAATAAAATTATAAATATGTGTGTAAATATGTCATTGCTGTCAACAGGGATCTATTTTGTCTCTATGTTTACAAGTGGTATTTTGATTGGCAGACTTCCGATCTATTTTTCACTTTTCAATTATATATTATTGCCGTGGGAGATTGAAAATATTTTTACTGCGAGATCGAGAAAATTACTATATCCATTAATGATTGGGACATATTTGGTGTTTTATTATTATCAGTTGAATTATGGATGGGGGATCTGGAATAGTGGAATATAAATTAATCAGTGTAATTATGGGGGTATATAATTGTGCGTCTACACTCGAGGAAGCAGTGAATTGCATTATTAATCAAACGTATCCCAAATGGGAGCTGATTATGTGTGATGATGCGTCTACAGATGATACATATACAGTAGCAAAAAAATATGCACAGATGTATCCTGACAAGATTTTTTTACTGCGAAACAAAAAGAATCATGGGCTTAATTATACGTTAAATAAATGTCTGAAATTTGCACAAGGGGAATTTATTGCGCGAATGGATGGCGATGATCTGTGTAGCAGAGATCGATTTGCACAGGAGATAGAGGTGTTTGAAAAAGAACCGGAAATCAGTATTGTCAGTACCGGAATGCAATATTTTGATGAAAGCGGAGTATGGGGACAGGTATTGAAGAAGGAATATCCGGATAAAATGGAGTTTCTTAATGAAACTCCATTCTGCCATGCACCCTGTATGGTTCGCAAGAAAGCGTATGATGCTGTCGGCGGATATTCAGAGGCGAAGCGTTTGCTGCGAGTGGAGGATTATCATCTCTGGATGAAAATGATGGAGGCAGGATTCAAGGGAAAGAATATACAGAAATGTTTTTATCAGATGCGGGATGACCGGAATGCATTTAGCAGAAGAAAATTTCGTTATCGGATTAATGAGGCTTATGTCAGATGTTTGGCGGTTAAACATTTGAAACTTCCTTTTTATGGGTACATATATGCGCTGCGCCCGCTGGCTGTAGGAATGCTTCCACCTGCGGTTTATAAATTTCTGCATAAGAAAAGATTAGGGAAGAAATGAGAATATAAAATACTGTCTTTGGAGTAAGGAAATATGAAGACCAAGATTTTGTTTTTGATTCATGATCTGGCACATGGCGGTGCGGAAAAAGTATTAGTAAATCTGGTTAATAATATGGATAAAACTAAGTACGATATAACGGTCATGACACTTTTTGATGTAGGAGTGAATCGCCAATATTTGAAAAAAAACATCAGATATCGCTATTGTTTTAAAAGGATGTTTCGGGGAAATTCTCACATAATGAAAATATGGTCGCCAAAGCAGCTACATCATAGATTTATAAAAGAGCATTATGATATTGAAGTAGCCTATCTGGAGGGACCCTGTGCGAGGATTATCAGTGGATGTCCAGATCAATCTACAAAGCTGATTTCATGGATTCATATTGAGCAGCATACCCAATCTAAGGCTGCGGCTTCATTCAGAAATTATAGTGAAGCAGAAAGGTGTTATAATCGTTTTGACAAAATTGTATGCGTATCTGAAACAGTAAAGCAGGATTTTACCTCATTAATAGATTTGAAAAATACTCCATGTGTATTGTATAACACGAATGAAAGCAATGAAATTATCAGACAGTCCAAAGAAGAAGTCGGAGATGCTAACTTCTCAGATTCAGAAATAAAATTGATTGTGGTCGGAAAGCTTATAAAAGTTAAGGGTGTAGATCGGCTCTTGAAGATCATTTACAGATTAAAACAGGAAAAATATCCTGTACATTTATTTGTTTTGGGAGTAGGAGCAGAAGAAGATAACCTGAGAAAATATGTAAGAGATCATGCGTTGGAAAAACAGGTTGATTTTCTTGGTTATCAAACAAATCCTTATAAGTATGTAGCAAAATGTGATCTTTTTGTCTGCGGAAGCCATGCAGAAGGATTTTCAACAGCGGCTACAGAAGCTTTGATTGTGGGGACGCCTGTCTGTACAGTTGAGGTATCCGGCATGAAGGAAATGCTGGGATATAATAATGAATTCGGAATTGTGACAAAGAATGATGATGAGGCACTTTATAAGGGAATAAAGCATCTTTTGGACGATAAAGAATTGTTACTTCATTATAAGATAAGGGCAGAAGAGAGAGGAAAAACGTTCAGTACTGAAAATACGGTGCGTGCCGTGGAAAATATGCTGGAGAGTCTGTGATGAAAGAAAATATTAGGATTTCAGTTATTGTGCCGGTGTATAATCTTCAGGATGATCTGGAAAGATGTGTTGTAAGCATTATGGCACAGACATATAGTGATTTGGAGATTATATTAATTGATGATGGGTCAACAGATAGAAGCCGGGATGTTATTCAGAAACTTGCGGATATGGATGGAAGGATTGTGCCTGTTTATAAAGAAAACGGCGGAGTGACTTCTGCACGACTTGCAGGATTAAGAAAGGCAACAGGAGAATATATTGGTTTTGTTGACGGAGATGATGAGATAGAACCAGATATGTATGAGTTCCTGTTGAAAAATGCATTGGATTACAATGCGGATATATCTCATTGCGGTTATCAGATGGTATTTGATGACGGAAGAGTAAATTATTTTTATAATACAGGTCGGGTTGTACTGCAGGATCGAAATACTGGACTAAAAGATTTGCTGGAGGGGGCATTTGTAGAACCGGGGCTTTGGAATAAACTTTTTCATCGAAAACTATTGGATAAATTATTGAATAGTGATGTAATGGATTTATCCATTAAAATAAATGAAGATTTGCTAATGAACTTCTATTTGTTCTCAGATGCGTCAAAATCTATATATGAAGATAAGTGTAAATATCATTATCTTGTGCGAGGAGGATCGGCAACACGGCGTAACTTGTCATCAAATAAAATTTTTGATCCTGTCAAAGTTAAAAAAATAATTATGCAAAAAGCAGAGGGAGACATACTAACAGTGGCTCAGAAAGCATATATAGGGACTTGCATTAGCACATATAACACTTTGGCGCTTAATGGACTAAGGAATTATAAGCATGAGGCAAAAAAAATTCAGGAGGAGCTGTTAGCTCACAGAGCGTTGGGGAGAAGTGTGGGAAAAAAGCAGAGGATTCTTATTTGGATGATTTTGCATTTGTCTTTTGGATATGAAAAAATTTACAGATTATATGAAAAATATTTATTAAATAATCGTTATGAATGAAAGGAAAGATATGGTAGATAATGGACTGGTAACAGTGATTGTCCCTGTGTATAATGTGGAGTGTTATTTAGATAAATGTATATCAAGTATTGTTCAACAATCATATAAAAATCTGGAAATTATAGTGGTGGATGACGGTTCAACAGATGGGTCTCCGGCAATTTGTGACGGCTGGGCAGCAAGAGAAAGGCGGATCCGTGTAATACATAAAGAAAATGGTGGTTTGTCTGATGCGAGAAATGCTGGACTTGCAGTTGCAACGGGAGAGTATATTTCCTTTATCGATAGTGATGACTGGATAAAACCCCAATTTATAGAAACATTGCTGGTATCATTACAAGCAGGCAAAGCTGATATTGCAGAATGCGGTGTGGTCTATGTGGACGAACAGGAACATATATTACGTGAGCGATGTTACCCGGAGAAAAAAGCCATTAAGAGCAAAATAGAGGCTCTTAAAGCACTTGTTAAAGAAGATGGAATTTATCAAACTGTATGGAACAAACTTTATAAACGAGATGTTTTGGAAGGAATTCTATTTGAAAAGGGGAAATGTAATGAAGATGATTTTTGGACATATCAAGTGTTCGACAGAGCAGAAAGACTAATTGTAACTTCGGATAAGTTATATTGTTATCTTCAAAGAGAATCCAGTATTATGGGGACAGGCTATCAGATTAAGCGGCTGGATGGTTTGAAAGCAAGATTTAAACGAATGGAGTATCTTCAAAGGTATGAGGAACTTGCTGATTTTACAAAAGCCCGTATTTTTTATGATTGTATGTTCCATTTTCAGGCAGCTTTAAAATGGCTTGAAATGCCGGAGCAGAAAATTGTAACTGATTATATAATTGAAAACATAAAAAAAATAACTGATGTTACTTACAGAAACGTGGATGTACCCTTTAAGTATCAGATTTGGTTTGCCATGTTTAGACGATTCCCATTTTTAGTTTCAAAGATAAGAAACTGGTTTGGAATAGGACTTTAAAAAATTGATTTTAGAATATGAAATGAGTGCTGAGAATCAAATGAAAAAAGTTTTTTTATATGCGTATGACAAAGTTAATCTTGGGGATGATTTATTTATTCGAACTATTGTTATGCGATATCCTAATGTGCAATTTTATCTTTGGTCGGAAAAATATAATAAAACAAACTTCAAGGATTTGACTAATCTTAAAGTTCTTGATAAGAATTCTATTTTCGTAAATTTTCTAAAAAAGCTGCGGAGTTCACTTGTCGCACGGTATAAGATTCGTTATGAAAGAAAGTGTGATGCTATAGTTTACATAGGTGGATCGCTTTTTATTGAATATGATAATTGGAAACAGATCTTATCATGGTGGGAATATGAAGCAGAACAGTATCCTTTCTTTGTACTAGGAGCTAATTTTGGCCCATATAAAAGCGAAATATACAGGGAAAAGCTTGAAAGTATTTTTGATAAAATGCAGGATGTATGCTTTAGGGATTTATATTCGTACAATATGTTTAAAAACTGCCCGAAAATTCGATTCGCTCCAGATATTTTGTTTTCAACGGAGATGCCAAGTGTCCGGACGGTTGAAAAACAGATTTTTGTATCCGTTATCAATTGCGGTAGGAAAGAGGAAGGACAAAATAAACTGGCAGATTTTGAAAATCGGTATATAAAAAATATTGCTGAATTACTAGAAACGTATATAAAACACGGATATTCAGTCATTTTAGCATCCTTTTGTCGATTGGAAGGTGATGAAGAGGCAGTAGAAAAAATTCTTTCTTTGATTAAGGAAAAGGAAATCAGGGGAAAAATTACTGCATTATTTTATAATGGGACAAATTATCAAGAAGTACTGATGACACTGGCAGAATCGGAATATATATTAGCTTCAAGGTTTCATGCAGCTATATTAGGCATTGCAGCAGGGAAGCCTGTGTTCCCTATTGTGTATAGTGATAAAACAATTCAAGTTCTTAAGGATATAGGATTTAAGGGGAATTATGCGGATATTAGAATAGGGGATAAAATAGAATACGAGTTTTCATATGAAAATTTGAAAAATAGGTTAGTTGTTCCCATTGAAAATTTAAGTAAACAATCAGAGGCGCATTTTGAAATCCTAGATAATGTATTGAAGTGAAAGTGAATAAATAGTAAGAAGAGGACCGAAAATGATATCTGTAATTATTCCAACATATAGAAGATATACATATTTGAGGCAAGCTGTTCAGAGCGTTGCACAGCAAAATTATAGTGATATAGAAATTATAATTATTGATGATCATTCAGGAGATGAGACAAAAAAAATAAATAAAGATTTTCCCCAAGTTCATTATATCGAAAATGATAAAAACAAAGGTCCAGGTTATAGTCGAAAAATGGGGTTAAAAAAAGCTCAGGGAGAGTATATTGTTTTTCTTGACGATGATGATTATTATACGGATAATTCTTTTTTCCACACTGCAGTTGATATTTTAGAGAAAAATTCAGATTATGTTTTTGTATCTGCAAATGCCGATGAATTATATGTTGAAACCGGAGAAAAAAAGAAGAATGAATTAAATGTTAAAGGACAGATTTCAAGTAAAGAGTATCTTGCGGGATTTGTTTCCAAATATAAGAAACCGTTGTCTACATTTACTACAATTTTTCGGAAATCCTGTTTGATTAGGGCGGGAGTATTGGAAATGAAAATGGTAAATGATATGGCAATTTATTTAAGAGTTCTAAGAGATGGAAATATTTATTTTTTAGAAAGAACAATAGGTATTTACAGGATCCATAAAAATAATATATCAAAAAATATTAGTG
>ERZ1090861.46-NODE-46-length-87660-cov-27.823012_pt1 | contig 87660 bp, 84 predicted proteins | sample MGYA00478482_ERZ1090861 | MGnify/ENA primary metagenome ERZ1090861 (study PRJEB33644, sample SAMEA5815744) | chicken gut metagenome | biome: Chicken; feature: Gastrointestinal Tract; material: Caecum | place: Ireland | collected 2019-01-01 | study: A study of the... | reverse complement strand
CTGCTGTCATTTTCTCCATTTTGCACATATGAGCCGACTTCTCAGATACACCCTATGCCAAACAGGCGGCAGAAGGTGTCCTGAACGTCCTGCGGAAGTTGAGCAAGAGGAAGTCCAAAGCATGGAATTTTCTCTACCTTTCCATTCGAATCACGGTTCTCAGGATAAAAGGCATGTCTCCATACGCTTGGATTTCCAGTTTCTACTTTCAGCGGGACACCGGTCTCCTGCAGCTGCTTCTGTACTGCCGCTTCCGAATAGGAGCTGTCCTCCTGGAATCCGCAGCCATCTCGGGAAGCCATATACTTATGATATGCCTCTAGGAAAATAGTACGTGGTGTGGTAAAATATAATTGTCCACGAAGCTCATGTATCTTTCCGACCATGCCGGAAGTTACAGTCTGCCCGGGAAGAACGATCTGACGGCTATAGGTGGGCAGGAAAGCCTCCGTGAGGAAACCATAGAATGTCTCCGAACGATCATAGGGCAGACGAGTCTGCTCATTTTGCTTCGGACAAGACTCTGGTAGCACCAGCTTCCAATATGCCATCAGGATGTCGTTTGCTTCTTCCCTGGAGATCCAATTCCTGCGATCTGACGCAAAATAGAGGTACCGTTTCAGAAGAGCCAGAGCCACAGCCCAAATTTCCTTTTCAGGCGAGGTTTCCATTTGCTCGAAACGTCCGATTCTTTTGAAGGGTCGGAACATATCGATATCGCGGAACCACTCAGACTGCTGTTCTTTGTGTTTTCCGATCCAGCGAATGAAGGCCTCTGTCTCGTTCTGTGCGATTTCTAGGTGCTTCTTCAACTGATCTACCAGCTGTGAATCTATCGTGAAAAACGCCTTCCCGTCCAACTCAATAACAGCCCTGTTTTTCGAAAGTGTATTTCCGCAAAAACATGGAACAATGAGCGGAGACCAGTCAACCATACTTTTTGTGACGGATTCAGGAAGGTTTCCAGCAAATACAACGGTAGTGCATTGATAAGGAAGCCAAAAAGGTTTTGGCTTTCGTATTATGGACAACTGTCCGCCGATATACTGCTGTAAATCCATCGAGGGGGCTATATTCCCCAAGGGAATTACAGCCTCCAGGCAATGCGGACGATTCAACCACCAATCGAACTTTTCATTTTTTTCAGATTGCCATTCCTCTGGGCCGCAGAACACACAGAGCAGCTCATGAAGGACTTCCGGAATATACGGAATCGATTTCATTTGAACTGCCGGGAGTTTGGGAAGCTTGGGCAATGCTAGGTCGAGCGTTCTGCTCAAAAGGCCAATCAGCATAAACTTCGCCATAACAGCTGAGTCTTCTATGGCGTCCTTCATCCGCCACAGCGCGATGAATGCCTCATTTTTAGCGGATACTTCCGCCTTTTTGAGGAGTTTCTTTTTATAGGGCCGCTCCATGTGGACGATGACCGTATCGAAAGGTAAGTACGACAGGGTCAGATAGGGTCGATTACCGTACTCTTCTTCCGGCGGCATGGGAACCAGATGCTTCTTCTGGTTCGGGTCTTTACACAGAAGGTAAACATAGCGGTCAAGTAAGATCGCTACTTTGGGCTCCTGCTGGGGTTTGCGTTTGGGTTGATTCTTGGTACTCATGTCGATGACCTCCTTGTGAGGTCAGTATATCGCAAAGTTAATAGCAATTAAATTGAGAGAATTTGCAAGTTGGTCTACGAGAGATTGCAGAAATTTACCATTGACAAAGTAAAGAAAGTGATGCAGCTATGGGCTCTAAGCGTAAATACACGATGGATTCCTATATCACCAAACTGGATGAGCAGTATGGCCATAACAAAAGACCTAAAAATCTATTCTTTAGCGATATTCAAGCAACCATCGACGAAAGGCTTATAAATCAGCAATTATCTATAATTGCTATGGCGTCCTCTGGACATCTGTATAAGTATAACAATTCAATGAAAGAGAAATTGAAAGTTAATTTTAAATCTAAGGAAGTGTTTAGACTTAAAAAACGCAAGGTTCGAATCAAAAATACCGGAATATATAAGAAAAAATATTTTTGGCCATATAGAAAGTTCTTATTTAGGAATATAATATTTCTATTTGAGTGCTGTCGGACGCTGACTTATGCAAGAGACCAATTAGAAGCTGCCGAACATCAATGGGGAAACGAGGCGACGTACCGTTCGCCCTTCTTGCCGGAAGATGTGCCATATGATTTTTTTGAAAAATTATATAAGCTAAAAGAAAAATATAAATTTCGTGCAACTGCTGGTATGACAGAAAGTAAATATATTCTAAACTGCAAAAGAATATATGAAAAGTGTATTGTCCGACCGATTTCGGCTATGCTACTTCCGGCCATACTTACAATTTATTCCATAGATGGTTCTTTTTATGAGAATACATATCCATATTTAAAATATAAGAGTCGACGATTGTCTCAAAATGATCGGGAGCATGTATTGCCACTATTTAATGAAATTTCTGAAGTAGTAAAAAAACAGTTTGAAAAAAAGAAAAAATTCACCATTACGGTTTTTCTCTGGAATAATATTGAATATCGATTTTTTGATTTTCAAGACTTGTCAGAAGATGAATGTCAGGAAGCCCGAAATTATATTGAAAAATATTGTCATGCAAATGGCTTATCAAGAAAAGAGGAAAACAAACTATTAAAATTACATTATGGCGAGAAGCTTCGCGCATTAGCAAAGCTTTGTAATATTAACATAAAAATCATGAGTGATTATTTGCCAGAAGAAGATCTTCCGTCTGGCGCAGTAAGTGCAAGGAAACAACTCCTTGCGGACAAAATACTACCAAAATATGAAGATAGAGACAATTTGAAGGATATCTATAAGCAATATTTTATACGAAATTATGACTATATAAATGTTCCGAGTTTTACTGATTTTTCCAAACTTGCAGTGCTTCGATATTATAGGTTGCCGTTTCAAGATGATTTTGAATCCATACCAAACATATTGAACTTATCAACCCAATGTACACGTTGGTTGATAGAAGAGTTTTGCACAAGTATCAGGAAAAAATACTATAAAAAATTGTTTTCAAGCGTCAGCGATTCCCATGGCGTCAAAGTGACCAAAAAACATAAAAAGGATAAAAAATCAAACCCAAAAAATTGTCAAGAAATTATCAGAAAATATTATAGTCCAAAAAGCGTTATCGAGTGTCGAGATTATACGGAAAAAAACAAGGTCACTAGTGAATATAATCATAAAAGAATTTGAAGATTTGGATTATAGAGAATTTATTAGTGATACAAAAAATTTTGATTTCATTTATTTTCCAGAATATCTCAAACACTTCTGTGAAAAACATAAACTCAACGACTATGGTAGCTTATGTGATGAAGAAAAAGCCACCGTTGAAGAAGTAGCTTTTTCAGAGATTCTCCAACTTGTTCAGGCATTTCTTAGTGAAAATCTTGATTCTTTTTGGAGGAATATCATTTCTGAAGAGGTACATGATGTACATGACTGATCTGAATTGACCCAGTAAAAGTAGACAGTAAAAAAGTGCCTCCTGTGGTAGAATAAGAACTATCATAGGAGGCTTTTGCTATGCCCAGAAAATACAGTCATATATAAGATCACGAGAAAGAAATACTTGAAAATGCGTAGTAAGTGAATGGCCCTTAGAAAATCGGAGAAAACCAGTATTTAGCTATAAGGAAATGCGTGGATTTCTACTCGATATAACCGAAAGCGGAGAAAACTTACGGAGGAAATCTTGCCCAAGCCTAAGGGGCAATCCAAAAGGTCAGAAACTGACAGTTCATATATTCTGAGTGGCTCAAGTCAAAGATTGCCTAGTTCCGCTTTGACTTAGCCAAACCAGTCTTTGATTATGTTCTTTTACCCCTGGCGGGGCACATGGTCCCCAGGGGGGCTTTTCTATAAAAGGTAGAACCAGAACCCACTTGAGGAAGTAAGGGCTATTCGGTTAAGACAGAGAGAAAGGGAAGTTTGATTGAATGGAACTTGATTTATTAAGGGGCTGGATTTCAATAGTCAATATTGTTAGATATGATATCGTTGAATTCGAGGGGAGCTTGATATTAAAATTTGTATCTTCTGCGTTTACGATCTATGGGCATGAACTGTTTACAGAAAAAGATAAACTTTCAGATGACTGCGAGAAAATGGAAAGAAGTTTCTGAGGACACGACACACCAGGTAAACGAGTATATTCGTGATGAAGTTATCAGGCCTATTTAGAATCTGTTTTCCAGTTTGCAGGATGCTCTTGATGATTCAAAATAAAGTTGCTTTTTGTCCCCGAATCCGAGATATTGTTCAAACATGTTGAACCGAGTTTAAGGCAGCCACCAAAATAATAACAAAGCCGCATACGCTTGTGACCCGCTAGGGCCAGGCGCATGCGGCTTTTTGCTCTGAGGGGGAATTACTATATAAATATATTGCCTTTATAACCCCCTCGTTGGGGCCTGACAGAGGCCGCATATAGCCTGTTTCCCTGTTCGGACGGCCCCTGGACTGCGCCTGAACCGAGCCCTGCGACCCGAACACCCCTGAACAGCCATCCGAACACAAAAACAAAGTAAATACGTTGAATTTTTGGGATGTTCAAAGTTCGGGAGGCAATCATCATTCGGGCGGTGAAAAAAGAAAATTGGTAAACAGGCTGCACAGGAGGGCACAAAGGGCCTATGCCCGCATGGCCATTGGCTGACAGAGCACATAGAAGGCCATTGAGAGAGCAGGCGTTTTACACCTGTTGAGTGCGCTGTCAAAAATGAAAAGAGCTCCCGGCAGATGAGCCAAAGGCGATGCTATTCTAAAATGATTTCGCTTCCAACGTTTCTATAAACTTTGGAAACGGGAGTGATTTAGTATGGCAACAACCAACGATATGTTCAAAGCAGATTTGAACGTAGAGATTATGCTGCAGATCAATCAGAGGCTATGGGAAAGTGGTGTGATATCGAAAGCGTTATATGAAGAAGCAAGTTCCAGAATTAGTTCCAGACACCCGGAAGTTGAGAAGCTTCCGGGTGTTTCTATTTTGAGAACATAATATACCCGTCCTGAATGATATATTTTTAGGCGCAATAGTACGAATTCCCTGTAAACACCCCTAAGAAGGCAGTTTACACGATAATCCTGATTCTGGAGGAATTGAGTGAAGCTGTCAAAATCTTCACCACAAGCACATTATAAAATGAATCCTCACTAACATGATTATAAGGTTTTGTACTGGACGGAACTTTATACTTTACCGGGAGGTTTTCTGTTATGAAGATTAAGAAGTCTGTGAAGGAAGCTATGAAGCAGCTTCAGATCAAGAAACTGCGTCGCAATCAGATCAAGCCTATCAATTCGGTACTGGATGGACGCGACACCATGGTGATTGCCCCTACATCCTACGGCAAGTCTCTGCTCTATCAAATCCCTGCCATCGTCAATGGCAAGAAGCTGACAGTGGTTATCGAGCCGTTACTGGCCCTCATCCATGATCAGGTGAAGAAGCTGCAAGGATTGGGAATCGCAGCGTTCTATCTGGACTCCACTCAATCAAAGCCAGAGCAAAGGCGGGTAATGGAGTTGCTGGATGAGGGGAAGGTCACGCTTCTTTATATTGCCCCAGAGCGGCTGGAGACAGGTATCCTGTTCCAGCTGGAACGGCATAACAAAATCAGCCTTGTGGTGATTGATGAATGCCACTGCGTTGTTTCCTGGGGATATGCTTTTCGTAAATCATACCTTGAGATCGGTAAATGGGTCGGCTGTCTGCGGAAGAAACCTGTGATTCTGGCGTTATCTGCTACAGCTGTTCCGGAGGATCGTCCTCAAATCATGGAGCTGTTATCCATGAAAGATGTCAGGATGTTTGAGGAAAGTCTATACCGCAGCAATTTAACCTTCTTAAAACGTATGGCACCTACCCGAAAGGATCAGCAGAAGGAGTTGGAGTGCAGTATGAAGAAATACCACAGGCATACTACCATCGTCTTCTGCAACACAAAAATGGCGGTGGAAAACGTTGCAGCGTATCTGGAAAAACTGTACCCTGACGAGGTAATGGCTTATCACAGCGGAAAGAAGCGCGAGGAAAAAGCGATGCTAACCGGAAAAAAGCACATCATCGTGGCAACCAGCGCTTTGTCCATGGGTGTGGACGTGCGAAATGTGGACTTGGTAATCCACTTCAATATGCCGCTGTCTTTGGCTGACTACTACCAGATGTCGGGCCGGGCAGGACGGGAGGGACAAAAGGCCCGGAGCATTTTGCTGTATAGCCCGAATGACTACTATACAGGATTGGCTATGATTGATGACGTGGAGAATAAGGAATTCAGAAAACTCGCAGAACAGCGATTGGACGAGATGAAGGAGTTTTGCGATGATAGGGAACGGTGTATGGTTCAGGTAATGCTTCATGCGTTAGGAGATACATACACAGGAAAATGCCGCTATTGCACAAATTGCCAGAAGGAGAGATAAGAATGCAGAAACACGAAGTCGGAATTGACACACTCAGTTATTACTATGGCCTGACGCCGAAGCAAAATAAAGCTATCCTAAATAAACTAAAGATGTTGCCTGATTTTTTCAAAAAAGGTGACTACTGGGAGGAAACCCACATCTACCATAGCAACTACTTTCAGCGTCAGGGTGTGAAACTGATTGTCTCACAGATCAAAGGGACTCGCTGGGGTCTGTTGGTGATTATACACCCTGCGCTGGTTTTGGGTGAGATGGATCGAAGTAACCTTTACCAGCCAGAGAAGAAGGCAGAATATAAGAGCATGATCAAGCTAGTAGATAAGCTCTTAAAGGAAGTAGATGTTCCATGCTCCGTTGATGATATGAAACTGTATCGCGCGGATGTGACGGCAAATTTTATATATGATACGTCAGCATCTGTGTCTGAGTATATTCGTATCCTGAAAAAAAGCCGTTTGTTGCATAATTATCACTGGGATAAGTTTCGGGAGGATGACCACACGGCCCGGGATTGCAAAATAGCGAATCAGCATTCTTGCAAACAGTATTGCAAGTCCGCAGCGTTCTTTGCCTACGACAAAACCGCCCAGCTGGAGATGATTGAGGCGTTTCCTGACGCTTTGATTGGCAAGCACATTCTTCGCCTGGAAGCACAACTGCGCCGTAAGGCCATGAAGAAGTGGGTAGGGGAGGACACTATGGAGGATAGCAACTGGAAAATCATCAAGGAGCTGGGGGTGAACGTAGAAAAAATACTGAGCTGGTATCTTGAGCGGGTCAACCCTGTGCACGGAAATTATATAAGGTACAAGGATGCGGTAGAGCTGGTTTCCCAGGTTAAGGGCGAGAAGAAGCGGGAACGGATGCTCTACCTGCTGCGAAAGACCAGCGACAGCGAAAATCTGGCTGCCGCACAGGAGAAGATGAAAGAGAAATTCCAACTGAGTGACAGTCAGTGTAAAACTGTTCTTAATCAGTTCCAGAAACTGGGAATAAGCCCGGTTACGTTGACGAACAGTTCTGGCTTTGAGCGCCTGCCGGGAATGAACTTGTTGTAAATTTACAATACAGTTTCTTTTGGTATTTGGATAGAGTACCTTTAACCATTTGTGGGATGCCGAAAGACCGGGTATGCTACATACAAAAAGGCGGTGAAGGTATGGAACAGATGGATGTAGGAGCACGGATACGGTATTTCAGGCACTTGAGAGGCTTGAGTCAGGAGCAACTGGCGTTGCGGGCGGGGTTAAATCCGGCGTTTCTCGGGCATTTGGAACGAGGGTTAAAGAGTCCTACCATTACAACATTGGAAAAGCTGGTTCGTGTGTTGGACATCACTTTTGTGGAGCTGTTCGCGGAGCAGCCGGCCGATTCGGATGCAGCAAAAGAGACCGCCAGAAAGCGGCTGGATCTGCTGGTACGGGATCTCTCTGCCGAGCAGCTGGACAAGCTGTCGGATATTATTCAAGCGATATTGAGATTTGAGTAGGTTCCCCCAGCAGCGCGTGACCCGCCTGGGCAAGCATAAAATTGGCAGTCCAGTCCTGACAGTCCATCAACCCGCTGTTGATTGCCGCCAGGAACAGGGCTGTTTCCCGAGGCGTTTTTGGCTGGTAGCTGATTTTTGATTGCTCCAGAATATCTCGGCACAGAGCCTTGATCCCCGCTGAATCAGCCTGTGCGGCCTGAAACGCCAGTTCAGGAATATGACAGTTCATGTAGTCGGAAATTTTTTCCAGGCTTTTCGCTATGGGCGGGTAGTCGCTTCCCTGAAATTTATCGAGTTCACGGGGTGTGATATCGCTGTCCGCCAGCAATGCGTTATCCCCTAAACCGTTTTCAAAGCAGGAGAACAGCGCGTCATCTACCAATTCCTCCACTGTTAAAACAAATGGAAAATCGTTCTCGCTGTCCGCATAAACCCAGCCAGCAGAAAGATGTTCCCGGTAGAATTCCCCCAAAACCGTGACTTGGTCCAGCGCATACCAGCACAGCGGGAAATCAATGGATTCATCTTCCCGGTAAATCTGGCACAGTTTGCGAAACAGGTTCAAGTACTGGATAGATTGCTTGAAGTTTCTGCCGTTATTATGCTTAATTTTATTTTTGTCTCGCTTCCAGAGGGACGGAAGATTGACGCTCAAGGCTTGCACAGAACACATTCGGCTCTTGTGGCGGGTAAGCAGCCGAAACAATAAAAGCGGTTCTATCGCTTTGAGTTCAGGGGATGACGCCGCAACTTGAATATAATTTGACAGATTGTCCAGCAGAATAGCACTGTTTCCTTTTTTCGGAAGCTCAAGTAATTCCGCAAAGCATTTGACAATTTCATAGCTTCGACTTGTATCGCAATCCACAGGTTTTGGGTTGCGATTTTGTTTTGTCAAAGCGGAAAATTTTTCGGCTAGCTCTTGCCGCAACGTCATCGTGCGCATCAGATCGTCGCGGGCTGGACAGAAATCCAGATATTGCAGAACGATTTGTTCGTGTAAATCCTGCTTATCCTGTTCGTCCACTGGTTGGGGTAAGTGATCCAGCAAAAACCCAGGGTCGGACAATATTTCACAAAAAATACGCGTCAGTTCGAGGCAAGGGGTTTTCTTTGCCTGGTAAAGCAGGGCAAAGCACAGGTCGTACCGGTTGTCCGGCGGCAGCTCCCATTTGGACAGGTGGGCGTAAAAATCTTTCCGGTATGTTTCAGCCTCCTGTAGAACGTCCTCCATATGCAGGCCCCGCTCCTGCAGAATTTGAGAGCAGTCTGGCTCCTCATCCAGCTCATCCATCGCATCCAGCCAGGTATCAAAGGGGACAGGCTTACCGCCTAATTCCTGCAGGATCATCCGATCCAGTGGGTCGTTCTTGTCCAAACGAAGCATGAAAATCACCTCTAACAATTTATGATACCACACTATTCCCCCATATGCTACCAGAATCAGCTCAAAAACGATTTTTTGTTTTTTGAATTGATTCGCCTTTGCAGGCAGGAAGGCTGAGATTAAAATGAGAGTAGGAGGTGAATATCATGCCAAACGATAGGGAAGGCCCGATTCTGTCGGCCATCAGCGCCTATGAACGCGACCAGGCGCTCAACGACAAGAAAGCGATTCTGCTGACACCCCGGGGCAGCTGCTTCCTGTATGGCAATCGGTTCTGCGGAATCCGAGATTTTGAACTGGAATTTGTCAGCGAGAACTGTCGTGTTCAGGGAAGTGCTGTGCAGAAGCCGATTTTTCTCGCCATCCAGCAGGACGGTTTTCATGCGGTGGGGGAGCGCCCCCTTACACCTGAGCTGGTCAGCCTGATCTTTCACATTGATTTGGGCAGTGAGGACGAGCTTTTGCGGGGAATCCTGCTGTCGGCGATGGGAGAAACGAGATTCGCCCTGTTCTGTGACGCTGCCGTGGAAGAATTATACCGGCTAACCCGAAGAACCAACGTGTATTCCAACGAGCCAATCATGCCGGACGAGACCTTACGGCAAATATCTGAAACTCTGCGCAGGAAGGACCTGCATGGGCTGGCAGAGCTCTATTTAAAGGGACAGCCTGTCAAAAAGCTGTTGGATGGCGACCCGTTACCTTGAAATAATACCTATAAGTATTGTATAATAGTATCTGATAAAAAGCGTAAGGCTTTGACGTGGCTGTTTTGGAAGCGATAGGGAGGATGATCTGTGCTGAAATACAAAACCTATACCTGTGTAAAGTGCGGGAAAAAGTTTACCAAAAGCGTGGGCGGCGTGGTGGCGTCGCCCAGGGAGATGGAATTGTTCATTCATCCTGTCTGTGACAGATGCAAGCTGAAGACGGTTGTCAGTATCTTCCAACAGCGAAAGGGGAAATAGTATGATAGATAGAGAAGTATTGAAGCGGGCCGGCGTCTCCGATGGGGACATCAAGGGGTTGAAGCAGGCATGGGATGCCTTCCGATCTGCGGCCACCCGGAAAACGACAAAGGTTCCCCGTATCGTATGCACGGGCATCTACAACGCGGGCAAGAGCACGCTGCTCAACGCCCTGTGCGCCGAGGAGCGGTTTCCTACCGGGGATGTCCCCACAACCAAGAAGCTGGCGCAGTCGGAATTTGACGGCGCGGTCTACATTGATACCCCGGGGCTCAACGCTGAGGCAGAGGATGACCAGGAGGCCCGATCTGCCTGTGACACTGCAGACTTCATCCTCTTTGTGTCCAATGCCCAGAACGGCGGCATTGGCGTGGCGGAAGCCGGGTGGCTGCAAGACCTGCGGGAACGCTGTACCTCGAAAAGCCTGAAACGGCGGATGGTCTATGTTTTGACCCACTGCGGGCAAATCGAGGAGGAGGACCTGCCCGGCATTCAGTCCCAGTTCCGGCAGGACTTGGATCGGGCTTGCGGCTTTGCGCCGAAAGAGATCTTCTGCGTGGACTCTCTGGTCTACCGGGAGGGCGCAGAAAAGAACGCGCCCGAGCTGGTGGAATACAGCGGCATCCCCCGGCTTCAGGCACATCTGGCGCAGCGGGTCGCGGACGCGGAGGCCATTTTGAGCAAGGCCCAGAAGGAGGAGCTGTCCGCACGGCGGAGCGCATTGCTGGAACAAATCGAAAAGCTGACGGCCTCTTTGCGCTCGGAGCAGGAGGAGTCCAGCGCCAGGGTGAAAAAGAAACTGGAAGAAATAGATGCCGTATGGGAGACGTTGGAGCAGAGATTGAAAGGGTTGCAGGGAAAGAAACCTGATATTTATTTTGATAATCCTAGGGTGTATGGCAGAAGTGTTTGCGGTGAAGCAAAATCAAAATCTGAGGCGAAGAGAAAACTGAGGGAAGGTTTATCTCCCATCTATAATTCCAGGGAACGGGAACTGAGACAGCTGATTCAGGAGTGCGAAGCGGCACTTAAGTACTATTGCGTACCTGGAATGAACAGCGTTTACTTTTCCGTGTGCAATGATGCGAATCATTTCTTTGAGCGGTGCGTTTTAGATTTGCAAAAGCTCAAGGTTCCCGTATCAAAAGTTGAAGAGATCAACGTTGACCCCGATATATCATCCGGTTTCTTGTCTGAGATCAAAGCTGATCTTGCAGATGGCGTGGTCAGAACAAGCGGTGTCTATTCTCTGGACAGTTATGTTGACTACACAGATATTGACCCATTTACCAGTACGGAAAGAGGCCTGTTAGGCATCTATTATGATGTTACGACCTATTTTTATAGTGACGGTTCGGCGACGCGGGAAATGGAAAAGGATATGCGGAGCGCTTGGAAAATAAACTGCGATTCCGTAAATTGGAGGATTGCTATGCGCTTGGATAATTTTGTTGGAAAGGTTCTCTACGAAGCAGAAAAGCGCAAGGCTGTCCTCAAAGCGCAGATAACCACTTACCGCAAAGGCCTAAAGGCTGAGGCTGCTTCAGATTCCATTCAGCCCGCACTGAACCACCTGCTTGCGGTAAAGAAGGAGGCGACGAAATGAGCGACCGGATTCGTGACAGCTTTACCCAATTTTACGCGGCCATCGAAAAATCCTATGAGGCGCTGAAGGGCGACCGGGTGAAAATCGAGGACCGGAAAACGGGGATGCTGGAATTGCTGAAGAGCGGGGTGACGGTTCCTACCCCACCCTCCGGGACAGGGGAGTACCAGGAACTTTGCCGCACGGTCATGGACAACGCCCGGCTCCAGCTGGAGAGCTGGCAGACGCTGATTCAGCGGAAGATCGACAAGTCTGAGTTTGTCAACCGCCACGAAAAAAGCATTTTGGCTTTGGTATTCGCCGATGTAAACGCGGGCAAAAGCTCGCTGGGGAATTTTGTGGGCGGCTGGAACTTCCGGGATACCGCCTATGCTGATCTCTACCAGCCCCACGACTGCGAGGTGGAGGAGTTCAGCAAGGCCAGCCGGGAAGACCGTCAGCTGCGTGTGATCGACCACTTCCCGGAAAACGCCACCGAGGCGACCTCTACCATCCAGCACTATACATTGGCCCAGGGCCTTACCTGGGTGGACACGCCGGGGCTGCACTCCCTGACAGTCGAGCATGGGGAGCTGGCCCAGGAATATATCCAGTTTGCCGATCTGGTGATCTACCTCACCCCTTCCAGCAGCCCCTTCAAAAAAGACGAGAGGGAAATGCTGGAGAAACTGTTCAAGATGGGCAAGCCGGTGATTCTGGCCATCACGAAGTCGGATTTTACCCCGCCGCCGGCATATCGTGACGGAAAGATGGTAAGGCTCCCCCTGGCTCCGAAGTCGGCGGAAAACCGGCGGGCCCAGGAGAAGTACATTGCCGAACAGATACGGGAAATCCGCGGGAATGACAATCTGGAAAACTCCCATGTATTGAGCTTGTCCGTCAAGCTGGCCCGGAACGCGGTGAAGACGGGGGATTCTGACCTGTACGCCGCAAGCAATCTGGACGGGTTCCTGGCTCAGGTGGGGGATATCCTCTCGGAAAAGGCTGTGGAGCTGAAAATGCGCCGTCCCAAAGCGGAGGTCAACGCCTTTATCGACACGTTGACCGGGCGTTCGGATGCCGGATGGCAGGATATGCTGACCATCCCCCAGCTTCGGGCCGATTTGGCGGAAAAGAGTGAAAACCTGCAAAAGGTCCTGGAAACCTGTAAAGCGGAAGAGGCGAAAATCTGCGCCGAAGTGGAGCTGCAACTGCCTACCGTCCTGAGTCTGGCATTCCGCAGCCTGCGGGACCGAAAGTCATTGGATGACGCGGAGATCGTGAAAGCGGAGATGTCAGAGCGCATCTCCAAGCTGGTGGCGGAATGCTGCCGGAAGGGTCTGGAACAGCTGGGCGGCATGGTATTCACCCTGGAGCTTCCCCCTATCCGGGTCGCCTCGGCAGACGGAAGGGGATACCAGGTTCAGCACATGGAGCAGATCATAGCTCAAAATGTGGAACGCGATCCAAGGGGGTTCGAACGTCTCATCCACTTGATTGACAGGGACAGGAAATTCTACCGTGTAGAGACGCGGCGTGAGCGTATCCCTACCGGGGATAACTTTCAGGCATTTTTGGACAAGCAGCTGGAGGATGTCCGCGCCGAGGTACGAGACCATGTGGCAAAGACGATGGAGTGCATTGCCGGCGAATGCATCGGGCCGTTGCTGGAGTGTTATCAGGAACTGGACCGGCAGCTGGCGGCTCTGACCGAAAAGTTGGATCAACTGCGGTTTTAAAAAACAGGGAGGAGTGAAGTAAATGGAACAGGCTATGCTGATCCGGGACCACAAGCAGACCATCCTGAACCTTTTACAGGAGGGCAAAGCGCTTATGGAGTCGGCGGGCGACAAAGAACGGGCCGCCGTCCTGGAGAAAAACCGTCAGGAAACCGAGGCGAAAACCTCTCCGACCATGATGTTTTACGGGTTATATAACGCGGGGAAGAGCACGATTATCAACGCCCTGTGCCAAGATGATGTCGCCCCTGTAGGAGATGTGCCCACCACCACTGAGATCCAGCGCATCCATTGGAAAGGCTATACTCTGATCGATACCCCGGGCATTGATGCCTGCACAGAGCATACGAAGATTGCCGAGAAGGAAATCCGTGAGAGTGACGTGGTTCTGTTTGTAATGGACAATGCGGATACGTTTGACAATGCACTGGTATACCGGACCATTGTGAATATCCTGGATATGGGCAAGCCCCTGGCTGTCATCATCAACCAGAAGAACATTGACGAAGAGGAAGACATCAATATTCCGGTTCCGGAACAGGCATCCATGCGAAACATCGTAAAAAAGGTCTCCCTGAACCTGGAGACACAGGGACGGAGAAGTTCTGCGCAACTGGTGGCACAGCGGAGGAATTATCTGGGCATTTTCCCGCTCAACGGGCTGATGGCTTTCAGTGCCCGCCAGCAAACCAATGCGGACGGCCGGGAAGGATATCTCGGAATCTCCGGTATCACGAGCCTGAAAAACGCGCTGGACACCGCAATTGCCCACTCCCAGCAGGTGTATATGCTCCAGACGCCGCTTATCAATCTGCGTGACACCCTGCGTCAGGCCGCAGAGGAATTCCAGGCCTCCTCAATTTACGGAGAGAAACAGCAGATGGCGAAAAACCGTGAAGCGCTGCTCCTCTCCCGTCAGCGTCTGCGCGACCGTCTTCTGGCAGACGGCCTGCGGAAGATTGAGGCAACGATCGAACAAATGAACGCCTCCGCTGCCGCTGGCCAGCGGGTCGAGGACCCTAGTCAGAAATTGAAAGAGGAACTTCAAGCTCTTTTGCGTGAGGCGGCGGAGCAGGAAAAGGCTGTGCTGCAGTCCACCCTTACCTTGGAAGCCATGCCGGGATACCAGCCTGAAGAGGCGTCCGCAACAAACCAGTCTGAAAAAGAAGGGTTTGACCTGTTCGACCTCCTCGCCGATGTGCCAATCATAATCGATGGACCGGGGTTCCCCATTCCGATTCCGGGCGGCGTGATTGTCAAACTGGTCAAGGTATTGTTCAAGCTCATTTTTGGGGATTCTGATAGTAGTAATCAGCAAGCCGCCGCAGAAAGCCAGGAGCGGCTGGCCAACTACTACCGCTGGCGCAATGAGATGCGGGATCAGGAAATCAAGATCAAGGCCGTCTACGAAAAATCAGTCAATGACTTTCTTGCACAGGTCTATGACCCTCAATTGGCGGAGATAGATCGGATACTGGCGGATGTGGATAAAACCTGCGCCAAGCATACAGAAACCCTGCGGGAGTTGGAGCAACTTCAACTGCGGGTGAGTGATGAGATGGTGGCGCTGGCGGTAAGCTGACTCGCAAGCTGTAAAATGAGACCATTCCACGAAATTCTGTGCTTATCAGGCGTAAAGTGTACCCTCTTTGACTATTAGTCAAAAATACTCTTGACAGCGTTGCCTACGGTTACGGCTGTACCAATTCCAACAGCAGCAGGCAGCCAGGCAGGTGCGGTAGGTGCTGAAGCGGACAGCAGGCTGGCTGTCCCTACGGAAGCAGCCGATGCAGCCACGCTTCCAGCGGCCGCGGACAAGCCGCCTCCTACTGTTTCGTGAGCAACACAACCGGCAAACTCTTTGGCATCAATCTCGTCGTGGAGGAGTCTGATCCCCGAGGAAATCACCTCAATACCGCCCGAGATAGCAGCACCGGCCGCGCCAGAGGTTGCTGCCATCCTACCCAACTCAGCTACAGCCAGTTTGCCGGCAGCAGTACCGATGGTCTGCTTGGCAATCCGAGAATTATCTACAGTGGAAATGCCGGAGCTGTACATTTTCTGGGTAACGTGGAGCCCTTTGTCCGCGGCTTTCTGGACGGCGTTGTTGTAAGCCTGGACAGTTTCGGGGGTCCCACCAATAAGGATATCAGCAGGGGCGCGTTGGAAAGCCTTACCGGTAGAAGCGGCTCTTTTTCCGCTTACGGCCTTTGTTAGCGTTGGCCCTGTGGAGAGCGCAGATTGCTACGACTGTAACACCAACACCAACCAGCTCCGTCTGGGCGGCATGGACCGCCGCGAAGCCTCTGCCCGCCGACGGTCCCGCCCCCGACGAGAAAAAGTAAAGCGCGCCACGCTCTGCCCCCAATTTGCCTGTAAGTCTCCCAGCCGTACTGTTGTCCGGCTGGGACTTTTTTGCCGGCGCACTGGCGTTTTGGTCAGTATTTTTATCTAAAAAAGAAAAAATAGTATCAAGTTTCACGTCAAATTTGAAAAAATTGCGTAGAATTTGCATAAAAGTGATTGAAAAAAGAGGCTGGAAACTTTATACTGGAAACAACAAGGCCCTTCGCTTTGGAAGGGCCGCCGAAACTTCTCTAGGGAATGTGAGGAACCTATGAAGAACAGAATGATTTCCCGCCGTACCTTTATGCAGGCAGCCGGCGTTTCGGCTGCGGCCAGCGCCGTGGTCGGTCTTGCGCCGTCCGCGTCGGCCTGCTTCTGGCCCTTCAGCATGGATCTGCAGATCCTGGCCACCAGCGACACCCACGGCAAGTTTGACCCCTGGGACTACGCCACCAACCAGGCCGATGCCAGCGGCAGCGTGGCCCAGCAGGCCACCGCCATCAAACAGCTGCGCACCGAGAACACACTGGTCATCGACGCCGGCGACACCATCCAGGGCAACTCGTCCCAGCTCTTCCTGGAGGACGACGTGCACCCCATGATCGCCGCCATGAATGCCATCGGCTATGATGTCTGGGTCCCGGGCAACCACGAGTACAACTACGGGATGGACACCCTGCAGAAGGTCATGGCCCAGCAGAACGCCAAGGTCCTGACCGGCAACGTCTACAGCCCCAGCGGCGCGGCCCTGGCCGACGGCTATACCATCATCAACAAGAAGGACGTCCGCATCGGCCTGATCGGAATGGTGACCCCCAACATCACCCGCTGGGACGCCGTCAATCTGACCGGCTGGACCGTCACCAACCCTGTGGACGAGTGCCGCAAGATCATCGACACCATCAAGGACAAGGTGGACGTCCTGATCGGCGTGATGCACATGGATACCGAGAACGAGTACGGCGTCTACGGCTCGGGCGTTACCGACCTGGCCAACGCCTGCCCCGAATTCGACGTCATCATTGCCGCCCACGGCCACAAGGAGATCCCAGGCGAGGAGATCAACGGCGTTCTGGTGATTGAGAATAAGAACGCCGGCGCCACTATGTCCGACATCCATCTCCAGCTGCAGCGCCGCTGGGACGGCAGCTGGAAGGTGGCCAGCCGCAGTTCCGAGAGCCTGCAGATCAAGGAGTACGAGGCCGACCCCGAGCTGGTGGCCCTGCTGGCTCCCTACGACGAGCGGGCCAAGGCCGACGCCGTTATCCCCATCGGCGAGCTGCGCGGCGGCGATATGACCCCGCCCAATGAGATCGAGAACATTCCGCAGCCCATGGTGGAGGACAGCGCCCTGCTGGACTTCATCAACGAGGTGCAGCTGTACTACACCGGCGCCCAGGTGTCGGCGACCGCCATGACCTCCATGACTTCCCGGATGGTGGAGGGCACCATCCGCAAGTGCGACCTGACTAACATCTACACCTACGAAAACACCCTGTACAAACTGCAGATGAACGGCGCGCAGCTCCGGGATTACATGGAGTGGTCGGCGGCCTTCTTCAAGACCTGGGTGCCGGGCGATTTGACCATCGCCTTTGACCCGTCTACCCGCTACTATCTGTACGACGCGTTTGCAGGCGTCAACTACCAGATCGACATCTCGCAGGAGCCGGGCAACCGCATCCAGAATCTGACCTGGCCCGACGGCAGGCCGGTCCAGGACAGCGACAGCTTTGTCATCGCGGTCAACAACTACCGCGCCACCACCCAGCTGCTGATCGCGGCCGACATCTTTGCGCCGGGCGACGAGCTGCCCCAGCTTCTGGAGATGGATGTCCGCGGCGACGTGGGCGGCATCCGCGAGCTTCTGGGCGAGTACATCCAGCAGGTCAAGGGCGGCGTCATCGAGCCGCACCTGGACAACAACTGGAAGATCGTCGGCAACAACTGGGACCCCGCCCAGCACGACCAGGCGGTGGCCCTGCTGCGCGAAGGGCGTCTCAGCCTGACCGAAAATGAGGACACCCGCACCCTGCCCTCCGTGGCCATCACCCAGGCGGATCTGCAGAGCGTATAAAAACTTCTGCTCTGGCCTGTAAACCGCACCTCAAAGCGTCCCCGCTCTGCGCGGGGGCGCTTTTTTGTACGATGCTACAAAAAACAACTCTTAAATTTGTGCAGTATGTGCCTGGGTGGGGTGCAGAAATTCACGACGATTTGTGTTACACTAGAATACATCTGAAAAGTCGGCTCATATGTGCAAAATGGAGAAAATGACAGCAGAAGCAGCAAGGAAAAGAAAGGCCTGAAAAGAATCAGCTCTCTTATCATGGCGGGTAGAAATACGCCTGAAATCTTTCAGGCGACAAAAACAGCGCTCGATTACATTCCGGCGCTTGTAAATTTGTCGGTCATATTTCCAGGGATGAAGCAGATTCCTGGTCGGCGGAATTGTGTACTGGGCGCCCTGCTCCGTAAGGTAAAGTCGAATTTTCTTTGTCCCATACGCCCAATCGCTCAAAATGTTGCTGCCTTTGATTTTTCCAAACTTCTGTAAAAGAGGGATGGCCTGATCACAATCCGAACAGTTGCCAGCAGATATCGACAAGCAGACAGGTATTCTCTCCCTATTGACCAGGTCGTGAATTTTTGTGTTCTTTCCTCCACGAGTCCGTCCAATACAGACGTCCCGCTGTGGGCAATCTATAGAATACCGTTAAAGTGAGCGCGAATGTGCCCCACATTAAGCAAGACCTCGGTGGAAAGTTCTATCAAGAAACTTGTAGACGAGGGTTTCCTGGTCAAACATGGAAGTGGCCGCGCCACATTCTATACAAGAGCCTGAAAACTGGTATAAGGCACCGGATTTTGACAAGTGCACTATTTTTGGAGCGATTATGATTCTCTGATCTGCAGTGGCTGCATGGAAATACAGGCATAACAGATTCACAAACAAGAATGGCATCCGACAACGGTCGGATATTTTTCACTATTGGATTGAAAATTAATGTGATATATGTTACAATAAATTGTATAAATAATGCAATTTGTTTTGAAACGGATAGATGAGGTAGAAATTAGTGCTTAAGAACAATATTGAAGTTGATGTAAAAGTGAAATGCATAGAAGCAGAAATAACACAGGCGAGACTTGCTGAGAATATGGGTACAACTCCGTCCTATGTGAACCGATTGATAAAGAATGGCGGGAATATCATCAATAAGACTTTTGTTCAGATGCTGGAATCCCTGGGGTATGACATTGAACTGACCTATATAAAGCGTGAGGAGAAATAAGGCGATGGTGAATTTGAGCAGACTTGAAGAAATAAAAGATCTACGGACAGTATGGTGTGCTCCCCGTCAAGCAGACAGGGAAATAAAAATAGATTTTGTGCTCAAAAATTTCTGTCAGCATGGCTGCGTGGAGCCGTCTGAGCTTCTACGCTGCTGACCGGCGTTCGTGGGCCTCCATGGGGGTCAGAACCCCCAATCCGCGTTGGAGACGGCGAGAGTTGTAGTAGACGATGTAATCTTGAATCATACGGACCAGGGCCTCCCGGCTGGTAAAGCGCCTGCCGTAGTACCGTTCCCGCTTGAGGATGCCCCAGAACCCCTCCATGGGGCCGTTGTCGATGCACTTGCCAACTCGGGACATGCTCTGGGTCATCCCGGCCGCAGCCAGCTTGTCATGAAAGATCTGGGTGGTATAGGCACTGCCCCGGTCGCTGTGGAGCAGGGGATGGGCGCCGGGATTGGCTTCCAGAGCCCGGTCCAGGGTACTGTATACCAGAGCGGCATCGTTGGTATCCCGGATGGCATAGGAGACGATCCTCCGGTCACACAAATCCAGGATGGCGCTCAGGTAGAGCTTGCGCACGATGGGACCCACATAGTAATGAAACTCTGTCACCTCGGTAAGCCACTTTTCGTTGGGATGGTCTGCGCAAAATTGGCGGTTCAGTATATTTTCCGCCTGATACCGAGGAGAGGAGGCGGCCCGAGTGCAGCCCTGCGGCGCATGTTTTACTGCGGACTGAATCCCCAGGCTGCGGCAGATGCGCAGCGCCCGCTTGTCGTTGACCGACATATGGTAATACCGGTCCAAGTCGTCCCGGATGCGGCGGTACCCCTTGTCCGGGCTTTCCTGATGGATCTCCTTCACCATCTGAGCGATACACTGGTTCTGGGCAACACGGGCTCCGGCTTTCCCGGAACGCCACTGGTAGTAGCCAGCCCGGGAGATATGCAGCGCGCGGCAGGCTGCACCTATGGAAAAGCCCTCCTCTTCCGCACCCCGCCGTACCGCCTCATACTGCCGCTCCCGCCGATATTGCCTCATCGATCCCCCCTCTCCAATTCCTGCACTTTTTTTCGCAGGCTCAGTTCCATCTTCAGCCATTCATTCTCCCGTTTCAGCCGGGCATTTTCGATCCGCAGCGCCTCCTCCTTCGTCCGAGGCGTCTGTTCCGCCAGTCGGCGGCCGCGCCGGTCCTCCAACCCTGCCGCCCCCATCTCCTCATACTTTTTCATCCAACTGCGCAGGGTCTGGACCTCCACCTGGTACTTCCGTGCTACATCTCTTTGCTGCTGCCCTGACCGGATAGGTAGTCCTCCACCGCCTTGCGTTTCACCTCCTCACTGTACCGCCGCTTTGCGCGGTTCCCGTTTTCTTCCAGTGCGGATGCGCCCTCTGCGCGATACCGGCTGATCCAGTTCTCCACGGTGGAGTGACCCACCCCAGCCCGCCGCGCCGCCTCCCGTATCCGCAGCCGTCCAGAGAGGTATTCCTCCACCAATGATACTTTTTCTGCTGTTCCCAATTCTTTTCGTTTTCCCATTGCTGTTCCTCCCAATACTTTTTCCTTGTCTGTTTTATTGGGAGCATACCAGCAGCTTCTTCCGCATCTACGGCAAGGAGAATCTCAACGAACGCAGACCATTACAGAGACTTCCCAGTGAGAGCATGCAAAGGTCAATCGACGTCCTCGTCAAGCTATTCGACCGATACAAGGACATCGAAGCCTTCAGCACAGAGCTCGAGGAGCAGAAAAAGAAGCTCTCCGCATTCAAGGAAGCACGACGGTACCGTTTCGTCCTCGACCTCGTCGGCGGGAAAACGCAGTACGAGGAGAACCTTGCACAGATACGTTCACTGGAAACCGAACTGGACAACCTCGTCACGGAGACCACAGAGATCCATGACACAGAAGATATAGAAAAAGTCCGCCTCAAGTCACAGCTCGATGCTGAAAGGCTGAGACTTGAAACGGACATACAGACGAAGCAGCGGCGGCTCACGCTTCTCGACATGAGCCTTGAATCAGGACTGTACCCGACGGAGGCAGATCTGTCCGCCCTGCAGGAGTATTTCCTGCTGATGAACATCAGGAAACTGTACGAGGTGGAACGCTACCACCGCAAGCTCGCGAAGATACTGGACAACCAGTTCTCCGTCGAAAAGGAGCAGGTGCGGGAAGAGATATCCGCTCTGCAGGAGCAGCTGCAGAAGGTACGGAATCAGATAAAGGAGCTCGGATTCGTCGGGAACGTATCAAAGGAGTTCCTCGACCGACATACCGACATTCCGAACTCAAGGGAAGAATCGACGCGCTCAAGGCACAGAACGATGCCTGGCTGACATAGCAGGATCTGCAGGACGCGAAGAAGCATGCGGATGACACGCTCAAATCGGCGATAACAAGCATCCTTGCGGATATAGAGCGTGACGTCAACGCGAAGATGAAGCAGTTCAACGACTCCTTCTACTCCGATGCACGCAAGGCTCCGCGGCTGCATTTCAACAGCCACAACAGCTATACGTTTGAAACGCCGGACGACACGGGGACCGGTACGAACTACAAGGGCATGGTACTGTACGACCTTGCCATTCTGTATCTGACGGCGCTTCCCGCCATAGCGCACGACTCGCTGATTCCGAAGAACATCAGCGACGGAGCCATCGACGGCATCATGAAGATATATGCGGGAACAGGCAAGCAGGTGTTCATCGCCTTTGACAAGCAGGACTCCTACCCGGAGGGCACACGGAGGATACTGGCGGACAATATGGTGCTGAAATTTTCCGACAACAATTCCGAACTGTACGGAGAGTCGTGGAACAAAGAGGAAAGCAAATGAAAAGAAAAATGAGCTACAAGAAACTGTGGAAACTGTTGATAGACAGGGACATGAAGCGCACAGACCCCCGCAAGGACGCAGGAATCAGCTCATCCTCCCTCACCAAGCTCGGCAAGGACGAGAACGTCACGACCGATGTGCTCCTCCGCATATGCAACACGCTTGACGTCGACCTGAACGATATCGCGGAAACCGTACAGGAAGAAGAGGAAACATTGGAAACAGGAACCGTCGCCAGACGGAGCCGTGGCACGTCACACAGAGGCGCGTCCATGAGCCGGGTGGACTGACCGTCCATACCGCATGCTATTGAGCGGTGAAGATTGTGAGGAAGAAGTATGCCACAGGCAGGTAAGCAGAGCACGTACAATTTCATAGACCTCTTCGCGGGAGCCGGAGGTCTGTCCGAGGGATTCCTCCAGGCAGGCTTCCGGCCAGTTGCGCACGTCGAGATGAACGAGTACGCCGCGAAGACGCTCGAAACCCGCAGCGCATACTACTATCTGAAGAACACAGGAAACCTTACCCTCTACAGGAAATACCTCTCCGGGAAGATCAGCCGCGACGAGTTCATGAAGCAGATTCCCGCCTTCGTCACGAAAACCGTCATCAACGAGACACTGTCTGACGAAACCCTCCCCGCGGTCTTCAGGACCATCGACGGCATCATGAAGATACGCGGCATCAAGAAGATAGACGTAGTCGTCGGCGGCCCGCCGTGCCAGGCTTACTCCCTCGTCGGAAGAGCTCAGAGCAGCCATATGGAGACTCCGATGGAGGAAGACCCGCGCAACTACCTCTATAAGCTCTACGCACGATTCCTCAGGAAATACCAGCCGCGCATGTTCGTCTTCGAGAACGTGACCGGCATTGAATCCGCCCAGGGCGGCACCATCTGGAAGAACCTGCAGAAGTACCTCAGGCGTGTCGGATACAAAATCGAGTGCCATGAGCAGAATGCGCAGGACTTCGGAGTGCTCCAGAACCGGCGGAGAATGATTATCGTCGGATGGCTCAAGAACAGCGACCTGGCATACCCGGACTTCGTGGTCAAAAAGTCCGTGGCTGTGGTGAATGACCTGTTCACTGACCTTCCGGAACTCCGTCCCGGTGAAAGCAACAACACCTACTCGAAGAAAAAGCCGAGCAGCTACGTGACCGAAACCGGCATCCGCACAAAGGACGACGTCCTGACCCTGCAGAACTGCCGGCCGAACATCGACCGCGACATAAAGATATACGAAAGAGCCATAGAGCTCTGGAATGATGGGCACAAGCGCCTCAACTACAATGACCTGCCCGAGGAACTGAAGACGCACAAGAACCGCCACTCCTTCACTGACCGATTCAAAGTCGTTGAGGGAGACGAACACTGCTGCCACACGATACTGGCGCACCTTTCCAAGGACGGTCACTATTTCATCCATCCAGACATCAGGCAGCACCGTTCCATCACCGTGCGTGAGGCGGCGCGTATACAGTCATTTCCGGACAGCTACTACTTCGAGGGGCCGCGCACATCGCAGTTCGTGCAGATCGGGAACGCTGTGCCGCCGCTGATGGCAAGAGGCATCGCCGAGGGAATTTTCGCACAGCTTCACGGGGAGGACGCAGATGGACAGCAGTGAAAACGGAAACCTGCTCCTCGAGCAGTACGGCAGGTTCAAGCGCATGGAACTGGAGAAATCACCATTTCACTTCCTCCTTGCGAACGAGTCCCACATCGATCCGAACCCGCACCAGATCAACGCCTTCTGCGCTGCAATCGACGCCATGAAGACAGGCGGCATGGTGCTTGCCGATGAGGTCGGACTCGGAAAGACAATCGAAGCCGGGCTCGTCCTGCGCTACATGCTGGAATCCGGAGCAAGGACGGTGCTGATTGCACTCCCCGCATCCCTGCGCAAGCAGTGGGAACTGGAGCTTGAGGAGAAGTTCGACCTGAAACCCGTGATCCTGGACAGGCTCACGGTCGAGCATGACGCAGAGGACTGGCACAAGAAACTCGCCGACGGGCAGAGCGCCCGGATCGTGATCACCTCCTACGACTATTCGGGAAAACTGATGAAACGCTTTCCAGATGTGAAGTGGGACTTCCTCATCATCGACGAGGCGCACAACCTGCGCAACCTGAACGGCACGAAACGCGCGAAGCGGCTGTTCGAGCTGTCCGGCGGGATACCGAAGATCCTTCTGACAGCCACACCGCTGCAGAACTCGCTCATGGACCTGTACGGTCTGGTCTCCTTCGTCGATCCGAGAATCTTCGGCTCGGAGAAGGTGTTCCGCCAGCGGTACATAAAGGATGAAGACTACGACGACCTGAAGCGCGAGCTCACTCCCGTTCTGTACAGGACGCTGCGAAAAGACGTGGCAGGCTACATGCACTTCGTGAAGCGAATCTGCAAAACCGTGGATTTCGAACTGTCGCGGGACGAGATAGAACTCTACGAGCGTGTGAATCTGTTCCTCAAGAGGGATGTCCTGTATTCGATACCGACATCCAACCGGGCGCTGATCATCCTTGTTATCCGCAAGCTCATGGCTTCATCCAGCTTCGCCCTGATCGAGACATTCGAGGTGCTGAAGAAGCGGCTCGAAAAGCTGTATGAGGGTACGAAGTCGGCGGACGCGCAGGAGGGCTTCGACCTCTTCTGGAGCTTCGTCGAGGACGAGATCGACGAATCCGGCTTCGAGGAGACCGATGATGAGGACACTGCCACACAGAAGGCATACATTCAGGCGGAACTGGACGAGGTCAACGCCATCATCGACGTGGCGAAGCGCATAAAGACGAACTCGAAGGCCACCGCGCTCAAGCAGGCGCTTGAAATCGGATTCTCCTACCAGCGCGACCACGGCATAGCGCAGAAAGCCGTTGTGTTCACTGAGTCGAAGCGGACACAGAAGTACATCGCCGAAGAGCTCAGGAAATCCGGGTACAGCGAGGAAGATATCCTTCTGTTCAACGGAGGATTCGACGACGCCATGTCGAAGGAAATATACCAGGCGTGGCAGGCGAAGAACTACGGAAACGCGAACTACGGAAGAAGTGTCGAATACAAGCACGCCATCGTCGACTACTTCCGGGAGAACGCGAAGATACTCATATGCACCGACGCCGGCTCGGAAGGTCTGAACCTGCAGTTCTGCAACACGGTCATCAACTACGACCTGCCGTGGAACCCGATGAAGATCGAGCAGCGAATCGGCCGCTGCCACCGCTACGGGCAGCAGAACGACGTGGTCGCCATCAACCTGCTGAACACGCAGAACGAGGCGGACAAACGCGTCTACGAGATACTCTCGGAGAAGTTCAAGCTTTTCGAGGGCGTGTTCGGAGCCTCCGACATTGCAATCGGAGCCCTGGAATCCGGCACGAGTTTCGAGAAGACGGTGCTGGACATCTATCAGCGATGCAACACGGCTGCTGAATTCAAGAAAGAGTTCAACAAGCTGAACAGAAAGCTGGATGCGAAGCGTGACAAGAAAGCGCAGAAACTCCGCGACATCCTGGTCACGGAAAGCAGCGGCGCAAAGAAGCAGGCACTCGAAGGCGCGAAGAAGGACATCGACCGCTACCTGCAGCAGGTCGACTACTGGAGCAAAGTAGCACAGCCGGAGGTGTTCAGGGACGTCCAGTACTGGAAAGTCGACAGCTGGGGCGAACAGAACATCGGCGCACACGGATACCTGTTCCTCGGCGCGATGTGCAACAATGCGGACATCCTCTTCCCCGTGCTTCTCATGTGCGACCACGAAGGCAGGTATGTCGACTTCGAGGAGGACGACCTTGTGCCGGAACTGGAGAAGATCGACGACTCGGACGTGCGGTATTTCACGCCGACTGATGAGGAAAACAATCTGTTCCAGAGAACGTACCAGAACCTCGTCTCCGAGATGCTGGACAAGCTCGACAGGCAGTCAGAGCCGGTACGGGAATACAATCGGCGCAAGATCGAGAACTGGATACGCATCCAGAATGAGCAGCTTGTCGTGCAGTACCAGGAGATGAGCGCGGAAATCGAGGAACTCCGCGAACAGGAAAGAGCCTCGAACAATTTCTACGAAAAGATAGACATCAGGAAAAAGGCGGAGCAGAAGGAAAAGAAGCTCGAGGAGTTCCAGGCGTCATTCCACGAACGGGACACCCGGTTCAGAACCGAGGCCGAACGGGAAATCAGGGAGTTCAACGCCAGCCTTGAGATAGACAATCCCATTCTTCTGATCAGCGTCGTACTGAAGTTTTAGGAGATACAGTCATGCAGAAAAAAGGAAAACTCGAGCTGACCTGGGTTGGCAAATATGATGAGGAAAAGCCGGTCGAGCCGCGCATTCTCCTTGAAGATACGGAGAAATCCTACGGCGATCCGGGCAGCGAGAACATGCTGATCCACGGCGACAACCTGATTGCGCTCCAGGCGCTGCAGCAGGACTTCGCCGGAAAGGTGAAGTGCATATACATCGATCCGCCGTACAACACTGGTTACGCTTTTGCACAGTACGATGATGGATTGGAACACAGTTTGTGGTTGTCTATGATGAGATCAAGACTGCTTCTGTTAAAGAGTCTTTTAAGTGACGAGGGATCAATTTGGATCAGCATCGACGGCGATGAGGAAGCATATCTGAAAGTCCTATGCGATGAAGTTTTTCGAAGAGAAAACTATATCGCAACAATAGTATGGCAAAAAAGAACCTCTCCCGATATGAGAGCTGTTATAAGTGATGGGCATGAATACATTTTGGTCTACGCGAAAGAACATGACATATTTAAGAAAATAAGGAATAAATTGCCCCTTAGCGATGATCAAGCCAAGAATTATTCGAATCCAGATAATGATCCGCGGGGGCCGTGGACATCAGCGGATTATACGGCACAAGGGTTTCGGCCAAATCAAATGTATACAATAACGACTCCGGGAGGAAAACAATATACCCCACCAGAAGGTAAATGTTGGAAAAACGTTGAGTCTGTTTTTAACGAGCAAGTTGAAGACGGGCGAATTTGGTTTGGTGCAGACGGTTGTGGGATGCCACGAAGAAAAACTTTTTTGTCTGAACACGAAGGTGTTATTCCTTGGACTTGGTGGACAAATAAGGAAGTGGGACATACCCAAGAAGCTAAGAAAGAAAGCATCAAGTTGTTTGGCGCGAACGATGCCTTTGATACTCCTAAGCCTGAAAGACTTTTGCAGAGAATTATACACATAGCGAGTAACGAAGGAGACCTTATATTAGATTCTTTCTTGGGCTCTGCTACTTCCATAGCTGTGGCGCACAAGATGGGACGCAGATGGATTGGAATCGAGCTTGAAAACAGTGCATACACCCACTGCAAAACCAGAATGGACAAGGTCATCGACGGTGAACAGGGCGGCATTTCCAAGGCTGTCAACTGGCAGGGCGGCGGCGGATACCACTTCTATGAGCTTGCGCCGAGTCTGCTCGTGAAGAACGACAAGCTGCCTGTCTACCAGATCAATCCGACCTACACGTTCGAGATGCTGTGCGAGTCGATCTGCAAGATCGAGGGCTTCAAGTACAAGCTGCAGGACGTCTTCCACGGACATTCCTCGGAGAAGCGGTTCATCCATGTGACCACGGAGTTCGTCAACGCGGAGTACATCCGTTCCCTGTCGCAGCACCTGGATGAGGGACAGTCTCTCCTGATCTACGCGACGAAGATCCAGTCCGACATGATGCTGCCGGACAACATCAAAGTGAAGAAGATCCCGAAGGATCTCCTGGACAAGTGCAATTTTGAAAGCGAGGTGCGGTAAATGTCGGGAACGGTATCGAAAATCAAATACGCCATGAGCCTGAGAACGCCGCAGGAGGAAGCTCTCTCTTATCTCGACGCCATCAGCACACACTGCGACTACAAGCGCGACGACAAGGAGACCGTGGAGGCCGTCGCGTCTGAATACAGCGAGAACAACCGGAAGGTCAGGACGAAGTTCGAATTCCCGTCCTTCTGCTACGCCATGGCCACCGGCATCGGCAAGACGCGCCTGATGGGAGCCTGCATCTACTATCTGTACAAGACGAAGGGATACAAGCACTTCTTCATCCTCGCGCCCGGAAACACCATCTACGACAAGCTGCGCAAGGAGTCCAATCCCGCGCATCCGAAGTACATCTTCAAGGGACTCGAAGCCGAGATGGGCAGACCGCGTGTCTGGGACGGCGAAAACTACGACCATTACCCGGTCAAGTACGAGCAGGGGTCTCTGTTTGTCGACCACACGTCGGAGATACAGCTTTTCATATTCAACATCGGGAAGATCTTCAACAGCAAGACCGACACGCAGTTCAACTTCCACAAGTTCAAGGAGACGCTCGGCGCATCATTTGCGGAGGTGCTGGCGCAGTTCGACGACCTTGTCATCTGCATGGACGAGGCGCACCACTACTATGCTCCCGCTTCCATGAAAGCCATCAACTATCTGCGACCGATTCTCGGACTGGAATTCACAGCCACTCCGAAGTCTCCGTCAAACGTCATCTATTCGTATGACGTGGCGCGCGGAGCCGCCGAGGGGTATCTGAAGATTCCCGTCGTCATGGGGCGCTCCAATATCGCCGGATACAGTCAGGACGACATTGAGGAGATGAAGATTCGTGACGGACTCACCCTGCACGAGCACCGAAAGACAGTTCTGCGGGAATACTGCGCCAACAATGAGCTCGACTATGTGAAACCGATCGTACTTATAGCCTGCAAAGATACGGAACACGCAAAGAAGATCCGCGCCCTGATAGACAGCGACGACTTCATGAACGGAAAATACAAGGGCAAGGTCATCGAGATTCATTCAAAACAGACCGGCGAGGAATCTGAGGAGAACGTCCGCCTGCTTCTCTCCATCGAAAGTGCGGCGAACCCGATAGAAATCGTTCTGCATGTCTACAAGCTGAAGGAAGGCTGGGACGTGAACAACCTGTTCACCATCATCCCGCTCAACGCCGCGAAGAGCGACATCCTCGCCATGCAGACTATCGGGCGCGGTCTGCGTCTCCCGTTCGGTGAGCAGACCGGCAACGAGGATCTGGACACGCTTGATATTGTGGCGCACGACCACTATCGGGAGCTTGTTGATGAGATCAGAAACAGCGACATCTTCCGCTACCGTGATCTGGACAAGTCCGGTGTCGAGGACTCGGAGTCCGTGGACGTATCGAGCACCTTTGAGGAGGGACAGCTCTCGTTTGTCGACGAGGCAATCACGGCAGCCGGGATCAAGTCCTTCGACCAGGTGCGCAATCCGCAGACGCAGCTTGAAATCTATCAGGCATATGTGAAGAACTTCATGGCTTCACAGCAGAAGAACAGGAAGTCTGACGATCCGAATCAGCTGAGTCTTTTTGACGTAGCGCCGGAAGTCATGCAGACCGGGGAAACCCCGGTTGCCACAACGGCTCCGGATTCAGCCGCAATGCCTGCACCAGGAAACAAGGCAGGCGGCAGACGTCCGATGACGCAGGAAGAGTTCACGAAGACGGTCACCGAGTATTCGGCGAAGGCCATCTCCGTGCCGAAGATCCTCGCGCAGACCACCTCCGAGGTGAAGTTCAACCGGTTCGAAGTGAAGCGCACCATACAGGACTTTGAAATCGCCACGGCGAAAATCGAGCGATTCGACGCAATCAACCAGCACCTTCTCACTGTCGTGGACGCGCAGGCTCTCGAGGTCGAGGATGCCCGGAACACTCTGGCGTGCATGCTGCTCGACTCCATCAGTGAACTTTCCTACGACGACGCCGACTTCATCATCGACGTCGTGGAGCAGTACCTCAGCCAGATACCCGGTGATGAGGAGGAAAAGAAGAAAATCGTCCGACGCTACGCCGGGCTTATCGTGAATGATATAAAAAAACAGATCTACGCACACATGGACAGAAAGACGCAGGACGTCCACATCGTCCAGAAGGACCTCATTGTCTTCCGCAAGTTCGTGAAGAACGTGAAGAAAGACGGTCAGGTGCGATACGACAAGCCGTTCACAGATAAGAGCAACATCAAGAAATATCTCTTCACGGGATACAAAAAGTCGTACTATCCGGCGAACGCCTTCGACAGTGACACGGAGCGGCAGTTCTCCATCATCCTCGAGGAAGACCCGGACGTGATCCGCTGGATCAAGCCGCCGCTCAACCAGCTCGGTCTGTTCTGGAAGGCCGGACAGCAGTACAACCCGGACTTCCTCGTGGAGACAACGACCGGCAAATACATGGTCGAGGTCAAGGCACTCAACGAAGTGAACAATGAGGAGGTCGTCTCCAAGGCACGTGAGGGCATTCTCTGGTGCACCTTCGCCACAACGGCCGATCCCGACCACAAGACCTGGGAGTACCGTCTGATTTCCGATGACAACATTCATCCCGGAAACACCTGCAAGTACACGCTCGGAACAGCGCATCCGATAAAGGAGGAGGACTAATGGCTGACAAATCCAAGTATGCCGAGGTGCGGCAGAAAATCATAGAAGCAATCAGAACCGACCTGATCGGTCCCCTCGAAACTGAGGAAGTGCTGAACGAGAATCCGCGCTACGCCTACCTTGTCGGCATGCTCGAACCGCAGCGTGACGAGAACGCGACGGATGAGAACGAGCAGGAAATCGAAGCTGACATCGACTACGAAAAGAACGAGGATTTCACAGCCGGTGAAGATGACGACAACGAGCCGATTTCCACCACTAAATTCCAGCTGCCATCATCCATCGGCATCAGCTTCTACGTGGAAAGCAGCCTCAACGGCATCTGCCTGGATGTGACATGGGGCGACTATGTGAAGTCAACCGAAAAGTACATCGACAAGGAAGAAAAGGAACGCAGTCGCGCGGTCTATAAGAGAGTCCCCGAGAGCGAAACCGTCCATGTGAAGTTCAGCGACTTCGGACGCACAAAGGACTACCCGCTCGTACAGGATTCGAACGTACACGTTCACGTATCCCGCATTCCGTTGAAGAACGGATACTCCCTCGTCACTGTCTATGTCGTGAACAAGCGGAGCAATCCGTCCAGCGACGTCGAAGGACTCATGTTCCAGGTCGGACTCAAGGCACAGGCAGAGGACGGTTCCGCCGTATTTATCGCCGAGCACATCTGCAGGGACGTTCTCTCCGCTGACGAGTTCTATTTCGAGCAGCGTCCGATCATGGGACGTGGCAGAGGCTGCGCTGCCGTATGGGGAAAGACTGAAAACGGCAGGACGAATTATGTGGAAGCCGCCTTCATCCCTGAGTACGAATATCTCGGCGTCAGCGCCGCACTCAAAGGCTTTTCGCCCACATATTTCTCAACCTGGCAGATGGCAGCGAAGGGTAAGAAGGCGGAAACCATACAGAAGCTCGACATGCTCGCCGATTCATACGAGAAGTGGATCAACGACACGCTTGCCGGGAACTCGAGGATGAGCGACTCGGAGTTCGCGGAGAAGGTCGGAAACACCGTCATCGGTCACTGCCGGGATGCCCTTCGCAGAATTCGCGAAGGCATCAGCATCATCGATACGGATGACATCTCCTTCAAGGCGTTCAGCTTCATGAACAGCGTAATCTACATGCAGAACAGCATCAAGAATTACTCGAAGAAGCACGGGCAGGGAATCGAATGCAACTTCAAGGATTTCGTTGATCCGAGAAAACCTGAGAACGAGTTCGCCTGGAGACCGTTCCAGATCGCGTTCATCCTGATGAACCTCAAGGGAATAGTTCACCCGGAAGATCCGGAACGGGAAATCGTCGACCTGCTCTACTTCCCGACCGGTGGCGGAAAGACGGAAGCCTACCTCGGACTTATGGCTTTCACCATCGCAAACAGACGGCTGAGGACCTCTGATGCTGACAAATACAACCGTGACGGCGGTGTAACCATCATCCTCCGCTACACGCTCCGTCTGCTTACAACACAACAGCGTGACCGCATCACGAAGATGGTCGTTGCCGCCGAACTTGTAAGACAGAAGAATTATCCAAAGTATGGCACGGAACCCATCAGCATCGGGTTCTGGGTGGGCGGAGGCGTGACTCCGAACAGATTTGATGACCTGGTAGAGAAGCCGGACAAGCCTTACGAGGCCCGGAATCAGAAAAAACTGATTTACAGGCAGCTCCTTACTTGTCCGTTCTGCGGGAAGCCACTCACAAAAAATGAGTTTGATATCAATACGGATAAAAAATCAGTGGAGATTCACTGCTCGGACGAACACTGCATATTCTACAAATACAAGAATCCGGAAGAACGTATTTCCATTCCGGTCTACCTTGTAGACGAGGAGATCTACGCTAAATGCCCGACAATCATTCTGTCAACGGTCGACAAGTTCGCAAGGCTTCCATGGGATGTGAATACAAACACCCTGTTTGGCCGCGTTGACCGCAAGTGCAGCCGGGACGGCTACATTGCAATCGGAGCGAAGCATCCTAAACACAGAAAGACAGCTGATCTGGAAGCAGCGACCATTACTCCGGTGAAGCCTTTCCTTCCACCGGAACTGATCATCCAGGACGAGCTTCATCTGATCACGGGGCCGCTTGGAACCGTCTACGGTGCGTATGAAACCATCATTGAGGACATGTGTACGCACGACGGCATCAAGCCGAAGTATGTGGTGTCCACTGCGACAATCAAGAACGCAGACAACCAGGCAAAGAGCCTGTACGCAAGGAAGAATACAACACAGTTCCCTCCGAACGGCTTTGAGATTGGAGACAGCTTCTTCATACGGGAGATTCCGGTTGAAGAGGAACCGTTCAGAAAGTATGTCGGCATCTGCGCTCCGGGACAGTCTCTGAAGACCACCCTCCTGAGAACCTACGCCATCATCCTGCAGGACGTCTATAACCTGTCTCAGCAGGATGAATGGAAGGATGTCATAGATCCGTACTACAGCCTGATCGGATACTTCAACAGTATCCGTGAACTTGGCGGTGCGGTCAGGCTTCTCCAAGACGATATTCCGAAGCGCATGCATGTGATCAGGAAGAAGTACGAGAATCCAAAACAGCGTTACCTCAATGCAGACAACAACGTGGAGATCACTTCAAGAATGTCATCCTGGCAGATACCGGAGAAGCTCAGTCAGCTCGAGACTCCATATACGTCCCGCGACTGCCTGGATACAGCCGTCGCGACAAACATGATCGCTGTCGGCATGGACGTGGACCGGCTTGGACTCATGGTGGTGGACGGTCAGCCGAAGCAGAACTCCGAGTACATTCAGGCAACCAGTCGAATCGGACGTGCGCATCCCGGTCTCGTCGTGACGTTGTATAACGCTTACCGGCCGCGAGACCTTTCGCATTACGAGAACTTCACCGGCTACCATTCACAGCTCTATCGCTTTGTGGAGGGAACGACAGCCACGCCGTTCTCCGCAAGAGCACGCGACCGCGTGCTGCATGCCCTCGTGATCTCTGCGATAAGACTGCTGTATCCGGAGATGGCAAACAATGAGGATGCGGCGGCAATAGGCTCCCTGACGCCTGAAAAGATCGACGCGGTGAAGGAAATGATTCTCGACCGGATAAAGATCGTCAAACCATTGGCAAGAAAAGATGCCGGTGACGAAATCGACCAGTTCATTGACTGGTGGAAACTCCAGGCGACGTCAGCCCAGGGCAGACCTCTCCGCTACTACGTCGTGGGCACTGAGAAATACAGCAGACTCATGAACGGATATGAGCAGCCTCATATTGAAAACGAAAAGCCTACGCTGCGGTCAATGCGAGACGTTGAAAGCGCTGCAAACATGTACTACTACGACACGGAGGAATAATATGGCTGGATACGACAACAATAAACTTGGCGAGCTTCGTCCGAACCAGATCATTACGACCTTCGGCCCCGGCTCCATTGTGGATGCGGTCAAGGATTCCGTCACCATTCTGGACATTCCTTACTGGAAAGACAAAGGAATGAAGATTATAGACGGCAGACTTGCTTCCTACCTGAACGTGGATGCGTTCTACATGCCGAGAACCTCCTTTGCACATGACATACCGGTGCAATCCTTCCCACGCTGGCATGTATGCTCAAACCTCAAATGCGGACGGCTTTTCGACGCAAGTGAATCATTTAATCTGGAGAAGTATCTCAAATGCGGAGTGACCTGCCCGGACTGCGGAAGGAAGGCGTACCCGGCGCGTTTCATCACCATCTGCGAAAACGGGCACATGTCTGACTTCCCGTGGAGCTGGTGGGTTCATCATGGAGACACCAGCTGTCATGGCAAACTGAGGATGTACTCCACAGGCAATACGTCGACTCTGTCGGACATGTGGGTGAAATGCTCCTGCGGTGCCAGGAGAAGCATGAGCGGTGCAACGCAGGCACAGAACTTCGAAGGGCTGTCATGCTGTGGCACGCACCCGTTCCGGCCGAACAGCAGACCGGAGCATTGTGAAAAGCCGGTCATCCCCTCACAGCGCGGTGCTTCAAATGTATACTTCGCCGTGACAAGAAGCGCCATATCCATTCCGCCGTGGATCAATCCGCTGTACAACCTGATAGACGAGCACCTCCGGGATATCGAGCAGGCGAAAAAGATGGCGGTCAGATTCGGCAAGACCGAAGAAGACGGTCTTCAACAGATTTATGAAGAATACTTCTCTGCTTATACGCGTGAGGAATTCGATGAGGCCTATGAACGGCGCATGAACAACATCCGTGAATTCACGGAAATCAAGCGCATGGAGTATGAAGCCATAACGCATCACGATGATCCGACCTACCAATCCAACAAGAAGCATTTCAAGGCTGAGGAGGATTCGCTGCTGGGATACTTCAGTCACTACTTCAAGCGGATCATCCGCATAACAAGGTTGCGTGAGGTGCGTGTGCTTCTTGGATTCACAAGGGTTGATTCGCCTGACCCGGATGCGGATGACCAGCCGAACATCGTCTGCCTGACAAAAGGCAAGGGCGAGAGATGGCTCCCTGCGGTGGAAGTCAACGGCGAGGGAATCTTCATCGAGTTCAACCGGCGGACGCTTGATGAATGGTTGAGCAACCCGCAGGTGAAGAGCATTTCAGAGAAGTATGTCGCTTCGTATCGGGAATACTGCGAGTCGAAGGGGTGGACGATTAAGACAGACCGGGATGCGGTTTACGTTCTCATGCACACGTTCTCCCATCTCCTCATCAAGCAGATGGCCATGTCGTCAGGCTACTCCTCCTCGGCAATCAGGGAGAGAATCTACTTCGGAGACAAAATGGCCGGCATTCTGCTCTACACGGGAAGCTCGGACAAGGAAGGCTCTCTCGGCGGCCTTGTCGAGCTTGGAACAGTGGAACAGATGCAGGCCTTGATGAGGGATGCCTTCCAGGAAGCACTGGTCTGCACGAACGATCCGGAATGCATGAGCACGCTCCCCGCCGGCAAGAACTCCAACGGGGCGGCATGCCATTCGTGCTGCATGATATCAGAAACCGCATGCGAAAACGGAAACCGCATGCTTGACCGCGGACTCGTGGTTCCTCTTGCCGGGCGTGAGGAAACCTCGTATTTCAGAGAGCTGGTGAATGAACTGTGCCAGGTGGAGATTTAAAAAGAGGAATACTGCTGAACACCATCAGGGCGGACACCGCCAATGGAACCGACAACGCGGCTGACATTCTGCGCAGGCAGTATCCGGAGTTATCAGCTGATGAAAGTAACGAAATCGCAGAAACGATAAAGGCAGCCATAAACACGGAGAATGCCGACAAGGTCTCGCTTGTCGTGACCGCTCCGCCATCATTCAGGATTGACGCAAAGCCCACGATGACTGTTGTACGGTCCATGCTCGAAGGAGCCGGGAGGAACATCCTGATAACGGGATACTCTCTTTCCTCGTATTTCTCCGAGCTGACGGACACCATCATCGACAAGAGCCAGAGAGGCGTGTTCGTCAAGTTCTTCATCAACAACATCGAGAAACAGCCGGATGCTGACAAACTTTTACGCTACAAAGGACGTTTTCTCCAGATATACGACTACAGCAACGAGGAAGACAAGATGGCCGCTCTGCATGCCAAGGTCATTTCTGTAGACATGAAGCAGACGCTGATAACATCAGCGAACCTGTCATATCACGGTCAGCAGGGAAACATTGAACTCGGAGCATTGATTGAGTCGGAGCACACGGCGAAACAGCTTGACGATGTCATGACGCAGCTTATTTTCAAGAAGATATTCAAACAGGTGTGACACATGGAGGTGATGCCGGTGTCTGATGTCTTGACAAGGGAACAACGGCATCTCAACATGTCGCATATACACGGAAAGGACACGAAGCCGGAGGAGATCGTCAGGAAGTACCTGTACTCGAAAGGATACAGGTATCGCAAGAACGACAGTCGATATGCCGGCAAGCCGGATATCGTTCTTCCGAAATACCGTACGATGATTTTCGTACACGGCTGTTTCTGGCACAGGCATCCCGGATGCAGATACGCGACAACGCCATCCACGAACCGCGACTTCTGGCAAAAGAAGTTCGACCAGAATGTTGCGAGAGACAGGAAGGTACAGGAGCAGCTGAAGGCAGACGGCTGGCACGTGATAGTCGTCTGGGAATGCGAGATTTCCAGAAAAGCCGACCGCGAAGAACGGCTGCAAAGACTTGAGAATGAAATAAGAACAGCGATAACAGGAAGGGAAACAGCGAAAGATGAAGACGAATGACAGGCAGCTTACAGAACTCATGAAGGAGGTGGACAGCGGCGCAGCCCAGCTCCCGGACTTTCAGCGCGGCAGGCTGCGGATGATGGAGAGCGCCGCACACCGGGCAAGGTTGCCCGTCCTCCAGAGACTGGGCCAGCAGTCCGGCCTGGTGTTTGAATCGGCGTTTGAACCCTCAATGGGTTTATATTTGAAATGAATGCTGTCATTCCCATACTCCAGAAACATTGCGGCGCCCACCGGGAAGTTATGGATGACGCTGAGGATCAGCGCCTTAATGCGCCCGTCGTCCCATACCCAACCCCCTCTGAAAATCAGGCAACTGTGCCGCGCCAGTGTCCACGGCTTTCATCAAATCAGTAAGCGGTCTGTCATTTGTTTTCATGAAGTACCTCCCGGAAATTTGTTGATTCCATTTTTACATCATATAAGTAAGGGTTTACGCCAGAATTTCCCGAAGCTGCCGCTGTACGATCTCGGTTAAGAGGTCAAGGCGCTGCTGGCTCGCGGAAATGCTCGGATGTTGTTCAAAACGGAAACTTTGCAGGTTCTTCAGGTTGCTGCGGATGGTATCCGTCATCAGGCCTCTGGCGGTTGCAATGAAATCCACGCCCAGCCGGGGGAACAGTGCCGGATACACCAGTCTGTATGTTTGAGCTGGTCGTCATCGAGATCAAACAGCAGGCTGCGGTTGTTGTCGAACACAGGAGCCATCTTCTGAATCTGCATGGTATCGTTCTGATAGAGAGCGCCAAAGTTGCCGCTGTGGCGGTCTGTGTTCAAAATCAGGGCATCCAGAATGCACATCGCCAAAGATACCGCCGATCTTATAGAGCCAGATGGTATCGCCTTCCCGCATCCAGCATTTGGCATACTGGCCGTCTGTGCTGAACTCCGGCGAAGTGGATGAAAAGGTGGAGCTGCTCAGAGAGCCGTCGAACGCCGCCGTTGCAATCACTTCGTTGAAGGGGTTGCGGTAAAGAGAAACTTCTTCCCACTGCAGGGGAGAATCTACCCGTTTGACCCAGAAAGTATCGTTGAGAGAGGGCGTGGGTTATATCTCGTTCAAAAGTTTATATGATTATTATAGCATAGAAAAAATATTGTTGCCAGATATGTTGAAACAAGAAAGGTACAGCGGTGGCTGCTGGTGAAGGACTGAATAAGTAGAAATGAAGATGGAATAGACGCTTTCCAAAATTATGCGTGTCTTGTGTCAACTGTTGCATCGAAGTCTTTCCGATCTGAAACCCAAACCAAATATATACTATATCCATGAAAGCCTCGGGGAACGACCCCGGGGCTTTCACTATTTTCAGCCACATTCAAGGAGGAATTTATATGCACAGCAACGTCTATGAAGTATCCGCAACCCCCATCCCGTCCCAGCATTATGCCAGAGCCGGGAACCTGCCCGACTGGTTCTATGAGCAGATTTGCAGCTATGCCGAAAACACCGACCCCATCCAGAGAAAGCAAGCCATCCACGAGCTGGCCCGCTTCCTCGGTCCCCTCTGCCGATGCGTCGGCGACCAGCTCACCTTTGGCTCTGACCTCAAGGACAGCTTCTTCCGCAAAGGCTACGTCTGCTTCCGCGCCGCAGCTGAGGTGCTGGCACAGACCGCCTTCTCGGTCTTCAACGGCAGCGAAATCGTCCCGGCCTTCGACTCGGCGCTGACAGGTCTGAACGACAGCTACGAAGACCGCTACGGCGTCTACATCTACACCGCCGACACCGGTACACTTGAAACCCTTGACCATTGGCTCCGCCATGCCGATCTGAGTCAGCCGGTCTACATCGGCGGCGTGGTGGACTACCACCGATGAGCATCATACTTTTCTACGATGCACAAATTTGAAAGGAGAAATTTGTTATGTCTGCTAATGTTGAAACCATGTTCTATGTCCGCGAGAAGCCCTGGCACGGTCTGGGCGTTCAGGTCATGGAAGCCCCTGCTTCTGCCGATGCATTGATCTGGGCCGGCCTTGACTGGCGGGTCATTCAGCGGGATGTCTGCACCGATGAGGGCTGCTGGATCCCCGGCTACAAGGCCAACGTCCGGGATACTGACGGTAGCGTGTTGGGTATCGTTTCTGACCGTTACAAAGTGGTGCAGAACGAGGACGCCTTCAAGTTTACCGACCAGCTTCTGGGTGAGGGCGTCACCTACGAAACCGCCGGTTCCCTGCAGATGGGCCGCAAGGTCTGGATGCTGGCCCGGATGCCTCAGCGGTACATCATCGCCGGGGACGAGATTGCGCCCTATCTGGTCATCATGAACTCCCACGACGGGAGCAGCGGCGTCAAGGTCGCCATGACGCCCATCCGGGTGGTTTGCCAGAATACCCTCAACCTGGCCCTGAACAGCGCCAACCGTATCTGGGCCGCTCGCCATACCGAGAACGTCATGAGCCGGGTTCGCGAGGCCAGCGAAACCCTGCGCCTGGCCGAACTCTACATGAGCGAGCTGGGCCGCAGTATCAATGACCTGGCCCGCGTCAAAGTCTCTGACCGCAAGGCAATGGAGTGGATGCAGAGCTTCTTCCCGGTAAGCGAGGATATGTCTGACATCCAGAAGAAGAATAATCTGCGCCTTCTGGAAGACCTGAAGCGCCGTTACTGGGATGCGCCTGACCTGATTGACATGGGCAAAAATGGCTACCGGTTTATTAACGCGGTAAGCGATTTCGCCACCCATGCCGACCCCATCCGCAAGACAAAGAACTACAACGAGAACCTGTTCCTGCGGACCGTCGAGGGTAACCCCATGATCGACAAAGCCTATAAAATGGTAATGGCCGCTGCATGAAATACTGTCCGAATAATCATACGGGGCGTGCGCGCAAAACGCATGTCCCGCTTTCTTTATAACGTAAAGGAGGCCAAGAAGCTATGTCTTATACTGTTTTTGCAAACACACAATCCATGCCCTATGAGGACTGGCTGGACTGCCGCCGTCAGGGCATCGGCGGCTCGGACGCTGCAGTGGTCTGTGGCGTCAGCCGATACAAGTCGCCGGTAGAACTTTGGATGGAAAAGACCGGCCAGCTCCCTGCCCAGGAGGCCGGAGAGGCAGCCTACTGGGGCAACCAGTTGGAAGCCCTGGTGCGGACTGAATTCACCAAGCGTACCGGCATCGAGGTGGAACACCGGATGGAGCTTTTGCGCAGCGACGAGCACCCTTTCATGCAGGCCAACCTGGACGGAACCTGTGTTCACCCCGATTTTGGCCCTTGCATTTTCGAGGCTAAGACAGTTTCTGCTTTCAAGGCCGGCGAGTGGGATGGTAGCATCCCGGATGAATACTTGTTGCAGATTCAGCACTACATGGCCGTGACCGGTTACCAGGGAACATATATCGCGGCCCTGATCGGCGGCAACACCTTCCGCTGGAAGTTCATCGAGCGGGACGATGAGTTAATCACGGCCATGATCCAGTTGGAGGAGCATTTCTGGCAGCACGTCCAGGATAAGACGCCGCCAGTGCTGGATGGCTCTGATTCGGCGGCCCGGTTTCTGGCTGAACAGTTCCCGAACAGCACTCCGAACTCCCGCATTGAGCTCCCGAACCGGGCTGAACAGCTGATTCAGCAATACGACACAGCTTGCCAACAAATCAAGGACCTGACCGAGCAGAAGCAGCAGGCCGAGAACCAGCTCAAGCAGATGCTGGGCGAACACGAAGCGGGCACCGCGGGCGAGCATATTGTCACCTGGAAAAATGTTGTGCAGGAACGCCTGGACAGCAAGACCTTGAAAGCCGAACACCCCACCCTTTATAAGAAGTACGCCAACAAAACTAGCTATCGCAGATTTGCGATTAAGTCCCTTTGATGGAGGTAAAACACAATGGAAAGCACGAAACTCAAGAACCGTCTCAACACCAAGATTCAGACCATGCAGGAGGCAGAGCAGGTTCAGCAGCTCGCCCTGCGGGAAAATGCGCCTGCGCAGTCGGGCTACCTGGCGCTGAACGACAGCACCCTGGAACTGATTCACGAGAACCTGCCCGATCAGTCCCTGAACTATCAGCTTTTTGACGTGGTAAAGTCCCCGTCGGGCGGGTCTACCGTCTTCACCGTTCCGGGCTTGTCCGGCGACGAGGCCGAGAAGGAGCTGACCGGCATCATCCTGGGCTACACTACACCCCGCGCCTACTGGGATACCCCTGATCCTGTGGAGGGCACGCCGCCTACCTGCCTCAGCCACAACAGCATCGTTTCTGAGGACGGCAAGGTCTGTGCTCACTGCCCCTTCAACGACTACGGTTCCAAGGACGGCGAAACCGGGGCCAAGGCCTGCAAGGAGTCGGTATTGCTCTTCCTGTTGCGGCCGGGCAATGTACTACCGCTGCTGGTGCGTGTGCCGGTAACTAGCAAGGTCCTGTTTCTCAAGTACACCGCACGCCTTACCAGCACCCTGATTCCATTGAGCGGTGTGGTGACCCGCATCACCCTTAAGAAGGCTACCAGCCGGGGCGGCAAACCCTATGCGCTGTTCTGCTTTGAGGCGGTCAGCGTGTTGGGCAATGAGGAAGCTGCCAGCGCCAAGGCTTTTGCCAAGAGGTTCATGGAGGCGGTGAAGGAAAGCGAGGCAGGGACGAAGATGGAAGTCGCCGGGTAAGGGTGAAAAACAATCGACTTGATTCCGATGTTGCAATATGATAAAATGGAACAAACAGAAGCCAAGGGGAGTGTTCCATGGACATCTACGACATCAGGAATGCGCTGAGTTCCGGAAAGACGATTTACGATCTCCCGCTGCGGGTGACCTATTACGCCCGCGTATCTACGGATAAGGATGAGCAGCTGCACTCTCTGTCCGCCCAAATACGGTACTACAGTGAGTTCATCCAGCGTAACCCCAGGTGGATTTTTGTGGAGGGTTACATTGATGAAGGAATCAGCGGCACAACGGTAGTGAAGCGGGAAAATTTTCTGCGGATGATCAAAGACGCTCAGTCGGGCCACTTTGATTTTATCGTGACCAAGGAAATATCCCGTTTTTCCCGCAATACTCTGGACAGCATCCAGTACACCCAGGAGCTGCTGCGGTGCGGGGTAGGGGTGCTGTTTGAATCGGACAACATCAACACGCTGATGCCCGATGCCGAGCTGCGGCTGACCATCATGTCCAGTATCGCTCAGGATGAGGTGCGCAAAATATCGGAGCGCGTCAAGTTCGGCTTCAAGCGGGCCATTGAAAACGGTGTCGTGCTGGGCAATGACCGCATCTGGGGCTATGAAAAGAAGGACGGGAAACTGGTAATCAAGGAGGAAGAGGCGAAGATCGTCCGCATGATCTTCAACCTCTACGCCAACGAGAGAATGGGCATTCGCACCATCGCAAGCTACCTGTCCAGCCAGGGGTACAAAAATACCAGGGGGAACGACTTCTCGTTCAGCACCATCCGCGGGATTCTGTCCAACCCAAAGTACAAGGGCTACTACTGCGGCAGAAAGACCAGCAAGGTCGACTACAAATTAAAAACCATCAAGCATTTTCCGGAAGACGAATGGGTGATGTACAAGGACGAGGAAAACGTGCCGCCCATCGTTTCGGAAGAGCTTTGGGACAAAGCCAACCTGATCTTGAGCAAGCGGTCAGCCAAGCAGAGCGCCGAGGACAAGAGCGGATACCAGAACCGTTACCCGTACAGCGGCAAGATCATCTGCGGCGTCCACAAGATGCCCTATTACAGATCGCTGTACCGCTATAAGAGCGGGAACAAGGAAATCTGGCAGTGCCAGGAGTACAGCCGAAAGGGAAGGGAAGGGTGTACCTCACCTATTATATATACCAGCGAGGCGGACGAAATCCTTCGGCAGGTGCTGGAGGAGCTGACGGTCAACAAAACGGAGATCATCCATGAGCTGATCCGCATTTACCAGTCCATCGGCAACGGGAGCAGGACGGAAGAGGACATCGCCCGGTGCCGGGTGGAGATCGACAGCGTTTTGAAGCGGAAGGATAAGCTCCTTGACCTGAGCATTGACGGCCGCATCTCGGACGACGAATTTTCCCAGCGCAACGGCCGCTTCAATGAGGAGATCGACAAGCTGCGGGCCCGGCTGGCAGAGCTGGAAGAAGAGAAGCTGAAAAATCAGGATATGCTCCAGTCCATCGACGTGCTGCGCCAGGCTATCACCAAAGAGCTGAGCTTTGAGAACGGCTTTTCGGTGGGGGTGGTGGACGCCCTGCTGGACCGCATGGAGGTACATCCCCAGAAAGAAGGGGAGAAGGACGTGGTTCACGTCTCGGTCTACCTGAAAGCTATCCCGGAAGAGGAGAAATTCTGCATCCAGCGCAGGCGTGGGAACACTTCTGTTTGTTCCAGACAATACACATGATGCGGGCGGTCATACGCACCGAGCTGAGCCCCATTGTGGGCTCGGAGCGCCAGAGCGAAGAACTGGTCCAGAGCCTGCTGGCCGGCTTTGCCGACGACCCCATCAAGCTGTGGGAGTCCAACATCTTCGGCAAAAGCCTGCACGAGCTGGTCAGCGAGGGGCTGCAGGCCAAGCTGCTGCATATGCCCCAGGAAGCCCGCACCAAAATGCAGGAGACCCTCGAGCGGGTCATCAACGAGGGCTGCACCGGCCTGATCTGCATTTTGCTGTGACGTCCCGGCGGCTCCCGTGGGCATCCAAAGATTTGGACATAGCAAAGCCCCCGCTTTTCCACAAACGGAAAAGCGGGGGCTTTCAGTGTGCCGAAAAATCTATTGATCCGGGCGGGAATCAGACCTTCGTCTCGCTGTTATGCTGCGCCTTGAAGTAGCTGCGCAGGCTGTTGACCACGATGGTCAGGCCCAGGGCGATGAGCAGCACGGCGATGATGAGCTGCAGGCCCTCCAGCATGAAGGTGGCGCTGCCGGCCTGGATGGCCTGGATCAGGGCGATGAGCCGCTCCACCAAGGCGGTGAAGGTGACGCACAGCATGATGATGAGCGGCGGGAAGAGCATCTTGTTGTTCCGGCCGGTCACTTTGAGGAAGACGCACAGGGTGACCAGCACCAGGGCGCTCAGCAGCTGGTTGGCCGAACCGAACAGGGGCCAGATGTTGGAGTAGCCCACCTTGGTCAGGATGAAGCCGAAGGCCAGGGTGACCACCGTGGCAAAATAAGGGTTGCACAGCAGCTTGCGCCAGCCCTCGGCGTGGGCCATGTCGTCCACGCTGAACAGCTCCTGGAAGCTCATCCGGCCGATGCGGGCCACGGCGTCCAGGCTGGTCAGGGCCAGAGCCGACACGCACATGGTCATAAAGCACTGGGCCACGTAGACAGGCACGCCGAACATCTCGAGGAAGCCGGCCACGCCGCGGCTGAAGATCTGGAACGGGGTGCCGGCGGCTGCGGTGCCGTCCGCAGCGGCGGAAGCACCCGCCACACACAGGGCCAGGGTCGCCAGCAGGCTCTCCAGCACCATGGCGCCGTAGCCGACTTTCAGCATATCCTTCTCATTGGAGACGGTCTTGGAGGAGGTGCCGGAGGACACCAGGCTGTGGAAGCCGGACACCGCGCCGCAGGCCACCGTCACGAACAGGATGGGGAACAGATCGCCCAGGCTGTCATTGTGGAAGCCGGTAAAGACGGGCAGGTTCATGGTGGGGTGGGCCACCAGCAGGCCCACCACGGCGCCTGCGATCATGCCGATGAACATGAAGGTGGTCATGTAGTCGCGGGGCTGTTTCAGCAGCCACATGGGCAGCACCGCCGCAAAGAAGATGTACACAAAGGTGATGTAGGTCCAGGTATTCTGGTCGGCGATGATGGGGGCCATCATGCCCAGGGCCAGGGCAGCCACCGTGCAGACCAGGCCCACCGCGGCTTCCTTCCAGCCGGTGAAGCGGAACTTCTTCTGCAGCAGGCCGAAGATCATGGCAAAGACGATGAAGAGCAGCGAGATGGTGCCGGCCGCGCCGTTGGACTGGGCGGCCTCCACCAGAGCGCCGTCGGTGCCAAAGGCGTTGAAGGTGCCGGCCACCATATCCGCAAAGGCGGCGATCACCAGCAGGGTGAACAGCCAGCAGAACAGCAGAAAGAGCTTGCGGCCCAGCTTGCCGATGTATTTTTCGATCAGCAGGCCCATGGACTTGCCCTCGTTTTTCACACTGGCGTACAGCGCGCCGAAGTCGGTCACAGCGCCGAAGAAGATGCCGCCCAGCAGGATCCACAGCAGCACTGGCAGCCAGCCGAAGGCGGCCGCCTGGATCGCGCCGGTGACGGGGCCGGCGCCCGCAATGGAGCTGAACTGATGGCTGAACACGGTCCAGCCGTCGGTGGGCACATAGTCCTTGCCGTCATTGAAGCGGACGGCAGGGGTCTTGGCGGTGGGGTCGATGCCCCAGGTCCGGGCGATCCAGCGCCCATACAGGGCATAGGCCGCGATCAGACACACCGCCGCGATCAGGACGATTACAAGTGTGTTCATGATTTTCCCCTTCTCTTATCGTTTGGATTTGCCTTTGCAGGCTGTTCCGCCGGCCGGATGCGCTGCAAAAAAGCCCCCGCCTCTGCGCGCAGGGTGCTGCCGCAGGGGCGAAGGCTTTGGAGGTGGGGCTGAAAACGCCGCAACACTTGGGTCTTCAGCCGCACACTGGACAAGGATACGCCGCGCTGCTGCCGGGCATCTGGCTTTTGGATGTCCTAACAGTAGCACGATGATGAAATGCTGTCAACTGTCTGATGAAGGTTTGTATGGTGTGATAAAACTATATCACAAATGTGAGCAAACTTTGAACAAATTTTGACCGGGTTTACAGCTCATCTTCGGTCAGCTTGTTGATGAGCAGCTGGTAGATCTCGTTGCCCTTGAGGATGAACTGCTTTTTGACCAGTTCGGCGGTCAGGCGGTCGGGCATCCCCAGTTCCAGGCAGAACAGCCGCTCGTCCAGCCGGTTGATCATGCAGCGGACGGTGCAGTGGCCGTCCTGGCGTTCCGAGATGACGGCGCTGTACTCGGCCTGTTTGCGGGTCCACAGCTGGGCCTTGACCACGGCGGCCACCGCCCGCTCCCGCACCGAGAGGGGCAGGTCCTGGGTCAGTTCCCGGGCCACCCGGCGGCCCTTGGAGGTGATGGTGTATTCGCCCTTTTCACACTCCACCAGGCCCTGGCGGCGGATATCGTCCAGGCAGGAGCCGATCTCGAAGTAGTTGACAAGCTGGGCGTCTGTGAGGGCGGTCTCCAGCTGGTGCTGGGTGACAGGCCCGGTGTGCTGGACCAGATAGCACAGCAGCAGACGGATCTCGGTGCTGCTGGTCAGTCCGCCGGGCCGGACCCCGGCGGTAAAAGCATCGCGTTCAGCCATGGTATCTTCACATCCTTTATGCTCGGGCGGGCTCGCCCCGCCGGATTGGTTGCGGTATCGCTACCAGTATAAAATGTTTTGGGCCGGATTTCAAGCGCGATTGCAGGCGGGCAGGGCAAATTCGGTCACGATCTGCTTTTTGCTCTCGGGGGTGGAGTAGACCCAGCGGTCGATGTGCCCCTCGGTGAGGAAGTAGTGCAGGTCGAACCGGTGGTTCTGGCCCAGGGCCCGGTTGACGATCACCAGCTTGATCTTCATTTTTTCGGGCAGGATGCTCTTGATGTAGACGCTGACCGCCTGGCCGGGGCGCAGGTCGGGGCAGCTCTCGGCCAGGCCGGCCAGGTTGGGCGCGATCTCCACAAAGGTGCCGTAGTCTTCGATGCTGCGCACGATGCCAACCACCGTCTCGCCGGGGGAGAAGGCAGCGGCGTTCTCGGCCCAGGTGCCCAGCAGTTCCCGGATGGTCAAAACGAACCGCCCCTGGCTGTCCCGGCTGCGGATGACGCAGAGGATCTGCTGGCCCACGCTGACCCGGTCGGCGGGGGAGGAGATGCGGCTGACCGACATGCAGTCGATGGGCAGCAGGGCGCTGATGCCGCACCCCACGTCGCAGAAGGCCCCGAAGGATTCGATGTGGGTCACTGCGCAGGGCAGGATGTCCCCCGGCTCGAGGGTGTCGAGGTATTCCTCCCGGCACATCTGCTGGGCTTTGGCGCGGGACAGGCGGCAGAAGGGCCGGCCTTCGGCGTCCTCCTCCAGGCTTTCGATCACAAAGCAGGTGGCCCGGCCCACCCTCGTCAGCACGGCGATGTCCCGCACCGCGCCGGTGTCCGCGCCCTCGGCGCAGGCGGCAAAGGGCATCACGCCCCGCACCCCGCCCAGGTCGAACCGCAGCTGGCGGTGGGTGTCAAAGGCCAGGGCGGTGGCCTGCAGGATCTCCCCGCTGGCGATGGCGGCGCGCAGCTCGGCGATGCTCAGGCGGGAAGCGTCGCGGTAATTGCCTTCGGTCCGAAATGTTTGCATCATCTTTCATTCCTCTTTCTTCAGTTCAGTTGCATGATGGCGGCGGGGCGCTTGGTCCGGCCCCGCTACCAGCATATGCAAAATTTTTGTGTGCTAGTTGTATTCCTTGAAATTTGCCTGGGTTTAGACTATACTATGGAATGCGGCCTTTCCGGCCGTCATTGCCGCACAGAAAGGAGCCTGTCGAATGGATATCGCTGTCGGGGACATCATTCAGACCAGGAAAAAGCACCCCTGCGGCGCTTCGAGTTTTGAAGTGCTGCGGGTGGGGATGGACTTCCGCATCCGCTGCACAGGCTGCGGGCGTGAGGTCATGCTGCCCCGCGTCAAGATCGAAAAGAACATCAAAAAGGTGATCAAGCCCGAGGGCCGGCCGTAGCGGCCTTTTTGCACCAGATACACACCCGATGCAGAAAGGAGAACCCCCTTTGTCGCTGGAACAACAGATGGAGGCGGTCAGCCGCCGCTTTGAGGAGCTGGCCCACCGGCTGAACCAGCCCGAGACCGCCGCCGACCCGGCCCAGTTCCGCCGCCTGATGCAGGAATACCACGAGGCCGAGCCGGCCGTGGCCGCCTACCGCTCGCTCAAAACCGAGCAGGACCACCTGGCGCAGGCAAAAGCCCTGCTCACCGGGGACGAGCCCCTGGAGCCGGACTTCAAACAAATGATACAGCAGGAGATCTGCGAAAAAACGAAATCGGTGGCGGAGCTGGAACAATCTTTGAAAATGCTCCTGCTGCCCAAGGACGAATACGACGGCCGCAGCGTGATCGTAGAGGTGCGCAGCGGGGTGGGCGGCGAGGAAGCCGCCCTCTTTGCCCACAGCCTGGTGCGGATGTACAGCATGTACGCCCAGGCCCACCGCTGGCAGATGGAACTGCTCAACCTGAGCGAGACCGAGCTGGGCGGCGTGCGGGAAGCCGTGTTCGCGGTCAACGGGCAGGGGGCCTACAGCCGCCTCAAATTTGAGAGCGGGGTGCACCGCGTCCAGCGTGTGCCCGACACCGAGACCCAGGGCCGCATCCACACCTCCACCGCCACGGTGGCGGTGCTGCCCCAGGCCGACGAGGTGGACGTGGAGCTGGACATGAAGGACCTGCGGATCGACACCTTCCGTTCATCCGGCGCGGGCGGCCAGCATATCAATAAAACGTCCAGCGCCATCCGCATCACCCACCTGCCCACCGGCATGGTGGTGGAGTGCCAGAACGAGCGCAGCCAGTTCCAGAACAAGGACAAGGCGCTGGAGATCCTGCGCAGCCGCCTGCTGGCCCAGAAAAAGGCCGAGCAGCAAAACGCCATCAACGCCGGCCGCCAGGCCCAGGTGGGCACCGGCGACCGCAGCGAGAAGATACGCACCTACAATTTCCCGCAGGACCGCTGCACCGACCACCGCATCGGCCTGACCGTCCACAACCTCGACAAGATCATGGACGGCGGCCTGGACGAAGTGCTGGACGCGCTGATCCTGCACGAGCAGGCGGAAAAGCTGAGCAAACTGCAATAAGCACAAAAGAAAGCGTAAGAACTATGAGCATCGAAACCCTTCTCTGCCCGGCGGACGAGGCGGGCGTCGCCCGCGCCGCCGCCCTGCTGCGGCAGGGGGAGATCATCGCCCTGCCCACCGAGACGGTCTACGGCATTGCCGCCGACGCCCGCAACGGCAGCGCAGTCCAAAAGATCTTTGCGGCCAAGGGCCGCCCCCAGGATAACCCCCTCATCGTCCACATCGACGATATCAATATGCTGCCGGGGCTGGTCAGCGAATTCCCCGAGCGGGCCCAGCTGCTGGCCGCGGCCTTCTGGCCGGGGCCGCTGACCATCATCATGCCCCGCGGCCCCGAAGTGGCAGACGAGTGCTGCGCCGGGCTGGATACGGTGGGCATCCGTATGCCCAGCCACCCGGTGGTGCGCCAGGTCATCGAGGCCAGCGGCTGCGCCTTTGCGGCCCCCTCGGCCAACCTTTCGGGCAAGCCCAGCCCCACCACCGCCCAGGACGTCTGGACCGATATGCAGGGCCGCCTGCCCCTGATTTTGGACGGCGGGCCCTGCGCGGTGGGGGTGGAATCCACCGTCGTGTCGGTGGCAGGGGAAAAGCCCGTCCTGTTCCGGCCCGGCTACATCACTCTGGAGGACCTCGAGCGGGCTCTGGGGGAGGAAGTAGAACTTTCCCCCGCCATCCTCGAAAAGCTGGCCGAGGGCGAAGTGGCCCGCAGCCCCGGCATGAAATACAAGCACTACGCCCCCAAGGCGGACATCACCATTCTGGACGGGACCTTTGAACAGTTCAAAGCCTATGTGGAGGCTCACGCCGGCCAGGACCCCGCCTGCCTGTGCTTTACCGGCGAAGGGGCAAAGCTCGCGCCCTTCCCCTGCGTTGAGTACGGCCGGGAAGGGGACGGGGCCGACCAGTCCAAACACATTTTCCGCAGCCTGCGGGCTCTGGACGAACAGGGCGACCGGGTGGTTTACGCCCGCTGCCCGCGAAAGGACGGCGTTTCCATGGCGGTATACAACCGCCTGATCCGCGCCGCGGCGTTCCGGGTGGTCGCGCTATGATGACGGTAGGCATCACCGGCCGCAGCGGATGCGGCAAGTCCACCGTGACCGCCTGCTTTGCGGCCCACGGGGTGCCGGTGGCCGACGCCGACCAGATCTCCCGGCAGGTGCTGCAGCCCGGCTCCCCGGTGCTGGCGCAGCTGGCCGCGCGCTTTGGCGGCGACATTTTGAGCGGGGACGGCGTTTTGGACCGGCGGCTGCTGGCCGACCGGGCCTTTGCCACCCCCGAGGGCAAGGCCGCTCTGGACGCCATCACCCACCCGGCCATCGTCCGCCGGATCGAAGCCGCCCGCCAGGCGGCCCGGCAGGCGGGTAGCCCCCTCTTTGTCATCGACGGGGCGGTGCTGGTGGGCAGCGTCATCGACGGCATCTGGGACCGCCTGATCGTGGTCACAGCCCCCTATGAAGTGAGCGTGGAGCGGATCGTGGCCCGGGACGGCATCCGCCCCGAGATGGCCCGCCGCCGGCTGGACGCCCAGCTGTCCGAGGCAGCGCTGGCGGCCCGGGCGGACATCGTGCTGGCCAACGACGGCACGCGGGAGCAGCTGCACCAGAAAGCCGAGGCCCTGGCGGCCCGGCTCCTGGCCGAAGCGGAAAGGGGAGGTGGCCTGCCGGTTTGAAACTGCATACAAAACTCCTCTCCCTGGTGCTGGCCGCGGCGCTGCTGCTCTGCCTGCCCACCGCCCTGCGCCGGATCGAGGAGCAGATCTATCCCTGCCGCTACGCCGGCGTCATCGAGGGCTATGCGGCCGCGTATGAGATGGACCCGCTGCTCATCTACACCTTTGTGCGCACCGAGAGCGGCTTTGACCCCGAGGCGGTGTCCAGCGTGGGGGCCCGCGGCCTGATGCAGATGACTGAGGAAACGTTCGAGTGGATCAAGACCAAGATTGCGCCCGACGAGCCCCTGACCTTCGACGACCTGTTCGACCCGGCCTGCGCGGTCCGGTTTGGGGCGTATTACCTGCGGCTGTGCTTGGACCGCTACGGCGGAGACGTGGCCACTGCCGCGGCCGCCTATCACAGCGGCTGGGGCACGGTGGACAGCCTGCTGCACCACGAGGACTACACCGGCGACGGCAAGACCCTGCCCTCCTTCCCCTACAGCCGCATGAACCACTATGTGGAGAAGATCCTCCGCTGCTACAAACGCTATACGGAGCTTTACGGCCCCAGTATATAAAAGAAAAAGAGGCCCTGCGCCTCAGGAACAGAAAGGGATAAGGTAACATGAAAGAAATGACCGAAGCACAGCAGAAGGCCAAGGCCCTGCTGTATGAGCCCGCTTACGCCAGCGACAAGGACGCCGCCACCCGGCAGGCCGCCGCTGCGTTCAGCGAGGGCTACAAGGACTTCCTGACCCGGTGCAAGACCGAGCGGGAAGTGGCTGCTTACGCCGAGGAGGCCCTGAAGGCCGCCGGCTACCAGCTGTACGACGACCGCAAGCAGTACGCCCCCGGTGAGAAGATCTATTGGATCCACCAGGGCAAGGTGGTGCTGTGCGGCACCATCGGCACCCGCTCGATGGAGGACGGCTTCCACCTGGTCATCGCCCACATCGACGCGCCCCGGCTGGACATCCGTCCCAACCCCCTGTATGAGGCGGCCCACTTCAGCCTGCTCAAGACCCACTACTACGGCGGCATCCGCAAGTACCAGTGGGCCACCATGCCCCTGGCCATCCACGGCGTCTTTACCCGCGCCGACGGCACCACCGTCACCGTCCAGGTGGGCGAGGACGTGGGCGACCCCGCCTTCTGCATCACCGACCTGCTGCCCCACCTGAGCGCCGAGCAGAACAAGCGGGAGCTCTCGGACGGCATCCGCGGCGAGGAGCTGAACATCCTGATCGGCTCCGAGGCCGTGGAGGACGAGGAAGTCAAGGAGAAGGTCAAGCTGCAGACCATGATCCTGCTGAACGAGAAGTACGGCATCACCGAGAAGGACTTCACCCGCGCCGAGCTGGAGATCGTCCCCGCCACCCCCGCCCGCGACATCGGCTTTGACCGCTCGATGGTGGGCGGCTACGGCCAGGACGACCGCGTGGACGCCTACGCCGCCCTGATGGCCGAGATCGAGGTCAAGGACCCCGCCTTCACCACCATCTGCGTCCTGGCAGACAAGGAGGAGATCGGCAGCTACGGCATCACCGGCATGGGCAGCACCTACACCTTTGACTGGCTGCGCCAGCTCTGCCGGATGCAGGGCGCGGACGACATCCGTGCCTTCCGGGCCAGCCTGTGCCTGTCGGCCGACGTCACCGCCGCGTACGACCCCACCTGGTCCAGCGCCTTTGAGCCCCAGAACGGCACCTATGCCGGCCGCGGCGTGGCCTTCTTCAAGTACACCGGCAGCCGCGGCAAGAGCGGCGCCAACGACGCTTCCGCCGAGCAGATGGGCTATCTGACCCGGATGATGGACGCCGCCGGCGTGGCCTGGCAGATCGGCGAGCTGGGCCGCATCGACCTGGGCGGCGGCGGCACCGTGGCCACCGAGGTGGCCCACAGCGGCATCGCCGTGGTGGATATCGGCGTGCCCGTGCTGTCCATGCATTCGCCCTTCGAGGTGGTCAGCAAGAACGACCTGTACATGGCCTACCGTGCTTTCAGCACCTTTATGGCGGCAGAACAGTAAAAGACACGACCCAACAGGGGAGGGGAGCGGCGCAGCCTGTGCCGCTCCCTTTTGCAGGTGAGAATCATGACAAAACTTGTGCGATTCGTCAAGCAGGAGGCGGTCCTTTCGGTGGCGGCGGTCCTGGCGGTGATCTCGGCGTTTTTCGTCCCGCCGGACGGGGAATACCTCGGCTATATCGACTTCCGCACCCTGGCCATCCTCTTTTCCCTCATGACGGTGATGGCCGGGCTGCGCCGGCAGGGCATCTTTGACCGGATGGGCCGGGCCCTGCTGGCCCTGACCGGCGGCGCTTTGCAGCTGGTGCTGGTACTGGTGGGGCTGTGCTTTTTTTGCAGTATGCTCATCACCAACGACGTGGCCCTTTTGACGTTTGTGCCCTTCACCTTTGTGGTGCTGGACAGCCTGGGCCCCGAAACGCGGGAAAAGCTGGCCCTGCCGGTGGTCTGTATGCAGACCATCGCGGCTAACCTCGGCAGTATGCTCACCCCCATCGGCAACCCGCAGAACCTCTACCTCTACGGCCGCAGCGGGATGGGGATGGGGGCTTTCGTGGCCCTGATGCTGCCCTATACCCTGGCCTCCCTGGCTTTGCTGGCCGGCTGGGCTGTGTGGCTGTGCCGGGGCGGCAGCCCGGTGCGCAAGGGCACCGGCGGGCCCTTCCTGGCCCCGCAGCCGGGCGTCCGGGCGGACAAGCGAATCGTCTGGATGGATGCGGCCCTCTTTGTGGTCTGCCTGCTGGCAGTGGTGCGGGTGCTGCCCTACGGGGCGGCTTTTGCGGCGGTGCTGGCCGCCACTTTCCTGGCAGACCGGTCTACCCTGGGCCGGGTGGACTACTCCCTGCTGCTGACCTTTGTGGCCTTCTTCATTTTCATCGGCAACCTGGGCCGCGTGCCCGCCTTTTCCGACTGGCTGCGGCAGATCATCGCCGGGCGGGAGGTGCTGGTGTCGGTGCTGGCCAGCCAGGTGACCAGCAATGTGCCGGCGGCGCTCCTGCTGTCCGGCTTCACCCAGAATGTGGAGGGGCTCATCATCGGCACCAACCTCGGAGGCCTCGGCACCCTGATCGCTTCGATGGCCAGCCTCATCTCCTACCGGCAGATCGCCCGCGAGGAGCCGGAAGGCAAGGGGAAATACTTTGCCCTGTTCACGGTGTCCAACCTCGTTTTTCTGGCCGTCCTGCTGGGGCTGTGGGCCCTTTTGGGGTAAAATACAGAACAAAAGCCGCTGTCCGGTTTGTGGCCGGGCGGCGGCTTTTTGCTATTCCAGAGCGTCGTATAACTGGGTCACGGTGCAGAAGGCGTAGCCGTTTTCCTTATACCAGCGGATGATGGCGGGCAGGGCCTCGGCGGTGGTGCCGGTGGTGGCCGAGTCGTGCATCAGTACGATGCAGCGGTCCCGTCCCTCGCTGCCGCGGGTGACGTTGCGGCAGATCTCCTCCGCCGAGAGCTTTTTCCCGGCGGCGTCCTCGGCTGAGACGTTCCAATCCACCCAGCGCCAGCCCCGGGCCTCGGCCTGGGCTTTCAGATCCTGCATGATGGCGTCCCCGCCGTATTTGCGGCTGACCGTGTTGGTGCTGCCCCCGGGAAAGCGGAGGCAGGCGATGGCGGCGGCGTCCGCGTAGGGGGCGATGCGCTGGCGCAGCAGCTCGATGTCGGCCCAGAAGGCGCCGGTGCTGCGGTAGATGTCGCTGTACCGGTGGGAGGCCGAGTGCAGGGCGATCTCGTGTCCCGCCTGCTGGGCCTGCCGGATGAGAGGCAGGTAGCGCTCGTTGTTTTCGTTGGCCACCACAAAGAAGGTGGCGGGCACTTCTTCGTCAGCCAGCGCTTCGAGAACGGCGGGGGTGGTCCGGCTGGGGCCGTCGTCGAAGGTGAGGCAGACCATGGGCGGCAGCGCGCTTTCGGAGGCCGGGGCGGAAGTTCCGGCGCTGCCCGGTTCGCTCCGGGCCGCGCTGGCCGCCGCAGAGCTGGCGGCGTGGACCGGGCCGGCCGCCTCATACAGGGGCGGGGGCTGGGCAGCTGTCAGCCCAAAGGCGATCCCGGCGGCGGCTCCGGCCGCGGCCAGCAGCAGGCAGAGAGCCGCCGTCCGGCGGGGAAACAACGAAAACTGCATGGCAATGCCTCCTGTCTGGAAAGGGTTCCAGTAACAGGATATGCCGCGCCGTTTTTGGTATGAATGGCAAAACCGGCCACAAATGCGATTTCTGCTCTTGACTTTGCAGCCGGGTTGTGCTATTATAATCAAGCAGTTCGGCGCACGGCGCACCACAGGGTGTGCTGCAAGAGTTATGCGAGGGTGGCGGAACTGGCAGACGCGCACGTTTGAGGTGCGTGTGGGTAACCTTGAGGGTTCAAATCCCTTCCCTCGCACCAGAAAGCGTCCTTTCAACGAAAGCTGGAAGGACGCTTTTTTGTTTGCCTGCCGCCCGTAGAACGAAAAATCCCGCCCGTCCAGCGCAGGTGGGGACGGGCGGGATAGCTTTGCGGCGATGGCTGTCTCAGGTCATACGCCGTACATCAGCCACAGATAGATGTAAGCCGGAATGACGGCGGCCAGGGTGAAGGGGATGCCAATGCGGCAGAAGTCGCTGGTCTTGACCTCGTGGCCGTCCCGGCGCAGGATGCCGATGCCGGTGATGTTGGCCGAAGCGCCGATGGGGGTGCAGTTGCCGCCCAAAGTCGCGCCGGACAGCAGGCCGAAGTAAAGGACGGTGGGGTCGATGCCCATGCCGGCCGCCAGGCTGGTGACCACCGGCAGCATGGTGGCAACATACGGGATGTTGTCGATGAAGGCCGAGAACAGGACCGAAGCCCAGACGATGGCGGTGTAGATGGCAAAGACGTTGCCGCCGCCCATCTGCGCCAGCAGGCCGGCTGCGGCGTCCACCACGCCCATGTTGGTGATGCCGCCGATGACCAGGAACAGGCCGAACAGCAGGCCGATGGTCTCAAAGTCGATGGCCTTGAGGGGGCCGGTGACGGCTGCGGCGTCATGGGTTTTGAAGAAGGTGTAGATCATGCCCACCGCCATCAGGCCGACGCAGATCAGGCCGTTGGTGATCTCGGGCTTGTTCTGAATGAAGGAAGCCGAAATCAGAAGGGCGATCATGCCCACCAGCAGGAAGGTGGGGACGTAATCGGTGACCTTGGTGCGGGCTGCGCCCTTGGGGATGGCGCCCTTCTCCTTGCGGAACAGGAAGGCCAGGATCAGCGCCGAGACCACGGCGCCCAGCTCCACCGCCCAGAAGATGCTGGGCCGGCCGCGGTAGAAGAAGAAGTCCAGAAAGCTCATGTTCGCGTAGGAGCCCAGCATGATAGCCGTGGTGTCGCCCACCAGGGTGGCCGCACCCTGGAGGTTAGAGGACACCGCGATGCCGATGATGAAGGGCACGGGATTGGTCTTGAGCTTTTTGCAGATCTCCAAAGCGATGGGGGCCACCATCAGGACGGTGGCCACGTTGTCCACAAAGGCCGAGATGATGCCGGCGAACAGGGCCAGCGCCACGGCCGCCATCTGGACGTTGGGGACCTTCTCCATGATGAGATCGGCCAGGAGGGCGGGCATTTTGCTGTCGATGAACAGCTGGACCAGGCCCATGGTGCCGGCGATCATCAGCAGGACGTTGAAGTCGATGGCCCCCAGGATCTGGTCAAAGGGCAGCATCCCGGTGGCGATGAAGATCGCTGCCGAACCCACCGCGATGTACGGCCTGTACTTGCTGAAGGCCAACATCAGCACGTAGGTGACGGCAAAGAGGAACAGTGCGTAGATCATGCAGATACCAACTTTCTTTCCGGCCCGCACAGGGCGGACCTGATGTAATTACTTACCATATTACATGGTATGAGCCTAAAAGTCAAATCAAAACTGCGCGGCAGGTGCGTTTCGGCCCGCCCGGCGGCAAACAAAAAAGCACCCGGGCAGTGCTTTGCCGGGTGCGCTGGGGGAAAGGGATCACTTCAATTTGTCCAGGATCTCGTCCACGCTCATGCCGTCGGAGATCAGTTTCTGCAGGGCGCTGTCGATCTCGGCCTGGCGCGCCTGCTGGGCGGCCTTGGCCTCGGCGGCCGTCTTTTGGGCTTCCAGCTTGGCAACGGCCTTGTCGGCGGCCTTGAGGGCGGCCCGCTTTTCCTTCAGCTGGGCTTTCAGGTCATTGATATTGGCCTGGATCGAGGCAATCTCCTCGTTGAGCTGATCCTTCTCCGCGTTTTTTTCGGCGATCATGGACGCGAGATCCACCGCGCCGCCTTTGGGGATACGGACTTTGTTTTTGCTGCCTTTGGGTCTGGGCATGGTTGTTTTCTCCCTATAAAAATTTGTTTTTATTTGAACAAAATGATAACAGAACATGGGCTCAAAAATCAATATATTTTTGTCAAAATAAAAATGAAAATTTGCAGTATTTTCAGCCGGCAGAAAAACGCCTCTGCCGAAAGCGTGCTGCGGGAGTGGTACGCCATTTTTTGCCTCTTTCTTTTCCCCGGCGAGTATGTTAGAATGAAACCAGAAAAACCCGCAGGGACAGGAGGAAAACGATGGACCGCTTGGAAGCCTTTGAGACGATGCTGGCCGACCTGCAGAAACAGGCGGACAGCGAAAAGGAACAGATGGAAAAACTGAAGGCGGCAGGCAGGGAAAAATCCGCCACCTACCGCCAGTATCTCGGCAACAGGATGATCTACAGCCAGATGCTGGCCCTGTACCAGAAATACGGGCTGATCTGATCTTATCAAAGAAAGGAGCCTCGCCATGAACGACGCCACATTGAAAGAACTTTGGCAGCAGGTCGCCGAGCAGGACAGCGCGGAGGCCAAATACAAAGAGCTGTGCGCCCAGCGGGAAACGGTCGCCGCCCAGGTGAAAAAGCTGGAAAAGGCCCGCCGGAACGAACAGGCCGACGTGGACCGTCTGGAAGGGGGCAGTCTGGCGGCGTTCTTTTATCAGGTCATCGGCAAGATGGACGAGAAGCTGGACAAAGAGCGGGAAGAGGCCTACGCCGCCCGGGTCAAAGCGGACGCGGCGGCCCGGGAACTGGCTTCCATCGACGCCGACCTCCAGCGCTGCCGCGCCCGGCTGGACCAGCTGGAAGGCTGCGGCCGCCGCTATCAGGAGGCCCTTGCGGGGAAAGTGCAGGAGCTGAAAGCGGGTGGGGGCCCCGCCGCCCAGGAACTGATGGAGTGCGAGACCCGCATCGAGGGGATGCGCCTGCGCAAAAAGGAGCTGAAAGAAGCCCTTGACGCCGGCAAAACGGCCCTCCATACCACCGAAGAGGTGATGGACTGCCTGGACAGCGCCGAGGGCTGGAGTACATGGGACGTGATGGGCGGCGGCCTGGGGGTCGATCTGGCCAAGTATGACCGTCTGGACGAGGCGCAGGAACAGGTCGAGCGGCTGCAGGTGGAACTGCGGCGGTTCAAGACCGAGCTGACGGATGTGGAGATCAACGCCGACCTGCAGGTGACGGTGGACGGCTTTATGCGCTTTGCCGATTACTTTTTTGACAACCTGTTCACCGATTGGGCGGTGCTGGATCACATCAGCCAGGCCCAGGAGCAGGTGAAGGACACCCGCAAGCAGATCAAGCGGGTGCTGTCCCGCCTCAAGCGGATGAACGCCGATCTGGACGCCCAGCTGGAGGACGAGAAAGAGCGGCGGGAGCAGATCGCCATCAACGCGGAATAAGACAAGGCGTCCCGCCTGCCTGCACATACGCGGCTGGACGGGACTTTTTGACAGGGACAGTTTGAGGGAGACTATCAGGTCTCCCTCTTTTTTTGCAGAAAAATGGAAAGCGAGCTTGACATTGTGGGGCGGCTGTGGTATGATGGAGTCACGGAAAGGAAACTTTCCATCAAGACCACAAGAAAGGGGGCAGCCCATGAAAAACCGTCTCGAGGAGCTGCGCAAGGCCCGCGGCATCAAGCAGGAAGAACTGGCCAGCGCGCTGGAGGTGTCCCGCCAGACCATCGGCTCGCTGGAAAACGGGCGGTACAACCCGTCCATCCTGCTGGCGTTCAAAATCGCACGGTATTTTGGGCTTGCCATCGAGGATATTTTCATCTACGAAGAGGAGGGAGACACATGAAAGAGAAGTGGCCTTTTGTCATCTCCATGGCCGTTGGGGCGGCGCTTTTGGCGGCAAGTTTCCTGGTGAAAGAGGAGTATTACAGCACCATTCTTTTCGCGATGGGGGCAGGGATGTTTGCGGCGGAAGGCTTCCACCTGGCAAGGCTCTGCTGGTGGCAGAGCCCCGCACGCAAAGACGCCTATGAAGCCAAACAGCAGGAGGCTCACATCGACGCCGTGGACGAGCGCAAGCAGATGCTGCGGATGCGCGCGGGCTGGCTGAGCAATCAGATCATGTTCTTTGTGCTGCTGGCTTTGGACCTTGTGCTGGCCCTATTGAAAGCTCCGGCGTGGATCATCCTCATACTGTTCGTGCTGTGGATTTTCCAATACATCGTGGGGCTCGTCATCTACCACCGTCTGGAAAAGCGGATGTAAGGGAGGTTTTGGTTATGAAAAAGTATCGCAATCTGGTTGTTGCCGCCCTGGGCGTTGTGCTGTGGGCCGCGGGTTTCTGGCTGGTCAGGGCGGACCTGGGCAGCACGCTGGGCTATGTCTGCATCGGATTGGGCTGCGGGATGTTCGGGTACGGGACGGGGGAGATGATCTCCCAGCGTGCCCTGCAGAGCGATCCCGCGCTGCAGCGCCAGATGGAGATCGCCAAAAACGACGAGCGGAACATCGCCATCGCTAACCACGCCAAGGGCCGCGCCTTCGACATGATGACCTTCATCTTTGGGGCCCTGATGGTCTCCTTTGCTCTGATGGGCATGGACCTGGCCGCCGTCCTGCTGCTGGTCGCGGCCTACCTGTTCGTCCACGGATACGCCCTGTACTGGCGGCTCCGGTACGATAAAGAAATGTAAGTGAAATTTTAGGGGGAACCCATTTCTGCCCGCATACGCGGGTCAGAAATTCCTTCCCCCTAATATTCCCCTGGGGACAAAATTTGGCGCTGAACCGCGCACTCGCCGCAAGGCAGCTCGCACACTCTCGGCGCCAAATTTCCCTGGTTGTGTCCCGTCCATCCGCGCATGTCGGCTGGACGGGACTTTTTGTTTGCGTTTTACCGTAAAATTATATATGAATGAATATTATTCATTGACAAACGGGGATTCTGTGCTATACTGAAAGCAGAAAGGGAGGGAGAACGATGGACCGAAACAAAGAAAACTCGAAGGCTGCCTTTGACCGTCAGGCGGCCGGCTATGACCAGGGGACCTGCGGGCAGCACGCCCGCTCGCTGTATCCGCTTCTGCTTGCCAAACTGGCGCGCATCCCATTTCATACGGCGCTGGACCTGGGCTGCGGGACGGGAGAGATGATGCGCCTGCTTTTGGAGGCGGACCCCGGCAGAAAGCTGTTTGGCCTGGATTTGTCGGAAGAAATGCTGTCTGTGGCCCGGGCAAAACTGCAGGGCAGGGCGGCGCTGACGGTGGGGGACAGCGAATCCCTGCCTTACCCGGACGGCGCTTTTGATGTGGTGTACTGCAACGATTCCTTTCACCACTATCCCGCGCCGGAAAAGGTCCTGGGGGAGGTTTTCAGGGTCTTGCGGCCGGGAGGGACCTTCCTGCTGGGCGACTGCTGGCAGCCGCCTGTGGGCCGCGCCATCATGAACGTTTATATGCGCCACAGCAAAACAGGCGATGTGAAGATCTATTCCCGGAAAGAACTGACCGCTCTGCTGGGAGCTTATTTCCACGACGTGTCCTGGGAGCGGGTCGGCATCACAGCCTGCATCGCCTCGGGCAGGAAAGGGGGATGCAGATGATGCGGATCACCAAGGAACCGGAGGTGCGCCGGCAGGAAATTTTGGACGCCGCCCTGCAGATATTTGGGGAAAAGGGATACGAAAAAACGTCGATCGCCGACATTGCCAAAGCCATCGGCGTGGCGCAGGGGCTGTGCTACCGGTATTTCCCGTCCAAAGAGGCGCTGTTTGACAGTGTGATCGAACAGTACGCCAGCCTGCTGGCCGAACCGTTTGCGCAATACGAAAAGGAGACCGACAAGCCACTGCGCCAGATCATCGAGGAGATGCCGGCCACCATAGAGGACCGGGACTCGCGCTATTACGCCCTGTTTCACGGGGCTGAAAATGCGAAGTTCCACGTTCTGCTCTCCCTCAAACTGTGCGAAAAACTGGTCCCTCTGGCGGAGCGCATCCTGCAAAGGGCCCGTGACCGGGGGGAAGTGTCGTTCGACGACCCGCATACGGCCGCGGTGTTCTGCGTATATGGCCAGCTGGGCGCTTTGCAGGACGACAGCCTGACGCGGGAGGAAAAACTGGAAAAGATCCGCGCGTTCCTGGCGTTCGCCCTGCACCTGTAAACGCGCCATGCGAGGGAAAGACGAAAGGGGAGGGAAAAGAACCATGGAACTTCGCGCATCCGGTGAGGATTACCTGGAGGCGATTTTGGTCCTCCAAAAGAAAAACGGCGCGGTGCGCTCCATCGACGTGGTCAGACACCTGGACCGCTCGAAACCCAGCGTGAGCCGTGCCATCCACCTTTTGCAGGCGGGCGGCTTTCTGGAGGTGGATGGGCGGCTGCTGTGCCTGACCGACAGCGGCCGGGCGGCGGCAGAGCGGATCTATGAGCGGCGCCGCTTTTTTGCCGAGCGCCTGCTCGCACTGGGGATCGACCCCGCAACGGCGGAAGCTGACGCCTGCCGTCTGGGACACGCCATCAGCGCCGAGTCCTTTGCCAGGCTGAAAGGCGCATCCGGCCAGCAGGGACACAAATAAGCAAACCGGCGGCCTTTCGGAAAGACGCTGCCGGTTTTTCTGTGCCCTGCGGCCGCGCGGAAACCTTTTGCCGGGGCGGCATGGTTTGCACCCGGACCGCAGCCGTGCTACAATAAGAGAAAACTGTGCGGAAAGAAAGGAAACAAGCGAGGATGGAAGCAAAAAACAGCAGCGATTTCACAAAGGGGAAGGTCTGGCGCAGCATCGTGGCCCAGGCGGTGCCGCTGACGGTGGCCCAGATGGTCCAGCTTTTGTACAACGTGGTGGACCGCATCTACATCGGCCACCTGCCGGATGTGGGCGCGATGGCCCTGACCGGCATCGGCCTTGCCTTCCCGCTGACCACTTTGATCTCGGCCTTCACCTACCTGTATGGCAACGGCGGCGCGCCGCTGTTTGCCATTGCCCGCGGCGCGCAGGATGACCAGCGGGCCGAGCGGATCCTGGGGCAGGTCGTCACCCTGCTGACGGTCAACGCCGTGGTGCTGATGGCGCTGTGCTATCTGTTCCGGCGGCCGGTGCTCTACCTGTTCGGGGCCAGCGACGCCTCCTATGGCTACGCCGACGCCTACCTCAAAATTTATCTGCTGGGCACTCCCTGCACCATGCTGGCCACCGGCCTGAACGGCTTCATCAACGCGCTGGGCCATCCCCGGATCGGGATGGGCACCACCCTGCTGGGCGCGGCGCTGAACCTGGTGCTGGACCCTCTGTTCATCTTTGTGTTCGGGATGGGGGTGCAGGGCGCGGCCATCGCCACTGTCATCAGCCAGCTGGCCTCAATGATCTGGGTGCTGCTCTTTTTTGCCGGTCCCAAAATCACCTGCCGCATCCGGCGGCAGAACCTGCGGCTCCGCCTGCCCCTGGTGCGGGACATCCTGGGGCTGGGCATGTCCGGCTTCATCATGGCGGCGACCAACTGCCTGGTGCAGGTGGTCTGCAACGCCACGCTGCGGGTCTGGGGCGGCGACCTCTACGTCGGCGTCATGACCATCCTCAACTCGGTGCGGGAGATTTTGTCCCTGCCGGTCAACGGCATCACCAGCGGCGCCCAGCCGGTGCTGAGCTACAATTTCGGCGCGCAGCGGTACAGCCGTGTGCGGGAGGGCATCCGCTTCACCGCCCTGCTGGGCGCAGGGTACACGGTGGCGGCCTGGGCGGCCGTGATCGCGATGCCCCATCTGCTGGTCTCCATCTTTACCAGTGACCCCGCGACGCTGGCGGCCGGGCAGGTGGCCCTGAAGCAGTATTTCTTCGGCTTTTTCTTCATGGCGTTCCAGTTCGTGGGGCAGTCCTGCTTCACCTCGCTGCGCTGCCCCAAGCGGGCGGTCTTTTTCTCCCTGCTGCGCAAGGCGGTCATCGTCGCGCCCCTCACCGTCCTGCTGCCCCGGCTGGGCATGGGCGTGGCCGGCGTCTTTTGGGCCGAACCGATCTCCAACTCCGTCGGCGGCCTGGCCTGCTTCATCACCATGTGGCTGACCCTCTACCGCCGCCTGCCCGCACAGGACGGCGTCGCCTTTGAATGACGCGCCCTGCCGCGTCAAGGCAAAGCAAAAACCAGAGCCCGGCGTCTCCAAAAGGGACGCCGGGCTCTCAGTTGTGATTCTATCAGAGGGAGAGGGGCCAGACGGTGCCGGACGCGCCCTCGAGGCGGAGGGAGACCGGGCCGGGCTGGGGGTAATAGCGGGTGGTAAAGACCGCCGCGCCCTCATTGAGGAAAATCTCCAGGCTGGAAGCGTCGCCCAGCACCTGCACCGAGCGGCAGGGCGCGTCCAGGGTCAGGGTGCGCTGGTCCCGTCCTGCGCCGGCGGCGGGGTCCGTGAAGCGGAGAAGGGCGGTCCGGCTGGCTTCGTCGTAGGAGAAGGTCAGCGTTTCCGCCACCGCCAGGGAGAAACTGCCCTCGGGCGCGGCGGCCAGCTCAAAGCAGGGGGAGACCTCCATCTTGACATCCGCGGCCAGCGCGGCGGGCGCGCCCCGCAGGGCTTTGAGCTCGCTGGCGGGGGACTGCAGCAGGATATCGCCTTCCCGGCGGAGCTGACGGGGGAAGGTCAGGCAGTTCTGCCAGCCGTAGGCGAGGGTGGGATTGGTGTAGGGGGCGTCGGGCATCCCCATCCAGCCGAACTGCAGCCGGCGGTCCCCGTCGGTGAAGCTCTGGGGGGCGTAATAGTCGAAGCCGCCGTCCAGGGGACGGTATTCACCCAGGGTGCACGCGCCCCGGAAATCCCCGTACAGGGGGAAGTAGCCGCAGCCGTACACGTTCTGGCAGGGGATGCCCTGGGGCGACACCAGCAAAAACCACTGGCCGTCCAGCTCGAAAAGGTCGGGACACTCCCACATATAGCCGAAGGGCTCGGGGGTGGTGATGGTGTTGATGTGCCGCCACTGGCGCTTGTCCTCGCTGGCAAAGACCAGCACCTCGCCCCGGTCCTCGAGGGTGCGGGCGCCCAGCACCATGTAGTAGGTGCCGTCCTGCAGCCAGACCTTGGGGTCCCGCACATGGCAGGAGAGGCCCGCGGGATACTCCGCGGTGTGCAGCAGGCATTCCTTGGTGTCGATGGTGATGCAGTCGCGGCTGGTGGCCAGGCAGAGATTGTTTTCCCGGCCGGCGGTGATGTGGTCGTAGTCACCGGGCAGCTTGACGTTGCCGGTGTAGAACAGCCAGAGCACCCCGTCCTCGTACAGGGCCGAGCCGGAATAAGCGCCGTGGCAGTCGAAGGGCTCGTCGGGGTAGAGGGCCACGGGCTGGCGCTGCCAGTGGAGCAGGTCGGTGCTGGTGACGTGCCCCCAGTGCTTGACCCCGCTGGTGGGGTCGAAGGGGCCGTACTGGTAGAACACGTGGTAGGTGTCGCCCACCTTGCACAGGCCGTTGGGGTCGTTGAGCCAGCCCACCGGCGGCTGGATGTGCAGCCGCTGGCGGTGAGGGTCGGCGGCTGCCTGGGCCGCCCCGAGCCCCTCCACCAGGGGGACCAGGTGCTTCAAATCGCGGTGCAGTGCATTCATACAGCGGTATCCTCCGGTTCGCAGATCGGCCGGGCGGCTTTTGGCTTTTGTTAAACAAAAGAGACGCTGCCCGGCAGGATTTTGAAAATAATAACGGTTTCACTTATTGGCTTAAGTATAGCCGCTTTTGGGGCAAAAATCCATTGACAGAAGGGACAAATCCGGCGGTTTTGTGTTATTGATTTCACAGGGTTTCAGGATATGCCTGCCGCGCATGTGAAGAACAGGCCTGACAAAGTAGTCAGTTTCTGCTATACTGGCTCCAAACAAGCTGCGGGGGACTATAACCCTGGTTCAATACAGCTTACTACAGGAGGGGAATAAAGCATGACATGGATCGAAACGAAGCGCCTGCGCCTGCGGAATGTGACGGAAAAGGATGCGGACGTAATGTACGACTACCGAAACAATGAACTCTGCGCCCGTTACCAGCGGGGCCAGACAAAGGACTATAACGGCATCCTTGCGCTGACAGCACGCCGTCAGGGAGATGTGCTGTCGGCAGATGCGCCCTGCCTGCTCGCGGCAGCGCTGAAAGATACGGATGAAATGGTGGGGGAGATCGTGGTCATGCCCAGTGACGGCGTCATCTCGCTTGGATACACCGTTTCTTACAAGCACCACCGGAAGGGCTATGCCTTTGAAGCGCTGACGGCGCTGATCGAATGGCTTCATGCGCGCTGGCCGGAAAAGGAGTTTATCTGTTTCACAGAACCGGAAAATGAAGCAAGCATGGCTTTGCTGAAAAAGCTCGGCTTCCGGGATATGGGGTATATCGAAACCAAAACATCCCAGGTGTTTGGCAAATGGACCAGCCCATCCACCGAAGCAGACATTGCCCGCGCAATAAACCGGCCGGTGTAAAGGGGGCGGGGCTGCTGCAAAAACAGGGGAGGTGTGCCGGTTGAATATTGACATTGTGTCAAAATGGTGTTATAGTAAACGCAGAGACACGCGGCGCACCCTGCCGCGCAGGAAAGCGAGGAATGCAGCATGAAAGCAAAGGTTTATTTTACCCGCGACCTGACCCCTGAAAAGGTGGTGGAGGCGTATCACAAGCTGGGCATTCAGCTGCCTGGCAAGGTGGCCGTCAAGGTCCACTCGGGGGAGAAAGGCAACCAGAACTACCTCCACCCCGAGTTCTGGCAGCCCATGGTGGAAGAAGTGCACGGTACCATCGTGGAGTGCAACACCGCCTACGGCGACGCCTCGGCCGGCGTGCGGGACAACACCGAGTCCCACCGCAAGCTGCTGGAGGAGCACCGCTGGACCAAATTCTTTACGGTGGACCTGCTGGACGCGGAAGGCCCGGACCTGGTCTGGCCCATCCCCAACGGTAAGATCTTGAAGCAGAACCTCGTCGGCAAGGACATCGTCAACTATGACTCCATGCTGGTGCTGGCCCACTTCAAGGGCCACCCCATGGGCGGCTACGGCGGCGCCCTCAAACAGCTGTCCATCGGCTGCGCCTCCCGTGCGGGCAAGGCGCTGATCCACTCCGCCGGCAAGACCGACGACCGCTACGAGACCTGGAAGCAGCACGCCAGCAGCGTGCAGTTCCCCGAGGCCATGGCCGACGCCGCCATGAGTGTGGTGGAGCACTTCAAGGGCAAGATCGCTTTCATCAACGTGATGAAGAACCTCTCGGTGGACTGCGACTGCTGCGCCGTGGCCGAGGACCCCTGCATGAAGGACATCGGCATCCTGGCGTCGCTGGACCCTGTGGCCATCGACCAGGCCTGCATCGACCTGGTGATGCAGTCGGACGACCCCGGCAAGGAGCACTTCATGGAGCGTGTGAACAGCCGCAACGGCATCCACACCATCGAAGCCGCCGCCGAGCTGGGCTACGGCACCCGCGAGTACGAACTGATCGAATTCTGATTTTGCGCGCAAAAAATGCGCTGTGCGGCCGGAGACAAACGCCTTCCGGCCGCTTTTGTTATGGATGGTTTGACACTTTGCGGGGGTTGGGCTATAATGCTACCAAGAGCCACTCGGAAAGGAGGCTTACACTGTGCCAAAAAGCTCTGAAGAACAGGCTCAGGCCCGCAGGGACGAGATCGTCAACGCCTGCGCGGAGCTGTATGAGACGATGAGCTTCCGGGACATCACTCTCAAGGAGATCGGGCAGCGGACGTCTTTTACACGCACTTCGATCTACAATTACTTCGAGACCCGGGAGGAGATCTTCCTGGCCCTGACCCAGCGGGAATATGAAGCATGGACCGCGGACCTGAACGCCCTGGCCGCCCGGGAGGAGCCGCTGACGGCGGAGGAGTTTGCCAGCGCGCTGGCCCGCACCCTCGAGCGCCGTTCCCGCCTGCTGAAACTGATGGCCATGAACCTGTACGATATGGAGGCCAACACCCGGCTGGAAAACCTGGTGGCCTTCAAAAAGGCGTACCATGGGGCGATCCGGGCGCTGGCGGGCTGCCTGCGCAGGTTCTTCCCCCAGATGTCGGAGCAGGACGCCCAGAGTTTCCTGTACCTGTTCCTGCCGTTCATGTTCGGCATCTACCCCTACACCTCGGCGACGGACAAGCAGCGGGAAGCCATGCGCCTGGCGCATCTGGATTACCCCGGCTTCTCGGTCTACGAGCTGACCCGCACCTTTGTGGAAAAGCTGCTGGCCCCTTATCTCCACGAATAAGCACAAAAACCGGCCCCGCACCTCCTTGGAAGTGCGGGGCCGGTTGATTTTTACTTAAAAGGCGCGGGGGAGAGGCTTAGTACATCTCGCCGCCGGCGGGAGCTGCTGCGGGAGCGGGAGGCTCGGGCAGGTCAGCCACCAGGCTCTCGGTGGTCAGCACCATCTCAGCCACAGAGGCTGCGTTCTCCAGAGCGGAACGGGTGACCTTGGTCGGGTCGACGATGCCGGCCACGATCATGTCGTCCACAAAGACTTCCTTCTGGGCGTCATAGCCGTAGTTGGGCTTGCCGGCAGAGACGATCTTGTCGATGATGACGCTGCCCTCCAGGCCGGCGTTCTCGGCGATCTGGCGCAGGGGAGCCTCCAGAGCCTTCAGGACGATGCGGCCGCCGGTGCGCTCGTCACCCTCCAGGGTGTCGCACAGGGCCTTGACAGCGGGGATGGCGTTGATGGGAGCGGTGCCGCCGCCAGCGACGACACCTTCCTCAACGGCAGCCTTGGTGGCGTTCAGGGCGTCCTCGATGCGCAGCTTCTTGTCCTTCATCTCCACCTCGGTGGCAGCGCCGACCTTGATGACAGCCACGCCGCCGGCCAGCTTGGCCAGGCGCTCCTGCAGCTTCTCGCGGTCGAAATCGCTGGTAGCGGCCTCGATCTGGTTGCGGATCTGGGCCACGCGGCCGTGGATGGCTTCCTTGTCGCCGTAGCCGCCCACGATGGTGGTGTTCTCCTTGGTCACCTTGACCTGACGGGCACGGCCCAGCATCTGCAGGGTGGCGTCCTTCAGCTCATAGCCCAGGTCGGAGGAAATGACGGTGCCGCCGGTCAGGGTAGCGATATCCTGCAGCATCTCCTTGCGGCGGTCACCGAAGCCGGGAGCCTTGACAGCCACCACGGTGAAGGTGCCGCGCAGGCGGTTGACGATCAGGGTGGACAGGGCCTCGCCCTCGATGTCCTCCGCGATGATGAGCAGCTTCATGCCGTTCTGGACGATCTGCTCCAGCAGGGGCAGCAGGTCCTGAATGACGCTGATCTTCTTGTCGGTGATGAGGACGACGGCGTCGTCCAGCACAGCCTCCATCTTGTCGGTATCGGTGACCATATAGGGGCTCAGGTAGCCGCGGTCGAACTGCATACCTTCCACGATCTCGCTGTAGGTCTCGGCGGTGGCCTTGTTCTCCTCGATGGTGATGACGCCGTCGTTGGTGACCTTCTCCATAGCCTCGGCGATCAGGCGGCCGATCTCGGGATCACCCGCAGAAATGGTGCCGACGCGGGCAATGTCGTTGGCATCCTTGACCTTCTGGCTGTGGCTCTTGATGGCCTCCACAGCGGCGGCCACGGCCTTGCTCATGCCGCGGCGGATGTCCATGGGGTTGGCGCCGGCGGCCACGTTCTTCATGCCCTCGTTGACCATGGCCTGTGCCAGGACGGTGGCGGTGGTGGTGCCGTCGCCGGCGGCGTCGTTGGTCTTGGTGGCGACTTCCTTCACCAGCTGGGCGCCCATGTTCTCAAACGGGTCCTTCAGCTCGATCTCCTTGGCGATGGTCACGCCGTCGTTGGTGATGACGGGTGCGCCGTACTTCTTATCCAGCACGACATTGCGGCCCTTGGGGCCCAGGGTGATCTTGACGGTGTTGGCCAGCGTATCAATGCCGGCGCAAAGTGCCTTGCGGGCGTCCTCGCCCTGTTTGATCTGTTTTGCCATAAGGTATCTCTCCTTTTCCTGCTAAAAATGCGGCGCGTTCTGCCGCGGAATGGTCGGTGTACAATGGGGCCGGAGGCCGTTTTACTCCTCGACGATGGCCAGGATGTCGCTCTGGCGCACGATGGTGCATTCCTCGCCGTCCACCTTGACGTCGGTGCCCGAGTACTTGCTGGTCAGCACCTTATCGCCGACCTTCACGGTCATGGTGACTTCTTTGCCGTCCACCATGCCGCCGGGGCCAACAGCCAGAACTTCGGCCACCTGGGGCTTCTCCTTGGCGCTGCCGGTCAGGATGATGCCGCTTTTGGTGGTCTCCTCGGCCTCAACAGTCTTGATGACAACACGGTCTGCAAGAGGAATAATCTTCATAATTCTTGCCCTCCTAGTATTTTAAAATGCGATTGCAACAAGGTTATGGGAACCGCCGGATCGGGGCGATTCTTGTTTAGCACTCCGTTTCTCTGAGTGCTAAGAGTATTTTACTCATCTTGGCAGGAAAAATCAAGACCTTTTGCACATTTTTTTGTTAAGTTTTTATGACAAAATGTCAAGGCGGCCCCGCGCCGGACGCTTTCCAACGCAGGACCGCCTGTTTTAGATGTTTGCCGGGCAGCTTTCTGTCTGCCGCCTGCGGCAGGCCGAAGCCGGCAGGACCACGCGGGCGGCCCCGGGAAGCAGCCGGATGTCCAGCCGGGACACCTGTGCGCACTCGCCGTCGGCTGTCGCTGTGATGGGGCCGCGGCCGTCGGTCAGCTCGACGGTGATCTCGCGGGCCCGCCGGTAGATCAGGTAGCGCGCCAGGCCGGGGGCCAGCTGCCCGCCCGCAAAGTGACGGCCCTGTTTGTAGAGGTTCAGCAGCCGCAGCAGGGTGAAGCGGCTCATCCTGCGCACCACCACCAGGTCGATCAGGCCGTCGTCGGGCTGGGCGGCGGGCGCGGCCCGGAAGCCGCCGCCGTAGTCCCGGGTGTTGCAAGCCGCGCACATCAGGATGTCGGCCTCAAAGGTTTCGCCGTCCACCGTAAAGCGCGCCCGCCGCCCGAGGGGGCCGCAGATCTCCCGCCCGGCCGAGAGCAGATAGGCCGCTTCCCCATGGAACAGGGGATTGTGCCGGTAGCGGGCCGCCCCGGCCGCCACCTGGGCGTCCAGCCCTGCCGCGCACACCGACGCCGACAGCCCCAGCCCCGTTTCCATCAGGTCGATGGAGATGACGCCGCCGGCCAGCTGGGCGTCCAGGTCCAGGAATTCAGCCTTTGTGCCAAAGGTGCGCAGAAAGTCGTTGCCGCTGCCGGTGGGGATGCAGCCCACGGCGGCGTTGGGATACGGGCGGGCGCCGGTCAGCGCCTCGTTGAAGGTGCCGTCCCCGCCGGCCGCAAAGATGCGGACCGGGCTGCCCTCCCGGGCGGCTGCCTCGGCCAGGGCGCGGGCGTGGCCCCGGTATTCGGTGCGGCAGATGGTCCAGTCCGCCCGGAGCACGCCGGCCCGTCGCAGCGCGCCCTCCGCCTGCAGGCGCAGCCGCTCGGTACAGTCCTGCCGGCCGGCGGCAGGGTTCAGCAAAAATACATAGCGCATGGGATTCCTCGTCTCCGTTTCGCCCCGTTCAGGGGGTTGATGGCTTTAGTATACCGTACCGGAGAGCGGCTGTCAAAACAAAAAGCCCGGAGAGCTTTAGCGTGGCGCTTTTGCGCCACGCTTTAGGGGGAACCCATTTCTGCGCGCAGTCGCGCGACAGAAATTCCTTCCCCCTAATATTCCCCTGGGGACAAAATTTGGCGCTGAACCGCGCACTCGGCCTTGCGGCCTCGCACACTCTCAGCGCCAAATTTCCCTGGTTGTGTCCCGTCCATCCGCACATGTCGGCTGGACGGGACTTTTTCAACAGCCCCAGCCCGGAGCAGTCCAGCTCTCCGGGCTGGGATATGTTTTTAGTATTCTTTCGCTTTTTCCTCGCCGGTGACGACGCGCAGAGCGCCCTGGCACAGGGCCAGCAGCTCGTCCTCGCCGGGGTAGACGGTGATGGGCGCGATGAAGCCCAGGTACTTCTGCAGCACCTCGAGGGTGTAGGGGTCGTAGGCGATGCCGCCGGTCAGGATGATCTGATCCACCTTGCCGCACAGCACGGCGGCCATGGCGCCGGCATCCTTGGCGATCTGGTAGTAGAAGGCGTCCTGCACCAGCTTGGCCTCGGTGCTGCCCTCCTTGACCATCTTTTCCACCACACGGGCGTCGTTGGTGTGCAGGTAGGCGTTGAAGCCGCCGTTGCCGCAGATCTTTTTGTAGATCTCCTGCTGGGTATACTTGCCGGAGAAGCACATCTTGACCAGGTCGCCCACCGGCACGGTGCCGCTGCGCTCGGGGCTGAAGCAGCCCTCGCCGTCCAGGATGTTGTTCACGTCCACCACCTTGCCGTGGTCGTGGGCGCCCACCGAGACGCCGCCGCCCATGTGGATGACGATGAGGTTCAGGTCCTCGTAGCGGGTGCCGTGCTCCTTGGCATAGCGGCGGGCCACGGCTTTCTGGTTCAGGGCGTGGAAGATGGAGCGGCGGGGCAGCTCGGGCATACCGGACAGGCGGGCCTTGTCGGTCAGCTCATCCACCACCACGGGGTCCACGATGTAGCTGGGCACGCCCAGCTTGTCCCCGATCTCACGGGCCAGGATGCCGCCCAGGTTGGAGGCGTGCTGCCCCTGGACGCCCTTTTCGAGGTCGGCCAGCAGTGCGTCGCTGACGGCGTAGGTGCCGCCGGGGATGGGCTTGAGCAGGCCGCCGCGGCCGACGATCACGTCCAGGCTCTTGGGGTCGCAGTTTTTCTCTTTCAGGAAGTCCAGAATGATCTCCTTGCGGAAGTCCTTCTGGTCGATGACGCTTGCATATTTGGCGATCTCCTCGGTGGGATGGCGCAGGGTCTCCTCAAACAGCAGCGTTTCATCCTCGAACACGCCCACCTTCGTGGAGGTCGAGCCGGGATTGATGACCAGCGTTTTGATCGACATACTATCTCGTCTCCTTTTTGATTATTCAGCCTGCAGGCCGGCGGCCACAACGGCGGCCAGCGCGATGGAGTTGACCTTGGTCTGGAAGGAATCGGAGCGGCTGGTCAGGATGGCGGGCACGCGGGTGCCGGTCAGGATGCAGCCGTTCTTGCACTCGGCGGTGTGGACCAGGGTCTTGTAGACCAGGTTGCCGGCCTGAATGTCGGGGAACAGCAGGATGTCGGCGTGGCCGGCGGCAGGGCGGTCCTGGGCGCCCTTGTGCCGTGCGGCTTCGGGGTCGATGGCGATGTCCATGGACAGGGGGCCGTCCACCACGCAGCCGGTGATCTTGCCCTCGGCGTTCATCTTGCGCAGCTCGTCCGCGTCCACGGTGCAGGGCATCTTGGGGTTGACCACTTCGACGGCGGCCAGCGGCGCGACCTTGGGGCACTCCACGCCGCAGGCATGGGCCACGGCCACGGTGTTCTCGATGATGTGGACCTTGTCCTCCAGGGTGGGGTAGGTCACAAAGGCCACGTCGCTCAGGAACAGCAGCTGCTCGATGCCCTTGACCTCAAACACGGCCACATGGGACAGGGTCTTGCCGGTGCGCAGGCCCACTTCCTTGTCCAGCACGCTCTTCAGGAAGGTCTTGGTGTCCAGCAGGCCCTTCATGTACATATTGGCCACGCCGTCGTGGGCCAGTTTGACGGCGGTCAGCGAAGCCTTGACCTTGTCGGGCTCGTTGATGATCTCGTAGCCGGACAGGTCGATGGAAAGCTCTGCGGCAATCTTGCGGATGGCGGCTTCGTCGCCCACCAGGATGGCGTCCGCGATGCCCTGCTTGCGAGCCGCGTCAACGGCTTCCAGAACGGCGTCGTCCTCAGCGGCGGCCACGGCCAGCTTCTGCTTGCCGCAGGATTTTACTTTTGCGATCAGGTCCTCAAAATTCATGGTACAGCACCTCGTTTATGTTTCCTTTAACAGTGCAAAAGGAGGGACACCCCTCTCGTATGTTAAAATAATAACACGGTCTGTCCCGTGGGTCAAGAGGGCGCGGCGGGAGCGGTTCCTGGCAGCGACCGCCTAGCGGCCGCCTATATAAATAGGAAAGAGCGCGCTCTGTGCCCGGCCCGGCGGGCAGGGGAGAGTTAAAAAGCTGTACATACTCTGCACACCCATCCAACACATCCGGCTGGTACAATCGGCCTAGAACCCCGAAAACACGCCCCTCCGCGGGCAGAACGCGGGCCGGGGCCGGTGCAAAAAGCACACAGCGATGATGTCTCCTGACAATATCCACAAAAAGACGAGAGATTGTTTCAAATTGTTTGGGAGTACAGAGGCGGAAAATTTGCACAAAACCACTTGATAAACTTTTGACAATATGCTTTACTAGAAACGTCAGGAGGCGCGGGACGCCGCCTTGGCCTAAAGGTCGTTAGAAAAATAACGACAGGGCCGATTCACACTGGACGCAAAGCTGCGCCGAGCGGCTCTGCGCCCAAGACAGGGAGGCAGTTTCCATGGCAATCGCCATTTACCCCGGCTCTTTTGATCCGGTCACACGGGGCCATCTGGATATCATCAAGCGGGCGGCCAAGATCAACGACCGTCTGATCGTGGCGGTGCTCATCAACAGCGCCAAACAGCCGCTGTTCACCATCGAGGAGCGGGTGGCCCTGCTGCAGGAGTGCTGCAAGGACATCCCCAACGTCACGGTGGAGAGCTTCGACGGCCTGACCGTCGATTTCGCGCGCAAGCGCCACGCCACCGTCATGGTGCGGGGGCTGCGGGCCGTCACCGATTTTGAGAACGAGATCCAGCTGGCGCAGACCAACCACGCCCTGATGCCCGGCATCGAGACGGTGTTCCTGGCCACCAGCATCCGCTGGAGCTACCTGTCCTCGACCGTGGTCAAGGAGGCTGCCCGCTACGGCAGCGACATCAGCAAATTCGTCACCCCCAACGTGGAAAAAGCAGTGCGGGCAAAATATGAGGCGCTGAACGCCGCCCCGCCGCTGGAAACAAGCAAAAGTCCCTGCGGGTGATGCCCGAAGGGTTTTTGATAGAAGGTTTATGCAGGAATACACAAACCATCGTCTGTCCACACAAATCTTACGGAAAACAGGAGGCTAACAACATGAAGAAGATCGTCATTGCATCTGCCTGCCGCACCGCCATCGGCAAGTTTGGCGGCACCCTGTCCACCACCCCGGCCGCTGACCTGGGCGCCATCGTCATCAAGGAGGCCATCAACCGCGCCGGCATCAAGCCCGAGCAGGTTGACCACGTCTATATGGGCTGCGTCATTCAGGCCGGTCTGGGCCAGAACGTCGCCCGCCAGGCTTCCATCAAGGCCGGCCTGCCGGTCGAGGTGCCCGCCGTCACCGTCAACGTGGTGTGCGGCTCCGGCCTGAACTGCGTGAACATGGCTGCCCAGATGATCGAGGCCGGCGACGCCGACATCGTGGTCGCAGGCGGCACCGAGAACATGGATATGGCCCCCTTCGCCATGATGAAGGGCCGCTACGGCTACCGCATGGGCTACCCCATGGGCAAGAGCGAGCTGGTGGACACCATGGTCAACGACGCTCTGTGGGACGTGTTCAACAACTACCACATGGGCATCACCGCTGAGAACGTGGCCGACCAGTGGAACCTGAGCCGCGAGGACCTGGATATGTTCGCTTACAACAGCCAGGTCAAGGCTGCCGAGGCCATCAAGAACGGCGCATTCAAGGACGAGATCGTCCCCGTCACCATCCACAACAAGAAGGGCGACATCGTGTTCGATACCGATGAAGGCCCCCGTCTGAGCGCCCCCGAAGTGCTGGCCAAGCTGAAGCCCTCCTTCAAGAAGGACGGCAAGGTCACCGCCGGCAACGCTTCCGCCATCAACGACGGCGCCGCCGCTCTGGTCATCATGAGCGAGGACAAGGCCAAGGAGCTGGGCATCACCCCGATGGCTACCTGGGTCGCCGGCGCTCTGGGCGGCGTCGATCCCTCCATCATGGGCGTCGGCCCCGTGGCCGCTACCCGCAAGGTCATGGCCAAGACCGGCCTGACCGTGGCGGATATGGACCTGATCGAGGCCAACGAGGCCTTCGCATCCCAGTCCCTGGCCGTGGCCCACGACCTGGAGTTCGACATGAGCAAGGTCAACGTCAACGGCGGCGCCATCGCTCTGGGCCACCCCGTCGGCGCATCCGGCGCCCGCATCCTGGTCACCCTGCTGTACGCCATGAAGCATCGCGGCGCCAAGAAGGGCCTGGCCACCCTGTGCATCGGCGGCGGCATGGGCTGCGCCACCATCGTGGAGATGGACTGAAATTGACTGCCTGATACCAAGATTTGATGTGGACGCGCGCCGGCGCAGGGGCTGCCTGCGCCGGTATGCGCCCAACTGGTGAAAGGAAACACTATGGCTTTTGTAAAGACTGAAGTGCAGGGCGCTGTCGAGATCATCACCATCGACCGCCCCAAGGCACTGAACGCACTGAACCCCGAAGTCCTGGCCGACCTGAAGGCCGCCTTCGAGGCCGTGGACCAGAACACCATCCGCTGCATCGTCCTGACCGGCGAGGGGGACAAGAGCTTCGTGGCCGGCGCGGACATTGGCTCGATGAGCACCATGACCAAGGCCGAGGGCGAGGCTTTCGGCAAGTTGGGCAACGACATCTTCCTGATGATCGAGAGCTTCCCCATCCCCGTCATCGCGGCCGTCAACGGCTTTGCACTGGGCGGCGGCAATGAGCTGGCCATGAGCTGCGACATCCGCATCTGCTCCGACAACGCCGTCTTTGGCCAGCCCGAAGTGGGCCTGGGCATCACCCCGGGCTTTGGCGGCACCCAGCGCCTGGCCCGTCTGGTGGGCCTGGGCATGGCCAAGCAGCTGGTTTACTCGGCTTTGAACATCAAGGCCGACGAGGCTCTGCGCATCGGCCTGGTCAACGCGGTGTATCCCCAGGCTGAGCTGATGGAGAACGCCCTCAAGCTGGCCTCCAAGATCGCCAAGAACGCGCCCATCGCCGTCCGCAACTGCAAGAAGGCGATGAATGAGGGCATCTCGCTGCCCATCGAGAAGGCTGTGGAAGTGGAGGAGAAGCTGTTCGGCGACTGCTTCGAGACCCACGACCAGGTGGAGGGCATGGCTTGCTTCCTCTCCCGCGAGAAACCCAAGCCCAAACCCGTCTTTACCAACAACTGAGTTACCATAAAAACATCTGCTGACAATACAAAGGAGATACTGCTATGAAAATCGGCGTTATCGGCGCTGGCACCATGGGCCAGGGCATCGCAAAGGCATTCGCTCAGGTCGAGGGCAACACCGTTGCTCTGTGCGACGTCAAGCAGGAGTGGGCTGAGAACGGCAAGGCCAAGATCGCCAAGGGCTACGACCGTCTGGTGGCCAAGGGCAAGATGACCAAGGCCAAGGCCGACGAGATCTGCGCCGCCATCACCCCGGGCGTCAAGGAAGATCTGTGCGCAGACTGCGACCTGATCGTGGAGGCTGCCTTCGAGGATATGAAGGTCAAGCAGACCACCTTCGCTGAGCTGGACAAGATCTGCAAGCCCGAGTGCATCTTTGCTTCCAACACTTCGTCCCTGTCCATCACCGAGATCGGCAAGGGCCTGAGCCGCCCGCTGGTGGGTATGCACTTCTTCAACCCCGCCGACCGCATGAAGCTGATCGAGGTCATCGCCGGCTGCAACACCCCCGCCGAGACCGTTGAGAAGATCAAGGAGATCTCGGTGGCCATCGGCAAGCAGCCGGTCCAGGTCAACGAGGCTGCCGGCTTCGTGGTCAACCGCATCCTGATCCCCATGATCAACGAGGCCGCCTTCATCAAGATGGAGGGCGTGTCCGACATCGAGGGCATCGACGCCGCCATGAAGCTGGGCGCCAACCACCCCATGGGTCCCCTGGAGCTGGGCGACTTTGTCGGCCTGGACATCTGCCTGGCCATCATGGACGTGCTGTACAAGGAGACCGGCGACTCGAAGTACCGCGCCTGCCCGCTGCTGCGCAAGATGGTCCGCGGCGGCAACCTGGGCTGCAAGACCGGCAAGGGCTTCTATGTTTACAACGCCGACCGCACCAAGACCCCGGTCGACAAGCTGTAATCTGCCGTAAGGGGCTGGCCGTGCCAAAGAACGTTCCCCGCAGGGCTGTCTTTGCGGGGAGCGGTTTTGCACGGCTGTCCAGGCCCCGTGACATACTATTTCCGATTCCGAACGAGGGAGGAAGCACTGATGGATTTTACTCTGTCCAAGCAGCAGCTCATGGTGCAGAAGATGTACCGCGAGTTCGCTGAGAATGAAGTCAAGCCCCTGGCAAAAAAGGTGGACGCCGAAGAATACTTCCCCAAAGAGACCGTCGAGAAGATGGGCAAGCTGGGGATGATGGGCATTTATTTCCCCACCAGCGTGGGCGGCGCCGGCGGCGACGTGCTGAGCTACGTCATGGCCGTGGAAGAGATGAGCAAGGTCTGTGGCACCACCGGCGTGATCCTGTCGGCCCACACCTCGCTGTGCGCCGCGCCCATTTACGAGAACGGCACCCCCGAGCAGAAGGCCAAGTACCTGCCCAAGCTGTGCAGCGGCGAGTGGCTGGGCGCTTTCGGCCTGACCGAGCCCGGCGCCGGCACCGACGCCCAGGGCCAGCAGACCTACGCCGTGGAGCGTGAGGACGGCTGGCTGCTGAACGGCTCCAAGATCTTTATCACCAACGCCGGCTATGCCGATGTGTTCATCATCATTGCCGTCACCGGCACCGTGCTGGACAAGCGCGGCCGCAAGACCAAAGAGATCTCCGCCTTCATCGTTGAGCGCACCGACCCCGGCTTCAAGGTCGGCAAGCCCGAGGAGAAGATGGGCATCCGCGGCTCGTCCACCTGCGAGCTGATCATGGAAGACTGCCTGATCCCCAAGGACCGCCTGCTGGGCGTCAAGGGCCGCGGCTTCCAGCTGGCCATGGCGACCCTGGACGGCGGCCGTATCGGCATCGCCGCCCAGGCCCTGGGCATTGCGGAAGGCGCCATCGACGAGACCGTGGCCTACGTCAAGGAGCGCAAGCAGTTTGGCCGCAGCATCGCCCAGTTCCAGAACACCCAGTTCGAGCTGGCTGAGATGAAGGCCCGCGTGGACGCCGCCAAGTATCTGGTCTATGCCGCCGCCCTGAAGAAGCAGGAGGCCATGAACGGCCAGAAGGTCCGCTACAGCGTCGAGGCCGCCGAGGCCAAGCTGATCGCCTCCCGCACGGCCAGCGACGTGACCCGCCGCTGCCTGCAGCTCTTTGGCGGTTACGGCTACACCCGCGACTATCCGATCGAGCGGATGATGCGCGACGCCAAGATCACCGAGATCTACGAGGGCACCAGCGAGGTGCAGATGATGGTCATCTCGGGCGCGCTGCTGAAGTAAGGAGGGCAATGTTACAATGAAAGCGATTGTTTGTGTCAAGCAGGTTCCCGATACCTCCGGCAAGGTTGCAGTCAAGCCGGACGGGACCCTCGACCGTGCCTCTATGGCAACCATCACCAACCCCGATGACCTGAACGCCCTCGAGGCCGCCCTCCAGCTGAAGGACGCCACCGGCTGCGAAGTCGTCGTCGTCACCATGGGCCCCCCGCCGGCCGAAGGGATGCTGCGCGAGCTGCTGGCCCGCGGCGCAGACCGCGCGGTGCTGGTGTCGGGCCGTGAGTTCGGCGGTTCCGATACCTTTGCCACCAGCCAGATCCTGGCTGCCGCCGTCAACAAGATCGGCGTGGGCCCCGAGGACATCGTGTTCTGCGGCCGTCAGGCCATCGACGGCGACACCGCCCAGGTCGGCCCCCAGATCGCCGAGAAGCTCCACCTGCCCCAGGTCACCTATGCTGCCGACATCCAGAAGGACGGCGACAGCCTGGTGGTCAAGCGGATGCTGGAGGACGGCTACATGATGATCCGGGTCAAGACCCCCTGCCTGATCACCTGCATCAAGGAGCTGAACCAGCCCCGCTACATGAACATCAACGGCATTTTCACCTGCTACGACAAGCCGATGGAAGTCTTTGATTACAACGTGCTGAAGGATGATCCCCTCATCGAGGTGGACACCATCGGCCTGAAGGGCTCGCCCACCAACGTCTTTAAGTCCTTCACTCCTCCCCAGAAGGGTGCAGGCACCATGCTCACTGGCGGCGACGAGGCGGCGCAGCTCGCTTCGATCCTGGCCGGCAAGCATCTGATCTGACGAAAGGAGCAGGATTACAATGGCTGATTTTAAGGAATACAAGGGCGTGTGGGTCTTCTGCGAGCAGCGGCAGGGCGCACTGATGTCCACCGACTTCGAGCTGATCAGCGAGGCCCGCAAGCTGGCCGACGAGCTGGGCTGCGAAGTCACCGGCCTGCTGCTGGGCGATCATGTGGAGACCATCGCCAAGGAGCTGGGCGGCTACGGCGCAGACAAGGTCATGGTCTGCGAGAGCCCCCTGCTGAAGGACTACACCACCGACGCCTACGCCAAGGTGGTCTGCGATATGGTCAACGAGTACAAGCCCGAGGTGCTGCTGATCGGCGCGACCAACATCGGCCGCGACCTGGGCCCCCGCTGTGCCGCCCGTCTGCACACCGGCCTGACCGCTGACGCCACCCACCTGGACATCGACACCAAGAAGTACGTCGAGTTCCTGGCGGAGAGCTCCACCATCGACCTGTCCAAGCAGACCTTCGACTATGAGGACCGCAACCTGAAGATGACCCGTCCGGCTTTCGGCGGCCACCTGATGGCGACCATCATCTGCCCCCGCTTCCGCCCGCAGATGTCCACTGTCCGTCCCGGCGTCATGAAGAAGGCTCCCTTCGACCAGGCCAAGGCGGATGCCTGCCAGATCGTCAAGCCCGCTTTCTCCCTGACCGCAGACGACATCAAGACCGAAGTCCTGAGCGTGGAGAAGGCCGCCAGCAAGCTGGTGGACCTGATCGGCGCCGACGTCATCGTCTCGGTGGGCCGCGGCATCTCCAAGGATGTGGAGAAGGGCATCGCCCTGGCCGAGCAGCTGGCCGCTGCCCTGGGCAACGGCGTGGTGGGCGCTTCCCGTGCCGTCACCGACGCAGGCTGGATGACCGCCGACCATCAGGTGGGCCAGACCGGCAAGACCGTCCATCCCAAGATCTATGTGGCCCTGGGCATCTCCGGCGCCATCCAGCACGTGGCCGGTATGCAGGACTCTGAGCTCATCATTGCCGTGAACAAGAACGAGACTGCCCCCATCTTCGGCGTCGCGGATTACGGCATCGTGGGCGACCTGTTCAAGGTCGTGCCCGAGCTGATCAAGCAGATCGAGGCCGCCAAGGCTGCCAAATAACTGTGAAGTAAATCTACTTTGCAGAGAAACGACGCGTATCTGCGCATAAAATCGAAAAAAGAGCGCCCTGCCAAAAGCGGGGCGCTCTTTTTGCATCTAGCCTGCCAGCGCCGAAACAGACTGCAAAAACTATACAAGATATATCAGCGGCGTTTGCTTGACCTGCGCGGGGCGGGTGTGTTATCCTTGCATCAAAGCTGCGGCGGACGGTCCGCCGGGCAGACAAAGAAAGGCAGGGATGGACATGGTCGGAAAAAAGATAAAACGCTGGCTGTCGGTATGTCTGACAGGGATGCTGCTGCTGGGCCTTCTGAGCGGATGCTCGGTGGAGTGGGGCGACGTGGACGATGTGCTGGGTCCGGGCGATTCTTCCGCCTCGTCGGATTATGTGTCCGAAGTGGTCCGGTTGGTGAACATCGAACGGACCGCGCGCGGCCTGCCTGCCTTGACGATGGATACCACGTTGAACGCGGCAGCGGCAGAGAGGGCGAAGGAAATCATAATCAACTATGCACATGAAAGGCCGGATGGCAGCAGCTGCTTTACCATACTGAACGAATACGGCGTCTCTTACCGGATGGCGGCGGAGAACATTGCCGCTAGTCAATCAACACCGGCCGCCGTTGTAAACGTTTGGATGAACTCAGAGGGACACCGTGCCAATATCCTGAACAGCAGCCTGCGCAAGATCGGCGTCGGCTATGCCAGGGGCGGCCAATACGGTACTTACTGGGTCCAGCTTTTCACGGGCTGAAAAGAACACAAGAGCGCTTCGCCTTTGGCGGGGCGCTTTTCTTTGTTCGCCCGGGGCTGTCCGGACCGGCGGTGGCAAAAAGGGGCGGGGACGCATATCCTCCTACTGAACGCTGTGTTGCGAAAAGGAGGCACGTCTATGAATTGGAAACGGTGCAAACAATGCCTGTCCCTGCTGGCGATGGGGGCGCTGGTGCTGGCGCTGCTGAGCGGCTGCGGCACGGCCGAAAAGGACTCGGGCGGGGACCCGGCCAAGCTGTCCAGCTTTGAAGCCGAGGTGATCCGCCTGGTCAATGAGGAGCGGGCTGAGTACGGCCTGCCCGCCCTGACCACCACCGACGCCCTGACTGCCGCCGCGGCCAAGCGTGCGGAGGAGATCTCCGGCGATTACGGCCACGACCGCCCCGACGGCAGCAGCTGCTTTACCGTCCTGCCGGAGTTCGGCATCCGGTACGAGACGGCCGGCGAGAACATCGCGGCGGGGCAAAAGACTCCTGCCCAGGTGGTGCGGGCCTGGATGAACTCGGAAGGGCACCGGAACAACATCCTCAACCCGGACTTTACCCAGATCGGGGTGGGGTACACCTACACAGGCCGGGGCTACCGGCATTTCTGGGCCCAGACGTTCATTGGATAGGAAAACGGCACGGACTTGCGCAAACGGGGTTTTATGCTATACTATAGTCAAGTAAAGCAGTACGGGGAGGACAAAACGTTGGAAGAATACCGCACCATCCGGGGGACGGCCGCCGGAGAATACGAGGAAAAAAAGAGCCGCTTTCTGGCGGCGGCTGCCCACGTGGAGAGCGAAGCGGAGGCGGTGGCCTTTTTGGAGCAGGTGCGGGCGGCCAACCGCACCGCCCGCCATAACGTCTATGCTTACAAGCTGCGGGAGGGCAGCCGGGAGCGGTATTCCGACGACGGCGAGCCGGCCAAGACCGCCGGCACCCCGGTGCTGGAAGTGATCGGCCACAGCGGCCTGACCGACCTCATCATCGTGGTGACACGGTACTTCGGGGGCATCCTGCTGGGGACGGGCGGGCTGGTGCGGGCCTATACCACCGCGGCCTCCCGCGCGCTGGACAGCGCCGAACAGGTGACGGTCCAGCCGGTGGTCAGGCTGGCCACGACGGTGGACTACCCCCTCTATAAGCGGGTAAACCTGCTGGTGGCGGCGGCGGGCGGCCGGATGGAGGACCCCGTCTTTACCGACAGGGTGGCTCTGGCCTGGCAGATGCGCGCCGGCACCGAAGGGCCCCTGCTGGAGCAGCTGCGGGAGCTGACCCGCGGCCAGGGCAGGGTAGAGGTGTCCGAGCCGTTTTACGGGGCGGTTTGAAGGAATGGAAAATTTTTCCATCTGCCGCCGTTCGCCCCCTTGTGACACACCCTCTGTGCTATAATTCAGGATGGACGGGGAGACCCGGGACGTTGAAAGTGAGGTTTTGACCATGGATGTCCGTCTGCGCACCGAAGAGATCGAACATTTGACCTTTGCGCCCTGGGCCAGCTTTTCGGACCAGAGCCGCGGCCGGGCGCGCCCGGAACCCCAGGACCCCATCCGCCCGGTCTACCAGCGGGACCGGGACCGGATCATCCACTGCAAGGCGTTCCGGCGGCTGAAACAAAAGACCCAGGTCTTTCTCTCGCCGGAAGGGGACCTCTACCGCACCCGGCTGACCCACACGCTGGAAGTGGCCCAGATCGCCCGGACCATCGCCCGGGCCCTGCGCCTCAATGAGGACCTGACCGAGGCGGTGGCCCTGGCCCACGACCTGGGCCACACCCCCTTCGGCCACGCCGGAGAGCGGGCGCTGAACGCGCTGTGCCCCGGCGGCTTCAAGCACTACGAACAGAGCCTGCGGGTGGTGGACCGGCTGGAAAAGAACGGCAGCGGCCTCAACCTGACCTGGGAGGTGCGCAACGGCATCGTCACCCACACCAAGGGGACCTGGGCCGCCACGCCGGAAGGCCGCATCGTGCGGATGGCCGACCAGATCGCCTATGTCAACCACGACATCGAGGACGCGGTGCGGGCCGGCGTGCTGGATGCCCGCCTGCTGCCCAAGGAGGCCACCAGCGTGCTGGGGCAGACCAAGTCGGAGCGGATCACCGCCATGATCGACAGCATCCTGGCCCACACCGAGCCCCCGGAGATCAAGGCGGGCCCGGCGGAGGACGAGGCGTTCCGGGTGCTGAAGGCTTTTATGTACAGCACGGTGTATGTGGACAAGGTGGGCAAGCACGAGGAACAGAAGGTGGGGAAGGTGATCGAAGCGCTGTACGAATACTATATGGCCCACGCCGAACAGATGTCCCCCCTCTACCAGCGGATCGCGGAGGAGGAGGGAGACGACCGGGCCGTCACCGACTATATCAGTGGGATGAGCGACGAGTTTGCCATCCGCGCCTTTGAGGAATACTATGTGCCCCGGCGGTGGCACGTCCTGTGAGGCGTGCAGCGGCGCGCCGGCGCGGGAACACGATGATGCAAGGAAGTTTACCGGAATGATACCACACGAATATATTGAGGAGCTGGTCCGCCGCAGCGACGTCGTGGACGTGGTGGGCAGTTATGTCCAGCTCAAACGCAAGGGCCGGCTGTATGCTGGCCTGTGCCCTTTCCACAACGAAAAGACCCCGTCCTTTTACGTCTATCCCGAGACGCAGAGCTTTTACTGCTTTGGCTGCGGGGCAGGCGGGGACGTCATCACCTTTGTCAAGAAGATCAACGCCCTGAGCTACCCCGAGGCGGTCAAGATGCTGGCCGCCCGGGCCGGGATGCCCGAGCCGGAAGAGGACGACGGCACCGGCCGGATGCGCAGCCGCATCCTGTCCATGAACAAGGAGGCGGCGCGGTTTTTCCATGCCTGCCTGAACTCCAGCGTGGACGAGGCCGCCCAGGCCCGGGCCTACTGGCGGCGGCGCGGCCTGGACGACCGCACCATCGCCCGGTTCGGGCTGGGGTATGCGCCCAACGATGGACAGGCCCTGTACCACTTTTTGCGGGACAAGGGCTACACCCAGGCCGAGCTGGACGCCAGCGGCCTGTTCAAGCGCAGCCCGTCCGGGCGGATCTACTGCCTGTTCTGGCGGCGGGTCATCACCCCCATCTTTGACCTGCGGGGCAACGTGATCGCGTTCGGCGGGCGCGTGCTGGACGACTCGAAACCCAAGTACGTCAACAGCCCCGAGACGCTGGTCTACCACAAGTCGGAGACGGTGTTTGCTTTGCAGATCGCCAAGAAAGACCCCTCCCGGCGGTATGTCCTCTGCGAGGGGTATATGGACGTCATCAGTATGCAGCAGGCGGGCATCGGCACCGCCGTCTGCGCCTGCGGCACCGCCCTGACCCAGGGGCAGGTCAAGCTGCTGAGCGAATACGCCGACGAGGTGATCCTCTGCTACGACTCGGACGAGGCGGGGCAGAAGGCGACGCTGCGGTCCCTGGAACTGTTCCGGTCCAGTCCGGTGCAGGTGGGGGTGCTCAACATCCCCAACGCCAAGGACCCCGACGAGTACATCAAAAAATACGGGGCGGAACGCTTCCGGGAACTGTTGGACAAGGCGGGCAACGCCCTGGACTTCCGGCTGGGGCGGGCCCGCGCCAAGTATGACCTGGCCCAGGACAACCAGCGGCTGGAATACATCCAGGAGGCGGTGGACATTCTGGCCGACGGCACCACCCCCACCGAGAAGGAACTGTACGCCGGGCGGCTGGCCGAGGAGACCAACCTTTCCAAGACGGCCATCCTCTCCCAGGTGGAGGCGGCGGCCCGCAAGGCGGGAGCCAGGCGCCGCTCGGTGCGGCAGAAAGAGCTGCTCCACTCGGGGGAGATGGACACCATCAAGCTGCCCTACGGCAAGGACGGCCCCGGTGCGCTGGGGGCGGCCTCGGCCCAGCGGCGGCTGGTGGCGGCGGCCCTCCGCCAGCCCGAGGAGCTGAAACGGATCGCCCCCGCCCTCCAGCCCGAGAGCATCCTGAGCGACGGCCTGCGGGAAGCCTACGAGGGCATCCTCGCCTGCTGGCGGGAGGGCCGCGAGGTCACGGTGGGGAACCTGGCCGGCCAGATCAGCGAGGCGGCCATGAATGAACTGTGCGCCGTTGCGGCAGAATACAGTGATGTGAGCTGCACGTCCCAGGACATTACCATGTACCTGGAACGGATCGCCCGGGGCAAGCCCCTGTCGGCCCAGGCGGGCAGTATGTCCGGCCAGGAGCTGGCCGATTACATTGCGCGGATCCGGGAGAAAAAGGGCGGGGGAGAGTGACCGCCCCCGGCGCCTTTGCCAAGGCGGAGGGAATTGCGTGAAAGGAGTGCCTGCCATGTCCCCAGAGATGCTTGCAGAAGAACTGGCCCGGAAAGCCAGGGGCCGGGCGGTGACGGCCAGCCAGCTGAGCCGGGCCGCCCAGGCAGAGGACTTCGACCTGGCCGGGCTGGACGCCCTGTGCGAGGCGCTGAAGGCCCGCGGGGTGGAGTTTGCGCCGGAGCCGGAGAGCGCCGGCGCGGAAGAGGACCCGCCCCTGCTGGACGAAGCGCAGATCGGCCGGTTGGAGCGGGAGCTGTCCCCGGCGGGGGTCACACTGGACGACCCGGTCCGGGCGTACCTGAAGGAGATCGGGGCGGTGCCCCTGCTGTCCGCCGGGGAGGAAGCGGCCCTCGCGTCCGCCGCCCGGGAAGGGGACGCCAACGCCCGCCGCAGGCTGTGCGAGGCCAATCTCCGGCTGGTGGTGTCGGTGGCCAAGCGCTACGCCGGGCGGGGCCTGCCCTTTCTCGACCTGATCCAGGAGGGCAACCTCGGCCTGATGAAAGCCGCCGAAAAGTTTGAGCCCGAGCGCGGGTTCAAGTTTTCCACCTACGCCACCTGGTGGATCCGCCAGTCCATCACCCGGGCCATCGCCGACCAGGGGCGGACCATCCGCATCCCGGTGCATCTGGTGGAGAGCATCAACCGGGTGAAAAAGACCGCCTCCGACCTGCTGCATCAGAACGGCCGGGAGCCCACCCCCGCCGAGATCGCCGTCCGGCTGAACATGGAGCCGGAGCGGGTCGGCCAGCTGCTGCAGCTGTCCCAGGAGCCGCTCAGCCTGGAAGCGCCGGTGGGGGAAGAAGAGGACGCCCGTGTGGAGGACTTTGTCCAGGACGACACCGCCGGCGTGCCCGCCGATGAGGCCGGGCGGCAGATGCTCCACCGGGAACTGACCAGCGTTCTGGCCAGCCTGACCGACCGGGAACAGCGGGTGCTGTCCCTGCGGTTCGGGCTGGAGGACGGCAGGCCCCGCACTTTGGAGGAGCTGGGGCAGGAGTTCCACGTCACCCGGGAGCGGGTGCGGCAGATCGAAGCCAAAGCGCTGCGTAAGCTGCGCCACCCCAGCCGGGCCAGAAGGCTGCGGGACTATCTGGAATAAACAAAGAACAGGCACAGCCGCCGGAGGAGAAAACGCCCCGGCGGCCTCAGCGTGTCGCACAAGCGACACGCTCCAGGGGGAACCCATTTCTGCCTGCTGCGCAGGACAGAAATTCCTTCCCCCTGGCATCCTCCTGGGGACAAAATTGAGCGCTGAACCGCGCACTCGGCCTTGCGGCCTCGCACACTCTCAGCGCTCAATTTCCCTGTATGTGTCCCGTCCATCCGCACATGTCGGCTGGACGGGACTTTTTTGGCAGTTTGTAGCCGCTGCGGTCCCGGACGGAAGGTGGATCGAAAAAAGCAAGATGCAATGTGTACAAAATCACCAAAGGCTTTTTTGGATGGAACGTGAAAAACGAAAAATGCAAGCCCTTTGACACACTTTCTAAACACGCTCCCGTGCGTGCCGTAAAAAGAGCGGCCGAAAAAATTTTTTGACCCGCCGCCGTAAAATGGCTTGACAACTGGACTTTTTTGTGCTACACTACCTGAGTATCACAAAATGGAATACTGCGCGAAAAACGGGGTTTCGAGGCTCGTCTGGCGGGCTCGGAAACAAAAAGTTTGTGAAAAACGACGGACCCGTCCGGCCCGCGCAGGGCTGTTTCTGTGAGTCTGCCAGAAATCGGACGGCCGAGGGGGCGCGCCCCGCCGCTTTGTCAAGAGCGGAGGGAGAAAAACCTCCCCGCCGGCCGCCTTTGTCCGCACGTCCGTGGAGTATAAAAGTAAGGAGTGGTCGATTTTATGATGAAAGTCAAGCCCGTAAAACTCGGCAAGACCGAGCGGATGAGCTTCTCCCACATCGACGAAGTCATCGGGATGCCCAACCTCATCGAGGTGCAGAAGAACTCGTACCAGTGGTTCCTGGACGAGGGCCTGCGGGAGGTGTTCCATGACATTGGCACCATTGAGGATTACACCGGCAACCTGGCGCTGAGCTTCGTGGATTACCGCCTCGACAAAGAGCCCAAGTACAGCATCAAAGAGTGCAAGAGCCGCGACGTCACCTACGCCGCCCCCCTGCGCGTGACCGCCCGCCTGCTGAACAAGGAGACCGGCGAAGTCAAGGACCAGGAGATCTTCATGGGGGATTTTCCCCTGATGACCGACGCGGGCACCTTCGTCATCAACGGCGCCGAGCGCGTCATCGTCAGCCAGCTGGTCCGCTCCCCGGGCGTTTTCTACGGCATGGCCCGCGACAAGGTGGGCAACGAGCTGTTCAGCGCCACCATGAACCCCAACCGCGGCGCCTGGCTGGAGTATGAGACCGACGCCGCCGGCGTGTTCTATGTCCGCATCGACAAGAACCGCAAGCTGCCCGTCACGGTCCTGTGCCGCGCCCTGGGCCTGTCCACCAACGACGACATCCTGAACTATTTCGGCGAGGATGAGCGCATCCTGGCCACCTTTGAAAAGGATACCACCAAAAACACCGAGGAGGGCCTGCTGGAAGTTTACCGCAAGCTGCGCCCCGGCGAGCCTCCCACGGTGGAGTCGGCCACCAGCCAGATCAATATGCTCTTCTTTGACCCCCGCCGGTACGATCTGTCCCGGTTCGGCCGGTACAAGATGAACAAGAAGCTGTCCCTGGCCCGCCGCATCACCGGCCAGGTGGCCGCTGAGAACGTGGTGGACCCCCTGACCGGCGAACTGCTGATCGAGGCAGGGGAGAAGATCA
>ERZ1090861.45-NODE-45-length-87809-cov-12.158739_pt1 | contig 87809 bp, 81 predicted proteins | sample MGYA00478482_ERZ1090861 | MGnify/ENA primary metagenome ERZ1090861 (study PRJEB33644, sample SAMEA5815744) | chicken gut metagenome | biome: Chicken; feature: Gastrointestinal Tract; material: Caecum | place: Ireland | collected 2019-01-01 | study: A study of the... | reverse complement strand
TAGCTGATCCCCGGTCTTCGTGATTTATCTTAACTCATGGAACGGAATCAGAATTCCCTGTCCCCCTCTTCTGAATCCGTCTTATAAAAACTTCCTTCCCTTCCGGTTTGTGTCTGCTGTCCGGAGATTCCCTTCGACAAATCCGAATTTTTTCTCTATAGTTCACCGAGTTCGTTCACACTGCTGACATTGTCGATTCTGAATATTTTCAGCACTTTTTTCTTCTTCACAGTACACTCCAGCTCCAGCCATTCATCATCCACATCTCTGAGAATTCCGCTGACACTGAACATTACATCAAGGTTTATCATCGGTTCTTTTACAATAATCTCACAATTTTTTCCGATATATCCGGGGAGCAGCTTCTTCCACGGAAGCTGCGGGCTGTCCTTCTTTTTATCCTGCCTGTGTTCGTATACCAGATAGATAAGCAGCCCTGTAATGACAAACAAAAAAAATATGACGGTCTTTGTCATTCTTCTGTCACCTCCACCCGTATGCCTGATATAAGAGACAGATCTGCCAGTTTCGTTACCGTCTCTTTTCTGAAGATTGCCCCCTCCTTGCTGCGCTCATACCGGATCCGGATCCATTCTTCGTTCACATCTAGAATCGTTATACGGTTCGCTTCAGCCGGCGTTTCCAGGATCATATCCAGATCCTCGCTTTCCAGGCTGCATTTCCTGCCAATAAATTTTTTCAATACATGCAGATCTTTATGTTCCTTTTCTCTGACTGCTATCTCAACATTATTTCCTGCAAGATCATCCAGGCTGATATGATAAATTCCGGCAAGCTCCGCAGCCTTGTCGAGGGACGGAGCGCCCTGTCCGCACTCCCAGTTTGATATGGTCTGTCTCGTCACAGAAAGCATATCTGCGATGTCCTTCTGACTGTAGCCGTGTTTCTTTCTGAGCATCGCAAGTTTCTCTCCCAGCATAAGTCCTGCTCCTTCCTCATATTTGTTTTCCTCAGAATAGCAGAAAGTACCTCTGTTTACCAGCAAATTCATTTGGAATATCCGCAAATTTCTTTTGCAGGACAGGAAACATATGCCTGCATACTCTCATATACTATCAGGAAAGCCACTTAAGGAACCTATATGAACGACTATTATCCATTTGTCAACACACCTCTGCCTTACGCCTATGACGCGCTGGAGCCTTATATTGATGAGGAAACCATGCACCTTCACCATGACCGCCATCTTCAGACATACATTGATAATCTGAATCATTTTCTTACAGAAAACCCCGCTCTGCAGAAATATTCTCTGGAAGAGCTGCTGACTATATGGCGCCGGCTTCCCTGCCATCTCCAGGCACCTCTCCGGAACAATGCAGGCGGGATATATAATCATCGTTTTTATTTTGAAAGCATGAAGCCCTGCCGCAGCACAGCCTGTTCCCGGGGAAATGCTGCCGTCCCGGAGACCGGCTCCTGCTTTTCTGAAGAAGAAACTGTATTCTCATTCCGTCTCTTCCAGGAGATGTCCCGCCAGTTCGGTAGTCCTGAAAATTTTAAGACCCGTTTTAAAGAGGCCGCTCTGTCCGTCTTCGGTTCCGGCTATGCCTGGCTGGTATCTGACAGCGGACGGCTTAAAATTGTAACTTCGGCCAACCAGAATACGCCCGTATTCCGCTCCGGCACACATCTCCTGAACATTGACGTCTGGGAACACGCATACTATCTGAAACATTACAACCTGCGCGCCGCATATATCGACGACTGGTTCCGGGTAGTAAACTGGGAGAAAGCCGGCGAGCGATTTGCCTCCGTACATCCGGACTGCAGGTGCAGATAAAATATTTTTTGCTTTCTCTGCAGATCATAAAACAGACAGGGCAGACACGCCTTCCTGTGTCTGCCCTGTCTGTTTTATCATTCCCCGATTTTATATTTTATGGCCTTCTCAAGGAATCCGGCGCACCCAGGCACTTCCCGGTCATAATAAGCCTGAAAGCGCTCGTCGCTGATATACATCTCTGCAACCGCCTTATGCGCTTCTTCTGTATACTTCTTCCATGTCATGCCGAGCCATTCCTTGTGAAGCAGCACGATCCGTCCTGCTTCTTTGCTCTCCGGACTGATACCGTTTCTGACTGCTTCTTCCAGACGTGTGCGGATCTCTTCGCCCAGATTCTGAAACCGTTCATACTCTTCTTCTGTCATATTCAGAATTTTCCCCTGTGCCTCGTCCACCTCGCCGTCCCCGTATTTTGCACGGGCTTCTGCCCCGTACATTTCTTCGTGCTGTCTGACTATACCTTCCTTAAATACCTGAAATTTCTCCGTATCATCCATCCGCTCTTCTCCTTTCATTGCCATAATAGAACGATGTACCAGACTGATCAGAGCATCCATATGCGCTCTCTGCGTCTTCAGTTCCCTCAAATGCTCTTCAAGAGCGCCCATAAGGTCAAAATCTTCTTCCATCAGTATCCGGCGGATGCTTTTCAGATCAAATCCTCTCTCCCGGTAAAACAGGATCTGCTGCAGCATGTCGACCTCCTGTTTCCCATAAAACCGATATCCTGCGTCACTGATAAAGGCCGGCTTCAGAAGACCGATCTGATCATAATACCGCAGGGTTCGGGTACTGACTCCCGCCATGTCCGCCAGTTCTCTGATACTGTACATTTTTCTGCCCTCCTGATCTGTTCTGATTCCGTGCCGCCCGGCAGAAACTTCCGCGCCGGATACGGCAGATCTCGTTCTGGAATCAATGATAACAGTTGACGCAGCGTCAAGGTCAAGATGAAAACCGAAAAAATATAACGGTTCTTTCTGAAAAGGACAGTCCTGCTATCCTACTGCCGCTCCAAAGGGCATCAGCGCCAGTTTTGCAAGTTTGAAGTGCTGCATGCCAAAGGGAATCCCGATCACCGTAATACACAGAACAGCGCCAAACGCCAGATGCTCAATCGCCAGAGGCAGTCCTGAAACAATAATCCAGATCACATTCAGCAGAAGAGAGCCTGCTCCTCCGCCATATACAACTTCCTTTCCAAACGGAAAGAAACTCAGTGACGCGAACTTGAAGCACTGCATCCCCACCGGTATTCCGATAATCGTAATGCACCACAGACAGCCGGCAAGACACCAGCTCAGCCCGCTGATCAGTCCTCCGCAGAGAAACCACAGCAGATTTCCGAGACATCCCATATTTTAAGCCTCCTGTTTTAAAAATATATATTCCGTCTCTGTAGACAGCCCCTCATCAAACCGGTATCCCAGCCGGTCAAATCCCTTGATTTTCTCCGGATTTTCCACTGCATTTTCCGCCAGATACCGTACCATCTCGCCCCTTGCCATTTTTGCAAGGGTTCCTTTCTGCTTCACTTTTCCATCCGCCAGCCCGCCGAATACAACCGTTAGAAAGGTGTCCTCCGGAGTCAGATATTTTTCCACACACCTGGAATACTCCTTGGAAGCCAGATTGAGAATAAAGCTTCCTTTTTTCCCGGCTTTCCGGTTCAGGTCCCCCTCCTGTGCGCGTTCTTCCCCGTATACAACTTCCCGGTACAGTCTGTCGCCCCAGAATTTATACAGATCTCCCTCCTCAGATGCCTTTGCCTGCATCTCCAGACGATAGGGAACTACGCCGTCAAAGGGCTTCAGCACACCGTAAAAGCCGGAAAGAATCCGCAGATGTTCCTGAATATAATCCGTTTCAGATCCTCCGAACACGGCAGGCGCCATATACTGATACTGAATTCCCTCATAAGCGATTACAGCGGGCGTAAGATTTCTGTTCAGGTTCATTTCCTGAAAACGCCTGTAGTTCTGCTCTGCAATTCTGTCATTGCATTTCCACAGTTCCTTTGCCTGTTCAAATGTAAGCTGCCGCATCCACGCAAGAAGCTGCTCTGTCTGTTCAAGAAACACCGGCGTGCTTCTGCATGCAAGGGTATCAGTATCAACATTCATTTTCTTCGCTGGTGAAATAATAATCTTCATAATATTCTCTCCGGTCTGAATCTTAAATAATCAGAAGACACAAGATGATAGATAATGCCGCCCACTTCGCCGTGGAAACTATCGTCATATCTTGCTTTCCCATGGCAGTGGGAGTAAACCACCTGCTCCGCCCCGTACTTCCGGGCCATTCTTGTAAAGCCGCTCTCTGTCTCTCCGATACTGGTCGGGGGATAATGTAGAAACATGAGAAACTTCCGGTACCCTGCTGACGCCGCGGCCTCAAAAGACTCCTGCAGCCTTGCCAGCTCCCGGTCTCTGATCTTTTCAAAATGTTCATAGGTATCTTTTCCTTCGTAACAGTATCCTTTTGTCCCCACAAGCGCATAGTCCTCATAGGTATAAAAATTGTTCTGCAGAAAGGAAAGCCGTCCCTCATACAGACTGTTAAGCTTCCGGGTCTTTTTCGCGTCCCAGAACATGTCGTGATTGCCCCGCAGCAGAATCTTTCTCCCTGGAAGAGCAGCAATAAACTCCAGATCCTCCCTGCATTCCTCCAGGTTTCTGCCCCAGGAATGGTCTCCTGTGATCACAGCAGTGTCCGTCTCTTTTACATATTTCTTCCAGTACTTTTCAATCTTCCTGACATGATTTTTCCACTCGCGTCCGAATACATCCATCGGTTTATTTACCGCAAAAGAAAGATGAAAATCTCCCATCGCATATAATGCCATTATCTGTCCTCCCCGTAATCCGGCACCTGTCAGCCATCGGATTACACATGCATGATCTCCTTGCTTTTCTGTCTAAATATTCTGTGCCTCAAATATCTCCCGGAACCGGAGGGCTTCCTCCATTGTGTTATGCCAGCCGTCGCGTTTCAGATCCACCCGCCAGCCGTCCTCTGTATATTCCACTTTCACCCCTTCTGATTCCAGAAGCCGTTTCTGAAGATCGCGGGTCTCAAATGCTGCCGCTCCGCTTAAGATCCCCCGGGAATTCACAACCCGGTGAGCAGGAATATTCTCGCCCATTCTTCCCCGGTTCAGGGCATAACCCACCTGGCGGGCATTCCGGGGCCGGCCGCAGAGCATGGCTATCTGCCCGTATGTGGCGGCTTTTCCATATGGAATCGCGCGGCAGACAATAGCCGCGCGTTTATAGAAATCGTAACTCATTTTATCCTGTCCTTAAAATTTTCTGCACAGACTATTCTTTACCGGCAGTCTTTTATATAATCCTCGGTCTTTTTCATGATATCCTGCAGATTTTCCAGATCTTCCGCCACATTTCCTGTCTCCAGGGAATGGTCGGCTCCGTCAATCACATACAGCGGGAAAACGCCTTTCTTACACCCCTCCTGAACCACATGCCAGTCAACCCAGGAATCCGCGGTTCCGGTAAATGCGATTCCCGGCTGTGTCATAAACTGAAAGGAAGCTTCCACCGGCGTATAATAAATATTTCTTGTGTTCAGACCGTGCTTGCCTCCATATGCAGACGCCACCGCTGTCCCCACGCTTTTTGAAAGGAACAGAATGTCATCATACAGAGAAAAATCCACATCTTTCAGAATTTCTTCCGACTGTCTTACCGCGCTGAAAAAGACTTCCTCCATCTTCTCTTTTGAGCCTTTTACTCCTTTCGGGAAATTTCCGTAAGGCACTTCCCGGATCTCATATCCATTCTGAGCCGCGATTTTTTTACTGTAATAAAGGAGCGGTTTGTCTGTATGGTAGCCGACTCCCGGAAAAATCACTGCAAGTTTTTTCATACTGTTCATATACGTTTCCTCCTGAGCCTCTATCATAACACATCCCGGGCAGCGGAAGAAACACTCTTTCCTGAAATTACTCACAAATGTGCAATTCGGATTTGCCGAAGTGAACTTCCGGCAGCGAAAAAGGAAAACAGAAGACAAAGGAGTTTTTATAAGACGGATTCAGAAGAGGGGGACAGGCAGTACTGATGCACTGGATCCGGGCAGCTGCAGTCGGAAAAGCCATCACTTCCGAACATCAGCACAGTACAATATTCATCAGTAAAGTTCCCCTGATTTTTCCCTTTATGAGGAATTGCGAAAGGAATTTCCGCATTGGGAAAAAGCAGAAATATTCAGGAACTTCTTGCGGATAGAATACACAGGAGATACGGGATGCGGGATCCTTGTGACTCGGAGGAATCTGTCAGAAAAACAAAGGATCTGATGTCTGATGTTAAGGCCTGAGATGAATCTGCCCGAACGCAGTGAGTTTTCATCTCAGGCCTTGCTTTTAATCAGATTTCAGATCCTTTATTTTTCTCAGATTCCGGAGTGGAACAAGGATCCCACATCCCGTATCTCCGTCCCATTCTATCCAGAATATCCTGAATATTTTCCAGCATTTCCTAATTTAAGTTCCTTCCGTCAAATCCGAAGTCACCCTTTCATCTCTATGGCTTTCTTCGGACATGCCCCGGCGCAGATTCCACACTCTACGCATTTTTCTTCATCCAGCTTCCAGATCTTCTCTTTCCGTTCCACCTGAATAGCCTCCTGGGGACACTTCTTCGCGCACAGAGTACAGTAAACACATTTTTCCGCATCCATTACCGGCTTTCCGCCTGCTGACGCGCCCGCGCCGTTTTCTCCGTCTTCCTTTTTTTCTTCCTGCGGTTTTGTAAACGTCTCACTCTTTTTCAGGATATCCGGCTCCGTATATCCCTTTTCCATAGTCAGACAGTTCTTCGGGCAGGCGATCACACAACTGCCGCACTGCACGCAGTCAAACCGGCTGATGGTCCATGTACCTGCTTTTCTGTCCACCTGAATAGCCAGTGAAGGGCATGCCCTGGCGCAAAGGCCACAGGTAATGCAGTCCTCGATTTTTATTTCCACATGTCCGCGCATCCTGGCCGGGTAGTCGGCAGGTTCAAACGGATACTGTGTCGTTGCCGGTTTCTTGAAAAGATTTTTTAATATTCTTCCGGCAAATGTAAAATACTTTGTTTTTTCCATACCGCTTCTCCTTTCCCTGACTTCATTAACGTTCCGTACAGCTTACACACGGATCGATCGTGAGAATCAGAAGCGGCACATCCGCCAGCTGGCATCCTTTGAGCATCTCGACCATGGGCGGAATATTGCTGGTCGTCGGCGTACGCAGACGGAAACGGTCCAGATACTTTTTGCCGCTGCCTTTTACGTAATAGATCGCCTCGCCTCTGGGCTGCTCAATGCGTACAAAATACTCGCCGTCCGGATTGCCTTTCACCGGCACGCTGATATCTCCCTGAGGGATCTTTCCAATCGCTTCACGGATCAGATCAAAACTCTGGAACAATTCTTTCAGGCGCACCTCGCATCTTCCGTAAGAATCCCCGTCTTTTGAGATAATCGGCTCGACCGTCAGATCTTTATACGCTCCGTATCCCAAAAGACGTGCGTCATATTCCACACCACTGGCACGGAGCATGGGGCCTACCGCGCCCTGGGCTATGGCGTCATCCTTTGACAGAACACCCACGCCTTTGAGGCGGCTCTGCACTGTATAATCATGGAGAAACGTCTTTACAATCGGTTTCATCTGCTTCTCTATATCATCAATAGCGTGAAGAATATCATTAAGCATTGTGCTGTCCATATCCCTCTGCACACCGCCCACCTGATTGACAGAATGAATAATACGGCCGCCTGTGGTTTCATCGAACATATCCAGAATCTTCTCCCGCAGCCGCCAGCTTTCCATATGCAGACTTTCAAATCCCATTGCGTCCGCCAGAAGACCAAGCCACAACAGATGACTGTGTACACGGCTCATCTCCACCCAGATTGTACGCAGATATTTGGCCCGGTCGGGCACTTCGATATTCATAACCTGTTCAACCGCGAGACAGTACCCCAGACCATGTCCGCAGCTGCATATCCCGCAGATACGCTCAGCCACATAAGTATACTGTTTGAAATCTCTTTTATCTACCAGTTTTTCCAGCCCTCTGTGGATATATCCGATACTGGGGATAACACCGACAACAGTTTCATCCTCCAGCACCAGATCCAGGTGCACCGGTTCCGGCAGGACCGGATGCTGTGGGCCGAAAGGTATAATACTTCTCTTTGCCATATCTTCTTACTCCTTATTCTTAAACGGCGCTGTCTGGTCAATCCGGTACAGTCTGTCCTGATAGTCCGGCTTGATTCTTCCGATCTTAACGCCGAACAGCTCGGCCGCTTCATTTTCCTGTATATACGCGCACGGATAGATCTGCGTGATACTCGCCACTTCTTCGTCATCTTTCGGTTCCAGACGCAGTGTAACCATATCATATCCTCTGCAGAAGGAATAACTCATCTCATATCCTCCCGCTACCGTAGTCGCGCATATCTGCACCAGCCTCCATTTGTCCGTCTTCATATGAACAATGGCCGGAAAGAATTCCGACATAGATATCTTTCTGATCTCGCTCTTATAATCATCCATTTTCAGTTACCTTCCTTTCGCTTCCAGCGCCGCCTGTTTTGCGTCCAGCACCTTCAGGGCTTTCACAACTCCGTCAATAATCGCCTCAGGACGGGCCGCGCATCCGGGTACATAGACATCCACGGGAATAACTGTATCTATTCCCCCCTTGATGTTATAGCACTCTTTAAACACACCTCCTGTACAGGCACAGATTCCCACTGCAACTACAACTTTCGGCTCCGGCATCTGACTGTATATCTGCTTTACCACACTTTCAGTCTGGCTGTTTACGCCGCCTGTAATCAGGAAAATATCCGCCTGGAACGGGTCTCCCGTATTAATAATTCCAAATCTTTCGATATCATATTTCGGTGTAAGACAGTCCAGCACCTCAATATCACATCCATTGCAGCTGCTGGCGTCATAATGGAGCAGCCATGGTGATTTTGATACTTTTGCCATAATCGTCTTCCTCCTACTTATCCAGCATTAAAATCAGTATATTTACGCCTCCGGCCACCAGTGTAATGATCCAGCAGCCATAGAGAACTGTTTTCCATTTCAGGCGCGCGCTGATGTTGTCCCACAGCGTCTCCATAAAGAAGAGAACAAGACAGATCACAAGCGCCACAATCCAGCTCCACCATGTGCTGTTCACAAAGAACAGAAAAAAGATGCCCAGAAGTACGATCATCTCATAATATTCCGCAATGTTCATAATAGCCAGCGCCGATCCTGACATTTCCGTGGTAATTCCCTTTACCATTTCCTGATGCGCGTGATGGCTGGTGGAAAGGTCGAAAGGAGATTTCCGGAATTTAATTGCCGCCGTAAACATAAATCCTACAAGAAGACCTGGCATCCACAGAACTGCGCTGACCGGCTGCTGAATAATATCTCCTACATGAAACGAGCCTGTAGTCAGATAAAAGCCAACCGCTACAAGCAGCGTCAGCGGTTCATATGCCATCATCTGCATCATCTCCCTGCTGGCTCCCATATTGGCATAAGGTGATGAATCAGACGAAGCTGCCATAATAAGAAACATGTCTGCCGTACTGAGGATGAAAAGCACCATCAGCAGATCTGCTCCTGAAAAAAGCATGGCTCCCGCAATCATCAGAATCACCAGATAACTCAGATTCAGAAGAAGCTGCACGTTATTTACCGCGATAAGCTGCTTTGAAAACAATTTCCCCAGATCATAAAACGGCTGCAGAATACTGGGGCCCTTTCTGCGCTGCATCCTTGCGCTGATAATGCGGTCCAGACCGTCCAGCAGACCGCCCATAAGAGGCGCCAGAATCAGATACGCCAGCACAATAACTACTTTTACAGCCATGTCACACCTCCTATTACCAGACAGAATCCGACTACAAGCACTGCCGCTGCCACAATAATAGACGGGATACGCAGATGCCGGCGTCCGAATTCAAACCGCAGGTACCAGTTGCTTAAATAAAGATGATCCTGCCCGCCGAAGCTGTTGATAAAGAACCGGTTGTCTCCATTGTTTACGCCGTTCATATAGATCGGCACAAGCTCCTTGTGCGATCTGCGGCTCACGAAAAACATAACCGCCGGAACGATAAAAATAGATACCAGCATAATCGCCATTGTCGTAAGGACGCTCATGGAAATTACGTCATGCGTATTTCCGAACAGATTTCTGACAATCGGATTAATCACAGTCTCCGCGATTACCGGAAGCAGCAGACAAAGCAGAAGCATTGTCGCGGCATGGAAAAACATGGATATGTATTCATCTTTCCGCGTCACGTCTTTCACCTTGTCCCTCGGAATATGATAGCAGATCAGCTTCGCGAGCCATTTTGTCCAGTAGAACATCGTTGTGGCGCTTCCGTAAGCGATGCAGAGCACAAGAATAACATTGCCCGAATCCACAAATGCTTTCAGGGCCACCCACTTTGATATCAGCATTCCAAACGGCGCCAGGTACATGCCGGCGATACCGATGCCCATGATATAGGCAAGCTTCGGCACACGGATGATCAGACCGTGCATGTCCTCAATATCCCTGGAGCCCAGTGTGTTCTCGGCCGCTCCTACAGACTGGAACAGCATGGACTTGCTGACTGAATGGAAAATCATCAGGAAAACAGCCGCCCAGACTGTCTCTTCCGCTCCGATGCCCGTACATCCTACGATCAGTCCCAGGTTTGATATTGTCGAAAATGCCAGTACTTTCTTGGCATCATTCTGTGCAATCGCCATCATACTTGCCATAATAAATGTAAATCCGCCGATACTGGATACAATAATTCCTACCAGATTCCCTTCCAGCGCAGGCGAGATACGGATCAGCAGATATACGCCTGCCTTGACCATCGTCGCGCTGTGCAGCAGCGCGCTGGAAGGCGTAGGAGCCACCATAGCGCCCAGAAGCCATGTGGAAAACGGAAGCTGCGCTGATTTCGTCATGCCTGCAAGAGCCAGACACATCAGCGGCAGAGGAGCTCCTACTTCAACTACATGTATCAGCTGAAGGCTTCCGCTTATCTGAGCCATAATGGCAATTGCCACAGCGAAGCCCAGACCGCCCAGCAGATTCATCCACAAAGCACAGAAACTGTTGTTTACCGCCTCTTCCGTACGGGTGTATCCGATCATAAGGAATGAAATCACACTGGTAATCTCCCAGAAGAAATAGATCCAGATCAGGTTCTGGGACAGAACCAGTCCGAACATGGCCGCCAGAAACAGAAACAGCATGGAGAAGAAAAACGGCTGTCTGTCCTTCACCTCTGTATGATGTTTATGGTATCCCTTCATATATCCTACTGTGTAAATACAGATAAATCCTCCGATAAACGCGATGATAATGCACATCAGAATCGTCAGCCAGTCCACCATCATATGAGGAGCTTCCGCTACTTCTGACGTAAATTCTGTATACAGTACAACAGCTGTCTGAACAACTGAAAGAATAATCGGCAGTATTTTTCCGTATTTCACACTCAGCCAGATAATCAGGCACATCAGGAAAATGTCCCCCACAGTCATCAGATGGTCGATCAGCTCTGTCTCCGGGTAAAACATCTGTTTCTGCGCTCCCGCAGTAATCCACTGAACTACAAACATTACTGTTGTAAACATAATAATACCGGCACCTGCATAGACGATGTAACCTCTTGCCTTTTCGTTCCGCACGAATTGAAATAGCACCGCCAGCACTGCCGGTATTCCGATCAGTAATGGTATCATGTTGTAATCCTCCTTTCACTCTCTCCTTTTTATGTAAACAGCTTTCTGCTGGAGGGTAAAGAACCTATAATATTTGTTATAATCCTGATTTGCAGATTTTACAAGATCAGAATGCGACTTTTTTGTTTTATTTCACAAAAAATGTGCTAAAATGTAGGTTGTTGCAATATGACTGTCCATCATTTCTGACAGAAAATGGCAGACATTACGACATGGAGGTGTCTAATATGCACGAACTGAGTATCACTGAGCATCTGCTTGCAGACTGTATCAGAAACGCGGAAGCGCAGAACGCGTCAAAAATCCGGGTCATCCGCCTGTGTATCGGCCAGCTCCGGGGCATTGTTCCGGACTGCATTCAGATTTATCTGGATATGCTTTCTGAAGGAACCATCGCCGAAGGAGCACGTATTGAAGCGGAGTTTCCTCCCGTAAGGGTACGCTGCAGAGACTGCCGGAAGGAGGGGGAAATCACGCCCCATCATCTTGCATGCCCCCACTGCGGCAGTCTGAGACTTAAGCTGCTGTCAGGAAAGGAATTTTATATTAAAAGTATGGAGGTAGATATCAATGGAGATCAAAATACTGCATCAGGTAATGGACTGGAATGAAGACGTAAGCGAAGAGGTAAAAGAGTCCCTCGCCTCTCATCAGATCTGCATGATTAATATAATGGGAAGTCCGGGAGCAGGAAAGACCAGCCTGATTACTTCTCTGATTGACCGGCTTAAAGAGGACTTCCGCATAGGCGTAATCGAAGGAGACATTGCCGGCCAGGTAGATGCCGAGCGCATCGCCGGCCTGGGCATTCCCACTGTTCAGCTCAACACGGACGGCGCATGCCATATTGAAGCTATGAGTATTCAGCACATCCTTCCCGAGCTGCCTCTGGATCAGCTGGACGTTATTTTTGTGGAAAATATCGGAAACCTGGTATGCCCGGCGGAGTTCCGGATCGGCGAATCACTGCGCATCACCATCCTGAGTATACCGGAAGGCGATGACAAAGTGGAAAAGTATCCTCTTATGTTTACAGATACGGACTGCCTTGTACTGAATAAATATGATATGCTGCCTTACTTTGACTTTAATGAGAAAAGAGTCTGCGCGAATTACGAAACCGTCAATCCCGGAGCGCCTCTCTTCCGCGTCAGCAGCCGCACCGGCGGCGGCCTTGCAGAACTGGCAGACTTTATTTCCGGAAATATCAGAAAAGCAAAAGCATGAAAAGCAGCAGCGACAAAACAAAAACAAATTACAATAACACAGGCACAGACAACAGCCCCGGCGGCGGCAGAAAAACTGTCCGCCTTATAATAGAAGGGATTGTTCAGGGAGTAGGCTTCCGCCCCTTCCTTCATCGCCTGGCCGACCGTCATTCTGTCTCCGGCTGGGTCCGCAACACTTCTTCCGGCCTGGAAGGAGTCCTGAGAGGGACACCTACGTCTCTGGAGGATTTTCTCTCAGAACTTCAAATGTCTCCTCCGCCCATGGCGTCTGTGGAAGCTGTCAGAACGGAAGCTATTCCGGAGGATCCGGGCTCTGCGGACTTCTCCGGATTCAAAATCCTGGAAAGCCGGACTGACGCAGGGGCGACCCTCATATCCCCTGACATTGCCATGTGTCCGGAATGCGAGGCAGAACTTTATACAAAAACAGACCGCAGATACCGGTATCCTTTTATCAACTGTACAAACTGCGGCCCCCGTTACACGATCATAGAATCTCTTCCCTATGACAGGAACAGGACAGTCATGAACGAATTCCGGATGTGTGAAGACTGCAGCCACGAATACCACGATATCCGCGACCGCCGTTATCACGCGCAGCCGGACTGCTGCCCCGAATGCGGTCCCCAGGTTTTCTGCCTGGAGCAGAACCGGCTTGCCAAAGAAGGGGAAGAGGCTTTCCGCTCTTCCCAGAAACTTCTGGCAGGCGGCGGTATCCTGGCGGTAAAAGGAATCGGGGGCATCCACCTGGCCTGCAGCGCCCTGGATGCCGATGCAGTCAGACGGCTGCGGGAGCGAAAGCACCGGGCCGAAAAACCTCTTGCCCTTATGTGCCGTTCTCTTGATGCGGCCCGCCGGATCTGCCGGATCACACCGGAAGAAGAACAGCTCCTTACAAGCCCGGCACGGCCCATTGTACTGCTTGCCAAAAAGGATCCGGATTCGCTGAAAGAGCTGAGTTTCAGCCGCCGTCTGGGCGTCATGCTTCCCTACTCTCCGCTTCATACACTTCTGCTTGACGGCGTGTACGGCGGCCCCGATATTCTTGTCATGACAAGCGGAAATGTTCCCGGATGTCCGGTTCTGACAGAAAATGAAGAAGCCCTCCGCGCCCTGAAAGACACGGCTGACGGCTTTCTTCTTCACAACCGCCGGATCCGGAACCGCTGTGACGATTCCCTTGTCTCCGAATGGAAAGGAATGCCCTACTTTCTGCGCAGAAGCCGGGGATACGCCCCCCGCCCTCTGGATATCAGGCAGGATGCAGAAGGTATTTTCGCCCTGGGGGCAGAGCAGAAGGCATCCTTTGCCCTGGGCAAAGGGTCTCATGTATTTCTCAGTCCGTATATCGGAGATCTGAAAAACGCGGAAACTTTTGAACATTATACAAAAACACTGCAGACTTATGAGCAGCTGTTTCGCCTGAAGCCTTCCCTCTATGTCTGCGATCTTCATCCGGATTATCTGTCAGGCCGGGAAGCGGTCCGTGCCGCCGGAGAAAGGCAGGTTCCCCTTCTGAAAGTCCAGCACCACTGGGCTCACATGGCGTCCTGTATGGCAGACAACGGGCTGGATACGCCCTGTTTCGGCATTATCTGGGACGGCACCGGACTGGGAACAGACGGAAAGATCTGGGGCGGAGAATTTTTCACCGGAGATCTTTCCTCCTTTACAAGAGCCGGATCCATCCGGCCGGTTCTGCTGCCCGGCGGCGACCGTGCCATTCAGGAGATCGGCAGGATTGCCCTTTCCCTTGTTCATGACGCAGGCATCAGCGATCTCTCATGGGTTCCTCTGCCGGAAGAAAAATGCAGGATGCTTACCAGTCTTCTGTCTTCCGGATTTTCACCTTCTGCCAGCAGTATCGGACGGCTCTTTGACGGAGCAGGCGCACTGCTTCTCGGCCGCTCCCATGCAGATTATGAAGGAGAAGGCGCAGCCCTTGTAGAGGCCCTTTCTCCCGTGGAAACACCTGACCAGGCAGATTGTTCTCTTCAGGAGCTGGCTTATCCCCTGACATTTTATGAGCAGGATTCCCTGCGGATTTTTGATACCCGCCCTGTAATATCCTGCATCATTGAAGACCTGCGCCGGCAGACAGACCGGGGCACAATCGCCCTGCGCTTTATGGCGACACTCTCCTGCATGGCACTGGATCAGTGTACTGCTCTGAATCCGGACCATCTCCCGGTAGTTCTCTCCGGCGGCGTCTTTCAGAATCGTTTTCTTCTGCATGGCGTCACAGCGCTGCTGGAAGAAAATGGATTCACTGTATACACACATCATCAGGTATCCGCAAATGACGAAGGCATCTGCCTCGGCCAGCTTGCAATTGCCCGAAAGAAAAGGAGTATGAATCATGTGTCTTGCAATGCCCATGAAAATCAATAAAATCGACGGTACTTCCGCCCAGTGCGAAGCGGGAGGCCTGACCCAGAACATCCGCATCGACTTTATCACGGACGCAAAACCCGGCGACTATGTTATGGTCCATGCCGGATTTGCCATCGAACGGATGTCAGAAAAAGAAGCTCTGGAAAATATGGAACTTCTGGAGGAAATAAAAAATGCTTTATGACAGTTATTTCAGAAAACCGGAAGACGCAGCTCTCTTCCTTGAGAAAATCCGGAAATATGCCGACCAGACCGGTCCCGTCCGTCTGATGGAAATCTGCGGCACCCACACAATGGCTATCGCCCGCAGCGGGCTTAAGAGCATCCTTCCGGATAATGTACAACTGCTCTCCGGCCCTGGCTGCCCGGTCTGTGTCACCCCTTCCAGTATGATTGATCTGGTCCTGGATCTTTCTCAGAAACCAGGCACGCTGATCGCCAGCTACGGCGATCTTCTCCGTGTTCCCGGTTCCACTCAGGGGGACAGTCTCCTGGCACGCCGTGCGCTCGGAGGAAAAATTGAATCTGTATATTCACCCATAGACGCCGTCGAGATCGCCGGAAAGCATCCGGAAACAGAAGTTATTTTCCTTGGCGTAGGATTTGAAACCACAGCCCCCGGCACTGCCGCCTGTATCCTGGAGGCAGCGTCCAGAGGGCTGAAAAACTTTTCTGTTTTATGCCTGCTCAAACGAACGGAACCGGCAATCCGTTCCCTGATTGAGGCAGATGATTTTGCAGTAAACGGTTTTCTCTGTCCGGGACATGTAGCTGCCGTCATCGGCGCTGACGGTTTCTCTTTTCTTCCGGAAGACTACGGGCTTCCCGGCGTCGTCAGCGGATTTGAGCCGGCGGATCTGCTCTGTTCGGTTCTGGAATTAACAGAAATGATCGCCAGAAAGCAGCCTGCACTGAAAAATGAATATACCCGTCTTGTCCGTCCGCAGGGCAACCCTGCCGCCCTGGCCCTGACAGAAAAAGTATTCTCTCCTGCCCCGTCAGACTGGAGAGGACTGGGACATATTGAAGGAAGCGGATACGCCATAAAACCGGAATATGCACAATGGGATGCTGTGAAAAAGTTCTCCCTGAGTCCGGAGAAGGAGAAAAATATCCCCGGATGCCGGTGCGCCGACGTAATCCGCGGAGTCCTGCGTCCGGCAGAATGCCCTCTTTTCCGGAAAGTCTGCTCCCCGGAAAATCCGGCAGGGCCCTGCATGGTATCCGGAGAAGGCGCCTGCGCTGCGGCGTATCAGTACGAATAAATAACATAAATAAACAAAAACAGAGGTAAAAATCATGGATGACAGAATCACTCTTGATTACGGCAGCGGAGGCGCAAAGACCTCAGAACTGATTGAGTCCGTTCTGCTGCCTGCATTTAACAATCAGGCTCTTTCCCGGCTGGGGGACGGCGCCCTTCTGGACGGCAGCCGGAAACTGGTATTTTCCACAGACAGTTTTGTCGTATCTCCCTGGAAATTTCCCGGCGGAGATATCGGAAAACTTTCCGTCTGCGGAACAGTCAACGACCTGTGTATGGCAGGCGGAACTCCTCAATATTTAAGTCTTTCTTTTATATTAGAAGAAGGATTTCTCTTCTCTGATTTCCGCCGCATTGTGTCCTCTATTGCAGAAGAGGCGAAAACCGCCGGCGTGTCCATTGTAACCGGAGATACGAAAGTGGTGGAGGCCGGAAAAGGAGACGGTATCTATATCAACACGGCAGGAATCGGATTTCAGCGCGCTGATCTTCCGGGAAAAGAGGGCATCCGCCCCGGTGACGCCGTACTGGTCAGCGGCAGTATCGGCTGCCACGGAGCCGCGGTAATGATGGCCCGTTCCGGCCTCCTGAGAGAAAACAGCCCTCTTCGTTCAGACTGCCAGCCCCTCCACCGAATCTCGGCAGCCGCAATGGATGCAGCAGCAGACTCCTCTGCCCTCCGCATCCTGCGGGATCCCACGAGAGGCGGCATTGCAACCACACTGAATGAATTCACAGAAAACATGCCCTTTTCTATAGAACTGGACGAAACGTCCATCCCAGTAGATCCGGCAGTGGAAGCTGCCTGCGATATGCTGGGACTGGATCCCCTTTACTGCGCCTGCGAAGGAAGAATGCTGGCTATCTGTGATTCTGACAGCGCAGACACCATCCTGGAAGCCATACGCCAGATTCCCGGCGGAGAAGACGCCGCCCGCATCGGCACCGTCACAGAAGAACTTCCCGGAAAAGTCCTCCTGAAAACATCCATCGGCGGCCGCCGCATCCTCCCCAAACTAACCGGCCTCCAACTGCCGAGGATATGCTAACCAGTTTGCCATGCAGTAAAAACACAGGCGGAAGACATATAAGATGGCTTATAAATGGCTTTCGACTGTGTTTTTAATATATGGCGGACGCCATACAGCGGATTCCCGCTGCGGCATGGCAAACGGACGGTCCCAATATTCCTACCAGTCTGCAGTGCAGTAAAAAACACAGCAAGAAGACATATAAGCCAACTTATAAATGGCTTCTTGCTGTGTTTTTTAATATATGGCGGACGCCATACAGTGGGAAGAAGCCAAAGGCGGATTCCCGCTGCTGCACTTCAGACGGACGACTTCCAATACTATTTCCAGCCTGCAGTGCAGCAAAGCCACATAAGTTTTCAGCATCAAAATCTTAAATCCCTGCAGGCGATATGCTATATTGTGAATAGAAAAGGAACAACCGCCCACAAAGGGTTGACCTCACAAAATGGTAATCAGAAATGCCACCCTGCTACCGATCAAAGTTTCAGGGTGGTTTTTCTATGCTTAAAATATTACTTCAAATTCGAGAATACGAATGTCAGCAATGCCAGAATGAACATTCCAAAAGCCATCAGGTCCTTAAAGTCAAATGGTTTTCTGTCCATCAGCACCACCCCCATTCTATGTAAGAATAGAGGCCAGACCCCCTGCAACACGGTTATCACTGTCCTTATATCATCATATATACCGGATGCGTACAATATTGTTTTTCAGTAATGCCGGAGATATAATGGAATGCCCGGATCTGGCGCAGCAATGTGCGGAACAAATAGAAAAAGAGCTGGACGATCATACGGTGGGATGCGCCGTGACACATGACGGAGCAGATTACCAGAGGCTGGTTGATCGTGGGGTGGAAGAGATCGAAGGATATAATTATACGGAAGACCTATAAAGCCGGGGCATCCGCTATAATGTCCCCGGCTCTTCGTTTCTGTGAAAATGTAATTTTACTTTTTGTATTTGCTGATAATGATTTCAATTCTTGAATAAAACCGCCTTAATGACAGGCAGGTATCAGACAGGAATAGCCCGTCCAACACATAGTCTTACCCTAAATAAAACAATGCTTTCTCATAATCCCGCACGTAGTATTTAATATTCTTTCGCCCTTTTTGAATAATTGTATGTCCTTCTGCTTCCAATTTCTCTTTTTGAGCCTCTAGGCCGCCGGGGTACTTGGCGTTCAGCTCGCCATTTGCTTTTAAAGTTCGCCAGTATGGAGTTTCATCTTCAGAACGCTGGAAGCTTGCCCATGCCGCGATAGATACAAATATTCCGGCTGTAATAGGCTCTGTAAAATCAGCCCCATTCTGTATAGCAAAATACTCACGGATTTTCCCGACAGTAATAACCTTCCCATAGGGAATTTGTTTCATTACTTTGTCATAGTCGATTGGCGGAGCAAAATACATTCTGCTTCCCCCATATTTCTCAATGCTTTTCTGGTCAGTAATAATCTGAAATTTTGGCATGTCTTTACTATCATGCAGCATAGCATTAAAATCTTTTTCATCTTCGTTCGCCATGTTTTAACACCTCCTGCCGCTATTATAAAGAAGTCAGACATTTCATACAATGAGACGGTTTTAAAAATCTTTCAAACAGCCAGTCTACACTTCTGAGAGTGTGGCTTTTCGTATATCCATTTTCTGCATCTCCGTAATTCAGAATTATCTCTTGTATTTCATAGGTGTATATCTCATACCATCAGATAGCTGCTCGGCATCCGTATCTACAAAGCCCAGCTTGTGGTAAACTGGAACAGCATATGGAGAAGAATTAACAGTAATAACTTCACTACTGCTATTTGCCAGAAGATACTCCCATAATTTTCTGCCGATACCTTGCCGATGATATCGGGCTTTAACAAAAAAGCAGCAAATATGCCTGCGGTTCTTGTTTGTGGCAATAACACCTTTTAACTCCCGATTGTCATACGCTCCCCAGAACTCCAATGTGCTGATTATCTCTTTATTTTCAATAAAATCCTTAAACGATTGCACCCCTTCCTCAGAATAATCAGGTGCTTCAAATTGCAAAAATGTTGTCCAAATAAGATCAATAGCTTCGTGGGTTTGAGCTCTCTCAATTTTTGTAATTTCCATACCAAGTGCCTCCTGAGAAAAATATCACTATTTCCGGTTGGGCTTTCTTTTAATAGCCAATAGCTTTATATAATCTTCAAATTCAGAAGTGTCGGTCGGCTCAAACATTACCCATTTTCCGTCACGATAGGTTTTTGCTTGGTCATATTGGCTACAAACAGAATCGGAAAGCGTATCCCGTATCTCTTCAAACTTTGCCCTTTCGTCCTTCCCCAAAATAATCATAAAACCAACGCAGTTCTTTTTCGCGTATAGACTACAAAGCGTTTTACCCCCTCTGCGGTATTTATACTCATACGTCCAATTCTTGCCGCCGGTATTCCACAACCTTTCCATGTCGTATTTTGCATCAGTTACTATATGTATTCTATCCCTTCAAATTCTCTAAGGCAGACGGATTATTTTCTAAGATTGCCCCAACAGTGGGGCAGGTTTCTATTTCAGAACAGTCACCGCAGGTGGATACACCTTTTTTCAAAGCACATTTCCGGGTTTCGCACATATGCTCACAAAATACCGTTTTTGCTCCGTCCGCGCGACAGCCCTCGCAGTTAATATGTTCCGGCAGAATCGGAGCATTATTTAACTCTGCCCACAGTTTCGCTGTTTTCTCACGCAATTCCTGATCGTCATTGACGGTCGCAAGGTATGCATCGCACTTTTTGCAATCCAGTCCGCAGTATCCAATCATTTCTTTCATTAGTTATATCCCTCCCAGGGTTTCTCTCATGTCCGCAACAAACTGTGCCTGCTGCTTTTTCAGATATGACTTCACAAAGGGCTTCATCAACAATTTCTTGGCTTCTACGCACTCTGTAAAATCTATCTCGGTTTCGTTGCCTTTATCAGTAAAAATACCGATCCAATGTCCTTTCATATTGCTGTTTTCCATATTGAATTCCCAGCGTCTGTATGGTTCAACAAGTGTTACGGTAAAGGTTGTAGGATAGCCATCATTGGTGTATTCGATAAATTGCTTTTCATTTATGGTCTCCGTTTTACTCAGGTCGCTTCTCCAGGTGCCATAATTCTCGATATCCAAAACAAAATCCCACACTTTGCGAAGGTCACTTGGGATCAGCGCTTTTATATTTGAGGTCGCCATCTGCACACTCCCTTTTCCAAAATCAATCGTATTTCTCAATATGTACCGTTGCAATTGCAGACTGGTTCGGTTCCCCAGTAACAAGGTCTTGTGGCGCAAGAATCAACATCATAAATCCGTCTTTACCATATCGCTGATTATATCCTTGTGCATAGGATTCTTCCACGGAAATATGCTGCACCTGCCCGATCACCATAGCTGTTATTCCCGCACCACTCAAGTCCTGTATTTCTTTCAACGTGCATTCCATGCTAAGAAACGCCTCATTGATCACGGGTGCGTGGATTGTTTTTGCCTTGGAGATTGTAAAGCCTCCGGCCACAAACTCATCGTCGTCAATTTCGTTGTGATGAATCGTGTTTACCAAATTGTCATAATAGCTGACTGGAAGAAAGTTAATACAAAAACACTTGTCTCTTTTAATATTGGTGTAGGTATGGGTGTGCTGATATAGATTTCCCATCACAGCAAAGAAAGCTGTTTTGTCCCCATGAAAGCAGCTCCAAGAATGAAAGCACACATTCGGTTTGCCGTTTTCTTTCCAAGTGGTAATTGCAAACAGAACGGTCGGTATTCCTGATGTTACTTCAAAGTGAGAAAACAACTCGAATTCTTCTGGATATGAAGGTTTGAAATATTGCGGAAAATCTTTTCCAATTTCTATTTTCACTATGGCACCTCCTACGAAAATCCAATCTGTTCCCACCATTATACCTTTTCTGCTTACCGTTGAGAAGATGTTTTCGTTCCTTCTGCCCAAATATTTGTAGCCCTCAACAAGAACGCGAAGTGGAAATTGTCAAGCAAAATGAGCAGCACGATGATGCTGCTCATTTTGGTATAGCTTCACAAAACAATAATTTTTTTGACGAGGGTTTAAGTATGGACAATTTATTGCAATCGAACAAAAAAGAAGTGAGCAGTCCGACCCGCAAAATCGAACTGCTCACCCTATAAAAACTACTCAAACCACTAATTTTTTTAGTGCAGGTTTAAGTATGGACATTCTGGTGCGGATAACAGGACTTGAACCTGCACGTCATAGACACCAGATCCTAAGTCTGGCGCGTCTGCCAATTCCGCCATATCCGCTCACGCTGCCCGAAGGCTTTTTATTTTCCGGAACAATCCGGAAAATCTTTCTTCAGAATAAAAAATAACCGGAGATTATATTCTCCGGTTATCTTAAATCCAGTGAGCGTGCGGGGATTCGAACCCCGGACAACTTGATTAAAAGTCAAGTGCTCTACCACCTGAGCTACACGCCCATATTTTCTTTACCGGCTTTCCCATGTAAATAAAACTGGGCTAGCTGGATTCGAACCAGCGAATGCAGGAGTCAAAGTCCTGTGCCTTACCGCTTGGCGATAGCCCATTAAAGACTTAACCTGACACTGCCTGCCAGTGCGAATATAAAAGAAAAGGGTGGGTAGTGGGACTCGAACCCACGATATCCAGAACCACAATCTGGCGCGCTAACCAACTGCACCATACCCACCATAACGAGCCTGGGGGGATTCGAACCCTCGACCTACGGCTTAGAAGGCCGTTGCTCTATCCAGCTGAGCTACAGACTCATATCAATATCCCCTTTTTCAAAGGCCCCTCATACCAGCAAAAGCTTTCCTTTCGTTCTGATATGAGAAAGCGGGTGATGGGAATCGAACCCACGTATCCAGCTTGGAAGGCTGGTGTTCTACCATTGAACTACACCCGCACAGATCGGGGTGACAGGATTCGAACCTGCGACCTCCTGGTCCCAAACCAGGCGCTCTAGCCAAGCTGAGCCACACCCCGGTATTCCTTCTACGTTTTCCTGTCTAACCCGTAGCGCATTGATTATTATATTATAGTGCCCTTATCTTGTCAACATTTTTTTTAATTTTTTTAACCTTTTTTTCAGTTCATTTAAAAACTATATTTTCTTCATTCCCGCCTGTCACTCCAGGTAACACTGCTTAAAATAAGGACGCCCCTCTCCATCTGTTTCCATAATCATATAACTGCCCTTTCTGCCCTCCTGCCTCGGGAAAGAAAGACTTCCTGGATTCAGTACAATAATCTCGTCCATCTCTTCGAAAAAAGGTCTGTGCGTATGACCGAACATTACGATATCGGCCTTCCGCGCCTTTCCTTCTTCCCGGATATATTCAGGATCCAGAGATACATAATAGGAGTGTCCATGTGTAATAAAAATCTTATACTTTCCGATGTAAAACTCCTCTTCTCTGGGCAGATCTGAAAAAAAGTCATTATTTCCCCTGACTATATGCTTCTCACAGTCCACAACTGTGTCAATATACTCTTCTCCGCCCTCGACATCCCCCAGGTGAATCAGCATATCGATATCTCCGGCCTCCTGCAGTGCACGGTCCAGGCCATTATGTCTGCCGTGTGTATCACTGACAATCAACACTCTCATAACGCTTCCTCTCTCAGTTTTTCCTCCAGAATTCTTTTCATTGCCCGAAGTGCTTTTCCCCGATGACTGAGCAGATTTTTCTGCTCCGGATCCATCTGCGCTGTTGTACTCCCGTATTCAGGGACATAGAAAATCGGATCATAGCCGAATCCATTATCCCCGGCAATTTCATGGGCAATCTGACCTTCAATCGTTTCCCGGACCGTACACGATGTCCCGTCCGGGAAAACTGCTGCCACAGCACACACAAACCGGGCAGTTCTCTCATCGTCAGGCACCCCCTCCAGCCGGTCAAGTAAAATCCGGTTCTTTATATCGTAAGAAGTGTCCTCTCCTGCAAATCTTGCAGAATAAATACCCGGCGCTTTATCCAGGTAATCAATTTCCAGTCCGGAATCGTCCGCGAGAACAATATCGTTTGTCAGCACTCTCGATACGGTTCTTGCCTTAATCTCCGCATTTTCCTCAAAAGTCATGCCGTCTTCTATAATTTCTTCATCAACGCCGGCTTCCTTCATGGATACGATTTCCATTCCGAGATCGGCCAGAATCATACGGATTTCTTTCATTTTATTTTCATTACCAGTGGCAAATACTATTCTTCTTTTCATTTTATGTACCTTCTATCTTTTCTGTTTCGGCGGCCTGGGGCCGGTAAACTGGTAAAAATACGTTCTCAGCATTCCATTATATAGCTTTCTGTTTTTGTCTGCTTTTCTTCCGAAATATCGTTCTGCATCTTCATAACTGGTAATCATATAGGCAGACCACGTATCCAGCTTTCGGAAACTCTCTCCGAATTCTCTGTACAGTTTCGGAAGCGCTGCCTTTTCTTCCAGCCTTTCGCCATAAGGAGGATTCGTAATGATAAATCCATATTTCCCCGGATGGCTCAGCTGACTGACTTCCCGGCGCTGAAAATGAATGAGATGGTCAACTCCCGCATCTGCCGCATTTCTCCTTGCGGTTTTCAGGACATCGCCGTCTATGTCATACCCCTGGATGTCTGTTTCAATATTTGTATCCATCTGGTCATGCGCCTCATCTATGGCCTCATACCAGTATTTTCTGTCAATCAGGTTGGTCCACTGTTCTGCCGTAAACTCCCGGTTCATGCCGGGAGCTATATTCGCCGCCATCATAGCCGCTTCGATGGGAATGGTTCCGCTGCCGCAGAAGGGATCCACAAGGATCCGTTCCTTCTTCCATGGGGTAAGCATAATCAGTGCCGCGGCAAGATTTTCTGCAATAGGAGCCTTTCCGGCAGCAGGACGGTATCCTCTTTTATGAAGAGATACTCCGGTGGTATCAATCCCTACCGTGACCACATCCTTCATCAGAAATACACGGACAGGATAGGAAGCCCCGTCTTCTGTAAACCACTGTGTATAATAACGGGATTTCATTCTCTCTACCATAGCTTTTTTCATTATAGACTGAATATCCGAGGGACTGAACAGCCTGCTTTTGACAGACGCGGCTTTCGTAACCCAGAACTTTCCGTTTTCAGGAATATATCTCTCCCACGGAATTTCTTTCGTCTTCTGAAAGAGTTCTTCAAAAGTAACCGCGGTAAAGCAGCCCGCTTTTAAAAGAATCCGTTCCGCAGTGCGCAGAAATATATTGGCCCTGCAGGCGGCATCCATTCCGCCCCGGAATGTAACCCTTCCGTCTTCTACCTGAGTAATCTCATATCCCAGATTCTGAATTTCTCTTTTCAGAACAGATTCCAGTCCGAAATGACAGGGAGCAATCCACTCCATTTTCTCCATAAAACTTTTCCATCCTCACAATTCGTCTTCTTTCATATTACTATAAATCAGGGGCAGAGTAAAGTTTAACTTTACTCTGCCCCTGCATGTTCCGTCCTGATTTTCAGCAGATAAAATATCCCGGAAAACTAGTAACGGTCGCTTTCGTCATAGGCATCTCTGGTTTTCCCACAATTCTTATTGCCCTGAACAGTATTTTTGTTTGTATTCTTATTCTTGCTCTGCCCGTCAGCATAGGATGAATAGGAATTACTGTTTGTAGTTGTGTTTTTGTTCATGTTTTTGTTTGAATTGTTTGTATTTGTGTAGTTCTTTGCCATGAGTATTCCCTCCTGTTTATTTGATACATTGTTATTGTCTCTTACTCAGGCATTTTTTATTCACTTTTTTACATGTTTTTATTTTTTCTGTTTTTTTATTTTTTTCTTGCTTTTTCCAATTTGATATATTATACTATGTTTTGTAGAAAGGTTACTTTCTACAACCCCTTATTAATTATTTATACTCCCCTCAAAAGACCGATGGCTCCCCCATCGGTCTTTTACCATTTCTCATTAAAAATAACGGTGGTTCTCCACAACCGTTTCTTCTGCCATGGAGAACCACTTCTTTTTCACATTATACTCTGTTATTTATCTCTTGACTTCCACTTTCTGTAAATAGCCTCCAGAGCATCCACCGTTCCGTCTATTCCCAGCAGACTGACATTGAACATCATAGCGTTTGCCTCAATACTGCCCCACTCTCTGCCGGTCCTCGTCTCATAATAAACCCGTCTTTCCCGGTCTGTTTTTTTGATCTTGTCCCGGGCCTGTCTTTCATCCAGATCATACAGTTTCATGATTCTTCTGATACGGTCTTCTTTATACGCGTAAATAAATGTATTAATGCAGTTGGAGTAATCACCCAGCACATAGTCTGCGCAGCGTCCGACAAAAATGCCCGGTCCCTGCTCCGCAAGTTTGCGGATAATCGCGGACTGTTTTTCAAAAACTTTGTCGCTTAAAGGTTTTCCGGACTCATCACTGGTCACAAACGCCCGGTATTCTATACTGCTGGCCGCATACGCGGACAGAAATCTCCCCAGTACCGTCTCGTCTACCTTTGTAGCGTCTTCATTGCTGATGCGCAGCTCCTGTGCCGCCATGTGAAGCAGATTATGATCATAGAGGGGAATATCCAGCCTTTCTGCCAGGCGGTTTCCCACCTCATGGCCTCCGCTTCCGAATTGTCTGCCTATCGTAATAATTGTGTGCTCCATCATATCTGTCACTCCTCTCTGCAAACATGCGTCTTATCTTCCGCGCTGTCTGAAAAGTACAGCGCGGACTGCTGTTTTGCCTCTAGGAACAGTATATCATCAAAGGCCGGATTCGGACAGACAATTCTTTCACTTTTTTGTATATTGTTTCTTTTCTTTGTATTGCAGATGTATTGTTATCTCACTTCTCCTCTTCCGCCAATAATCGTCAGATAACTTTTCGATGTAAGCAGATAAATAATAATATAGAAAAGCGCAAATACAATATAGCACACCGCAGTTACTTCAATAAGCAGGGTTGTATTGGAAAAACCCAGAAGGTTGAGGATTCTCCGTATAATCGGAAAGGCAAATCCCGTGTGCAGCCCTGCCGCTATAAGGGGCAGGAAGAAAACAGTCAGCACCTGCGAATTAACACTTCTGCGCACTTCCTTTCTGGTCATACCTATCTTCATCAGTATATCAAACCGGTCCTGATCTTCATATCCTTCCGATATCTGCTTATAGTAGATAATAATTACCATGCCGGCGATAAATACAATTCCAAGAATAATTCCCAGGAAGAAAAGGCCTCCGTACATGCCCAGAAACCAGGACCGCTCCAGCTCCCTTCCTTCCAGACTGATTCTCTGGGAAAAATCAGCGTTGTCATTCTGAATCCCGGCAAAACGGTCAAATATTTCATTTGTAATCTCAATCTGTTCTTCACTGGAGCAGTCCAGATCAAATCCGTAATACTGAAAAATCTCAGAGGAAGCATCCTGATAATATTTCGCCTGGGCCTCATATATTTCCTTCAGTGTATCATTGTCCGGCACAAATATATACATGGACGGAACCAGTGAAGCCGCATCTGTTCCGTAGAGATTAAACTCACCGATGACACGCTTAACCTTCCATGTAGATCCGCCTTCTACCGTAATCGTATCGAAACTGTACGTTTTTTCATTTTTCGGCATACAGATCATCACTTCATCTTCTGCCAGTGTCTCATTCGTCCCCTTCAGTCTGTTATAGTCATCAATCGTAATCACATATATCTCACGAAGACTGCTTGTATCTTCTATCGAGAAGTCGCTCATAGACGATGTGTCAAATAAAATTCTGTCTTCCCGCTGAAAGCCCGAAGTGTCAAGCATCGTATATTCGATCACATTCTCCTGTCTGGCTCCATGCTCTTCCACTACCTGATCCATAATAGTCTTTGCCTGCGCCGCTTCTTCATCATCCTCTGTGTAAATATCCGCTGTAATCTCCCGCGGGTAGCGGGCATGCAGCATATCTTCCATGCCAAGCCACAGGCACATTACACCCGACACCATAACAAGCACCATAGTCGAAAGGATACAGATCGATGCAAGTCCGGCTCCGTTCCGCTTCATACGGTAAATCATGGAAGACAGAGACACGAAATGATTCGTCCGGTAATAGTATCTCTTATTTTTCTGCAGCATTCTTCCAAAAGTAACAGATCCTGCAATAAATAGAAGGTAGGTCGCTGCAATTACCATGATCACTGCAACAAAAAACCATACCAGAGCAGTAATCGGATCTTCAATGCTTACCGCCAGATAGTAGGCGCCTCCCAGAAGAACAATTCCGGCAAGAGCGAAGAACCAGTTCCCTTTCGGCGGCTTTTCTCCCACCTTATCGCTTCTGAGCATTTCCACCGGACGGGAACGCCACAGAAATACAAGCATACGAAGCATAATCAGAGCAAAAATAACGACAAAAAGCACCATTGTCGACATAATTGCCCGAGGGTCAATCTGCATGTCAAAACTGATATCTTCTCCCAGAAGTTTTGTAATCACAAGCTCTCCCAGTTTTGAAAAAAGCACCCCCAGCACAAGCCCGCCTGCAATTGAGATAACTGCGGTCAGCAGCGTTTCGCAGATCATAATCTTTGCAAGATTCCGTTTGCCCATTCCCAGAATATGATACAGGCCGAATTCTTTCTGCCGTCTGCGGATCAGGAAAGAATTTGTATAATATAAAAAGATTACTGAAAATACTCCAATCACTCCGACTCCCAGATTAAGCATCTGCTGCACGGCGTCCCCGCCGTGCATACTCTGAAGCGTGCTGCTTCTGCACAGAAACGCGACAATATAGTACATCATGACCATGCAGATACAGGTCAGCAGGTATGGGAAATACATTTTCCGGTTCTTTGATATGCCTGTGGCAGCCAGTCTGAAATAAAATGTTCCTCTCATCTTCTCTCACCGCCTGTCGCCAATATGGTAAGTGTGTCGGAAATTTTCTGGTAAAACTGTTCATCCGTCATCTCCCCTCTGTAGAGTTGGTGATATACCTCACCATCCCGGATAAACAGTACCCTTCCGGCGCGGCTGGCAGCCTTGACCGAATGGGTTACCATCAGTATGGTCTGTCCCCTGCGGTTGATTCTGGCAAAAAGAGACAGCAGCTCATCTGTGGAGCGGGAATCCAGCGCTCCGGTCGGCTCATCCGCAAAGATCAGCCGGGGATCCGTTATAATGGCGCGGGCCACAGCCGCCCTCTGCTTCTGTCCGCCTGATACTTCGTAAGGATATTTTTCCAGAAGATCCCGGATGCCCAGCTCTTCTGCCGTGGAATAAAGCTTCTTTTCCATCTTTCTGTAAGGTACGCCTTTCAGAACGAGGGGCAGCAGAATATTATCCTTCAGGTTAAATGTATCCAGCAGATTAAAGTCCTGAAATACGAATCCCAGATTATCTCTCCGGAATTCAGAAATATTTTTGTCCTTTATGGCAGACAGAGGCTTCCCGTCCATATAGACGTCCCCTTCTGTGGGGCGATCCAAAGCCGCCATAATATTAATCAGTGTTGTCTTTCCGGAGCCGCTCTCTCCCATAATCGCTACATACTCCCCTTCTTCCACAGAGAAATTCACGCAGGACAATGCCTGCACCTGATTTCCTCCGAAACGGGTTCTGTATATTTTCTTCAGATTTCTCACTTCCAAAACAGCCATGTGCAATGACCTCCTCTTTATTATTCCGAATACATCCGGCAGATTTTCCGCCTGACAGACACTCCTGTCATATGTTTCGATAAAAGTATAACAGGGTGCCCGGAATGCCGACATCTGTTTTTGTGACATTCCGGGCGCCCTGTGTGACATTTTCGTAAGTCAGTCATTCTGCCTGAAAGGGATAGGAGGCCAGATCTATGGTAAACCTGCTGCCCTTCCCCGGCTCGGACTGTGCCGTTATGGCATGTCCTAATTTATCCGCGGCAGATCTGCACAGGTACAGACCGATTCCCGTGGACTTTTTATCCTGCCTTCCATTGTATCCTGTATATCCTTTTTCAAAGATACGGGGCAGATCTTCCGGCGCAATGCCGATTCCCGTATCGGACACAGTAAGCCGTTTCTTTTTGTCCACCTCTATGGTCACCGTTCCCTGAGCCGTATATTTCACCGCATTCGAGAGAAGCTGTTCAATGATAAAAGAAAGCCACTTTTCATCCGTAACCACCTTTTCTTCTGTCCCTTTATAAACCAGCCGGATCTTTTTTCGTACAAACTGGCCCGCATATTTCCGGATTGCCTTTCTGACAATCTCATCCAGATTGTATTCCTGAAAAAGGAGATCAGAACCGCCTTCCCCCAGACGGGTATAGCAGAGCGCCATATCCACATACTGCTCTACCCGGAACAATTCGGAGCGCAGCTCCTGATTTTCCTGAGTATCTTCCTGCTGAAGAAGCACCTGCATCACTGCAATAGGCGCCTTGATCTGATGAACCCACCGGGCATAATAATCCTGCATGTCCTTTTTTGCCAGTTCCTGTTTTTCCTTTTCTTTTCTGCCCTTTTCTTCCTGTCGGATAATAATTGCCTGATAGTCTTTCTCAATAAGACTGGAAGCAGGCGGCAGGCATTCCTCGGCCGCGCCGTCATACCTGGAAATCTGCTGCAGTTCCAGATGCCGCTTTTTCATGCGGAAATATCCGGCCATCATAAAAACCGCTGCAAAAAACAGACAGATCAGAAGCGGATACCAGACCGCCTGCATGTCGATGCCATACAGAAAAAAGATAACCCCATAGGCAGCCGCGCAGAGAAGAGCGCAGAAAAACACATGTCTTCTGCTGTACAGATACTGAGCAAACAGTTTCATTTCTCTCCTCCTTTTCCCCGGGCGGAAGATTCTGTCCCTCCTGCCGCGGTAACATTTTCCAGCAGATATCCTTCGCCCACCTTGGTCGTTATAAAATCCTTCAGCCCGGCATGTTCCAGCTTGCGCCGAAGCCTGGCAATATTGACAGTCAGTGTATTTTCTTCAATATAGTTGTCCGTCTCCCACAGTTTTGTTATCAGCGTATCCCTGCTCACAAGCCGCCCTTTATTTTCCATCAGAGTCTGCAGAATCCGGAACTCATTTTTTGTCAGACTTATCTTCTGTCCGTCATAGGTCAGAGATGTGTCATACAGATTCAGAATCGCGCCCCTGTGCTCCAGCATCGGAACTTTTCCCGCCAGATCATATGTGCGTCTCAGCACAGCCTGCACTTTGGCCGTCAGCACGCTTAAGTCAAAGGGTTTCGCCACAAAGTCGTCTCCGCCCATATTCACTGCCATAATAATATTCATATTATCGGCGGCGGAAGAGATAAATATAATCGGCACATCCGAGATCTTCCGGATCTCGCTGCACCAGTGGTATCCGTTGAAAAACGGAAGCGTAATATCCATAAGCACCAGATGGGGATCATACCCGGCAAATTCCTGAAGTACATTGCGGAAGTCTTTTACATACTCCGCTTCATGCCCCCACATTGTCATCTCCTGCTGTATGGCCTGAGCCATAAGCAGATCGTCCTCAACAATCAGTATTTTGTACATGCCATCCTCCTTTATCAGTCATTCATTTTCAGATATCAGCGGCATTATTATGTCCATACTGTAAATCATAGCAACTTCATCCGGATATATCAATCGGCAAACGGATTTTTGCCGTCAGATGCCTCTCTTCTGAAGCGGATATTTCTCTGAAAAAGGCGGGTGGCCGGGTACATTTTCCCGGCTGCCCGCCTTTTCTTATGTCCTGTATTATTTTCGGTTTTACAGGTATTTTCTCATTGATATCTGTATCTTTTTCCTTTATACAGTCTCCGGTGATATCACCCGCCGGATATGAATGGCCAGGAATCCGATTTCCTCCTTCGCCACCGGCTTCTTCAGTTCCCTGCCCATATAACCGCACACTTCCTGCGCCACCTGGCCTGTTCTGGGATAATTGCTGAATATAAAATCGTTAAAATCCGCATTGGTGGACTCTTCGTTTCTGGTCCTTGCCACCATATAATACAAGTGGCTCATAAGACGGGTATATGCAAGGGAATCCGTATCAAAGTGCTGACCGAAGGCCTTCTCGATCATGGAGATACCTTCATTAATAATCCGTGTCGTATTGAGAGTCACCGACACCTGTTCATCCGAAAGGCCGGCGTGAATATGAAGGGTAATAAATCCCACCTCGTCATCTGTAATCTCATTGCCTGTCATCTCCCGGATAATTTCCCGGCCTTTCTGCGCCACGGAAAATTCTTTTGCAAACAGGACACGGATATCCGGCGTAAAAGGGTTTGGCATCTGCCGGTTTTCCTTCGCCCTCTTTGCAGCCAGGGCAATGTGATCTGCCATGGGAAGCAAAATGTCCCGGTTCATCTTGGGAAATACTTTTTCCGCTTCATCGATAATCCGGCCTGCAGCCTCTATAAATTCCGGACGGATACCGTTAACAACCTTAAGCACAGACTGCTGCTTCTGTCTGGTAACAAGGGAGTATACCCTGGCGCCCTGTATCTGCTCTATCTGCTGTGTAGGCCGCTTTCCGAAACCGACCCCGTTTCCCAGAAGAATCAGCTCCCGCCCGGTCTCATTGTGATAAACAAGAATACCGTTATTATTCAGCACCTTAATAATTCGATACATATCTGAATGTCCCTTCTGTATCAAGCGGATATTCACGATCCGATTGAGTTAATTAAAGGATACAATCTCCGCCGTTTCATCCAGTCCGGCAACCCTGCCCGGCTTTGTGAGACGGACTTCTTCACCCTCCTGAAGACTTGTAAATACAATAATGCACTCGTCGGATTTTGCATGCTCTCTTATATATTTTATATCAAAGCCAATCAGTTTGTCACCCTTTTTTACACGGTCTCCGTCTTTTACAAATGTCTCAAATCCTTCTCCGTTCAGATTTACTGTATCCACGCCGATATGCAGAAGATACTCTGTGCCGTCATCGCTTCTCAGCCCGACCGCGTGTTTTGACGGGAACACAAAAGATACTTCCGCGTCCTCCGGCGCATATGCCATACCCTCTTCCGGTCTTATAATATACCCGTCCCCCATCATCTTTCCGGCAAACGCCTCATCAGATGCCTCTGTAATAGGAGCGGCCTCTCCAGTAAAAGGAGAGCAGAGCACCTTTTTCACAGTTCCGGAAGACGCTTCGGATGAATTTTCTGCCCCGGAACTTTCTGCACTGCCTGTGTCCGCTGTGTTTTCTTCTTCCTGCTCCGCCGGAATATATTCTTCATCCGGAGCTTTTTCAAGATAATCCTCCAGATTAGATTTGATTACTGCCACAACGGGTCCGTATATAATCTGAATCCCCTGGCCTTTACGGATAATTCCGGATGGAGATGTGGCTTTAAGCAGATTTTCATTTACCAGCTCTGGTTTATGCACCGTACAGCGCAGCCGGGTGGCGCAGCAGTCTACATCTGAAATATTTTTCTTACCTCCAAGTCCGCGGGTAATCAAAATACTTTTTTCATCTCCGTCTTCTGTTCCTTTTCCCTTTGCGGAAGCATCTGAGCCCTGTTTTGCCTGGTAGTCTGCTTTTGTAAACAGTTTTGTCTCCTCACTGTCATCCTCCCGTCCCGGTGTCTTCAGGTTCATTTTTGTAATCATAAAACGGAATACAAAATAGTAAAGAGCAAAATACACAACACCGACTACTATGATCCAGATCCAGTGAGTCTTTTCATTGCCCTGCAGGATGCCAAAAAGAGTCATGTCGATAATTCCTCCGGAAAATGTCATGCCCACGCCTACATTTAGAATATGCATCAGCATATAGGAAAGGCCTGCCAGCACGCAGTGGACCGCATACATAAGCGGAGCTACAAACAGGAAAGTAAACTCCAGCGGCTCTGTAATTCCTGTGAGCATGGATGTAAGCGCTGCCGAGAGAAGCAGACCGCCTACGATCTTTTTCTTTTCCGGTTTTGCACATTTGTACATGGCAAGCGCCGCTCCCGGAAGTCCGAAAATCATAAACGGGAACTTTCCTGCCATAAATCTGGTGGCCTCAACTGAAAATGCCGTTGTATTCGGGGAAGCCAGCTGCGCGAAGAAAATATTCTGAGCTCCCTGAATCAGAGTGCCGTCTACAAGCATTTCTCCGCCTACTCCTGTCTGCCAGAAAGGCATATAAAATACGTGATGAAGCCCGAATGGTATCAGCGCTCTTTCGATAATTCCGTAAATCCATGTGCCTGCGTATCCCGATGCAAGAACCACGCCGCCCAGCGCGTAGATGCCTTCCTGAACAACCGGCCACACAAAATACATGAGAATTCCCACTCCAACATATACAACTGTGGAAATGATGGGCACAAATCTTGAACCTCCGAAAAAGGACAGCGTGCTGGGGAGCTGGATTTTATAAAACCTGTTGTGCAGCGCCGCGACGCCCAGTCCTACGATAATACCGCCGAATACTCCCATCTGAAGCGACTGGATGCCGCAGACCGTAGAAACCGTACCGTCCAGCATGTGTTCCGCCAGGGTGCCGTCTGCCAGAATATCTCCATTGAGCACCAGCATGGCATTAATACAGACATGCATGACAAAGAATGAAATCATTGCCGCCAGAGCTGCGACCTCCTTTTCTTTCTTTGCCATTCCAATGGCAACTCCTACTGCAAAAATCAGGGGAAGATTATCAAATATTACACTTCCCGCCTTGCTCATAATTGTGAGAAGTCCGTTCAGAATCGTTCCTTCTCCCAGAATGTTCTGCAGTCCGTAAGTCTCAATCATGGCCGCATTGGTAAAGGAACTTCCGATTCCCAGCAGCAGTCCCGCTACGGGAAGAATTGCGATGGGAAGCATGAAACTTCGGCCGACTCTCTGCAATACTCCGAAAATCTTGTCTTTCATTGTTTTTCCTCCTTCTTGTTCTCAGGAACTTTTTTCCCCGCGAATACATCGACGGCTGCGCACCTCGATTCCGCTTCGCTCCATCTCGGTCGCGGGCTCCCGCTTCCCTGACGGACGCCGTGCTGCGCACCTCGATTCCGCTTCGCTCCATCTCGGTCGCGGGCTCCCGCCCTATACCTTCCTGGAAATGCCTGCCGGAAAGCGCGCTTTCCGCAGGCATTTTCAGGAAGGTGCACGGCTTGGTGCTTTCGCGCAAAAAAATAGCATAAACTGATCCTTTGGTTCCCGGGCGGGAATGAAGGATAGTTTATGCCTGCCTTACAGTAACACACTACCTGATGTATTCGCTTTTTCTTGTCTAAGTATATACGGAAAAACGCACAGCCGTCAACCCAGAATTTTAAACTAATTTCAGGGGTGAAAACTGTGCAGTTTTGACAGATATTATTCGTACTGATCCAGTATTTTCATTGCCAGATCTCCGTCGCCGCTGATAGAGAACCCGGTCTTCTCATAAAAGCCGGCCATAAGCCTCTGATACTGTTCCGGGCCTTCATACCCCAAAGGAGCAAGTCTGTACCCTACCGGCGCTTTAATAAAAGTTACATTCTTCTTTGCAAGCTGATCGGTAATCTCATTAAGACATACACTTCCGTAGCCTTTCCCTCTGAGAGAGAAATCCGTGACGTAGAATTCCAGAATTTCCGCCTTTGTCCTGCTTTCAAGTATATACTGCAGATGAAACACCTGCGTATCCTGTTCAAATACATCTACATTTTCTCCGCTGTATATAAACTGAAGAATATGAGCACTTTTATCCGATAAAATCACTGCCCGGAAATAATCTTTTCTTATGTATAATGGGATTGACATTTCTGCGCCTCCTCCCTGTGCGGCCGCTACTGTTCTGTCGGTTTCTTTGCCCTGGCTACTCTGAGCTGGACATTTGCTCCCACAGGATTGATGACCACTCCTTTAGCCTCAGGGAAAAGAACCTGGGGGATCTTCTCCGCCGGGACCGCCGTCACTTTCATTTTTTTCCCCTTTGCAAATTTATTGAGTTCCAGTATGTCTGTAAAAATGGGCAGGAACATACTTCCGTCTTTCTGTTTAAGCACCGGAAGCTGCCCGTTCTCTTCCATCGCAAGGATATATGTTCCTTTCTGATAATGAGCCAGAAGCTCTTCCTGCATCTCTTTCAATTCATCTGTCATTTCCGGAGACGGCATTCTTCTCAGCTCCTGCATAAAATACAGTGCAGTCAGATGAAGTTCCGGGTTCTCCAGAAGCTTTTTCCCGTCTTCCGTCTGATTCTTTCTGACAACAAGATCCGGCAGCTGGATATTAATCGCTGTATCTGTGCCTGCGTTCACTGCCAGACAGTTTACACCCATTGTATACAGGCTGGTGTAAAATCCCAGAAGAACGTTTTCGCTCAGCTTGGCTACTCCTGTCTTATATTTTCTGTCGTCCAGCTCTTTCGCCTTGTTCTTCGCATCTTCCAGCCTGTAGTACAGAAACACCTCATCATCGTAAGTCTCTTCGTCGCAGAAAACAAAAGGCATTTTTGTTGCAGCAGACATAATAACATATAACTCCCCCGGATGGCGGAGCGCAGCCAGCGTCTCCTGTTTTGTAACTGTTGTCTGGTTTTCTTTCATGTTCGTTCTGTCCCTTTCTGATTAAACATTTCTTTTCTGATGGTCAGAATATTTTTTCTGCCAGTTCAAATACATAAGGAAGGAAAATAATACAGCCGATAAACACAGAAATAACCGCCGCAAACAATACCGCTCCTGCTGCCGTATCTTTCGCTTTTTTGGCCAGCGGTTTCTTCTCTTCCGTCACCAGATCAACAACAGCTTCCACTGCTGTATTAACCAGTTCCAGACCGGCCACCAGAGCAAAAAGCAGAAGACAGATGCACCACTCCACGGCTGTAATCTGAAAAAGCGTACCCGCTGCCGTAACCAGGATAATTGCCACACAGTGGATTTTCATATTCCGTTCCTGCCGGATCCCGGTAAGAATTCCTTCAAAAGCATATCCGAAACTCTTCGTCAGTGGATTTTTCCTCTCCTTCATCATAATCATTTACTCCTGTAAATCCATTTTTACGGGATTTGTATACCAATCATATCCCCGGGGACTATTATAGCACAATATCCTGTTCAACAAAAGAAAATTCACACAGCTTGCGGAAAAGGGGACAGACCTTTTTGCAGAGGAGTCCTTCCCCTTTTCTGCAAGCTGTGTGAATTTTCTGACAGTTTTCATCGAGCTGATTTTTACTTTCTGACTGCCTCTGCCATTTTTTCTGTATATTCCGCCACATATGGCACGCATTCTCTTTTGTGCTGAGCGCAGAGTTTTACAATGGCGCTTCCTACGATTACTCCGTCGGAGAAGCGGCTCATCTGTTCTGCCTGTTCCGGCGTGGATATGCCGAAGCCGACCGCGCAGGGAATATCTTTTTCTTCTTTTACAAGCCGGACCATTTCTATTACATCGGTGGAAATGGTTTCTCTTGTGCCGGTAACGCCCAGAGAGGATACGCAGTAGACAAACCCGGAAGCCGACCGCGCGATCATGCGGATGCGCTCATGGGATGTGGGGGCGATCAGGGAGATCAGATCCAGCCCTGCCTTTTTGCAGGGAACGTCAAATTCTTCTTTTTCCTCAAAGGGAACGTCCGGAATGATCAGTCCGTCCAGCCCGGCCTGTGCCGCGCGTCTGGTAAAACGCTCTGTGCCGTAGGAAAACACCACATTCGCATAGGTCATAAAGACGAGGGGAATCCGGGATTTTTTCCGGATTCGTTCCACCATCTCAAAAATCCGGTCAGTCGTCACGCCGCCGGAAAGCGCCCGGATGTTTGCCGCCTGGATCACCGGTCCCTCTGCCGTAGGATCCGAAAAGGGGATCCCCAGTTCGATGATCGAAGCGCCGGCCTGCTCCATTGCGTACACCAGCTGTTCTGTCGTCTCCAGATCCGGATCCCCGCAGGTGATAAACGGGATAAATGCTTTTTCTTTCTGAAATGCCTCCTGTATTCTACTCATAGATATCCTCCCCTCTGTATCTTGCAATCGCGGCACAGTCTTTGTCACCTCTGCCGGAAATATTGATAATCATAATCTGATCTTTTCCCATTTTCGGCGCCAGCTCTCTGGCGTATGCCACAGCATGGGCGCTTTCAATAGCGGGAATGATTCCTTCGGTGCGCGCCAGATATTCAAAGGCGTCTACTGCCTGGTCGTCTGTCACAGCCACATACTCTGCCCGGCCCCTGTCGTACAGATCCGCATGTTCCGGGCCTACGCCCGGATAATCCAGCCCTGCCGAGATAGAGTACACCGGCGCGATCTGCCCGTACTCATCCTGGCAGAAATAAGACTTCATGCCATGGAAGATTCCCGGTTTTCCCGTGGCAATGGTAGCCGCCGTCTCCGCTGTATCGATTCCCCGGCCCGCTGCCTCGCATCCGATCAGCCGCACGCCTTCGTCCTGAATAAAATGATAGAATGCGCCGATGGCATTGGAGCCGCCGCCCACGCACGCCAGCACTGCGTCCGGCAGTCTGCCTTCCTTTTCCAGAATCTGCGCTTTCATCTCTTTTGATATTACAGCCTGAAAATCACGGACAATCATGGGGAACGGATGAGGTCCCATGCAGGAACCCAGCACATAGTGGGTATCCGATATTCTCCTGGTCCACTCCCGCATAGTCTCGGAAACCGCGTCCTTCAGGGTGGCTGTACCTGTGGAGACCGGGTGCACCTTTGCTCCCAGAAGCCGCATCCGGTATACATTCAGCGCCTGACGCCGGGTGTCCTCCTCGCCCATAAATACTTCGCACTCCATACCCATAAGAGCCGCCGCCGTAGCCGTTGCCACGCCGTGCTGTCCTGCTCCGGTTTCCGCGATCACCCTGGTCTTTCCCATCTTCTTTGCCAGGAGGATCTGCCCCAGCACATTATTGATCTTATGAGCCCCGGTGTGATTTAAGTCCTCCCGCTTCAGATAGATCTTTGCCCCGCCCAGATCTTCCGTCATCCGGGACGCATAGTACAGCCGGGAAGGTCTTCCCGCATATTCATTGAGAAGCTGGTTCAGTTCCCGGTTGAACGCTTCATCTTCCCGGTAGTAAAGATACGCTTCCTCCAGTTCATTTACCGCATTCATCAGCGTCTCCGGTATATACTGCCCGCCGTGAACGCCATATCTTCCTTTTGTCATATTCTTCTGCTCCTTACTGCAGCTACTGCTGCCAATATTTTCTCTCTGTCTTTTTTTCCATCCGTTTCCACTGAACTGCTCAGGTCCACCGCCCAGGGACGGCATCTCCGCACCGCCTCCGGTATGTTATCGCAGCTGAGCCCTCCTGCCAGAAAATAAGGTTTTGAAGGGTCGTGTTTGAAAAGCCACCGTTCCAGGATTTCCCAGTCAAACGGTTTTCCCGTTCCGCCTTTCCCCTGATCCAGAAGGATCCAGTCCGCGCTTCCTGAGAAGGCCCGGTCAAGATCCCTCTCCTCTGATACGGAAAAGGCCTGAATCAGCGGCCGGTCCGTCATTCCCCTGAGTTTCCGGATATATTCCTCATCCTCCCCGCCGTGAAGCTGGGCCGCATCAATGAGCCCCTCCTCCAGAAGCTTCGCCACCAGCCGGGGATCTGCATTGACAAAAACGCCCACAGGGGTGATCCCCTCCCGCAGTCCTCTCCGCAGCCTGCGCAGCTGTTCTTCTGTTACATTTCTCCGGCTTTTCGGAACCCCAATCACAAACCCGCAGTAATCCGGCCGGGCCTCGTTCACATAACAGATATCCTCCGCCCGGCTCAGACCGCAGATTTTTATTTTTGTTTCTGCTCTCTCAGTCATGCCCCAGCTCCCTCCTGAGGCCGCGCAGGGCAGCTTTTCTGTCCGGGCTGCGCATCAGCATCTCTCCGATCAGAACAGCGTCCGTGCCGTTTTCATACAATATCTTCAGATCTTCCGGTCCCCGGATGCCGCTCTCGGATACAAATACTTTACCGCCGCCCACCAGACCGCGCAGCTTCGCGCTGTTCCCGATATCCACGGTAAAATCTTTCAGATTCCGGTTATTTACTCCGATGATCCGGGCACCGGCTTTCGCGGCCTGCTCAATCTCCTCCGGGCCGTGGGCTTCTACCAGAGCCGACAGGCCCAGCTCTTCTGCCAGACTTATATATGCCCCCAGCTCTTTTTCATCAAGAACGGAACAGATCAGAAGTACCGCGGACGCTCCCATGGCTCTGGCCTGGTATATCATGTATTCATCACAGGTAAAATCTTTCCGCAGCACAGGAATGGATACCTGAGCCGCGATCTCCACCAGATACCGGTCCTGTCCCTGGAACCAGAAGGGTTCTGTCAGGCAGGAGATGGCGGAAGCTCCGCCGGCTTCATAGTCCCCGGCAATCTCCAGATAAGGGAAGTCTTCGGCAATCACCCCTTTTGATGGGGACGCCTTTTTCACCTCACAGATAAAGGACAGTCCGGGCGCCCGCAGCGCCGCCTCAAAATCCGGAACATCTGCCTGTTTCTGTTTTTCCTCTGCCTGCCTGCGTACTTCGCTCAGCGGCAGATGCTGTTTTTCTTCCGCAATCCGTTCCTTCGTCCGCAGGGTAATCGTCTCCAGTATATTCATTTTCTGCTCTCCTCAATAAACTGCTCCAGTTTTCCGGCTGCCGCTCCTTCGTCAATGAGACGTTCCGCCATCCGGACGCCTTCTTCCATTGTCGCTGCTTTTCCCGCAATATAAATGGCTGCTCCGGCATTGAGACACACAGCGCAGCGCTTTGCGCCCCGGTCCTCTCCTGAAAGGATTTTCCGTGTTATTTCCGCATTTTCCTCCGGTGTTCCCCCTGTCAGTTCTTCTTTCGTACAGCGGGTATAGCCGAACTGCTCCGGCGTAATCTCATAGGACTGAAACCATCCGTCCCGGATCTCACAGACAGAAGTAGGCGCGCTCATGGATATCTCATCCAGCTTATCCTGCCCGTACACAACCATGCCCCGTACAACTCCCAGTTTTGCCATAACCTGGGCCAGCGGCTCCACCAGTTCCTCCTCGTAAACTCCCATCAGCTCCATATTGGCTCCTGCCGGATTGGATAAGGGGCCCAGAATATTAAATACCGTCCGGATTCCCAGCTCCTTCCGGATGGGCGCTACATATTTCATCGCGATATGATAGTTCTGGGCAAACAGAAAGCAGATCTGAATTTTCTTTAACAGCTGGGCACTGCGCTCCGGCGGAAGATCGATCTTAACGCCCAGAGCCTCCAGCACGTCTGCCGCTCCGGATTTGGATGAGGCAGCCCGGTTGCCGTGTTTTGCCACCGGAACTCCCGCCGCGGCGATCACCAGGGAAGCCGTAGTAGATATATTAAAGGAATTGGCGCCGTCTCCTCCGGTTCCCACGATCTCCAGCACATCCATATTGTGGAGAAGCTTGATGCAGTGGGCGCGCATTCCTGCTGCGGAAGCGGTAATCTCGTCAATGGTTTCTCCTTTCAGGGAAAGCGCGGTCAGATATGCCGACATCTGCACATCCGTGGCTTTTCCCTCCATAATTTCATTCATTACCTGCTCTGCCTCATCATAGGACAGATCCTGTTTCTGTGAAAGTCTGATAATTGCCTCTTTGATCATCATTCATACCTCCTGTTGGTTTTCATATATTCTGTCATCTGCTGTATGCAAAAGATTTTATTCTGTAACTACCGTTCCTCTTCCTGTTTCTTTCTTCCGCCCGCTCTGTCCTTTCCTGCTTCCAGCAGGTTCCGGATCATACGGAAGCCTTCCGGCGTCATTACCGATTCCGGATGGAACTGTACGCCCCAGATGGGATATTCTCTGTGTTCCAGAGCCATCACTTCCCCGCTGTCTGTCCTTGCCGTAACCCGAAGATCCTCCGGCAGAGAAGATTCCCTGACTGCCAGCGAATGATACCGGGCCACCTGGATGGGCCTCTCAATCCCGCGGAACAAAATGGAATCCTCTGTGTCTGTCAGGAACGACGTCTTCCCGTGCATCAGCTGTTCCGCATAAGTCACCTCACCTCCGAATGCGGCGGCGATTGCCTGATGTCCCAGACACACGCCCAAAATCGGGATCTTTCCCTTCAGATTCTGCACAAGGGAGATGCAGATCCCCGCGTCCTCCGGCCTGCCCGGCCCGGGCGAGAGTACGATCAGGTCAGGATTCATCTCTGAAATCTCCTGCAAAGTAATCCGGTCATTCCTGACAATCCGCACATCCGGATCAGTCTGGGCCATGAACTGGTACAGGTTATACACAAAACTGTCGTAATTATCAATCAATAGTATCATTCCAGTCCTCCTTCCGCCAGTTCAAGAGCTCTGCGCACCGCGCCCGCCTTATTCCGGCACTCTTCGTATTCCCTCTCCGGCACGCTGTCCGCCACAATGCCTGCCCCGGACTGTACGCACACAACTCCGTTCTTTTTATATGCCAGACGGATGGAGATGCAGGTATCCATATTTCCTCCGAAATCCAGATACCCCACAGCTCCTCCGTAAATTCCCCGCTTGCGTTTTTCCAGCTGAGAGATAATTTCACAGGCCCGGATTTTCGGCGCTCCGGAAAGCGTCCCTGCCGGAAGGATTGCATTGATCGCGTCCACTGCGTCCATCTCAGGCTTCAGTTCTCCTGAAACCGTGGAACCGATATGCATGACATGAGAGAACCGTTCAATCTCCATATACTTTTCCACATGGACGGTTCCCGGAGTGCTGATCCTTCCCAGATCATTTCTTCCCAGGTCTACCAGCATATTATGCTCCGCCAGTTCTTTTTCATCAGCCAGGAGTTCCTTCTCAAGAGCCAGATCTTCTTCCTTTGTCTTTCCCCTGGGCCGGGTTCCCGCCAGCGGAAAGGTGTATATTTTCCCGTTTTCCAGCTTTGCCAGAGTCTCCGGAGAAGCCCCTGCCACTTCAATATCATCACTGGAAAAATAAAACATATATGGGGACGGATTGGCTGTACGGAGCACCCGGTAAGTATCAAACAGGCTTCCTCTGGCTCTGGCGGTCATTGGATTGGACAGTACGACCTGGAAAATATCCCCTTCCCGGACATACTCCTTTGCCTTCTCCACCATTGCGCCGTATGCTTCCTGATCCGCCCCGAATGAGAACTCTTCTTCCAGAGAAAGGGGCGGGAACACCGCTTTGGCCCTGCTGCGGATCAGCTTCTCCATCTCCGTAAGCTCCGTCTCCGCAGATTTCAGATTTTCTTCCAGATTTCCTTCCAGACTGACTCCCGCAATCAGGATCAGTTTCTGCCGGTAGTTGTCAAATACAATCACCCGGTCAAAGAGCATCAGATCCACATCCCGAAATTCTTTCTGTTCATTCTGCTCCAGCGCCGGCTTCAGAGACGGCTCCTGATATTTCATATAGTCATAGGAAAAATACCCTACCAGTCCGCCGGTAAAGGAAGGCATCCCTTCGATTACCGGGCTTTTATAACGGGCGAGAATTTCCCGGATCACCTGTCCGGGATCTTCCGTATCAAATTCCCGTATTGTCTTTTCTTCGTCCTCTTTGCCTTCTGCAATCACTATATGCCCGTCTGTGCATGTAATCTCCATTACCGGTGCGTAGCCGAGAAATGAATATCTGCCCCACTGCTGCCGGTCCTCCGCGCTTTCCAGCAGATAGCAGTGCCTGCTGGCCGCCCGCAGGGTGCGCATTACTTCTATCGGAGTGAATGCGTCCGCATAGATCTCCCGGCTGACAGGTACTCTTCTGTATATCCCTGTCCCGGCATATGACTGCAGCATATTCAGCATCTTATCCCTGTCCATGTTGTCTTCCTCCTTTTCTGACTGCTGCTGTAAAACAGATAATCCTGCAAAGAGTCCGATCCGCAGAACGCAGAAAGTTTTCTGGCAAATAAAAAAATCCCTGACAGAATATAACTATTCTGTCAAGGACGGTAATTTCAAATCATTTCCGCGGTGCCACCTTGATTCACGGTCTGCCCGTGCACTTTGCGAGATACCAGCATATCCCCGGCAACTGACGTATGCCCTCACGTCACAGAGTACTCGGACAAAAATCCTTTGGCTGTGCCCTCCGCGGTCCATTTGGCAGACTGCATCTCGACCCGGCTCTCACCTTCCCGGACTCTCTGTGCGCGCATGACTGCTTTGATCTCCGCTTCAACGGTTTAATGCGCTGTTCTGTTTTATGGATGGAATTTTATCACTTCACTTTTCTGATGTCAAGCAATTTCACAGGGCGGATACAGTTTTTTCACAAATTTCCGTCCTGCCTCCGGTTCTCCGCTCTTTTGTCCGCACGGTGCCCGTTCCGGCATCCGCAGGTTTATTTCCGCGAAATCATATGTTTTATAAACACATACAGTACTATTACAAAAGCAAGCAGATATCCAAACGCGCCAAGCGCCGGAATGCCCAGCACTTTCGGAGTCATGTCCGTAGTACAGATGATGCTGGAGCTGATCAGCAGAGCCATGACCCACAAACCCATGACAATATTGCGCACCAGCCTTCTCAGCAGCTGTGCCAGATCGTCGGTAACCTGGAGATCCAGGTTTACTTTGGCCTGCCCCTTCAGATAGCCGTGCATCATATCCGATACAAGGGACGGAATATCCAGCGCCTTCCGGAAGGACTTCGCAATGCTCTTTCCGCTGCTTTTGAGTTCCTTCTTCAGATCAAAATTCCGGAAAAACTCTCCCGACACATGGGCTGTGGCGATCTCCACCATATTAATATCCGGCGCAATATCCGCCAGCACTCCCTCCATGTGAGTAAGTCCCCGGGCAAGCATGGTCAGACCGTGAGGCATCTTGATTTTATTGTTCTTCATAACCTCCATCAGGTCTGTCATCACTTCCGCTACATTGATCTGACCCATCTGTACATTGCCGTACTTCATCAGAAGTCCGTCGATATCCTCATAAAGCTTCCTCTGATCCGGCCGGGTCTTAAACTCACCCAGCGCCATTACGGCCTGCTGTATGAGCCCCACATCGCTGAGAGCCACGCCCTGCACGGCTTTCCCGATCATTTCCCGGTCATGCTCTGTCAGGCGGCCCATCATTCCCATATCGATCCAGATAATCTTCCCGTCCCGGATCTTCACGTTGCCGGAATGAGGATCTGCATGGAAAAACCCATCGTCCATAACCTGCTTAATATAGTTGTCTACCAGCTTGCTTCCGATCTCCTTCAGATCATAGCCCTGAGCCAACAGCGCCTCCTTGTCGTCAATCCCGCAGCCGTCGATATATTCCATTACAAGTACATGGACGGTGGTGTACTGCTGGTACAGAACCGGAGTCCCCACAAAAGCCACATCCTTATTCCTTCGGGCAAACTCCTCCATATTGGATGCCTCTGTCAGAAAGTTCATCTCGTCTCTAGTGACAGACCACATCTCGTCCAGAACAAGATCCAGATCTGCCATTCCCTTGATACTGACCGGCGGAAGAAGTTTTACTGCTTTATGAAGAAGGGCAATATCCCGGGCCATCTTTTCATAAATGCCCTTTCTCTGGACTTTTACCACGACCTTCTCCCCGGTTCTCAGAACTGCTGCGTGCACCTGGGCAATGGAAGCAGAGCCCTGCGGCTTCTCTTCAATGGACGAAAACACTCTCTTCCATGAGCGGCCGTAGGACTCTTCAATTACATCCAGCACTTCCTGAAACGGCATAGGCGTCACTTCCGACCGAAGCCGCATCAGCTCATCGCAGTACCGCTTTGGAAGGATATCCGAATGCATGGACATAATCTGCCCCAGCTTAATAAAGGTTGGGCCCAGATCTTCCAGAATCAGCCTCAGCTTTTCCGGCGTGACGCCTTTTGTAATATTATGTCTGCGGAGTACAGCAGTAATCTCCCGCAGTCTTGAATTGTATTCTATCGGTTCGATACTACTGCTCATCTGCCTTGTCTTCTGCTTCCTTTTTCTGAATCTGCTCCTTTAATGCGGCAAGCTGTTCCGGAGTCATCTTATCCAGCAGATCGGAAAGGTCCTCAGCCGCAGTCTCTTTTTTGCCGGCGCCGGTTTTCTCCTTCACAGTCTTTTTGATATTGTGCTTCAGCTCCTCATTGAGCACCTTGCCCTGTTCAACAGTAAGCTCGCCTTTTTCCACCATCTCATCCAGCAGATCTTTTGATTTCTCTGCTGTCACCGCAACTGCTCCGATCCCTGCAAGCAGAAGTTTTTTTATATTTTCACCAAAGCTGTCCATAAGTCATGTCTCCCTTCTGTATGTATCCGCATGCGCTGCAAGTACATGCTGTATCTCTCTCGTTCAGACCGAAGCCTTACTGCTCCCTGGCCTGTCCGCCTCCGAATTTCTGTTTATACCGGTCAATGCACTCCTCGATTACTTCTACGGCGCCAAGGGCATTGTCGAACTCATTTACCGCTGTTTTCTTGCCCTCCAGATCCTTGTATACGGAGAAGAAATGTTTTATTTCATCAAAAATATGCTTGGGCAGCTCCGAGATATCTGTATACATCTCATATGTAGGATCTGCCCAGGGAATCGCGATAATCTTTTCATCCCCCGCGCCTCCGTCTGTCATCCGCATCACTCCGATGGGATAGCAGCGGACAAGGGTCAGAGGTTCAAGAGGCTCGGAACACATAACCAGCACGTCAAGCGGATCTCCGTCATCCCCCAGCGTACGCGGTATGAAACCATAATTCATAGGATAATGGGTTGACGTATAGAGAACCCGGTCCAGTATAATCAGCCCGGTTTCCTTATCCAGCTCATACTTTTTTTTGCTTCCCTTGGATATCTCAATTACTGCAATAAAATCCGTAGGAAAAATGCGCTCTTCACTGATATCATGCCATATGCTTCCCATATTTATCCCCCTTTCGCTCTATAAATGCTCTTTCAGAACCGTCTCCAGCGCAGCACATGCCGCAACTTCATCCGGTCCGTCTACTTCAACAATAACTTCATCTCCGCACTTAATTCCCAGCGCCATCAGAGGAGCCAGCTTCTTCCCGTCCGCTTCCCTGTCTCCGCTTCTGAACAGCACGGAAGATTCATACTTTTTCGCTTCTTTCACTACGATCCCGGCCGGCCTCGCGTGGATGCCCGCCCTGTCAGCGATAACATAAGTAAATGATTTCATAATGTTATCTCCTTTCTGTCTTTTCTCGATACTATCCTGATCAGGAGACCTTCTCCCGCTTCCTGACCGTATAGGATAATTTTACCCCTTTCCGTGCATTACGTCCAGTGTTTTATAAGAAGAGCAGATTTCTTTTGGTGAAATTGTATGATTATTTTCATTCAAACAAATATCTGTCCGTGTCCACATTATATACAAAACCAAAGATCTCCCTTCCCCGCCTCACATCACTTTTATTGAGATAAATTGTAATATGCAGTTTCTTCGGCATCTCATCTCTGTCCGTTGAAAATTTTGTTGTATGAAACGCATTTTCCCGGTACATATGAATTACTCTCTCTGCAAATGCCTTCTGTTCGTTTATACTTTCAGAATTTGCCACCACTGTCAGGTAACAGTCGTCATTCTGAGTTCTGCTGCTGACCACATCCGGGACTCCGGAATTGTCCTGCGCTTTCCCGTCCCCGATTGCAGGCAGCCGGGTAAAAATTAAAAACGCCGTCAAAATAACGGCTGTAATAAAAACTATTTTTGTAAACATTTTATTGCCTTCCGTCATATCCGCTCCATTTTGTCTCATTTTTACAACCGATTATATATTTTTTTACTTTCAAAATCAATATATCCGGTTGAAAAAATGAGACATGGCGGATATTCCGTCCCGGTTTTCCGTGATACGGGAAGCCCGGCCGGACTTCTAAAGATTCCAGATCGTCTCATCCCCGCAGATATTGCGGATCTTCAGCCTTAGCGGCCGCTGTTCCGAATCAATTTTTCCATTCCAGAATACTCCGGTCATCTTGCCGTCCCGGACAACGCGGCCCACTTTATCTATTTTGACTTCTGCGTCAGAATGCCATACGCCTTCGGATGCGCTGCAGTCCAGAGAGAGAAAATCTATCATTTCCAGACCTTCGTCACTGATCAGAATCGGAATAAATTTTTTCCCTGCTTTTATTTTTGTCTGTTCTCCCTTCCGGTTAAACATGTCAATTTTTCCCTGTACTCTGTCACTTGCGAAACGGTCAACTGTCACACTGAAACGCTCTGCCGCTCCGTTCTCTTCCGATGCCTCTGTATGCTCCATGTGGAACTCCGCATAGTCCTCCACAATTACATCATCCAGCACTTCTTTTAAATCCCGCAGCTCAATCTCCACTACAGTTCTATCATTTTCTGCGATCCGTTTCTTTACTTCCCCTTCATCGATAGTATCTATGTAATACACAATTACTTTTTTAATCCTGCTGTCCAGATCCGGGAGAATCTGGTAAATAAGCCGATTTAAAAATGCACGGCTTAAAAAGCGGTCGCTGCTGTCCAGCAGATTCGGAAGATAAACCGGCACCGTCCCCAGTTTACTGTCTGAAATATAGCCGGCCCAGAATTTCCCGGGATCAACACCGGAATCATCCTCTGTCTCCTCCGGAACTTTCTCGGCGGATCGGTCAGTCTTCAGACCCGGGATCAGGGACCTGAGCTTCTCCATCGTCTGAACCGGATTACGGTAAAGGCGTACACCATCCTGAATCTCCAGCACATCAAAGCATGCGCCGTTCGCTTTCAGCCGGTCACGGGCCGTCTGAATGGAATTTACCCCGATATCACAATGAATGAACCTGCGTCCAAGCTTCGAAGCCGCCGCTGCCGTAACTCCGCTTCCTCCGAAAAAGTCCGCCACAACCATTCCTTTATCAGAAGATGCTTTTATAATTTTCTCAAGCAGAGCCTCAGGTTTCTGCGTGGCGTAATCCACCCTTGTTTTCGCCATGGAATTCTCATAGGGAATCAGCCAGTAATCATTGTCGATCATGCCTGCATCCGGATAATAAGTGCGCCATTTTCCGGCGTCAAATCTTTTCCTGCACACTCTGCCCTGATCATCCCGATCCCGGAAATGGCTTTTTATATATTCCTCTGTATATGGAACCCGGGCTCCTTCTGTATTAAAGTAAGCGTCTTTACTTTTCCCGTAACAGAAAATTGTATCATGCTTCGGCGCGAACCGGTCATCCGGACGCCCCAGAGTGGAATAGCACCAGATAATCTCATTGCGGAAGTTCTCTTCGCCGAAAATTTCATCCAGAAGGATTTTGACATAATGGCCGATATGATAATCCAGATGCACATAGATAGACGCAGTCTCGCTCATAATCGATTTGACAGCCATAAGATTCTCATACATCCAGTTGAGATACTTCTCTTTTTCCCACACATCCCCGTACATTTTCTCCTCAAAAGAACGCAGATCCTCTGCATCCAGCTCCCGCCCCGGCTTTGCTTTGCTCAATATATCCTTCACATTTCGCCGGATGTATACTTTCTTCGCATAATCGGCGCCGCTGGCAAAAGGAGGATCTATGTAAACCAGGTCCGCCTGTATCCCTTTTTCCTGCAGATAGGCACAGGCAGAAACACACTCGCCGCGGATGACAAGATTGCCACTTTCATCCTTTCCTACTGTTTCCTGCTTTTCCACTTCATACAGCGGCATCCCCCTCTCCAGAATTCCGGCTGTATCATCTGCTCCTTTATATCTGAGCACCCGGTTAAAGTTCTGCAGAACGGCCTGCCCCTTCACTGGTTCCGGCACAAAAGGCACATATTTTACCGGCATGTAGTCTCCTCCTCTCCGAAAAATCCGTATATTGTTTCCTGTGTCAGCCTGACTCTTGCCGACTCAGACAGTGTGTCTTCCAGGTACAGATATGCAAAACGCTCATACCCGAATTTTTCATTATTCTTTCTGGTAAACTCCGTTTCCATAAACCGTCTCCTGTCCTGAAAGTCCCGGACGCCGGCATACAGCTGTCCTTTTGTCTCTACAAGAAGCACTTTATATATTCTTCCGGTTTTTCTCTTCAGAATCACAAAATCCGGCGTATAAATCCCCACATATACCTGTCTGCCTTCCTCTTTTCTATAACACCGGATCTGAAATTCCGTCATGGAACGGTCGCCATTATAATAGATTTCCAGTCCCATTTTCTCCATCTCCGGAAATGTCAGCGCCTCTTTCAGAAAGGTAATCTCAAACCCGCTGTCCATCCGGTACGGAAGATAATGAAAACTCCGGTCTTTTCCCTGGTGGGAAATCCCTTTGTTCAGGATCATTTCCACAATGGATGTATTTCCCGTCTCCCTGGCAAGTGCAAGCAGTTCCTGTTCCTTCTCGGTAAGAGCCAGCTTTCCCATATCATCCTGCATAATCTTTTCTACAGTCTCCTGAGAAGGATAATACTTCTCAGGTCTGTCCGTACGGATAATTCCGGTACATTTTTCTGTCTTCAGCAGACGCGCCTGCGTATAAACAAGCTCTTCCTCTACCGTAAAGTCCCTTTCCTCACAGAACGCTCTCCGGATCTCCGCTTCTGCCTCTTCCCGTCCATAAAGTGAACTGAAACACCGTACTCCTATCTCATCTGTATAGGTAATCCGTTCAAATACCTGTTCTAAGGCTGTCTTCTGTTCTTTCAGCTGCTCCATGGACACAAATCCGAAAGAGGACTTGGAAATCCAGGAAAGCCACGGCAGGAAAACCGCCGGTTGTGTTCCTCTTTCCCGATAGATAACTTCTGTTTTTACAGACTCCATATCTGCCAGCTCTGCGGTTTTCACCACATTGCCGTACTTTTCCCGGGCAGCACACGCCCTGATTTTTTCTCCAATATCCGATGATTTCTCTGCAGTATACTCCTTAAAATGTACCTGCAGCTGATAATAATCCAGCTTCGGCAGTTTCAGATACTCCGTACGGTCATACCGCTTCAGCTCCGGCCGGTAATTATCCAGATTACTGAATTCCTTCAGAGAAATATGCTGTTCTCTCAGAAGCTGGGCATTGAGTTTTCTGGCGTTCCCTTCATTCAGATAGATCAGCGCCGTTTCCCGCCTGTCCTTTATAACCTGTCTCAGGCAGCGGCAGGATGTCTGAAGAACCATATTACGCGGGCAGTCCCCCTCCTGGGATAATATAATTCCGGTCAGACTCCGGCAGTCCCATCCCTCTTTTCCGATCTGCACCAGAAGTACCACCCGAATGCGGGAATCCGTCTGATCCAGTGTATCAAAGTTCATCTGGCTGTCTGTTCCCCGGGGATATTTTCTGTTTCCTTTATGGAATTTCAGAACCGCGTCCTGCGGGATATCGTAATCCGCCAGAATCCGCAGAACAAGAGGATATACCAGCTCCTCACACTTTTCAATAGAGCCGCAGTATATTCCCAGTTTCGCTGTCAGGCCATTTTCATAAACTGTATCTTTATAAGTATTAAAAAAATCCCGCACGCCTTCTTCTATAATCACTTCGCTGTCCGGAGAATCAGATATCCTCACCACCGGTCTTTTCAGAAAGCTTCCGACAGCCTGAGCCAGAGGATAATAATACACCACATTTGCAATTTCCGAAGAAGCAACTGCAAGATCCTTCCCCGCCGGAATTTTCTCTGCTTTTTCCAGATAGGGTGTGCCGGAAAATCCCACCACGGAATTCAGTGTGCAATTTTCCGCCCATCGGTTAATGACCGCTCTCAGCTTTATCTCGTCTTTCACCGCATGGTGGACTTCATCTATAAACACAGAGAGCGCCGGGAGCTTGCCGATCAGATTTCTCAGCTCATTGGCCTGCCGGTCTCTTTCATCCATATCCGCATCTAAAATAGACAACTGCCCTGTCTTCTCCTGTATGCGGTCCAGAATCACCTTCTCCGCATTCGTCACGGCCACAAGTCCGAACAGATCAGACAAAGGCTGATGGGCGGCTATTTTCTGCACATTTGGATTTCTCGTCTTATTCGACTTTCTGCCCGTCCTGCTCTGATCCAGCACTTCAAAAATAAGCTTCCGCTTTATTTCTCCCGCCGACGGTTCCGGCAGCACCCAGGCCGGATCGAATTTCTGTATTGTCTTCAGACTGGGAACTACGGACGATTTCAGACCCGACGGCGCAAAAATAATGAAATTATGGGCAAATGCAGGATTTTCCGGTTCATTGCATGCAAAATAAAGTTCCAGATAAATAAAGGCCGCCATCAGCCAGGTTTTTCCCGCCCCCATGGGAAGACTGAAAAGATACTCTGTATAAGTCACTCCGTAAAAGGCATCCCGGAAAAACTGCCGGCAGTTTACCTGCTCCGGCGCGCGGGACAACTGTTCTTTCAGAGCAGGGGATACCTGTTCTCCGCTGTCATTTTCCAGAGACGCATATTCATAAAGGGCGGCTGCCGCAGGATCGGATTCCATATACTTCCGTACATCTGAAGGAAGCGGAATCTCTTCCAGGTTCAGATTATTAAATGCGCCGCAGCAAAAAAGAGCGGCCAGAGATCTGTTCTCGCAGCCGGTTTTGAGAAATAAATATGTTTTAATTGCTTCAATCTGGGGGCCCCTCAGTTCCCCCTTCTGAACAATATACTCTATTACAGGCCCTACCGTACAGTCTGGTGATGCATACCATCTGTCTCTGGCCTCTGTTATCATCCTGTAAAACATCAGGAACCCCTCCTGTATCAAAGCCCGTCTATTTCCGTGATACGCTTATTATCTATTTATGACGTAAAAATGTCAATAGCTTTCCATTGTGTCTCATTTTTGCAACCGATTTGGATAACCGGATTATGTAAAATCTATAGAACAGTGCAGAAACTGAGACAAATCCAGGGAAAGGACGATAAAAATGCCCAAGCCACGCAAAAATACAGGGGAGAAAAATCTAATCAGTGCAAATCTGATTGAGCTGAGGAAAAAGCGCAATTATTCCCAGCGGCTTCTTGCATATCAGCTTCAGTTAAGGGGTTATGATATGGATAAAAATGTCATCACAAGAATTGAAACGAACAAAAGATATGTTACCGATATTGAACTGAAGGCATTCTGCGAAGTGCTGGATGTTACCTATGATGAGCTGATTGACGGAAAACGTCCATAGCCTTCTCTTCCGGAAATTATATTGTCAGAACGCTTTTATACTGACAGCGCACAGCCGCTGTTTACTGTCTGCATCTGAAAAAAGATGCCCTATTTTCTTTTTTATTCATTCTGCGCATCTGCCGCAGACCCCAGCGTTATACTCAGGGTCTGTTCCTGATACGCTCCGTTGTCTGCACGCTGAACTACAAGATCTACTTTTTCTCCCGCAGCATAATACTCCAGCACTTCATGCAGCTGCTCCATATTACTGATGCTGCGTCCATCCAGTTCTGTCAGAATATCACCTTTTTTCACACCCGCCTCATCAGCCGGTCCGTTTTCCACAACTTCTGCAACTACAACGCCTGACGGTATTCCGTACAGCTCTGTAGCTTCCTCTGAAACATCCTGGCCCTCAATCCCCAGATAAGACGCCTGACTCTCATCTACTTTCTCTCTTGTAGTCAGATTCATCAGCTGCTTCAGGCTTGTCTCTGCCTTATCAATAGGAATGGCAAATCCGATATTATCTACCGCCGTACCGGTTGAGCTGGAAGCTGTTTTTGCTTCATTTATACCGATCAGTTCTCCATTCATATTCAGGAGAGCACCGCCGCTGTTTCCTTCATTAATCGCCGCATCTGTCTGAATCAGTCCGGTAGAATTGATCGTTGTGCCATTCTGATCCGTCAGGGTCAGATCACGGTCAAGCGCACTGACATATCCGCTTGTCACAGACTGTCCGTAGCCCAGGGCATTTCCGATCGCCACAACCTGATCGCCCAGCTGAAGTTCATCAGAATCTCCGACAGTAGCGATCTTTATCTGATTCATTGTATCCTTCGGAATATCGGAAAGTTTTACTGATACAACGGCAAGATCATTTTTAACATCTGTGCCTTTTACTTCGCCTTCCACACTCTCTTTATCAATAAACCCTACCGAAAGACTGCTGGCGCCCTCTACCACATGATTATTGGTAGCAATCAGAAGTTCCGAATCATTCTTACCTACAATAACTCCTGTACCTGCGCCTTCAACCTTGTACTGCTGAGTTCCTCCGAAGAAACTTCTCATTTCTTCAACCGACATTGTGGAAATGGTTACTACAGACGGCATAGCATTCTTTGCTACTTCTGCCACAGTACCTGTCTGACTGCTGTCAGATGCGGAAGTATCCGGATCGGTATTTGTTGTCTGCGTCCGTCCGATCCGATCTGCTGCATTTACTCTTTCTTCCAGATAATTTCCTGCCGCATTTACTCCAACCATGGTCCCCCCGGCTACCAGTCCGAATACGAGAGCCATAGCTACAACGGCCGTCCATTTCTTTCCTGTAGTAACAGGTTTCTTTTCTCTGGATTTTTTTTCTGCTTTCTGATTAAGCGGCTCATTTTCAAACCGCGGTTCATTCTCAAATCGGTTTTCTCCATTTTCATTGAACTGTTCACCCATAACTCTGTACCTCTTTTCCTTTTAAACCCTTTCTGGTTTTTATTTCCTTTTTCAGTTTTCAAAATAGGACTGAATTGTGACGGAATTATGAAAAAAAGTCAAAGAAAATGTGATTCTTTTCTATCGCTTTGATTTCCCTTTTTTCAGTTTCAGATGCCACGCACAGATCACAGAGACCAGCGGTACAGTGAGAATTACCCCCATTGTAGACGCAATGCCCTGAATCACTTCGATTCCAATGGAATACATATTGGCGATCTGTCTTGCCGAGTAATTATATACATACATAAATACCAGTGTATTAATGGAACTTCCGGTAAATGCGAGAATCAGTGTATTGGACATGGTTCCCATCATATCCTTGCCCACCCGGATTCCCGAAGTAAACAGCTCTTTTCTGCTCAGATCCGGATTCCGGTAATGGATCTCATTGATGGTAGACGCAACAGACATTGCCACATCCATCACTGCTCCCAGCGTTGAAATCAGAATACCTGCATAGAGCAGTTCTCCGATCCTTACATTGGTCATCTGGCCCACATATTCCAGCTGCTCGATATCTGAAACATTATACCCGGAAATCTGAGTCAGCCTTCCGAACAGCACGGCAAGAATGCCGGAAATTCCCACTCCTGCCACTGTGCCCACCATGGCCGTAACACTTTTGCTGGAAATTCCTCCGATCAGATACATCGTCACAAAAGTTGTCAGTACCGCGACCAGAACAGCCGCCAAGATAGGGGAAATCCCGCGATATATCATCGGGAGAAACAGAAACACAATACACACAAATGTAAAAACAAGGGCTACGGCGGAATTAAAGCCCTGTTTGCCTCCGATTATGCACAGCGTAATCAGGAACAGAAGTACAATTGCATACAGCATCCATGTACGGTCATAACTGTAGACTGTAACATAGAGAGAGTCATCACTCTCGTTTACCTCAGCAATGACTCTCATCCCCGGTTCACAGTGAGCCCCGTAAAGATAACTCGACGAGCTCACTGCTTCCACTGTATTTCCTTTATAATCTCCGCTTAAAAGCTCCAGAGTAACTACCTGATTGCCAATCTGATTGCCCGACTCTGTCTCATTATCCTGCAGGATTTCCACGACCCTGGCCTTCTCAAATGTCTTTCCTTCTGTGTCATAAAGGCCGACCCGTTCAATCTGATTATATCGATACAGAAACACCGCAAATAAAATCGTAATCAGCAGGATAATCATATGTCTTTTATGCTTTCTGATCTGCTGCATCTCAGCTTCTCTTTCTACGGATATAAATTGTTGTTCCGCCTGCCGCTGCTGCCAGCACCAGTACTGCCGCCGGAAGTACTACATTTGTGTAATCTCCCGTCTTAACCGGTTTTACTGTAGATGGCTTTTCATTAACGCCGGCTGCTGATGTATCTGTCACAGCAGAACCGTTTTCATTCTGGGACGGATCATCTGCGTTTCCGTCCGGATTCTCATCAGACGGAACCTGAACTGTCACTTCCACCAGCGCATCCATAGCGCTCTTAAGGGCCGTATATGCATTTGACAGCTCATCCTCTGTTGCCTGCGCATTGTCATTTACATTCTTAGCTGCTTCCAGGGCCTGCTGCAGCGCGCTGAAACTGTCTGCAGTATAGTCATCTGACTTCAATGCCTCCGCCTCTTCAATCAGTTTGGAAAGCTGGCTGTGATCTGCGGACTTCACAATCATAAACTGGGAATCAATCTTCTCATCTGTGTCCGTCCGGTATGTATTCAGAGTCAGACTTGTCTCTGTCACATCGATAACGGAGTAGGTCGGCACGTCCTGCTGCCATCTGCTGGCAATATAGGTCTGCTGTCTCGGAACCAGATCATAGTACTTACTTCCGGATGAAGAACCGGCTGTCAGATACATAATTCCTTCCGGGTTAACTGCCGCATCCTGTCCGTCTGTCAGACTTTCCACCGCATCGTCATCCATTACAGAATACAGGTACTCCAGATATTTCTGCTCTGCAGGATCCGAAGTATCATTCTGAATATTTCCCGGTGCCTCAAATCTGGTCTCCGGATCTTCTCCCGCATCCATATCTCTGTCCAGCATCTCATCAAACTCATCGTCTGTATACTCGTATGTGCTCTGACCGCCTTTAAGCAGTTTTGATCTGGAATATGCGTGGTCATGTCCGGTCAGAACGATATCAATATCATTGGCTTCAAAAATAGGAACAAGACTGTATCGAAGGTTGGTAATCTCCGGCTCGTTGGAGTGTTCCGCAGAACCATAGATATCCTGATGAAGCGTTACGATTCTCCATTTGCAGTCCTGGTTTGCATTCACAGTTTCCTCAATGAACTGTTTGTGCTCGCTGACGTTTGTATCCTGTGTATTCAGAATAATAAACAGCGCGTCTCCATAAGTAAAGTAATAGTCGCCTCCGACATAGCCGTTATCGCCAAGGCTGCTCATATTTGCCGTGTTAAAGTGATAGGTGTAATTGGCGTTGTCCGCGTCGTGGTTACCTACCGTTGTGGCAACCGGAACATTCTTCATAAGTTCCGGGCTTAAATATCCCGCATACTCTGTCTCGCTGATTGTATTGTCATCTACTTTTTTTGCATTGGTCTGGATCTGGTCTCCCGAAGAGAGAATAAAGTTTGCTTTGTTACCCGTCTTCGCGTACGCTCTGTTCAGCGTATAATTCCAGTTGAACGTATCATTGCGGACCGCTTCTGACTGCGCTGTCAGGAATGTCGGTTTCTGGATATCTTCCGGCGTCTTCGCCTTCTCCTCATTGGAAGAACCGATCTGCGGGTCTCCTACGAAAATAAAGCTGAAATCACTTGTGTCGTCATCCGTTGTAAAAGAAGCCGTCTCTTTTCCTTCTACCTGATAGTAGTAAGTTATTCCCGGCTGCAGGTCCTTCAGTGTTACTTTATTGCTCGTATACCCTGACTGTGCGGCCGTCTGTACCGGCTCCACTGCCTGTCCGTCGCTCAGATCGCTTTCTGTTCCATAGACAAATCCTGTGTTTTCACCGTCTTTGCTGTACCACGCAAAGTTCATCTGCGTCTCGTCAGCTCCCGGTGACATAGATACCTGAGTCCAGTCATCTTTGATTGTCTCCCATTTATCACACCATGCTTCCCAGGCTCCTCCCTGTGCTGCCGCAGTCTGACTTGCATCTGTCATGCCGTCCGGAGCAGCGTCCGCAAAAACACTCATGGGCTGACAGACCAGTGCGGCTGCCAGCATGACCATTGCTGCTTTTTTCCACTTCATTGTCTTCCTCCTCCTGAATTTCACTATATCTTCTGTATCCGGAAGGGATTATATCATTGAAAAGGAACAATTTTCCGGAGTTAACCGAGTTTTAACACACCTTTCTCCTGCGCTTTACTTTATTTACCTGTCACCAATGCAACAAAAAAGCCCCGTCGTACCAGATATAGTACAACGGGGCTTTTTATTATAACTTACCCGATTCGGTAAATATGTTGTTCCTGATTAGGCGTTCTTCTGAGCGATTGCTGCCTGAGCTGCTGCCAGTCTTGCAACCGGTACACGGAACGGTGAGCAGGATACATAGTCAAGTCCGATGCTGTTGCAGAACTCTACAGAGCTCGGATCTCCGCCGTGCTCGCCGCAGATACCAACATGCAGGTTCGGATTAACCGGTTTTCCTAACTCGATAGCCATCTTCATCAGCTTGCCAACGCCTGTCTGATCCAGTTTTGCGAACGGATCGTTCTCAAAGATCTTCGCGTCATAGTAAGCGTTGAGGAACTTACCAGCGTCATCACGGGAGAATCCGTATGTCATCTGTGTAAGGTCGTTTGTACCGAAGCAGAAGAAGTCAGCTTCTTTTGCGATCTCGTCAGCTGTAAGAGCAGCTCTCGGGATCTCGATCATTGTACCAACTTCGTACTTCAGATCGCTGCCAGCTGCTGCAATTTCTTCATCAGCTGTAGCAACAACAAATTTCTTAACATATTTCAGCTCTTTCACATCTCCAACAAGCGGGATCATGATCTCCGGAACAATGTTCCAGTCCGGATGAGCGTTTTTCACTTTGATAGCCGCACGGATGACAGCTCTTGTCTGCATCTTTGCGATCTCCGGATATGTCACTGCCAGACGGCATCCACGATGTCCCATCATCGGGTTGAACTCATGAAGTCCGTCGATGATTGCTTTGATCTGCTCAACTGTCTTGCCCTGAGCGTCAGCCAGTTTCTTGATGTCCTCTTCCTCTGTCGGAACGAACTCATGAAGCGGCGGATCAAGGAAACGGATCGTTACCGGGTTGCCCTCGAGAGCCTCGTACAGAGCCTCGAAGTCTCCCTGCTGATACGGAAGGACTTTCTCAAGAGCTGTCTCTCTCTCTTCCTCTGTCTCAGCACAGATCATCTCACGGAATGCATCGATTCTTCCCTCGCCGAAGAACATATGCTCTGTACGGCAGAGTCCGATACCCTCAGCGCCAAGCTCAACAGCTTTCTTAGCGTCTTCCGGTGTATCAGCGTTTGTGCGGACTTTCATTGTTCTGTACTTGTCAGCCCAGTCCATGATGCGTCCGAACTCACCGGCGATCGTAGCGTCTACTGTCGGGATGATTCCGTCGTAGATGTTACCTGTTGTACCATCGATAGAGATTGCATCTCCCTCATGGAACTCTTTTCCACCAAGTGTAAATTTCTTGTTGGCCTCGTCCATAACGATGTCGCCGCATCCGGATACGCAGCACTCGCCCATACCACGTGCAACAACGGCTGCGTGGGATGTCATACCGCCGCGGACTGTCAGGATACCCTGAGCAGATTTCATACCTGTGATATCTTCCGGTGATGTCTCAAGACGGACAAGGATAACTTTCTCACCTCTCTCTGCCCACTCCACAGCATCATCAGCTGTGAAGACAACTTTACCGCAGGCAGCTCCCGGTGAAGCGCCGAGACCTTTGCCCATCGGTGTAGCAGCTTTCAGAGCAGCAGCGTCGAACTGCGGATGAAGCAGTGTGTCAAGGTTACGCGGATCGATCATAGCTACAGCTTCTTCCTCAGATCTCATGCCCTCGTCAACAAGGTCGCATGCGATCTTCAGAGCAGCCTGAGCTGTTCTCTTACCGTTACGTGTCTGAAGCATGTACAGTTTACCGTGCTCTACAGTAAACTCCATATCCTGCATATCTCTGTAGTGTGTCTCCAGTGTGTGGCACACTTCGTTGAACTGCTTGAATGCCTCCGGGAATTTCTCTTCCATCTCGGAGATGTGCATCGGTGTACGAACGCCGGCAACAACGTCCTCGCCCTGTGCGTTTGTAAGGAACTCACCAAACAGTCCTTTTGCTCCTGTAGCCGGGTCACGTGTAAATGCAACACCTGTACCACAGTCATCTCCCATATTACCGAATGCCATCATCTGTACGTTGACAGCTGTTCCCCATGAATACGGGATATCGTTATCACGACGGTAAACGTTTGCTCTCGGGTTGTCCCATGAACGGAATACAGCCTTAACAGCGCCTACCAGCTGCTCTTTTGCGTCAGCCGGGAAGTCTGAACCGATCTTCTCTTTGTACTCAGCCTTGAACTGTCCTGCCAGAGTCTTAAGATCCTCTGCTGTCAGTTCAACGTCCTGTGTAACACCTTTTTCTTCTTTCATCTTGTCGATGAGCTCTTCGAAGTATTTCTTTCCTACTTCCATAACTACGTCAGAGTACATCTGGATGAATCTTCTGTAGCAGTCCCAGGCCCAGCGCGGATTGCCTGATGCCTCAGCCAGAGCTTCAACAACTTCCTCGTTCAGACCAAGGTTCAGGATTGTGTCCATCATACCCGGCATGGAAGCTCTTGCTCCGGAACGTACGGAAACAAGAAGCGGATTTTCTTTGTCTCCGAATTTCTTTCCTGTAATCTCTTCGAGTTTTGTCATAGCTTCCATGATCTGCGCCATGATCTCATCGTTGATCTGTCTTCCATCCTCATAGTACTGAGTACAAGCCTCTGTTGTAACTGTGAATCCCTGCGGAACCGGGAGTCCAAGGCCTGTCATCTCTGCAAGGTTGGCACCTTTTCCACCAAGAAGGTTTCTCATTGTTGCGTTACCTTCTGTGAACATATAAACCCATTTTGTTGCCATGTTCCAATGACCTCCTAAAAAAATTTGCAAATATTTATGCAATAATTCGCATATAATATTTTAATGGTTTTGCGGCTATGCGTCAAGCGTTATGTAGGGAAAGATACGCAATCTTTATGCCTTTTGTTCTGCGCTTCTTCAAAACCTTTCTCATTTCCGCCGGAAAAGTCAATACTTTTGCGATAATCTGAAGGCGATACCTGATACTCCTTTTTAAAGAGCCGGCTGAAATGTTCAGGCGATGAGTAACCGATAATCTCGCAGATCCGGCTAATGGGAATATTGGTGGATTCCAGCAGCTCTTTCCCGTGCATCATTCTGCAGTCCTGCACAATTCTTGAAAATGTTTTTCCTGACTGCCTGTGTATCAGTCTGCTCAGAAAAGATTCGCTGTAATGAAAAGCTTCTGACAATGTTTTCAGAGTAACTGTGGAATAATTCTGATTAATATACTGTATCAGAAGCATATAGGCGAACTCCTCATTCCGGCCGTCGATATCCCGCGAATCATAAAGGGCCGCATATTCATGACAGGTCCGCATTACATGAGAAAAAAGCATGGAAAGAACACTGATTGTATTTGCATTGCGGTAAGAATCCATCCGGTAAAACTCAAATACTGTTTTCTGAATATATCTTTTCATTTCCGGGGTATTTCCCGTTTCTACCATGAAATAATCCGGATACTTGTCTTTGTATAAACAGCTTCTGAAAAAATTTGAAATAGAATCCTCTCTTTTCAGAAGGGATGAAAATACCGATGTTAACGTTGTTTTTCGTAATACGATAGAAATTATAATGCTGCAGGGCGACGCGAGAAAGTTATGGGGAATATTGGGAGCAAGAAAACACAGCATTCCCTCTTTCGCCGCCATTCTTTCTTTCCCGTTCCGGGAAAAAGAAAAATATCCGGTCCCTTTATATACATAATTAATTTCAAAATGATCATGAGAATGGAGTCCGTCGTTTATATAAGGTACATGAATATAAACTGCGATATCCTCTTCCTTATTTATAAAATCATTTTCCCGGATGCGGAGCGGAACAGGTTCCTTCCCATAGATTTTTCCGGTATATCCGCTTTGAACAATCTGATCCGCCTGAAAAATAATTCCGTTATCAATATATTTCACAAAAGCATTATCCGGCAGAAAATCATCCGGCTTAACGAAACTTCCGGAAGGCACATATTGTCCCCCATTGTTCCGGTAATATAAAAGAGCCTGTCGGAACGTCAGTCTCCTGCCATGCCTGATAAAATATTCTTCTGCGATCTTTCTGATATCTCCGATTCTTGGCTGTTGTTTGTCTTTCCCCATCTTTTCCTCCTCAAAAAGCGCTCTCCGCCCGTATATTTACATAATCCGCGGCATTTCTGTTATCTTCTTTTATCATATTACAAATTTGTCCGGGCAGTATCCTGTATTTGTCAAATCAGCAAAATAAATCACACTTTCTGCAGAATAAATCAATTTTTCCGGAACCCGCTTCTGCTATACTTAATACAACAAAAAATTATCCGGATAATCTTGAAAGAACAGGAGGAAATAAGAAATGAAAAAACAGAAAATTACTGCAAAAGCCATGTCACTTTTCCTGGCGTTTTTGCTGGCAGCCGGTTTAACTGCATGCCAGAGCGAAAATACGGAAAATCAGAATGCCGGCACAGAAAATCAGCAGGAAGATGAAAAAGACAGCATTCTGGACGAAGCCACCCTCACCTGTGATGACATCAGTATCCGGGATCCCTACGTGCTGGCAGAGGACGGCATATACTATCTGTACGGCACAGACGGAGATACGGCATTCAGCGGGGAAATGGACAGTTTCCACGTCTATGCAAGTGAAGATCTGGAAAACTGGGCCGGCCCATATACAATCTATGAAAATGACGGAAGCTTCTGGGCTGACTCCCAGTACTGGGCACCTGAAGTATATGAAAAAGACGGGGAGTACTATTTTTACGGATCCATGGGCGGGAGTTCAAGAGAGAACAAGGGAATTGTTCTTTTCAAATCTGACGATCCTCTTGGCCCGTTCGAGCCGGTTACAGAGGATACAATTACCCCGGAAGATGTAGATGCAATAGACGCAACTTTATACGAAGAAGATGGCACAACTTATATGGTTTATTCTCACGGAACCGAAGGCATTTATGCAGTCGAGCTGAACGATGCCTGGGATGCATATGCCGGCGAGCCATTTAAACTGTTTGACGTTGGCGGCTGCGGATGGGCTACGGAAGCTTTCGGAGGTATGGTTCTCAATGATGGTCCCTGTTTCTATGAGACAGATTCCGGCAAATTAATCTGTCTGTTCTCTACCATGTCTGACAATGGTTATAAAATGGGATACGCCGTTTCTTCAGACGGCACATTAAACGGAGAGTGGACCTGCTCCACAGAACAGATACAGACAGATACCGACGGCGGACACTGCATGCTTTTTGAAGATTTTGACGGAAATCAGGTTGTGGCTTATCATGCGCCGAATGAGAACAGCCATCCGGTATTCCAGTATATTTCCGAAGATGAAAGTGGAAATATTATTTTCACTGACAGATAATAATGGATCATTTGATCACAAAAACGGCCTCCTGCAGCACAGGAGGCCGTTTTCAGGTACTGATGACCTGTTTTCTTATTCATCCAGCTGTATGGAACAGCCATTCCGAAACAACCGGCGGATTACATCTTCAGAAATGCCCGGTATCCTTTCACCGCCTCATACACATCTGCCTTGCTGGACACCTCATAGGGAGCATGCATATTCAGTACTGCCACGCCGCTGTCAATCACTTCCATTCCGTAATTTGCCATAATGTAAGCGATGGTTCCGCCGCCGCCCAGATCTACGCGGCCAAGTTCTGCGAACTGATATGCCACACCTGCATCATCCATTGTCTTTCGAAGCGCTGCGATATATTCCGCGTTTGCATCATTGGAACCGGATTTTCCCCGGCTGCCGGTAAATTTATTAAAAGTAATGCCGTTTGCGAAAAATGCAGAACTGCGTTTTTCAAATGCTTCCGCATACATGGGATCATAGGCTGCGCTTACATCGGAAGAAAGCATTCTGGAATTTGCCAGCGCCCGGCGGACCTTGATCTCTGATTCGCCTTCTGTCAGGGCAATCAGCTCTGCCACGGTATTTTCGAAAAACCGGGAGTGCATTCCGGTAGCGCCCACGCTTCCGATCTCTTCTTTATCTACCAGAAGACAGCAGCCCGTCTTCTTCGCCTCCGTCACATCCAGCATTGCGAAAAGTGAGGTGAACGCGCACACCCTGTCATCCTGTCCGTAAGAGAGAATCATGCTTCTGTCCAGTCCGCAGTCTCTTGCCTTGCCCGCAGGCACAATCTCCAGTTCGGCAGACGTAAAGTCCTCCTCATCCATATCATATTTTTCTCTCAGAAGGCGCAGCACGTTTGCTTTGATCTGTCCGCTCTTTTCCGCCGCATTCTCTTTTGCGTCCGTCTGATCTGCGCTCTGAAGCTCCTCCAGCACTTTTTCCGCCGGACGGTTTCCGATCAGGAGATCCAGTTTTTCTCCATCAATTACTTTAGAAGCTTTTTTCTCCATCTGCTCCTGCGCCAGATGGACGAGAAGGTCTGTGATTACAAATACCGGATCCCCCTCTTCTTCTCCGATATTTACTTTTGTAACAGTGCCGTCCTTTTTCACAACCACGCCGTGAAGAGCCAGCGGCTGTGCCACCCACTGATATTTTTTAATGCCGCCGTAATAGTGCGTGTCAAGATAAGCCAGGCCTTCATTTTCATAAAGCGGATTCTGCTTCACGTCTATTCGCGGGGAGTCGATATGCGCTCCCAGGATATTCATTCCCGCAGAAACCGGTTCTTCACCGATACGGAAAAGCGCCAGCATCTTGGACATGCACACAGCATAAACTTTATCTCCCGTTTTCAGTGTCCCGCCTTCTGCCATTACATCGTTCAGGTCGCGGTATCCGGCCTCCTGTGCCAGTCGGACGCCAAGTTCCACACATTCCCGCTCTGTCTTGCCCCCATTCAGGCATGCTTTGTATCTTGTACTGATATTATCAAGTTCCGTAATCTCTTCCGGAGTGTAAGTACTCCATATATTTTTTCTTTCCATGTTGAAATCACCTTTCTTTTCGGCCTTTCCCGACCGTTTTCAATTATACATCTTTTCACATTATGTTACAACAATTCACCCCGGCTTTTCCTGTTCCGGCATTCTATGACCTAAACAGTAAATACGATGCAGTTATACAGGATGCAGACTATTACGAACGGTGGGACGGCAACACCAGATTAACCGAGGTAAGACGCTGCTTGCAGCTTATGAACCCATACAGGCTGATCAGACTGCTGCATGTATTCAAATAGGGCACAGTAATACGCATGATTACTGTGCCCCATTTTTCAGTCCCGTATGCAGGAAACTGTACGGAACCGCTTCCAGATCCGTAAATATATTACCACTCAAACTTTTTCTCAAAATATGCTTTCAGATCTTCAATCTTAACTCTTTCCTGCTCCATTGTATCACGGTCGCGGACTGTTACTGCTCCGTCTTCCTCGGACTCGAAATCATATGTCACACAGAACGGTGTTCCGATTTCATCCTGACGGCGGTAGCGCTTTCCGATATTTCCGCGGTCATCGTACTCGCAGTTATAATATTTGCAGAGTTCTGTATAGATCTTCTCTGCTCCTTCATTCAGCTTCTTGGAAAGCGGAAGCACACCGATTTTCACCGGTGCAAGCGCCGGATGGAAGTGCAGGACTGTACGCATATCCGGTTTTTCTTCTGTTCCGATATTTTCCTCGTCGTAAGCGCTGCAGAGAAATGCCAGAACCATACGGTCCGCGCCAAGGGACGGCTCAATTACGTAAGGAATGTATTTCTCCTTTGTCTCATCGTCAAAGTAAGTCAGATCCTGTCCGGATACGTTCTGATGCTGTGTCAGATCATAATCTGTACGGTCAGCGATGCCCCACAGTTCGCCCCAGCCGAACGGGAAGAGGAATTCTACGTCTGTGGTAGCTTTACTGTAGAAGGACAGCTCTTCTTTATCATGGTCGCGGTAACGCACTTCATCTTCTTTCAGTCCGAGAGAAGACAGCCAGTTCAGGCAGAAACTCTTCCAGTAGTCAAACCACTCCAGATCTGTGTCCGGTTTGCAGAAGAACTCCAGTTCCATCTGCTCGAACTCCCTTGTACGGAATGTAAAGTTACCCGGCGTAATCTCATTTCTGAAGGATTTACCGATCTGAGCAATACCGAACGGCAGTTTCTTTCTGGAGGTACGCTGCACATTTTTAAAGTTTACAAATATACCCTGGGCAGTCTCCGGGCGAAGATATACGGTATTCTTCGCGTCCTCTGTTACTCCCTGGAAAGTCTTGAACATCAGGTTGAACTGACGAATATCAGTAAAATTGTGTTTTCCGCAGGACGGGCAGGGAATCTGGTGTTCATCAATGAATGCCTTCATCTGCTCCTGGGACCAGCCGTCCACAGAGCCTTCCAGCTTAATGCCTTTCTCCTCACAGAAATCTTCGATCAGCTTATCCGCACGGAAACGCTCATGGCATTCTTTACAGTCCATCAGCGGGTCACTGAAGCCGCCGAGATGTCCGGAAGCAACCCATGTCTGGGGATTCATTAAAATCGCGCAGTCTACTCCCACATTATAGGGATTCTCCTGCACAAATTTTTTCCACCATGCCTTTTTTACATTATTTTTTAATTCAACACCCAGATTGCCATAATCCCATGTGTTGGCGAGTCCTCCGTAAATCTCGGAACCCGGGTAGACAAATCCTCTTGATTTGGCAAGTGCCACAATTTTATCCATTGTTTTTTCAACCATGTTTCAATTCCTCACATTCTTTTAAACTGACGCTACTTATTATAACGGGTGGATTTCCATTTGTAAAGCAGACTCTTACCGACGCCCTGCCTTTCTTTAAGATAAACCTCCTGATATTTATATTTACAGAAGCATGAACAGCCGGCAAAATTCAACTGCAGTTTTTTTTGCAAAAAAATTATTTTTCTGTTGACATTCCGACAGAAATACATTATACTTATTTTTGCTGTAAACGAAACAGCTCTTATATGTGCGATTAGCTCAGCTGGATAGAGCGTCTGGCTACGGACCAGAAGGTCGGGAGTTCGAATCTTCTATCGCACGTCTGCATGAAAAAGATGCCGATAAAACGGCATCTTTTTTTATTCTTTTACCTCATCCAGTTTATACTCCTGAACCCAGCTGTCCAGTATTTCCTCGCTCATTCCAAGCTGATAAAGATTCAGATAACTCTCCTCCTCGCCGTCTTTCACCGAAAAAACACCCGGAGTCGTCCGGAATTCCGGAAAATAAGTCTGAATGATCATTGTATTGTCATTCTCGCTTCGGTTTTCCTGACTGAGATTCACTTCATATAAAGTCACATTATGATCTGCCGCATATTCTTCAAAAACTGACATAAATTCAATACAATACGGACAGTTTTCTTTCATAAATACAATCGCAAAGGACTGACCTTCACTGATCATCTGCCGCATTTCGTCCAAAGTAACGGAAATCACGCTACCTGCCGATGAATCCCTCTCATAGGCCGGAACCGTTTCTTCTTCGGTTCCTTCCCCGTTTTGTAATTCCTTTCCCGCAGCATCTGTATCCGCTGTTTCTGTCGATTCTTTCCGGCCATCCGCCGTATTCTCCTCCGGGGACTGACACCCCGAAAGCAGCAGCATAAAAAAGCACAGCAGCACAATCCTTTTTTTCATAATATACACAAGTCTCCTTTTTTAAAAAGAGTGAAAGAACAAAGTCTTTCACTCTTTGTTTTTAAATACGTCCGGCTGTATACTGCCTGTATTACCGTCTTTTTCTCGCTCTTTCAATGAAGAATACTACGCCTGCGGACAGTAATAACATCAGCGCCGGCAGAAATACATTTGTTCTGTCTCCTGTATCGGCTGCCGCATCTCCCGAGTCAGTTCCCGGCTCTTTTGTTCCCGTACCGCTTCCTGTTCCGGTACCCGTGCCGGTTCCAGTTCCCGGCAGATCCGGATCTGTCGGTTCAGATGTTTCTTTCAGATCAGCAAACGCTGCATTTAATGCGCTCAGCGCCGCATCCACTTCTTCCTGAGACGCTTCTTTATCTGCCAGAACGTCTTTTGCATTATTCAGCGCATTCTGGAACGCCTCCCAGCTCGCATCTGTATAGCTGCCCTGCTCCATTGACTGGAATCCGTCTACAACCAGCTGAAGTTTGGTTTTATCTGCCTCATCTCCCGGCTCCGGTTCCGGCTCTTTTGTTTCTTCAAGAGCTGCATATGCGCTGTTTAATGCGATCAGCGCTCCGTCCACTTCTTCCTGAGACGCGTCCGGATCTGCGAGAACAGTCTGTGCCGCCTGCAGTGCATTCTGGAATACTTCCCAGCTCTCATCTGTATAGCTGCCCTGTTCTGTGTCTTTATATCCGTCTACAGCTGTCTGAAGCTTATCTTTATCCACTTCATCTCCCGGCTCCGGTTCCGTTTTCTCCTCAAGGGCCTCATATGCACTGTTCAAAGCCTCCAGGGCATTGTCTACATCTTCCTGCACCGCATCTTCATCTGCCAGAATATCTTTTGCTGCCTGCAGTGCGTCCCGGAATGTTCCCCAGCTTTCATCGGTGTAATCGCCCTGTTCGATTGCTCCATAGATATTTACAGCTTCCTGAAGTTTATCTTTGTCTACATCCGGCTCCGGTTCCGGCTTCTCTTCAAGCGCTTCATATGCGCTGTTTAACGCTGTCAATGCCGCGTCCACATCAGCCTGCGCCGCATCTTCGTCCGCCAGGACATCCTTTGCCGCCTGCAGCGCATCCTGGAATACGCTCCAGCTCTCATCTGTATAATTTCCCTGTTCTGCAGCTTCATAAACATTTACAGCTTCCTGAAGTGCGTCTTTATTTACCACAATTATCTCAAGGCCGTCATAAGCTTTCTGAAGCGCGTCTTTCGCACTGTCCACAATACTCTGGTCAGCATTCTGGCTGGTCAGTATGTTTTCCGCATCTTTCAACGCATTCTGGAATTCAGCCCAGCTCAGATCTGTATAATTGCCCTGCTCTATATCTTTGTATGCGTTATACAGTTCCTGAAGTCCGCTGTAGTCCACCGGAAGAGTGCCGTAGAAACGGATCTCGGACATTGTTGCGTACTGATCGTTCTGAGCAGCACCGTTGGTTCCTCCGCCCGCGCTGACTACGTTAAACTTCACATAGCGTACTTCTGTCGGAGCAAATGTAATCTGTTTCCACTCTTCTCTGTCAAGAAGCTCTTTTTCACTGTGATCAAATTCATATACGCCAACCGGCACCAGACTGTCTTCCGTCTTTCCGGCAAGAATCTCAACCTTGAAAATGTCTCCGTTGCTGGAGCCCGCTCTCGGCAGGAAAGTAATATCAGATAAAACATATTCTTTTCCAAGATCAAATGTCAGATACTGCGGCATACCCATCAGTGACGCATCCATCCATGTAGAATGCCAGTATGTACTCTCGTCATAGTCCAGAACTTTTTCTGCAAGTCCGTTATCCACGCCGCTGTCAACGCAGTCGCTGCTTCTGTCAATTACAGTAATACCGGATTCTGCAGAAGTATTGATTAATGTATCTCCGTCAATTGGTCTGAACTCCAGAGCCGCTGCCGCGTCACTCAGAGTTTTTACAGCGTCATCCACATCTTTTTTGACAGCATTGTCGTCAGCCAGAACTTCTGCCGCGCTGTCAAATGCAACTTTAAATATATTATAGCTGTCCTCGGTGTAAATATCTTTTGACAGATCATTGTACCGCTCAACCAGTTCCTGAAGTTCCGTCTTATTTACGCCTTCTTTTACTGAAATCTTCGTCTCTGCCGTAACACTTTCATCCGCAAGTGATCTTACTGTCAATGTAACATCTCCCGCGCCCTTTGCTTTCAGATAGAAGCTGAAGTCATTTCCATCCGCCAGGCGGATTACTTCTACAATGCCCACATCACTGCTTGTAATGTCATAGTAACGATATGGAGCATTCTCCGGAAGTACTGTGGCGCTGACAGGAACGATATCTCCGATATACATTTCCGCCGGAGTTCCGTCATCAAATGCAACACTCTCAATTTCCACAGTATCTGTAAACAAAAATTCTGTTTCCGTAATGGTCATCGCCTGAACGCCCGTTGACGATTCAAGGATGGTAAAATCCACCTGTTTCACATTTTTATCATCCGGATTATTCGCCGCTATATCTACAGTCATTACTGCTCCGTCTGTTTTCGGAACATCAATTTCTCCGGTTGAATACGTTGAATCATCTTCAAATGTTACTACTGCACTGTATTTTGTCACAAAACCGTTGGATGATGCGTAGGAGTCATAAACATTCACTGTTGACAGCGGTTTCGCTCCGTCATTGAATGCAAAATGTATTGTTGTCGGAAGAGTTACTTCCTGAGCCACTCCTGATCCCAGATCCCATTTAAATTCAAAATCACGGTCATTTACACTCTTCTTGCCATTGAAAAGGCCGTCATATGAATTCTGCTGTATCAATGTATTTACATTTGTTCCGTCATCTGTCGGCAGATATTCATTTGTCATCGTAATGTCAAAATCACTCTGTCCATACTGTGTCGTTGTTGTTGCCGGCGGAACCTCCGGGAATTCTCCCGCTTCATTTGTACATATCTTCAGGCTGTTGTCCGGGCCGATCAGCATAGCTTCTGTCATAGTCAGCGCATCTCCTGCCTCTCTCGCCCGAAGAGTAATGGTTGCAAGGGTCTGAGAACCGCTTACCAGAGCTTTATCGCCGCGGTTTCCAAAGCTGATCGTCAGATACGGATCAACCCATGTGGTAAGGTTTGACATTCCTGAAGTATATGCCGTTCCTTCCACACCTACATATTCATATTTACTAGTATCCAGCTGCAGAACTGCGCCAAATGCATTTACATTTTCCAGATCAACGCCGTACAGGTCAATGGTAAATTCCTCGCCTGCCTCTACGGTATTTTTGTTAGTAAGCATCAGAATACTGCCGCCGACAGCTCCCGTCTTTGTCGTTCCCCCATCCAGTTTTGTCAGGGTGTAGGAGTAATCATAGATATCATAGACGCCATTTAAGTTCACATCTATAACCTGTCCCCAGCTTGCATGTCCCTCATATACACCTTTGTATGTATTAAGTGTCTGATAGTCGTTATCATCTATGCCTGCACTGGTGCCGGGCATATCTCCGAGTTCCGTGCCGCTGGTACCATCTGTCTTGTAGACAATAATCTCTCTCGCGGAGAAGAAGCCGCCTACAGACGCTCTGGGGATCATCTTCACGTAACGCCATGATCCGTCCAGATCAACAGTCGCCATCGGATTTCCATCGTTGTCTGCTCCCATAGAAAGTGTATTATCCTCTGCGTTGACTGACTGCCAGTGCACGCCGTCAAGACTGACGGAAATGTCCATCTGTCTTACTGTTCCATTGCCCTGATCCGCTCTGGGATAATACTCCAGCTTGTCCAGACTGTAAACCTGTCCCAGGTCATAAATCAGCTCCTGGCCAATTGCGTTTCCGTCAGAATGGAATCCGGAATCTCCGTTCTGCAGTTCATGGTCGCAAGCCCGTTCCGGCCCCTGGTTATTATACAGGCCGCCGCTCCATGTCGCCGTTACATCCGGCACATTTCTCCACGGATCTTCCAGGGAAGTAAAGGTCTTTGCTTCGCTCCATGGCGAATATCCTTCTGCCGTTCTCACACGTACCATATAAGTATGAGAAGAATGGTACTCCAGGTTTTTGTGAAGATATGATGCAGGAACTGTGCCGTCCGCATCCGGAAGAATTGTGTTGACTACGCCGTCTACACTGATATCATATCCTGTCACATCCACCTGATCATCCATTGCATTCCACTGAACCTTAATGCTTGTGGGAGTCAGATCGTCTTCTGCCGGCTCCATCAGTTCCGGTACCGGAAGGCTGTCGTTCAGGTCATTTACTCCCAGGTCCTGAGTGTTGTCAAATCCTTCAACTACCAGTGTCTGTGCGTCTGCATTCACGTCTGCCCTTGCAAACTTCACGTACAGTTTCGGAGTTGTGGTAATTGCCGTATCTGCGAATTCGCCGTCTCCCTGAGAGTACTTGTTCAGGTTCGGAGCTTCATCGTAGAAATAAATATTTCCGTCTGTATCTGCATTAAATTCATCCAGAGTAGCCGCCTCTGTCAGATCCAGCGCAGCATCGCCGTTCATTGCAGTCAGGCCCGTCGGCTTCTGGGATACATTTACAACAAATGTTGTAAGACGATCGCTGTCGTAGCCGTCATAAGTTCCTTCCGATGCCTCTACAGTCAGAGTAGCTGTATCTGCCGCTTCATCTACTTTTGAAGTAATATGCGTTGTAACGCTTCCGCCGTAGGAAACTTCTTCTTCATTTGTTACGTCTATAGATCTTCCGTCATCTTCATAAAGATCAAAATCTGTCTCTCCGTCCGGCCAGAACTCGATAATCCGTTTTGTCTTGTCAAGTCCTTTCTCATTTACTTCCGTGATCTCGCCCGGATTGTTGTTTTCTTCATACATTGGTATAATGGCGCCTGATTTTACGAACAGCGGAAGTTTCCATACCGGTGCATCGTAGTTATTCAGAATCTGTCCGCCCCGGTACTGCTGTCCGCTCCAGTAATCGATCCAGATCTGCTCCTCGTCCGGCAGATAAATGCCGTTGCGGACGTCGTTTCCGTTCGCATCCGCCTGTACATCCTCGTATACAGGAGCTACCAGCAGGTTTTCTCCCCACATATACTGATACTGTGAAGCTTCTGTATATGCCACAGAAGAATCATCCGGGAATTCCAGGAACATTGCGCGGATCATCGGTTTGCCTTCTGTCGCTTCTTCCGCGATTGTATAGATATACGGCATCATCTGTGCCTTTAATTTCAGATAGTTGCGGATGATGTCATCATAATCGTCCCCATGTCCGTAAGGTTTCTTCGGAATAGAACCCCAGCCGTCCATATCCAGCATCAGAGGAGTAAATGACTTCCACTGGAAATCACGGGTTGCCAGCAGATCACTGCCTGCATAAATGCCGTCTATATCACTTCCGATATTCGGATTTCCTGATAAGGACTGTCCGATATAGGTCGGAATATGGAACCGGATGTATTCCCACTCGCCGCCGGACTGATCGCCGGTCCAGATGCCTGCGTAGCGCTGGGTTCCCGCCCAGCCGTCCAGAGAAACCACATTCGGTCTTGTTCCTGCTTCTGCTATAATATCATATCCCGTCTTTACACCGTTAAGTCCGAAGGAATAACCTGAACCGACCCATGCGACATCAGTTTTAAGAGACGTAATGCCTCCCACATTTACTTCATTATCAAAATCTCTCAATGTCTGCAGACCGTGGTAGCCGTAGGAATCTGTTTCCGATCCCGCAAAGTCAAGACCGCTCTGGGTCCAAAGACCTGTATCAATTCCCCGTTCATTGGCATATTCCGTGAATTCTGCAAGGTTTTCAACATTCAGTCTTGACGCCTCTATTGCTTCTTCACTGCCTACATTGGTAGCTGCCAGCGGGTAGTTTACATAATATCCGTTCTGTCCGTATCCGCAGCCATAACCGTCATTCGGCAAAAACCATCCCAGCGGGAAGTCTTTTTCATTATGCCCGTCGATAACGGCTCTTGCGGAATATTTATACAGATCATCCGCGTCACTGAGCGGAGATGTACCGTTCAGAGATTCCGGTGTTCCGGAGCTTACCGGAACTTTTCCGTCATCGCCCACCGGAAGCTTGTAATCCGGGCTTCCGCCGGTTTCTGTATATTTATTTCCGTCTTCCAGAGTCCATCCGCCGCCGGTCGTTGACTCATTCCACAGATCCCTGTTATAACAGTTCAGATGGCCCAGGTAAAATGCATATTCCGGCAGAAGAGCAGGATTGCCGGTAACCTTAAAGTAATCGTTCAGAATTTCTGCCGGGGTCTCATCCACAAAGTAGTACGCATCAAATTCATTTTCATTGTGGGTTGTCTTTACTGTATTCGCCTCTGTGCTTTCAAAATCATAGGAACCCTGTTTAAAGGTATTCCGCAGTACGCCATACCCGTCTGTTGACCAGTAGAACGGATTTGGTGATGATACGCCTCCGTCCACCCAGTTATTGGTGTTGGCGATCTGTATCGTATCGCCTTTGTGGGCAAATCGTCCGTTCTGGGTTCCTCCGCCATAGAAATATTCATTATCGGCCGCCGACAGTGTCTGTACTGTTGAATTTCTTCCGACAGAAAGCGCCGCGGTCTCCTCCAGTACAACTTTCTCTCCTTTTTTTACACTCATAAGTGCAGTATCTTTGTCAAATACAATAGTTGTTGTACCGTTTGTAATTTCAATGGTATCCTCATTGTCTTTCACTTCAGCAGCCGGTTTGGAATACTCATCCGAATCATCGGGCTGCTGCTGAATCGTCGCCACATGGGACGAACTGTTTGGAGTGGCGTATTCGCCAAACTCGCCTGTCGGATCTACATTGTAACGGAAAATTCCGTCTTCCAGAAATGTGATCCTGCCGGTCACCTCTCCGCCGTTAAAGCTGACATTGACAACATTTCCGTCTGCTTTCGCGCTGTCGGCCGACGCCAGCGTTCCGGTAAACTCACCGGCCGCTTCCGCAGGGGCAGGTACAGCAGCCAGGACTGTCGTTGTTGTCATGGCAAATGCCACCGCCAGCGATCCCAGCCTTTTGGCCTTCTTTTTCTTTTTCATGCTTTTTCCCTCAATTCTCTTAAATTTTCTGTCTTTTATGACAGATTTTTATACCTTTAATTATAAGTGTGAAATCTGGCTCACACAAGAAGTATTTGTCGCGAAATATCCACAAGATTATCGAAGAGTTTTTGTGCACTTTTTATACTTTTTGTATTTATATCGTTAAAAAGTGCAACAGTTCGCAAAAAGTTCAAAAAAACCCTCCTGCAGCAAGGAAATATTCCTTCTGTCAAGAGGGTACTATTTTAAAAGCTTATCCTGACCGTTCAGGACCCGCCTGCCGGTTCCGGCACAGGAACCAGATTGGTATCAGCTGATATCCTTTCAGTCAGAAAACTTTTTGCTCTGACCTTTAATCAGCTCTTCATCGTCGAAGTAATTGATTTTCATGGCTGCTTTCACATCTTTCAGCGTCTCCGCCGCTACAGCCTCAGCTTTTTCGCTTCCTTCTCTGAGCATCTCATAAACTGCCGGAATATCTTTCTGAAACTCTTTTCTGCGGTTCCGGATCGGTTCCAGTTCAGCCTGAAGCACATTATTCAGGAAACGTTTTACTTTCATGTCGCCCAGTCCGCCTCTCTGGTAATGCTCTTTGAGTTCATCCAGATCTTTATATTCCGGCAGAAATTCCGGGAAGTACTCCGGTCTGCAGAATGCATCCAGATAAGTAAACACCGTGTTGCCTTCCAGTTTACCCGGATCTTCGATACGGATATGAGTGGGATCCGTAAACATACTGAACACTTTCTTTTTGATCTCTTCGGGCTCCTCGGAAAGATAAATGCAATTGTTCAGAGATTTGCTCATCTTTGCCTTACCGTCTATTCCGGGCAGACGCATGCATGCCTGGTTTTCCGGAAGGAGAATCTTGGGATCAACCAGAGTCTCTCCATAGACAGAATTAAATTTGTGTACGATTTCCCTCGTCTGTTCCAGCATAGGCATCTGATCCTCGCCCACCGGCACCGTAGTCGCCTTAAAGGCTGTGATATCCGCAGCCTGACTGATCGGATAGGTAAAAAATCCCACCGGAATGCTGGCTTCAAAATTGCGCATCTGAATCTCCGCTTTTACAGTAGGATTCCTCTGCAGCCTGGACACAGTAACAAGATTCATATAGTAAAAAGATAACTCGCACAGCTGCGGAATCTGAGACTGAATAAACAGAGTGGATTTCTTCGGATCAAGACCGCAGGCCAGATAATCGAGGGCTACTTCGATAATATTCTGCCGTACCTTTTCCGGATTGTCTGCATTGTCCGTCAGTGCCTGCGCATCCGCAATCATGATAAATATATCGTCAAAATCTCCTGTATTCTGAAGCTCAACCCGCCTTCTCAGGGAACCCACATAATGTCCCACATGCAGTTTTCCCGTAGGGCGGTCTCCGGTAAGCATTACTTTTCTCATATTCTTCCTGTTCCTCCTGCTTTATTTCTCCGGGCGCGGCACACGGAAAATTTTTGTTCCATTTCCCATGTGCAAGCGCTGATCTTTCCCTATTATAGCACCAACACAAACGCTTTGCCAGAACAACTTCGTCCGCGGTACTATTTGGACGGCATGAATTTAAGAATTTCCGCCGCAACATTTGACATAGGCATGGTCTGAAGCCATATACGGCCCGGTCCGGTTATAACAGTATTGAATAAGCCTTCTCCGCCAAACACCATATTCTTAATGCCGGGCACAGACTGTATTTCTATACCGCATGTATTTTCCATTGCCGCCAGATAACCGGTATCCACCACGATCTGCTGTCCCGGCTGAAGATCGTACTCTATTACATGACCGTCAAACTCCAGAAAGGCGGTTCCGCAGCCGGACAGTCTCTGCATAATAAAGCCCTCGCCTCCGAAGAAGCCGGCGCCCAGCTTTTTCTGAAAGAATACAGACAGTTCTACACCAGCCTCCGCCGCCAGAAAGCCTGATTTCTGGACAATCAGCTCCCGGCCCGGCGCGATCTGGTAATCCAGAATGGAACCGGGAAAACTGGATGCAAAGGCGATCATTCCATTTCCTCCCATCGCGGTATAGCGGTTCTGAAAAATCGCCTCTCCCGCGAACATTCTGCCGAAAGCTTTTCCGATTCCTCCGTTTGACGTTGTCTCCATCTTCATATTCGGGGACATCCAGCTCATAGATCCCCTCTCTGTAATCATCGCTTCCCCGTTTTCCAGATAGCAGATCACTACCGGAAGTGTTTCACCTTTAATCTCATACTTCATGATTCTTCCTCCTCACAAATTGTTTATTCTCAGTATCTGTACTGTGAATTTTCCTTTTTTCATCATAACATACAAACATCGGCAGGGAAACTCCCCGCCGACGTCTGATAACTGTAATTTTGTGCCTCTTCTCATATATAGCCTGATTTCCGGCTGTTTTCCTCCGGACTTCCGGACGCTGTCCTTTATCCTTCCGCCTCCATCATTCCACCCGTTATTCCCTCATCTTTTTTTCCGGGTTCTTCCGGGTGCTTTGTCTCTTCTTCCGGCGGCTCTGTTTTCGGAAGCATAATATCCGCCTTAAACAAATCCGCTTCTGTTGAAATTTTCAGAGTACCGTGCTGCAGCTCCGTAAAACTTTTGGCAATTGCAAGCCCCAGTCCCGATCCTTCTGTGTTTCTGGAAGAGTCTCCCCGTACAAAACGGTCTGTAATTTCATCAACATTAAAGTTCAGTTCCTGTGACGATACATTTTTCATGGAAATATGAACCTGATTTTCCAGATCTTTCATCTCGATATAAACTCTGGTGTGCGGCATGGCATATTTTGTAATATTAACAATCAGATTTTCAAAAATCCGGTATGTCTTCTCACTGTCCAGCCACATGACAAGCTTGTGTTCCGGCAGTTTCCAGCGGAATTCCAGATTCGCGCTTTTTATCTTGCTGTCGTTTTCCAGCCCCACCTGTTTCAGCAGATCCACAATATCCACTTTCATAAAGTGCATAACCACGCTTTTGCTGGCCGCCTTGCTGATTTCAAACAAATCCTCTATCAGAACTTTCAGTCTGAGAGATTTTCGCTCCAGAACCCCGATATATTCTTTTCTCCTTTCTTCATCTTTCTCATTTTTCAGCAGATCAATATAAGTAATAATAGCTGTAAGCGGCGTGCGCAGATCGTGGGAGACATTGGTTACAAGCTCCGTTTTCATGCGCTCGTTTTTTACCTCTTCTTCTACTGCCTTTTTAAATCCGGCCTGAATTTTTTTCAGTTCTTCTTTTACCGGATTAAACAGCCCCATATCTCCTTCGATCGGAATATCCAGCCTTCCGTCTGCCAGCCGGTTGGTGGACTGCAGAAGCAGGCTGTATTTTTTCTGCAGGTCGCCCATATATTTCCGCAGGAATAAAAACAGAAGCGCCGAGTACAGGATCAGGGCAAATATGCCATAGAACCAGAAGCAGCTTATAATAACCAGGATCACAAAATTGACAATTACCAGTTTCAGAAGCTTCCGGTTTGTTCTGCTGCGGAAGTCCAGATGAAGCAGCGCGTCATACTGTTTCTGAAAAAAACCTCTCATCTCTTTGACAAAACTGCTGTCTCCCTTGATCCAGCGGATCACCCGTACCGTAAGCGTTCTTTCACGCCAGTAGGAACGTCCCATTGTAAAAATGCACCGCAGACATGTAAATCCCCAGAAAATCAGCGCCGCCACCACCATCCACACCAGGAAATTCACGGCAATATCCGCAATCGTGTTCAGCGCATGGATCCGGGTGCGGATCAGGCCGCCTTTTATCGTGTGATAGACCATATTTCCACATGCATCCACACATCCAAACGCGATAAAGACTTCAAAGACCGCCGCTTCAAAAGGCATCCGGAAGATTTTCCCCTTCTGCTCGCCTACCGCTTTAACGAAAGGAAGCAGAAGCGCCAGAGCAGCTATAATCAGAAAGAAGGTCATAAATCTGGAATAAAAATTCGTGTATACAATATCCCAGGAGCCCGGATCAGGATAATCGATTGTGGACATATATTCCGACAGAGATTCCTGGGTCATTCCATAAATAATTATTCTGTTCTGTATCTTTTCATCCATATACGTATAATAGCCTGCATTTTCCAGAAACCCGGTTTCCAGATCATACTCCTGCTCCGGCGTCAGCGCTGAACCGGAAACCTGGATACCGGAAATATCCCCGCCTCCCGAGAATGTGTACTTCGCACGGAACGCATAGTATTCTGTCTCCTCATCCTTGAGCCGTTCCACTCTTTTGGAATCAACGCCGTTGGTTAAAAGCTCTCCATCCTCATCGAACACCGCACAGTCCATGTACTTTCTGAGCAGACCAAATGCATAGTATTCTTCCTGCATATCCAGTACATCGATGTCTCCGTATACGTCTTTATCCATAATGTAATTTCCCGCGCTCAGATTATCGCTTATGGAAGAGAGCACATCCTCTGTATCCGCCCGCTCAGGCACGTAGGAATCCAGCTCATCACTGGTCCATCTGTAGGTCAGCATCATCCCCGCTGAACAAAGCGCGAGTACCAGAACAATAATCAGTCTGCCGATATTACGGCTGTTTTTCAATTTTATAGCCAACTCCCCACACCACCTTCAAATATTTTGGATTTTTCGGATCAATTTCAATTTTCTCACGGATATTTCTCACGTGAACCATAATTGTGTCTGTATTAATCGCCTTTTCCTGCCATACTCTCTCGTAAATCTCCTCGGAAGAGAACACCCGGCCGGGATTCTTTGCCAGCAGCAGAAGAATCTTATATTCAATCGGCGTCATCTTCACCGGGACTCCGTCCACACTGACCTCTACTGTATCTTCATTAATTTCCAACCCGCCGATTACATGCACATTTTCCTTCGGCGCCAGCTTTTCCAGAAACTTGCGGTAACGCCTCAGCTGGGAATTCACCCGCGCCATCAGCTCCATGGGCGTAAACGGCTTGGTTACATAGTCGTCCGCCCCGATATTCAGTCCCGTAATCTTATCCACCTCCTCTGATTTTGCAGAAAGCATAATTACCGGGAAATCATACTTTTCTCTCAGTTTCATCGTCATCCTTATGCCGTCCATCCGGGGCATCATAATATCCACAATCGCCAGGTGGATCTCTTCTCTTTCAATAATCTCCAGTCCCTCCACGCCGTCAGCGGCCTGAAACACCTTATATCCCTGACTCTGCAGGTAGATCTGAACTCCCTCTCTGATCTCCCTGTCGTCTTCTACAATTAAAACGTGATTCGTTTCCATAACTTCTCCTTTTTCAGACAGTCCCCCCCAAAGGGGACAGACCCCTTTGGAAAAGGCTAGCTCCCCTTTTCGCTGATTTTTCTGACAATTCATTTTATTGTCTTTCCTCCACGATTGTAGAGCATTTTCTCTGTCTGCGCAAGCCTGCCCGTTCAGGCTGTTGTTTTCAATCTAAATTCCCCGGGTAAAAAATGTGATCGCTGGTTCACCAAAGAAATATCCGGCGCCTACAAAGGCCAGGTTCCACAAGAATACTCCTCCGGCGGAACTGATGGTATATTTCCTGAAGTCCATTTTTATCATTCCTGCAGGGATGGAAATGAGTGTTCTCGCTACCGGAATGAGTTTGCTTATAAAAACTCCGATACTCCCCTTTTTTCTTAAATATTCCATCTTTTCTTCTACGGCCGCCTGGTGCTTCGGAAATTTTCTGAAATAAAATTCCATCACCTTCGGACCGCCCAGCCGGCCCAGGAAGTAAAGCAGCCAGCTGCCTGTCAGCCCCGCTGCCAGTGTAAGAAGCATAACCAGTGGAAAACTGATCTCTCCTCTCGCCGCCCAGATTCCGGACAGGGGCATGATTAGCCCCGCCGGGAATCCCGGCAGATTGAGATATTCAAGAAATACGATCAGATAAATAAAAAAAGCTCCGTATTTCAAGAAATATTCTGTCAGTTCCTGTATATCCATCTTTCGTACCTCCTCAACTGTTATCATGATAAAACGGAAATCTAAAGGGAGGTTTTATAAGAATCAAAAGATATTCTAAAGATTTTCAGGAAAACCAGGAAGGCTGCTGCAAAATAGATGGGAATTCCTCTATGGGGCAGTCACTCCTTTGAAAACAGCCCCCTGGCCGACAAGAAGAAGGGGACGCAGCATCTGCCGCGCCCCCTTCTTCCAGGACTTTTTTTGCCATTCTGTTTCTGTATAATTTTTTCCGTGATCCTGCACCTCTCCTATTTCGGAATGTACACTGCGGCGGTAACCGTGCCGTCTGTATTCAGCGTAAGAGTCGTCATTTTCAGTGATTCAACGCCGCCTTCATCATGGAAATATGCAATCCGTTCAGACATACCCGGCTTTCCATCCGGGAACTCTCTTGCCCGCTCAATGTATCTGGCGATATGTTCCCCATCCTCCATTGTATATTTATACATCAGATTATCCTCATCCGCTCCGAATGTCTGAACCGAATCTTCTATCCTCTCTGCATACTGGTCGATATTTTCCGGCGTCACTCTTTCCATAAATTCATCCGCTTCTTTGCTGCCCAGAAGATATGTGTCCTCTTCCGAAGCATCTTCACCCTCTCCGGTCAGAGGCGCCAGATATTCCTCCGCGGCTTCCGGATCAGCCAGGGCCGGATCCAGCGGAAGCTCAAAAAGCGCATTCACACCTTTATAATCTTCTGCCCTGCTGATCTCTCCTGTCGCCTCATCATAGTTATATGCGTCCTCATTATAGTAAGTTCCGTCAGACACACAGAGGTAAACTGTTCTGTCGGCAAACATTTCTATATTGCTGCATTCGGTCAGACGATACAGCACATCATCCTGTATAAATTCCGTATACACGCCATCCATTGTGATAACGTTGACCTGAGCCGGATTACATCCCTGAATCAGCGGAGATACAAAAAAACGCATATCTCCGTAAGCTTCATCCGCCACATTTTCCGGCATGGAAGCGCCGTCTGTCCTGGCAACTGCGGTCACAATATAAGTCCGGTCATTCAGAATCTCTCCGTTCTTCTCCGTAAGGTGTTGCGAGATATCCTTTCCCGAGGCAATTCCCATCAGCGTCACATCGTATTCTGAAAAACGCTGTGTCTCATTAATATCCACTGCATCCTCTCCCGAAAATGCCTGTGCCAGTTTCTCATCTCCCGTCCTTTCCGCTGTCTGTTCCGGCGTCAGCAGTCTGTAAGCCGCATAGGCCACTCCGGATCCCGCCGCCAGCACTAGTACAAAAGAAAACACAATTCCGGGAACCCATTTTCTTCTTTTCTTCATTTCTTCCCTCTCCTTTACCTGATTCAGAATCTTCTGGTTCAGCCGCAGATCTGGTGTCTGGTCCGGAGCGAGAGCCTGTTTTAAAATCTGATCAAATCTGTCACTCATTTAACACATACTCCAATTCTTTTTCCAAAATCTTTCTGGCCTGATGCAGCCTGCTCTTTACTGTTCCACAGGGAATACGCAGTATATCCGCAATCTGTTCCACGCTTCTTTCTTCCATGTAATAAAGCAGCACCGTCACTTTCATTTTATCCGGAAGTCTGTCCACTGCATTTCTGACCGCAGTCTGCATTTCTTTTCTGACCGCCTGATGTTCCGGTGAACTTTCTGAGCCGGCCTGCAGATCAGTCCCGGCCATTTCATTTCCAGTCTCATCCATACCGGCAATCCGTTTCCGCCAGGCTCTTTTCCGCCGCTGATTTTTCCACAGCCGGATTGCCACGGACAGCAGATAACTCTTTGGATTTCCCTCTGCGTCAAGAATCTGTTTCTTCTCAATCGCCCTCAGAAACGTTTCCTGGTACAGATCGTCCGCTTCCTGCCTGCTGCCGGTCAGACAGCAGCAGAAAGAATAAATATCCCCACCATATTCTGTTATAAACTGTTCCAGTTCAATATCTGTCATAAACTTTCTCCTGTAAGACGTCTTTTGGAGCAGGGATTGTTTTATCCCTTCATCAATATATTGTAATAACCGGAAAACAGGTTCATAATTCACTGAAATAAAAAACGCTTCTCAGTAATAGACTTACCAAAAAGCGCTATATAAAATCAGCCTGTCATCTTCCGTCCACTCCGGCTTTGCCGTCAAATACGATTCCTTCCGCATTCTCAAGAATCTTTCTGAACTTTTCTGTATACTGCTGCATTCCGGATTTTATTTTTTCTCTGTTTTTTCCCATAAAAATAAAGCTGACAGAATCTTTTTCCGGTTCTATCCTGACATTACATTTGACCGACTCCGGCATATACAGGCTAAAACCGATTACACTCACTTTATCCAGAGAAATCACCGCATCATTCTGTCGGTTATATTCTTCATAATCGGAAAACCTTTGTTTTTCCGGCCTGTCGCATTCAATTCCGTATGTGAATACAATTTCCTCTACTTTCATTTCAGACAGCTGAAATGCTTCCATTATAAGATTAATACTGCTAATACTGAACGGCTCCCCTGCTCTGAACATCATATGTGATACATATGCAGAGTTTTTCAATAATAAATTCATGATCTGCATTGGCGTTTCCTCTTTCCTTCAGAAAATTATTCCACATTTTTCTGTATCGCGCAATACTTTCTTCCGGCGCCATAATAAAATGCATGCCTCAAATCAGTTAATTATTTTTTACTGTAGTAAATATCCGTAAATTTACTGTGTTGACATTTGAGAATATATAAGATAAAATTTCTATAATCAGAAAACAGATTGCACTCTGTAAGTTAAATTCTATGATGAGAAGGAGTAAGAACCGGATTCTTACCTGCAGAGAGCTGCCGGTGGTGAAAGACAGCGGAAGGCCGATTCTGAAAATCATCTCTGAGGATGGAAACTGAAGACTGATTTGTAAGTTTCCACGGGCGTTTCCCGTTACAGAAACCGCGTATGCTGGTGCGCAGTATTCATACTTGTTTTGTGAAACAGGGTGGTTGCGGAATTTTCAAGGTCCGTCCCTATTCGGGGACAGGCCTTTTTTCTTTTCGCAGGGAAATACAAAAAGCCGGCATATGAATCAACAAAGAAAGGATGAAGGAACATGAGTAACCACACAGAAATCAGATGGCATGGCCGGGGCGGCCAGGGCGCCAAAACTGCTGCTCTGCTCCTTGCGGACGTGGCATTTCAGACAGGCAAATATGTACAGGGATTTCCGGAATATGGTCCGGAGCGTATGGGAGCGCCGATTACCGCCTATAACCGGATCAGCGACACAGTGATCCGCGTCCATTCCAATATCTATGATCCCCGGTATGTTGTCGTTGTAGATGAGTCTCTGCTGGAAACAGTAGACGTAACCAGCGGTCTGAAAGAAGACGGAGCGATTCTGATCAATACAGAACGCCCGAAGGAAGAAATCATCCCGCACCTGAAGGGCTACAAAGGTGCTGTGTATACCATCGACGCAAGGAAAATTTCCATGGCGGCTCTGGGGAAATATTTCCCGAACACACCGCTTCTCGCGGCAATCGTAAAGGTAGCTCAGATTATGAACAAAGATACATTTCTCCGGGAAATGAGAGCTTCTTTTCACCACAAATTCGCAAATAAGCCGGAAGTAATCGAAGGCAATATGAAAGCCCTTGAAATGGCGTTTGAGGAGGTGCACTAATGGCAACAGACATCAGTAAACTTGGATTAAAAGCAAAATGGCAGGATCTGACAGAAGGTATGATCATTGCCGGAGCGGGAACTTCCGCGGAATTTAATACCGGAGAATGGAGCAGTGTTAAACCGGTATTTATTGAGGAAAACTGCAGACAGTGTCTGCTCTGCGTTCCTGTATGTCCGGACAGCTGCATTCCTGTTCAGGACAAAAAAAGAGCAGAATTTGACTATGATCACTGCAAAGGATGCGGCATCTGTGTAAAAGCATGTCCCTTCGGGGCAATTACTATGGAAGGGGTGAATTAAAATGGCAAGAAGAGATCGTTTATCAGGAAATGAAGCCGTAGCGGAAGCGCTTCGTCAGATTAACCCGGATGTATTTCCGGCGTTTCCCATCACTCCGTCCACAGAGATTCCGCAGTATTTTGCCTCCTTCGTGGCAAATGGGAAGGTAGATACAGAGTTTATTCCCGTAGAAAGCGAGCACAGTTCCATGAGCGCGGCCATCGGCGCGTCGGCCGCAGGCGCCCGGGCGCTGACCGCCACATCATCCTGCGGACTTGCATTTATGTGGGAGGAGCTTTACATTGCCGCTTCCAACCGGCTGCCCCTGGCGCTGGCACTGGTAAACCGCGCCCTGTCCGGGCCGATCAATATCAACTGCGATCATTCGGACAGCATGGGAGCCAGAGATTCCGGATGGATTCAGATGTACGCAGAAAATAATCAGGAAGCCTACGACAATATGGTCCAGGCATTCCGGATCTCTGAGCATAAGGATGTAAAACTGCCCATCATGATCTGCCAGGACGGATTTATTACCAGCCACGCAGTAGAAAATATCGAACTTCTGGAAGACGAGGAAGTCCGGTCTTTCGTCGGTGAATACAAGCCTGAAAACTATCTGCTGAATCCGGACTGCCCCATGGCAGTAGGCCCCTACTCCGTAACTGATTATTATATGGAGGCAAAAAGAAATCAGGCCGAAGGCATGCGGCATGTAGAGCAGGTGGTCCTGGATATAGCAAAAGAATTTGCAGAATTATCCGGCAGGGAATACGGCCTTTTTGAGGCATACCGGCTGGAGGACGCGGAACGGGCTGTTGTAATGATCGGTTCGGCGGCGGGAACTACAAAGGACGCTATTGACCATCTGCGGGAAAAGGGAGAAAAAGTCGGACTTCTGAAAATCCGTCTCTACCGTCCATTCCCGGCAGATGCAATCGCGGAAGCTCTCAAAAATGTAAAAGCGGTGGCTGTTATGGATCGCGCGGAAGGCTACTCCAACCACGGCGGCCCGCTGGGAGCCGATGTGATGGCAGCCCTTTTCCGTGCAAGAAGCACAGCTCTGGCAGCCAATATCATATACGGTCTTGGCGGACGGGATGTGCGCGTGGAAGATATGGAACAGGTATTTGAGGATCTGCAGACGATGATCGACCAGAATGACGCCGGCGAGACTTATCGCTATATGGGACTCAGAGAGTAGGGAGGGACGCAGAAGATGGCTTATAATTTTAAAGAAACAATGAATAAACCGGAGCGTCTGGCTCCGGGCCACAGAATGTGTGCAGGATGCGGCGGAACCATTGCAGTACGCAACGTGCTCCGCGGACTTCACGAAGGAGATAAGGCAGTGATCGGAAATGCCACCGGATGTCTGGAGGTGTCTACATTTACCTATCCTTATACTTCCTGGCAGGACAGCTACATACACAATGCCTTTGAAAACGCAGGCTCAACCTTAAGCGGCGTGGAAGGCGCATACAAGGCGCTGAAACGAAAAGGCAAACTGGACGCCACATACAAATTCATCACCTTCGGCGGCGACGGCGGAACCTACGATATCGGTCTCCAGTCCCTTTCCGGCGCCATGGAACGGAACCATGACATGGTCTATGTATGTTACGACAACGGAGCTTATATGAACACCGGAATCCAGCGTTCATCCGCCACTCCCATGTATGCGGATACCACAACCACACCGGTAGGCTCCCAGAGCAACGGCAAGCCTCAGAACCGGAAGGATCTGGCATCCGTTATAGCAGCCCATGACATTCCCTATGTGGCTCAGACTACCTTTGTACAGAACTTTAAAGACCTGCATATCAAGGCAGAAAAAGCAATCTACACACCCGGAGCGGCATTCCTGAATATTATGGCGCCCTGTCCCCGTGGATGGCGGTACAATACACCGGATATTATGGAAATCTGCAAACTTGGCGTAGAGACCTGCTACTGGCCTCTCTTTGAAGTGGTGGAAGGCAAATGGATCCTGAACTATGAGCCGAAGCACAAGAAACCTATTGAAGAATTTTTAAGACCACAGGGCAGATTCAAACATCTGTTTAAAAAGGGAAATGAATATCTTCTGGAAGCATTCCAGAAAGAAGTGGACAGAAGATGGGAAGAACTTCTCTTCCGCTGTTCCAGATAAATCAATATCACAATCGGAATCAGAACAAGGCGGTTTCCAGGCTGAAAGGAGTGTTTCGGCTCGGGGCCGCCTTGTTTGATCTTCTGCCTGTCTTCTCCACTCTGTCCTGCTATAAAGCGACTTAAAAAAATACATTCTGGAATTTATATTGATTTACGGTTGTGAATTGATTTTCGGGCTGTAGAACCGTAGCCTTTACTTGCCTTATACGGTTAAAATTAGAATTTCTGATATTTGAACCGTATCTTTATCCTGATTCTTACGGTTGAAATCCGAGTTTCTGGTATCTGAACCGTATCCTTTTCCCGATTCTTACGGTTGAAATCCGAGTTTCTGGTATCTGAACCGTATCCTTTTCCCGATTCTTACGGTTGAATTTGGACTTTCTGATATGTGAGCCGTACCCCACCACAATTCTTACGCTTGAATTTGAAGTTTCTGGTATCTGAACCGTACTCTTCTCCTGATTCTTACGGTTAGAAATTGTTTATCTGGCTATCGAACCGTGCCGACAGTTCATCTGTTGCCAAAACCGCCTGCATAAGTATGAATTAATTTCAGGTTTGTTTGAAAAATCTCGGAAGCCAGCGTTTCCAGGATAGGATTCTATGGGATTGTACGCATACGATTTTATTAATATTTTGATAACCAAAAGGTGAAGGACACCCCCTTTAATGGACTTACGACGCCAGTCCGCACACAGAACAAGGCATTCCCCCTGTGCGGGGAATTGCTTCCACGCAAGGAACGCATTTTGATCTTCTGTAATCTTTTGGATGTTCTGCGGCCTTTTGTGGGCTTCTGTACTCTACAGTAAATATCTGTAAGCAAGTCTTTCTATCGTCCTGGTGTCCAGAACAATTTTCCCCGTCTCAAATGTAAGAATCAGACGCTCTCCTGGATAGATACCATTTTCTTCATATGCCTGTATTTTTCTCACTGCGTTCTGTGCATATACCGGGTCATCCATTCTGCCGTCATGCTCCCAGTAGATTTCCTGTTTTGTCTTTCTGGAAAGAAAAGTGAAATCCGGATGAACTATGCCAAAACGTTTTAAATACAAGGGACATTCATATTTGTATAAAATACCGTTCCGGTGAAAATAGTACGCAAGGATTTTTTCCGATTTTGAACGCACCCGTTCGCCCTTCTCAGTTAATATAACAGGCATATCTTCCTGAAAATCTTTTCTCTTGTAATCTTCAGCAGCCCACTTGCTTAATTGCTGTTTCCAGACAGGTTCAGCCGGCTCAATCAGTTTCTGTCTTTCAGGATGTTCGGCCAGGAAAATTTTTTCAATTTCTTCCTCGTCATAATCTTTTGTAATCCTTCTGATCTGGGACAACCTTTTTTCAGCAAGTTTCATTATCTTTTCATCATAAGATTTCTGGGCCAGTCTGTACGCCAGTTTCTCCTTCTCTCTCGGAAGATACTCCCCGTTTTTTCTCCCTCCCGGCGCACAGTAATAATACTGAACACATTTGTTACTGCTGGACAGACGCAGTTTCCCCGGCGGAGCATCTTTCAGTTGTTCTGAAGTATTCCGAAGTATCTTCTCCAGTCTGTTCTGTTCCTGTAATAACATCTCTCTGAGACCTGCCATATGATTTCCCTTTCTACTTTTAAATTTCTGAATAAAACATGTCCGAAACAACAGACACTGTCCTGTTATAGAGTAACTTTGTCTTGTTATAAAGTAACTTAAAATAATAAATTCTGGAATTTATATTGATTTACGGTTATGAATTGATTTATAGACTGTAAAACCGTGGTCTTTTCTTGTATTATACGGTTAAAATCAGGATTACTAGTATCTGAACCGTATCTTTTCCCCGATTCTTACGGTTGATTTTTAATTTTCTGGTATCTGAACCGTACCCCCGCCACGATTCTTACGGTTAAAATCGGAATTTCTGGTATCTGAACCGTATCCCTGCCACGATTCTTACGGTTGAA
>ERZ1090861.44-NODE-44-length-90271-cov-26.502649_pt1 | contig 90271 bp, 94 predicted proteins | sample MGYA00478482_ERZ1090861 | MGnify/ENA primary metagenome ERZ1090861 (study PRJEB33644, sample SAMEA5815744) | chicken gut metagenome | biome: Chicken; feature: Gastrointestinal Tract; material: Caecum | place: Ireland | collected 2019-01-01 | study: A study of the... | reverse complement strand
GCCAGCTGTTTGGCGACGTGATGGGCGTCAAGCCGGAAAACGTCTTTGTGGGCGGTAACTCCAGCCTGCAGCTGATGTATTTCCTGGTCAGCATTGGGTACACCTTCGGGTTCCCCGAGTCGCCCTGCCCCTGGTCGCAGGTGGACCACCCCAAGTTCCTCTGCCCGGTGCCCGGCTATGACCGCCACTTCCGCATCACCGAGGAATTCGGCATCGACATGATCAACATCCCCATGACCCCGGAAGGCCCCGATATGGACATGGTGGAAAAGCTGGTGGCCGAAGATCCCACCATCAAGGGCATCTGGTGTGTGCCCCAGTATTCCAACCCCGACGGCTACACCTACAGCGACGAGACCGTGCGCCGCTTTGCGGCCATGAAGACCGCCGCCCCCGACTTCAAGATCTTCTGGGACGAGGCGTACATTGTCCACCACCTGACCGACGAGATCATCGAGACGCCGGTCCTGCTGGAGGAGAGCAAGGCCTACGGCAATGAGGACCGGGTGTTCATGTTCACTTCCACCAGCAAGATCACCTTCCCCGGCGCGGGCGTTTCGGCCCTGGCCTGCAGCGACCGGATGATGAAGTACGTCTGCAAGCGCTTTGAGGTCATGATCATCAGCTACGACAAGATGAACCAGCTGCGCCATGTCCGCTTCCTGAAGAACAAGGCGGGCGTGCTGGCCCACATGGCCAAACACCGCCGCCGTCTGGTGCCCTGCTTCGACGCGGTCAAGACCACCTTTGCCCAGCGCCTGACCCCCTGCGGCGACATCGCCCACTGGACTAACCCCAAGGGCGGCTACTTTATCAGCCTGTATGTAATGCCCGGCTGCGCCAGGCGGGTGGCCCAGCTGTGCAAGGAGGCCGGCCTGGTGCTGACCGGCGCCGGCGCGGCCTTCCCCTACGGCAAGGACCCCGAGGATTCTCATCTGCGCATCGCGCCCACCTATCCCAGCCTGAGCGAGGTGGAGCAGGCCTCTGAGCTGATGACGGTCTGCGTCCGTCTGGCCACGGTGGAACATCTGCTCGCGGAAAAGGTCTGAGCGCCCTGATACGATCAAGCTTCCTGTCCGTCCGGGAAACCGGCGGGCGGGAAGTTATAAAATTGGGAGGTTTCCAAACAGTTTATGAAGACAAAAGGCAGAGCATGGCATCTCATCGTCACGGTGCTGCTGATCGCGGTGTTCGCATTCACCGCGTTCTTCGGCGTATCGTCGACCTATGGAGATGTGACCACCACCTACATCAAGGGTGCGCAGGACATCCGCTTCGGCGTGGACATCAAAGGCGGCGTGAACGTGACGTTCCTGCCCTCGGACGGCTTTGACGCCACCGACGAGCAGCTGGACGCGGCCCAGTCGGTCATTGAGAACCGCCTGGTGGGCCTGAACATCACCGACTACGAGCTGTATGCGGACTACAACCAGGACAGCCTGATCCTGGAGTTTCCCTGGCAGTCGGACGAGACCGCCTTCGACCCTGAGGCGGCCATCCAGGAGATCGGCACCACGGCCTACCTGACCTTCCGGGAGGGGACCAGCGCCGATGGCGAGCTGATCCTGGACGGTTCCAGCGTGGAGAACGCCACCGCCCAGTACGGCCCTGTGACCAGCGGCGGCGCTTCGGAATACTACGTCGCCCTGGAATTTGACGATGAGGGCGCCAAGGCGTTTGGGGACGCCACCACCCGCCTGTATGAGGAGGGCGGCTCCATCAGCATCTGGCTGGACGATGAGAACATCAGCGTGGCCACCGTCAACGCGGCCATCACCGACGGCCGGGCCGTCATCACCGGCTCCGGCTTTGACCGGGACGCCGTGGTCACTCTGGCCCGGCAGATCAACTCGGGCGCGCTGCCCTTTGCGCTGACGGTGGACAGCTACTCCACCATCAGCCCCACCCTGGGCGAGAACAGCCTGCAGGCCATGGTCTATGCCGGCATCATCGCCTTCGCCCTGATCTTCGTCATCATGACCGTCATGTACCGGCTGCCCGGCGTGATGGCCTGCGTGGGCCTGCTGGGCCAGGTGGCGGCCACCCTGGCTTTTGTCTCGGGCTACTTCCCGGTGTTCAACAGCTTTACCCTGACGCTGCCCGGCATCGCCGGCATCATCCTGGCCATCGGCATGGGCGTGGACGCCAACGTCATCACCGCCGAGCGGATCAAGGAGGAGCTGCGCAGCGGCAAATCCCTGCCCGGCGCCCTCAAGAGCGGCTTTGCCCGCGGCCTGACCCCCGTCATTGACGGCAACGTGACCATCGTCATCGTGGCGGTGGTTCTGATGGGCGCCTTCGGCCCCACCGACGGCATCTTTGCCAAACTGCTGAACTTTGTGTTCTTTGCCTTCGGTGCATCCACCGCGGGCACCATCTACGCCTTCGGCTACACGCTGCTCACCGGCGTGCTGCTGAACTTTGTGTTCGGCGTGTTTGCCACCCGCGTCATGATCGCCGGCGCGGCCTCCATCAAGGCGCTGCAGAACCCCTGGCTCTACGGCGCGGACAAGGAACCCAAGGCGCCCAGGCAGATCGACTTTGTGGGCCGCAAGAAAGTGTTCCTGACCTTCTCGTCCTGCCTGATGGCGGCCATCGTCCTGTGCGCGGTGGTGCTGGGGGTCCAGATGGACACCGAGTTCACCGGCGGCGCCATGATCACCCTGAGCTATGAGGGCGAGCCCGACCTCGGCGCGGTGGAACAGACTGCCGAGGAGGCCCTGGGCAACGCCAACCTGACTTTGCAGACCGGCGAGAACGTGGCCACCGGGGAGTCCACCCTGAAGATCTCCCTGCCCTGCAGCGAGACCGTGGACACCGACCAGGTCACCGCCCTGCTGGACGGCCTGGCCGAGTCGAACCCGGACAACCACTTCGCCCAGCTGTCCCTGAGCAACGTCAGCCCGGCCATGGGCACCCGTTTCCTGCAAAAGAGCCTGGTGGCGGTGGTCTTTGCGCTGGCGCTGATCATGATCTATATCGCCTTCCGCTTTAAGAACATCGGCGGCCTGACCGGCGGCGCCATGGCCATCCTGGCCCTGGTCAACGACGTCATGGTGATCTTCGGCACCTTTGTGCTGCTGCGGGCCCCGCTGGACGGCAACTTCATCGCGGCGCTGCTGACCATCCTGGGCTACTCGGTCAACGATACCGTCGTCATCTACGACCGCATCCGGGAAAACCGCAAGCTGCTGGGCAAGAAGGTCAGCTTCGGCGAGCTGGTCAACCAGTCCCTGAACCAGTCCCTCAAGCGCACCCTGATGACCAGCGTCACCACTGTGACGGCCCTGGCGGTCATGTGCGTGGTGTCGGTGCTGTACGGGCTGGAAAGCATCTTCACCTTTGCCTTCCCCCTGATGATGGGCATGATCAGCGGCGTGTACACTTCGCTGTGCATCTCCACGTCGGCCTGGGTGCTGTGGAACGGCCGGAAGGCGAAGCAGAAAAAATAATCCTTTGAGGTCTGGCTGGCCGGACCACATCGACAAGACGGAGGACACGATATGAAATGCCCTTACTGCGGCGGGGAAGAATCCAAGGTGATCGACTCCCGCCCCACCGAAGACGGCGAGCGGATTCGCCGCCGCCGGGAGTGCCTGGCCTGCCACAAGCGGTTCACGACCTATGAGGCGGTGGAAACACTGCCCCTGATGGTGGTCAAAAAGAACGACTCGCGGGAGCCGTTCGACCGCCAGAAAGTGCTGAACGGGATGCTGCGCTCCTGCGCGCAGCGGCCGGTCAGTTATGAGCAGCTGGAACACGCTGTGGACAACATCGAGCAGGCCCTGCTTTCCGGCTATGACCGGGAGGTCAGCAGCGTGCAGATCGGCGAGCTTGCCATGCAGGAGCTGAAAAAGATCGACGAGGTGGCCTATGTCCGCTTTGCCTCGGTCTACCGCCGCTTCGCAGACGTGGAGAGCTTTTTCAACGAGCTGGAAAAGCTGATGAAGGACCGCAAGGAATAAAAAAATAACAGACTGCCAAAAGCCGGCAGGGGAGAAAGTCCTCCTCTGCCGGCCTTTTTGTTTCTACAGCCAGCGCCGGGTCAGCCAGTCCACGCTTTCGGCCAGGAAGGCGGCCCGGCCCAGCTCGCCCTGGGCTTCTTCCTGCGCGCCTTCGGTCAGATACTGGGCGGCGGCCCGCAGGCTGGCTTCCAGCTCGAGAAAGTCCTCGGTGCGCAGATAGAGCACGCTGCCCCGCCGCATTTCCTCGCAGAGGGAGGCCCCCTGCAGGATGGCCTGGTGGGCGGCGGGCAGGTCCTCGCTGAGAAGGGCTTCGCTGGCGGTGTCCAGCTGGACGGTCAGGTCGTCGGCAAAGCTGCGCACCCGGTGGGTGCTGTAGATGGTCAAAACAAAGATGCCGGCCACAAGGGCCAGGCACAGCCAGATCCGCTTCATGCGTTTGCCTCCTTCGGGCTGCCCTCTTTTTTGAGCAGGAAATAGTCCTCGGTGTCGTTGCCCAGCAGGATGAGGATGTCCCGGACGGCGAGGGCATGGGCGCGGGCAGTCTTTTCCAGCCAGGCGCGGTCCTTGCCGCAGGCCTGCAGATTGTCTTCCAGCACCTGCCCGTCCACCACCAGGGGGATGGTGGCCTGGGACTGCTGGACGGCCAGCCCCATGTCGGCAAGGGTGACGGTCTCCTTGTCCGGCTTGCGGGCCACTGAGAGGCTGCCGTTGGTCTCGATGACGGCATAGGAGACGTCCCGCGGGTCGTAGATGTCCTTGCCGCGCAGCGCCTCCAAAAGGTCGGCGGCGGTCAGGCGCAGCATCCGCAGGGCCTGCTGGTCGATCTGCCCGTTCTGGATCACCGTCTTGGGCCGGCCGTCCAGCAGGTTGGAAAAGCGCCGGCTGTAAAAGCTGAGCACCGAGCCCAGCAGTTCCAGCGAGGCGATCAGGAACAGGGGGATCAAACTGGCGGTGATGGGCACCTGCTCCGACTCGATGGAGATGGAGGCGAGGTTTGAGATCAGCATGGTGGAGACCAGCTCCTCGGGCTGCAGCTCGCCCAGCTGGCGCTTGCCCATCAGCCGCATGGCAAACAGGACGCAGAGATAGATCAATGTGGTGCGCAAGAGCAAAAGTTTCAACGGGACACTCCTCCTTCGTGATACATAAGCGGGGCGCTCGGGGGGTATACTGAGGCTGCAAGCGAAGCGAAAGGGGCGGATGCGGGATGCAGCTTTCATCAAGTCTCAGCGAAAACCTGGCGGCCTTCAACACCATGTTTGGCCCGTCGGCGGATTATTATGCAAAACAGGTGACGGTGGGCGGGTGCCCGGCCGCCATCCTTTTGTTTGACGGGATGGCGAGCCTGTCGTCTCTCTGGACCCTGCTGCTGGACGCCGTGGACCGGACCGACCAGTTTGCCGGGCAGCCGCCCGCCTGCGGGCAGCAGGTCTTCGAGCGGCTGCTCTATCACTCCGATCTGCCGGCCCAGAGCGGGCCGGTGCGCACCAGCGAGGAGGCGGTCCAGCTGCTGACGGCAGGGTTTGCCATCCTCCTGCTGGACGGGTGCGGGCAGGGGATCGCCTTTTCGGTCCAGAGCCTGCAGTTCCGCTCGGTGGGCGAGCCCTCGGGGGAGGGCAACCTCCGGGGCAGCCGGGAGGGCTTTGCCGACCTGCTGCGGGTCAATCTGAGCCTGCTGCGGCGGCTGGTCCGCAGCGAGGACCTGGTGATGGAGGTTGCCCAGGCCGGCACCGCCATGCAGACCGAGTACGCCCTGTGCTACTGCCGCGGCAAAGCGGACCGGGAGATGGTGGCCAGGGTGCGCGGCATTTTGAAGGACGCCCGGCCCGAACTGCTGCTGGACTCCAGCTATTTTGTGCCCTGGCTGCTGCCGGCGAAATACCGGCTGTTCACCCCGGTCAGCTACACCGAGCGGCCGGCGGTGGCCGCGGCCAAGCTCTGCGAGGGCAAGCTGGTGATCCTGGTCAACGGCAGCCCGTCGGCGCTGGTCCTGCCCGCCCTCTTTGCCGAGAACTTTGAGTGCCTGGACGATTACGCCACCACCGCCTTTTTCTCGTCCTTTCTGCGGGTGCTGAAATACGGCTCGTTCTATCTGACCATCTTTTTGCCGGGGGTGTTCGTCTGCCTGGCGGTCTACCTGCCCGAGCTGATCCCGCCCCAGCTGCTGTACAAGATCACGGCGGCCGAGAAGGGGACGCCTCTGCCCCTCTTTGCTGAGATGGTCATGGTCATCCTGATTTTGGAGATCATCCGGGAAGCCGGGCTGCGGATGCCCCAGTCGCTGGGGCACTCGGTCAGCCTGGTGGCAGCCCTCATCATCGGGGATGCGGCGGTCTCGGCCGGCCTGATGAGCACCCCCGTCATCCTGACGGCCTGCCTGACCTCGGTGGCAGTGTTCATCACCCCCTCGCTGTATGAGCCGGCCACCCTGCTGCGGCTGGCGGTGGTGCTGGCCGCGGGTCTGGCCGGGCCGGTGGGGTTGGCGGCGGTCTTTCTGGTGTTTCTGTTCAGCTTGTCCGATGTGTCGGCGCTGGGGGTGCCCTATCTGGCGTCCCATCCGTTCCCCTCCAACCCGCTGGCCGACGACGGGGTGATCCGCCGGGACTACCGCAAGATGTCCCGCCGGCCCTTCAACATTTGGCAGAGGAGGGGCTGAGATGAAACAGGGACCCAAAAGCTGCTGCGGCTTTTCGCTCCCGGCGGTGGGGCTGAGTCTGGCGGCGGCATCGCTGGCCGGCTGTCTGTACGGCCCGGCCGGGGAGGACTCCGCCCGCAGCATGATCCTGCTGGGCTTTGTGGGGACGGCGGCTTTGTCCCTCGTTGCCTGGCTGTTTGGCCTCTGGGCCGGGCAGGCAGGGCTATTCAGCGGCCGGGGCTTTCTGCCAAAGCTGGCGGGGTGGCTGTTTTTCCTCTGGTTCGGGGCGGAGTTTTTCCGCACCATGGCCGCGGCGCAGACCGTCTGCCGGGAGGAGTTCGGCACCAATGCGCTGATCGCGGTGCTGCCGGTGCTGCTGGCGGTGACCTGGCAGATGGACGCCGGCGCTTTGGACCGCTCGGCCCGGGCTCTGTGGTGGCTGCTGGCGGCAGGCGCGGCGGTCTGCCTGGCCGGCCTGTGGGACCAGATGCACTGGCAGAGGCTGTTCCAGGGGGCGGAAGGCGGCCTTTTGGCCGGCGGATGGCCGCCGCTGCCGCTCTACCCTGAATACTTCGCCCTGCCCCTGCTCTGCCAGGAAAAGGACGTCTCCAAAGGGGCGCTGCTGCCCTTTGGCTGTTATGCCATCGGGGGTGTCTATGCGTTTGTCCTGGCGCTGGTGCTGGGCCGGCCGGACAGCCCCGCTTACGCCGGGCTGGAACTGCTGCGGGCCTGGGCGATGGGATACTTTTCCCGGCTGGACGCCTTTCTGCTGCTGGTGTGGCTGGCCGCCGCCCTCTGGCGGCTCTGCCTGCTGGCGTTCGTGCTGCGCCGTCTGGCGTGGCTGAACGGCTGGAAAACGGCGCTGGCCGGACATCAAACCAAGGGAGCGCAAACGTGAGAAACACAGGTCGTAAAAGGGGTGGCGGCCGTCCGCTGGGGCGGATCTGCGCCGCCTACTGTCTGGCCGCGTTGGCGGCGGCCCTGGGCTGGCTGTACAGCAGCCTGCCCGATCATATCTCGCTGGAGCCGGGGCAGACCTTGACCCTGCCCCGGTTTGCCTATATCGAGCCCATGGGCGGCAGCGGGGCCCGGAACGTGGCCAGCACCCGGACGGTGGGCAGCTACCAGACCACCCTTTCCATCGGCGGGGTGCTGCCGGTCAAGACGGTGCGGGCGGTCATCACGCCGCGGCCCAGCGTCCTGGTCTGCGGCACGCCGTTCGGGGTCAAGATGTTCTCGGAGGGGGCGCTGGTGGTGGGCTTTACCGACATCAGCGGCCCCGACGGCGCGCCCAGGAACCCCGCCAAAGAGGCGGGGCTCCGCCTGGGGGACAGGGTGATCTGCATCGGGGACACCGCCACCGAAAACAACGACGCCGTCAAAACGGCGCTGGAAAATGCGGCGGGCCAGCCGGTGCGGGTGGTCTATATCCGGGACGGCAGCCAGCAGCAGACCGTCCTGACCCCCTGCTGGGACGCCGCGGCACAGCAGTGGCGGGCCGGCATGTGGGTGCGTGATTCCTCGGCGGGGGTGGGCACGCTGACCTTCATCGACGAGGAGAACGGCGTGTTCGCCGGGCTGGGCCACTCCATCAGCGACGGGGACACCGGCCAGAGCATCGCCCTGCGCAGCGGGGAAATCGTCCCCTGCGAGATCGTGGGCTGTACCCAGGGCACCGCCGGCAGCCCCGGCGAGCTGAAGGGCAAATTCATCGGCAGTCATGCCGTGGGCAGCATCGAGATCAACGGGGAGAACGGGGTCTACGGCTCCACCCGCACCAGCTTTGCAGGGCAGGTGATGGAAGTGGCCTTCGCACAGGAGGTGGTGGCAGGCCCGGCCCAGATTTTGACCACCACCCAGGGCCAGACCCCGCGGCTCTACGACGTGGAGATCGAAAAAGTCACCGACGCCGAGGCGGTCCGCAACATGGTCATCCATGTGACCGACCCGGACCTGCTGGCCCAGACCGGCGGCATCGTGCAGGGGATGAGCGGCAGCCCCGTTTTGCAGAACGGGCGGCTGGCCGGAGCCGTGACCCATGTGCTGGTCAACGACCCCACCCGGGGCTACGCCATCTTCGCCGAGACCATGCTGGCCCAGGCGGAGGCCGTCGAAACCGAAGAATGACCGCAGGGCGGGCAGAACGCAGAGAGTGTTCCGCCCGCCTTTTGTTCTAAACGGCTGGTGGGCGCATAGGATAGGGTAAACCGGCTGGGTTGTCCAGGCCGGCCAGGGAGGGAAAGAACATGGACGAGTATCTGCAGGCGGTGGGGGCGCTGCCGGCCTTTCTGGCCCGGCCGCTGTCCCGCATCGCGCCGGGGACGGCGGTACAGATCCACGAAATACGGCTGCGGGCGGGCTGTCCGGTCTGGTTCAACCGGAACGGGGCGCTGTACCCGGCCGGAGAACTGCCCGGCTGCCCGGCCGAAGTGAGGGCGCTGCGCCCCACCCAGCCCCAGATGGAGGAGGCCCTCTATGCCCTGTGCGGCGGGTCGGTGCCCACCCATCAGGCCGAGCTGGCCGAAGGGTATCTCACTTTGCCCGGCGGGCACCGGGTCGGGGTAGGGGGACGGTACTTATCTCACCCCAGAGAAGGAGTGGTGCTGCAGGCGGTCTATTCTTTGAACGTGCGGGTGGCGCGGGCCCGGCAGGCCGTCCTGCCGCCCTGCCTTGCGCAGCTGCTGCAGACGCGTTTCACCGGCCTGCTGGTGGCCGGGGAACCGGACAGCGGCAAGACCACCCTGCTGCGGGGGATGGCGGCCTTTCTGACCGGGCTGGGCCGGGCGGTGGCCGTCATCGACGAGCGGTCGGAATTCTGGCCCGAACAGCTGGGCGCGGCCCGCCCGCCGGTGGACATCGTGGCCGGGCTGCCCAAGGCAAGGGCCGTCCAGATGGCGCTGCGGACGCTGGCCCCCCAGACCGTCCTTTTGGACGAGCTGGGCGGGATGGAAGAAGTGCGCGGGCTGGAACAGGGCTTTTTCAGCGGGGTGGACTATGTGGCCAGCCTCCACGCCGCCACCCTGGAAGAAGCCCTGCGCCGCCCCCAGGTGGCCTCGATGCGGGAAAAGGGGATGGTCCGCGCCATCGTGATGCTGGCGGGCCGCCGGGCCCCCGGACAAGTTGCCGGGGTGCACCGGCTGTGAGCGGGCTGCGGTGGGCCGCCGCCCTGCTGCTGGCGGCCGGCGGATTCTGCGCGGGGGATGCCCGGCGGCAGGGCCTGACAGCCCGGCGGTGTGCTCTGGAAGAGATCATCGGCCTGCTGACGAGGCTGCGGCAGGAGATCGGCTACCGCCGTGCTGATCTGGGGCGGCTCTACCGCACCCTGGCGGAGGAATACGGCCCCGCCGGCGCGCTGGGCCGGGCGATGCGGCAGGCGGACGGCTTTGGCCGGATGCGGCCCCCAGCCTGTCTCGGACAGGCGGAGGCGGACTGCTTTGCCGAATGTTTCGCCGCACTGGGCCGCGCCGACGCCGGGCAGGAGTGCGCCCGGCTGGAGTATTACCTGGCCCGCTTCGGGGAGTTCCTCGCCCGGGCGCGGGAAGAAGAAGCCCGCTCGGCTTCCATCGACCGGCGGCTGGGACTGGCGGCCGGGGCGGTGCTGGGACTGCTGATCTTGTAAAAGCAAAGGAGATGACGGGGCTTGGAGATCGATCTCGTGTTCAAGATCGCGGCCATCGGGATCATCGTGGCGGTGCTGAACCAGCTGCTGATCCGCTCAGGCCGGGAAGATCAGGCCATGATGACCACCCTGGCGGGGCTGGTGGTGGTCCTGTCCATGCTGGTGCAGCAGATCAGCGACCTGTTCGTGACCATCAAGGCCCTTTTCGCCCTCTAGGCCCCTATGCTGGAAAGCCTGCTGCCCACTTTGGGGCTTGCGGCCGCGGCGGCCCTGCTGTATGGGCTTTTGCACAAATCGAACCCGGCGTTCGCCCTGCTGCTGTCGCTGGCGGCAGGGGTGGCCATCCTAGCCCGGCTGACGGTCTCCCTGCAGGGGATGATCGCGGGGCTGGCGGCGCTGGCCGGCCGGGTGGATGGGGTGGCCTTTGCCAGCCTGCTGCGGTGCGCGGGGGTCCTGCTGCTGACCGATTACGCCAGCGCCGTCTGCAAGGAAGCCGAGGCCGAAGCCCTGGCCTGGTGCACCGGGTTTGCCGGGCGGGTGCTGACCCTGGCGGCCCTGTGGCCCCTGCTGGAGGAGGTCTGTGGAATGATATGGGAATTGACCGGTTGAAGCGGGTGCTGCTGTGCCTGGGGGCGGCTTTGTGGCCGGCCCTTGCCGCGCCGGCGGCGCTGGCGGCAGCTCCCGCCCTAGAAGGACAGGCCCTTCTGCCGGGGCAGGAGAGCTGGCAGCCCTATCTGGACCAGGCCCCCGCCCGCCTGGAGGACTTTGCCTCCGACCCGCTGGGCACCCTGCGGGCGCTTTTGCCGGGGGACCTGGCCGGGACCATGCGGGCCTCGGTGGCGGGGTACGCGCAGGTGCTGCTGTTCCTGCTGCTGGTGGTGCTGCTCTCCTTCTTTGTGGAGGAGGGGAAAGCCGGCCTGCTGGACCTGGCCGCGGCAGGGGGCAGCGCCCTGCTGTGCTGGACGGCGCTGGCAGCGCTGGCCCAGACCGTCTGCGACAGGCTGGAAAACTGGCGGCTGTTTTTGCTGGGGTTCGTGCCGGTCTACGAGGGGGTGCTGATCGCCGGCGGAGAGCCCTCGGCCGGGGCCGCTGCGGGGGGATTGTTCCTCAGCGGGCTGTGCCTGCTGGCCCAGGTGCTCTGCAGCTGGACGCCGCCGCTCCTGCACTGCTACCTGGCCCTCAGCACGGCCTGCTGCATCAGCACCGAGGCGGCTCTCTCTGCCGCCTGCCGCGGCGTGGGCCGGCTGTTCCGCAAGGGGCTGGGGTGGGCCGGGCGGGCCTTTGCGGCGCTGCTGGGCCTGCAGCGGATCTTCACCGCCCAGCTGGACCAGACCAGCCGGCAGCTGGGCGAGCTGCTGACCGGGACGGTGCCCATCATCGGACAAAGCCTGAGCGCGGCGGCCGGCACCGTCCTGAGCGGGATGCAGCTGCTCAAAAGCGGGCTGGGCTTTGCGGCCATTGCCTTTCTGTCGGCGGAATTTCTGCCGCTGTACATGATCCTGATGCTCCATGCGGCCCTGCTGTTCGGGTGCGAGCTGCTGTGCAGCGCCGCGGGGATCGGCCGGTGCGCCGCCCTGTTCGGCTGCCTGCGCCAGGCGGTGCAGGGGCTGGCGGCGGCTATGGCGCTGGTCTTTGGCATCGCGGTGCTGGGCACGGCCCTGCTGTTTATGATGGGAGGCGGTTAGCTTGCAGCAGCTGAAAACGGCGGTGGCGGTCTTTTGCACCGCCTGCATCTGCGCCGAGCTGGTGGGACAGCTCCTGGGCGACGTGCGGGGCCGGCAGTGCATAAAGGCCGCCGCGGGGCTATATATTCTAGTAGCCCTTTTCCATGCCCTGCCCGGCATCCGGGCCGGCGCGGCCGGCTTTGCCCTGCCCACTGTGGAGGCGGAAAACTTTGGCACGGCCGGGGACGCGATCCTGCGGCAGGCCGAGCGGGAGTTGGACGGCGCTCTCGAAGAGCAGATTTTGGAGCAGACCGGCCTTGCGGCAGAGCTTGCCGTCACGCTGGAACAAACGGAGGAAGGCACCGGCGCCGCCGGGGTGGACGTCCGCCTGCCGGCCGGCGCCGAAGCGTCCGGGCGGGAGGCAGTCCAAAGCCTGCTCTGCGAGGCCCTCGGCATCGGGCCGGAAGCCATTGTCTGGACGGAAGCGGAACAAGGAGGATGAACCATGCCCTTACAGGAACGCCTGGCCGCCTGGCTCAAGGGCGGGCCGGACAGGACGAAGCCCCGGGCCGCCTCGCTGGCCGCCGTGCTGGGGGTGGCGGCCATGGTGCTGATCCTGTGCAGCGAGCTGTGGCCCGCGCCCACCTCCGCCGAAGCCGCCCCGGACCCCGGCCAGACGGCCGCGAGCTACCAGGCCGGGCTGGAACAGCGCCTGGCCAGCCTGATCGGCCAGGTGGAGGGCGCAGGGGAGGCCACGGTGATGATCACACTGGAAAGCGGAGAGGAGCGGATCTATGCGACCGATACCCGGACCGGAGGGGACCAGAGCCAGCAAAAGACCCACGTCCTGCTGGAGGACGGCACCGCTCTGGAGGAGACGACCTATCTGCCCACCGTCTGCGGCGTGGCCATCGTCTGCGACGGGGGCGGGGACGTGGGGGTGGAAGCGCGGATCACGGCGCTGGTCTCGGCGCTGCTGGATGTGCCCGCCAACCGGATCTGCGTAGAGCAGCGCTGCCATTGATATACCAAACCCGAGGGAGGAACCTACTTATGAGAAACATCGCCAAAAACACCCGCCGCGCCACCGCCCTGACCCTGGCTGCCGCCCTGGCGGTGGCCTGCTATCTGAACTGGCAGTATGCCCGCACCGACCTGGACACCCTGGCGGTGGAGACTGCCGCGCCGGCGGCCTCGGACAGCGCGCCGTCCGCTTCTTCCGGCCAGCAGAACCCGTCCGGCGGTGTGACCGACGCTTTGCTGACCGAGGCCGAAGCGGCCTCTGCCGCCGGCAAGAACTACGGCGAAGCCCAGCTGGTCAGCGTGGCCAACGACACCGGCAGCCAGTTCTTTGACGAGGCGCGCCTCAACCGCGAAAAGGCCCACGACGAGGCGCTGGACACCATCCAGAAGACCCTGAAGGATTCCTCCCTTTCCGACAAGGAGAAGGCCGAATATACCGCCCAGCTGACCGCGAACCTGGAGGACCTCAACGCCGAAAACGAGATCGAGACGCTCATCAAAGCCAAGGGCTTTGCCGACTGCCTGTGCTTTTTGCAGCAGGGCAGGGCGGATCTGACCGTCATGACCTCCGGCGACGCTTTGACCGCCGCCCAGGTGGCCCAGATCCGGGATATCGTGATGAGCAAAAGCAATGTGACGGCCCAGAACATCACCGTGGTGGAAGTGAAGTAAGGTGTTGTATAAAAACAAAAAGAATGGTATAATATCTGTAACTAGCCAAAGCGGCCCGGCGGGCATCGCTGGCGCGAACAGATAGCAACGGCATCCACCATGCCGGAATGAACGGAGGACCGTAGAATGGATATGCAGAATATGGACCTTATGGGCGGCAGCCTTCAGATCTCCACCGACGTCATCGCCAAGATCGCGCGCTGCGCTGCGCTGGAGATCGACGGGGTGGCCGACGTCTCCTGCGGCAGGCAGCCGGGCAAGCGGGCCAAAGAGCTGCTGGAGATCGTCAACATTCAGCCGCCGGTCACGGTCGAAATGCGGGAGGGCACGGCAGACATCACCCTGAACCTGATCGTCCGCTTTGGCACCTGCGTGCCGGTCATGGCGGAAAAGGTGCAGAAGAACGTCAAGAGCGCCGTCCAGAACATGACGCGCGTCACCGTCAGCCGGGTCAATCTGGTCATCGCGGGCCTTGCCACGGAAACGCCCGCCGCTGCGGCTGAATAACCGAATCAACCCAAAACCCAAGCCTCTCTGCCGGTACGCCCGCAGAGAGGACTTTACTGTTGTGAGAGGAATACTATGGAAAATCAGATGCCTCGCCGCCAGGCCCGCGAGAACGCGTTCCTGCTGGCCTTTGCCCAGACTTTTGGCGAACTGCCCCTTGAGGAGGCGCTGGACGCCAACCGCGAAAATGACGAGGAGCATCCGGTGGACGACTTTGGCGCCTGCCTGCTGCGTGCTTACTACGACCACTCCGCCGAGGTGGACGACCTGATCCGCGGCCACCTGCGCGGCTGGACCATGGAGCGCATCCCCCGGGTGTCCATCACGGTGCTGCGGCTGGCCATCGCCGAGCTGCTGTATGGCGCCGAGCACAAACCCGGCGTCGCCATCAACGAGGCGGTGGAGCTGGCGAAAAAATACGGCGCAGAAGAGGATTACCAGTTTGTCAACGGTCTGCTGGGCAGCGTTGCCCGGGAGGCAGGCCTTGCCGCCGGCGAGGACGGCGGCGCACAGGAGGAGCCTGCACAACCGTGAGTTATACACTGGGCATTGATACCAGCAACTATGCGACCTCTCTGGCTGTTTTTGACACAGCCGGGGAGGTTGTTTGCGCAAAAAAGCGTTTTTTGCCGGTGAAGGAGGGGCAGCTGGGCCTGCGCCAGAGCGACGCGCTCTTTCACCACACCGCCGCCCTGCCGGGGATGCTGGCCGAACTGGGGGCGGAATTTGACCTGACACAAATCGCCGCGGTGGGGGTGTCCGAAAAGCCCCGCCCGGTGGAGGGCAGTTATATGCCCTGCTTTTTGGCGGGGGTCAGCGCCGGGCAGGCTTTTGCGCTGGGGCGGGGCGTGCCGCTGGTGCGCACCACCCACCAGCAGGGCCACGCCGCCGCGGCCTTGTTCGCCGCGCAGGGGGAAAAGCTGTTCCGGGAAAAGGTGCTGCTGTTCCATATTTCGGGGGGCACCACCGACCTGCTGCTCTGCGACGAGGTGCGCAGCATCGAGCTGTTGGGCACCAGCAGCGACCTGTATGCGGGCCAGGCTGTGGACCGGCTTGGGGTCAAACTGGGGTTCAGTTTCCCGGCGGGGGCCGAAGTCTCCCGCCTGGCCGCCGAATGCACCGAGGAAGTCAAGCCGAAATCCAGCGTCAAGGGGATGGCGTGCAGCCTTTCGGGGCTGGAAAACCAGTGCGCCGCCTTGCTGGCCGCCGGGAAAAGCCCGGCCTACGTCTGCAAATACTGCCTGCTGTGCGTAGCCGACACGGTGGTCAAGATGACCCGGGCGGCCCTTGCGCAGTATCCCGGCCTGCCGGTGGTCTGCGCCGGCGGCGTCATGAGCAGCGGGATCATCCGGGACTGGGTGCAGCGGCGGCTGCCGGCGGTCCGCTTCGTGCCCGCCCAGTACGCCAGCGACAACGCCATCGGCGTGTCCATCCTGGCAGCAAGGGAGGCCGGCTTATGGCTGAAGTGATCACCGTCACAGCCCTCAACCGCTATGTCAAGGCCCTGCTGGACGGCAGCGACCTCTTGTACGACCTGGCGCTGCGGGGGGAAGTGGCAAACTTTGTCCGCAACGCCAAGAGCGGCCACTGCTATTTCACCTTGCGGGACAGCCAGTGCAGCGTCAAGGCGGTGATGTTCCGCTCGGACGCCCAGCGGCTGGCCTTCCGGCCCGAAGAGGGGATGCGGGTGGTGGTGCGCTGCCGGGTCACTCTGTACGAGCCCAGCGGCGCGTACCAGGTCTATGTCAACGCCATGTTCCCCGACGGCATCGGGGAGGCCCAGCTGGCATTGGAACAGCTCAAGGCCCGCCTGCAGGCCGAGGGGCTGTTTGCGCCCGAACGGAAAAAGCCCCTGCCGGCCTATCCGCAGAAGATCGGCCTGGTCACCAGCCGGACCGGCGCGGCGTTGCAGGACATCAAAAACGTCATCAGCCGGCGCTGGCCGGCGGTGAAACTGATCCTCTGCCCGGTCAGCGTCCAGGGCTTCGAGGCCGCCCAGGAGGTGGCCGGGGCCATCGGCGTGCTGGACCGCTATGGCGTGGACGAGATCATCGTAGCGCGGGGCGGCGGCAGCCGGGAGGACCTGTGGGTCTTTAACGCCGAGTGCATCGCCCGGGCGGCCTACCGGTGCAAAACGCCCCTTATCAGCGCCATCGGGCACGAAATCGACTATACCATCCTGGATTTTGTGGCCGACTGCCGGGCGCCCACCCCCTCGGCCGCGGCGGAACTGGCCGTCCCTGACCGGGAGGAACTGCGCCGCCAGTTGTGGGAACTTAAAGAAAATATACAGGGAAATATGCAAAAACGGCGGGAAATATGCTATAATGATTGCAAAGCCTGCGAAGCTGCCCTGGCCGGCGGCCTGCCGCGCCGGAAGGCGGAGGCGGGCGAGACGCGCCTTGCCGCCCTGAGCGAAGCGCTGCGGGCAGCCAGCCGGGCGCGCTGGAAGGACAAAAACCGTCAGTTTGCCCATGCGGCGGCGCTGACGGCTTCCCTCAACCCCTACCAGGTGCTGGCGCGGGGCTATGCCATGGTGGCCGGGCCGGACGGCAAGGTCCGCCAGGCCGGCCAGCTGGAAGCAGGGCAGACCATCCGCCTGATCGCCGCGCACCGCCGGGCCGAGTGCCTGGTCACAGCAGTGGAGGAGACCGATGAAAGCACCCAAAACATTTGAAGAAGGGATGACCCGTTTGGAGGACATCCTGGCAAAGATGCAGAGCGAAGAAACCACTTTGGCCGAATCGGTCAAACTGTATGCCGAGGCCGCCGGGCTGGTGGACTACTGCCACAAGACGCTGGATAAGGTCTCTTTGCAGATCGAGGAGATCGACGGCCGGCTGGCTGCCCGGGAGGAGCCCGCCGGCGGGGAAGCAAAACAAGACGATGCGGAGGAACAGGAATGAATTACCACGAGCAATACGACGCGTATCTGGCCCGGGCCAAACGGGCGCTGGAGGAGGCCTGCCGGCGCTATCTGCCGGCTGAATCACAGGTCTGCCAGGCGGCCCGCTACAGCCTGATGGGCGGCGGCAAACGGGTGCGGGCGGTGCTGGTCCTCAGCGTATGCGATATGCTGGGGGGCGACGGCGCGGCGGCCGAACAGTTCGCCGCCGCCGTCGAGATGCTGCACTGTTACTCCCTGATCCACGACGACCTGCCCTGCATGGACGACGACGACCTGCGCCGGGGCCGGCCTTCCTGCCACAAGGCGTTTGGGGAGGCCACGGCGCTGCTGGCCGGGGACGTTTTGCTGACCGAAGCCTTTGAGGCGGCGACTCACGCGTGCGCCGCGCCGGAAGTCTGCCTGCAGGCGGCCCAGGCCCTCAGCCGGGGTGCGGGCAGCCGGGGGATGGTCTACGGCCAGGAGCTGGACCTCAAATACGAGGTGCTGGACCCCACCGAGAGCCAGCTGATGCTGATCCACCACAACAAGACCGGTGCGCTCATCAATGCGGCGGTCCAGATGGGCGCCGCTGCGGCCGGCGCCACCGAGGCCCAGCGGGAAGCGCTGGAGCAGTACGCCTACGGCCTGGGGCTGGTGTTCCAGATCGTGGACGACGTGCTGGACGCCACCGCCACCACCGAGCAGCTGGGCAAGCCGGCGGGCAGCGACAAGGACAACGGCAAGACCACCTTCGTCACCCTCTATGGCCCGGACGGCGCGATGACCCTGGCCCAGCAGGTCAACCAGGACACTTGCGAGGCCGTACATACGGCCTTTGGGGAAAAGGCGGCCTTTCTGGAACAGCTGGCCGCCGCCATGCTGGAGCGCCGCAGCTGAACGCCCGCAGCACAAGAAACGAACGAGAAAAGAAGGGAAACAGACGATGGACGTGATTCACAGCATTTTGACATGGAACGAGATTTTGACCGTGTCCATCCTGGGGTGGCTCACGGCACAGCTCATCAAGACCACCATCAGCTCGCTCCTGGCAGGCAAATTGCAGCTGGAGCGGATGGTGGGGGACGGCGGGATGCCCAGCGCCCACAGCGCTACGGTCTGCGCCATGGTGGTGGCCACTGGCCGGATCGAGGGGGTCCACTCCTCCCTGTTTGCCATTGCCTGCGTGGTGGCCATCATCACCATGCACGATGCCATGGGCGTCCGCCACGAGACCGGCGAGCAGGCCAAGGTCCTGAACAACATCATTGAAATGTGGCTGGAGGAGAGCGAGAGCCGCTCGCCCTTCCTGCAGAATATGCACCTGAAAGAAATGGTCGGCCATACCCCGCTGCAGGTCTACGCGGGGATGATCGTCGGGGCAGCGGTGGGCTTTTTGTATCCGCTGTCCATGGTGGTCGCGTGAGCAGCCGGCAAGCCCTGACGGAGGGGAGAAAGGCGGCGATGGGAGTGGATACGCCTCTGTTGGACAGCATCAAGGGGCCGGAGGACGTCAAGTGCCTGAGCGACAAACAGGTGGTGCAGCTGTGCGGGGAGATCCGCCGCTTTCTGGTGGACAGCGTCCTGCGCACCGGCGGGCATCTGGCTTCCAACCTGGGCACCGTCGAGCTGACGGTGGCCCTGCACCGGGTGCTGAACTCCCCCCAGGACAAGATCGTCTTTGACGTGGGGCACCAGTGCTACACCCACAAATTGCTCACCGGCCGCAAGGCGGGCTTTGCCCGGCTGCGCCAGAAGGACGGCATCTCGGGGTTCCCCAACCCGCGGGAGAGCCGGCACGACGCCTTTGTGGCCGGCCACGGCAATACGGCCCTCTCTTTGGCCATCGGCATGGCCTGGGCCAAAAAGCTGAAGCGGGAGCCCGGCTGGGTGGTGGCCGTCATCGGGGACGGCGCTTTCACCGGCGGGATGGTCTACGAGGGGATGAACAATATTTCCTCCCTCAATAACCTCATGGTCATCCTGAACGACAACGGGATGTCCATCTCCAAAAACGTGGGGGCCATGGCCCGCTACCTGACCCATCTGCGGGCCAGCCCGGAATATTTCCGGGTCAACCGGCACCTGGGCGAGGCGCTGAACCGGGTGCCGGTGGTGGGCCAGCCGATGTACCGGTTTTTCCGGCGGGCCAAGTCCATCGTCCGGCGGACCATGTACGACTCCACCATGTTTGAGAATATGGGCTTCCAGTATCTGGGCCCGCTGGACGGGAACAAGGTGCTGGAACTGGAACAGACCTTGCGCAACCTGACGGTCCGGTCGGGGCCGCTTTTCCTCCATGTGGTCACCACCAAGGGCAAGGGCTACCTGCCGGCGGAGGAAAACCCCGGCGAGTTCCACGGCGTTTCGGCCGGGAGCCAGAGCCTTGTGCCTGACCCGGAAGTGGCCGCGCCGGCCTCTTTCTCTACCGTGTTCGGCAAAGCACTGTGCGAGGCCGCGGCCGCCGACCGGAAGATCTGCGCCATCACCGCCGCCATGAAGTACGGCACCGGACTGCAGTTCTTTGGGCACGCTTTCCGCGACAGGTTCTTTGACGTGGGAATGGCCGAGCAGCACGCCGTCACCTTTGCGGCCGGCCTGGCCAGCCAGGGCATGGTCCCGGTGGCGGCCATCTACTCTACCTTTTTGCAGCGGGCTTACGACCAGATCATCCACGACGTCTGCCTGCTGCGGGTCAAGGTGATCTTTGCCATCGACCGGGCGGGCCTGGTGCCTGCCGACGGCGAGACCCACCAGGGGGTATACGACCCGGCCTTCCTCAGCGAAGCAGGCGTGCCCATCTATTCGCCCTCCAACTATGCGGAGCTGCGCTACTGGCTGCTCCGGCTGGTGGGGCCGGACTATACCGGCCCCCAGGCCATCCGCTACCCCCGCGGCGGGGAAGTGAAAGCCCTGGCCCAGTACGGCTGCACCGGCCGCGCCTACGATTTCCTGACCGGCGGGCCGGAGGCGGACACCGTTCTCGTCAGCTACGGCAGCGAGGTGGAGGACGTGCTGGCTGCTGCGGCGCTTTTGGAGGCCGAAGGCGTCCCGTGCAGGGCCTGCAAACTTGTAAAGATATTCCCCTTTACAGATGATTTTCTACATGAGATCGAGCGGTTTAAGACCGTCCTCTTTGCGGAGGAGTGCGTCAGGCAGGGGAGCATCGGCCAGCAGCTGGCAGCCCGCCTGCTGGCGGACGGCTGGCGCGGCGCCTTCCTCCACCGGGCGGTGGACAACACCAAGCTGACCCATGCCACCGTCCCCGAACTGAAAGAAATCCAGGGCCTGGACGCCGGAAGCCTGGCGCAGGCCGTCCGGCAGGCCCTGGCAGCGGATCAAGAAAAGGAGCAGTCAAGGTGAAGATTCGATTGGACCAGTATCTGGTGCAGCACGGCCTGATCCAGAGCCGGGAGCGCGCCAAGGCGATGATCATGGCCGGCGTGGTCTATGTCAACGGGCAGAAGGCCGACAAGGCCGGCGACATGGTCAAGGAGGACGCAGTGGTGGAAGTGCGCGGCCACGACATCGGCTACGTCAGCCGGGGCGGCCTCAAGCTGGAAAAGGCGATGCAGGTGTTCCCCCTCAGCCCCAGGGGCAAGGTCTGCATGGACATCGGGGCTTCGACCGGCGGCTTCACCGACTGTATGCTGCAGAACGGGGCGGCCAAGGTCTACGCCGTGGACGTGGGGTACGGCCAGCTGGCCTGGAGCCTGCGCACCGACCCCCGGGTGGTGAATATGGAGCGGACCAACATCCGCAACGTCACCCCCGACCAGTTGGACGACGCCATCGAATTTTTCAGCGTGGACGTTTCGTTCATCTCCCTGCACCACATTTTCCCGGTGGCACAGGCGGTGACCACCCCCGACGCGGTGGGGGTCTGCCTGGTCAAGCCTCAGTTCGAGGCAGGGCGGGAAAAGGTGGGTAAGAACGGCGTGGTCCGCGACCCGGCCACCCACCGGGAAGTGCTGGTGAACGCCATGGGCTACGCCGCGGCCAACGGCTTCGCGGTCCGCGGGCTGGACTTCAGCCCGGTCAAGGGGCCGGAAGGCAACATCGAATACCTGATGTTCGTGGAAAAGAGCGGCGCCCCCGCCGCTTTGGGCGAGGACGCGGTGGCCGCCGTCGTGGCGGCCAGCCACCAGGCGCTGGACCGCTGAAAAGCATCCGATCACACAGGAGGTGCCGAAGGATGACCGTTTACATTTCCCCCAACCCCGGCAAAAGCTCGGCCCGGGAACTGGCGCTGCGCGCGGCGCAGATCCTGCGCGCTCACGGCGCGTCCGTCCTGATGGAGCACAAGTGGCAGCAGAGCTGCAACATCGCGGGGGTGGAGTATCTGCCCTTTGAGACCTGCATGGAACAGACCGACGTGATCCTGACCATCGGGGGCGACGGCACTATCCTCCATGTGGCCAACCAGACGCTGAGCTACCACAAGCCCATCCTGGGCATCAACCTGGGCCGGTGCGGCTTTCTGGCCACCTGCGAGGTGGACGAACTGGAGACCAAGCTCAGCGCCGTGGCCCGGGGGGAGTACAGCCTGGACAGCCGGATGCTGCTGTACGTCCGCGTCCTGGGAGACGACCGCTGGGAGGGCCACGCCCTCAACGACGTGGTCGTGACCAAGGGCCGCTTACAGCAGGCCATCGACTTCAGCGTCTACTGTGACGACATCCTGGTGGAACACTTCCGGGGGGACGGCGTGATCGTTGCCACCCCCACCGGTTCCACCGCTTACTCTCTGGCGGCGGGCGGGCCTATCCTGGATTCCCAGACCAAGGGCATCGTGGTCACGCCCATCTGCCCCCACAGCCTGGCGACCCCGCCCATGGTCTTTGCCCAGGAGCGCAAGATCAACATCTGCGTGGGGCAGGTGGCCGACGACGAGGTGTTCATCAGCTGCGACGGCGACGAGGGCTGCAGCCTGCGGGCCGGCGCGACGGCGGTGGTCCGCCTGTCGGACCAGAATGTCCAGCTCATCACCTTCAGCCGGGCCGACCAGTTCCAGGCCATCGACCAGAAGCTGAGAAGCAGGACGTGACCGGACCAAACCAACAAGACAGCGTAAAAGTGACAAAGGAGGCGGAATCCCCATGAGCCGCAAACCGCAGGAAGACACCAGGACCCGGGCCGAACGGCTGCAAGCCATCCTCCGGCTGATCCGCGAACACCCCATCAGCCGCCAGGAAGAGCTGCAGGACTACCTGAACGCCGAGGGCTACGAGGTGACCCAGGCCACCATTTCCCGGGACATCCGGGAGCTGTGCCTGGTCAAGGCTGCCACCGACGAGGGCTACCGCTATGTCTCCAGCCACAGCGACCGGTACGACCCCAAAGTGCAGGAACGGTTTGAGACGATCTTTCGGGAGTCGGTGCTGGGGGTGGACTATGCGGGGCACATCGTCGTGATCAAGTGCTACCCCGGCATGGCCAACGCCGCCTGTCAGGTGTTCGACTCGATGCAGTGGAAAAATGTGGTGGGCTCTCTGTCGGGCGACGACACTTTCCTGGTCGTGGTGCGCTCGGAGCGGGACGCCAAAAACATCAGCGCCGAGCTGGAGCGCTATATCACGCGCAAATAAGAAAAAACGAGGCTTAGATCATGCTGAGCAGCCTGCAAATCGAAAATGTGGCCGTCATCCAGAAGGCCGACGTCCACTTTGAAAAGGGACTGAACGTCCTGACCGGCGAGACCGGCGCCGGCAAGTCGATCCTGATCGACTCCATCAACGCCATTTTGGGCAGCCGCACTTCCCGCGAGCTGGTCCGCGCCGGCGCCGCCAGGGCGGTGATCCGGGCGGCCTTCGAGCAGGTGCCCGCCGCCGTCCAGGACAGCCTGGAAAAGGCGGGGTATGAGCGCAGCGACGAACTGCTGTTGACCCGGGAGATCACCGCCGAGGGCAAGAGCAGCTGCCGCATCAACGGGATGCCGGCCACCGCCGCCGTCCTGCGGGAACTGTGCGGCGGGCTCATCAACATCAATGGGCAGCACGACTCGGTGGGCCTGCTCAACCCCGCCCACCACGAGGGCATTCTGGACGATTACGCCCGGAACCGGGAGGTCTACCAGAACTATTACAAGATCTACAAGGAGCTGATCGGGGTCAAGCGGGAGCTGGACAGCCTCGTCACCGACGAGGAAGAAAAGCGCCGCAAGACCGACCTGCTCCAATATCAGGTGAACGAGATCGACGACGCGGCCCTGACCGCCGGGGAGGAAGAAACGCTGGAAAGCCGGCGCAAGGTGCTGGCCAATGCCTCTACCATCCGGGAGCAGATCGCCCGGGCCTACGCCGCCCTCTCGGGCGGGGACGAGGCCGCCGGCGGGGTGGACCTGCTGGGGGAGGCGTCCAACGCCATCGACACGGCGGCCCAGTTGGACAGCGGCCTGGCCGACACGGCCGGCCAGCTGCTGGACCTGTACTATACCGTCAAGGACCTCTCGGGGGAACTTGCCTCCCGTCTGGAGGACTACGAGAGCAACGACGCCGAGCTGGATGAGATCGAGCAGCGGCTGGACCTGATCTACAAGCTCAAACGGAAATACGGCGACACCGTGGAGGACGTGCTGGCTTTTGGGGAAAAGGCCCGCGAGGAACTGGAACGCATCCAGTTCTCGCAGGAGCACCACGACCGGCTCCAGGCCGAAAAGCACCGGCTGTACGGTCTGGCGCGGGAGGCCGCCGAGGCCCTGACCCAGACCCGCCTGAAAGCCTTTGAGGAGCTGAACCGCCGCATCTCGGACACGCTGGACTTTTTGAATATGCCTGGGGTGCGCCTCAGCCTGCGGCACAGCCGCGGACCGCTGGCCAGCCACGGGCAGGACAGCATCGAATTTTACATCGCCACCAACCCCGGCGAGCCGCCGAAACCGCTGGCCAAAATCGCTTCGGGCGGCGAACTGAGCCGCATCACCCTGGCTATCAAAAACGCCCTGGCCGACCGAGACGCTGTCCCCACCGTCATTTACGATGAGATCGACACCGGCGTGTCGGGCAAGGCGGCGGGCAAGATCGGCCAGGTGCTGCGCCAGAGCGCCCGCAGCGGACATCAAATTTTGTGCATCACCCACACTGCCCAGATCGCCGCCCTGGCCGACTGCCATCTGCTGATCCAAAAGCGGGTGGAAGGGGACCGGGCCTATACCCAGGTGACGCCCCTTGACACCGAGGGCCGGGTGGACGCCCTGGCCCACCTGATCTCGGGCGACCAGGTGACTGATCTCGCCCTTGCCAACGCCCGCGAAATGCTGGACCTGGCCGGGCGGGAGTGAACAGGGAAGGAGCCCCCTATGAAAATCGAAATCGGCCGTGATTTTCCCGGCTGGTTCCAGCCAGCCTATCCCGAGGAATTTGAGCTTTTCTCCCACTTTGAAGTGACGGCGGGCATCCCGACGCCGCTTTTCGCTGTGACTACCTGGAAGGAGAACGGGAAACCCAATGTCTGTTTCCATTCCTGGAGCTGCTTCCACGGGGACAAGACCGCCTTTTTTGCGGTGATGGGCAATCTCTATCAGCACACCCACACCTATGCCAACATCCAGCGGGAAAAGTGCTTTGCCGTCAATTTCCTGCCCATCCGCTATTACGATGCACTGGTCGAGACCATCCGCTGCAACGAGGCGGAGACCGACGAGTTCGCCGCGGGTGGGTTCACCCTGGCCGGCGCAAAAAGCATCCATGCGCCGGTGATCGGGGAGGCGTTCCTCACCTTGGAATGTACGCTGGAACAGGTGCAGGATTTGAGCGGCGCCGGCATCACCTCGATGGTGGTGGGGCAGGTGCAGCACGCCTCGGTGGAGGAGGACTATGCCCGCGGTTATGGCAAGCGGTATGGCAGAGACGGCTTTATGCTGCTGGTGCCCGCCCCGCAGGACCTGACCACCGGCCAGCCCGGCCAGTCCGGCATTGCTACGCTCCGGGTGGAAAAGCTGGACTGAAAATTCCCCCTTGACATTCCCGGGCTGTTCCTGTACAATAGACAATCGTAAAGGCGATGAAGGGAACCGAGTACCCTGCACCGCTCTGCCCAGAGAGGCTCCGGCTGGTGAAAGGGGCGTGCAGAGCAGCAGGCGAAATACATTCCGGAGCTGCAGGCTGAACCGCGCCAAGCGCCCCAGTAGGCCCCGCCGCGTGCGAGCGTTACAAACGCAGAGTGTTGACCCATCCACTGAGGGGGCTGCACTTGTGAGGCTGTCACCCGTGAGGGGGCAGCAAACAGAGGTGGTACCGCGAATTTCCTCGCCCTCTGCCAATTCACGTTGGCGGAGGGCGTTTTTCTTTTGCCCTCTGCCCCAGACACAGGAGGTATGTACGATGAAACTGTACGACGAACTGAAAGCCCGCGGCCTGGTGGCCCAGATCACCGATGAGGAGATCATCGACGTCATCAACGAGGGCAAGGCCACTTTTTACATTGGCTTTGACTGCACCGCCGACAGCCTGACCGCCGGCCACTTCATGGCCCTGACCCTGATGAAGCGCCTGCAGATGGCCGGCAACAAGCCCATCGCCCTGATCGGCGGCGGCACCACCATGATCGGCGACCCCTCCGGCCGCACCGATATGCGCAAGATGCTGACCAAAGAGGACATCGACCACAACGCCGCCTGCTTCAAGCGGCAGATGGAGCGGTTCATCGACTTCAGCGAGGGCAAGGCTCTGATGCTGAACAACGCCGACTGGCTGCTCAAGCTGAACTACATCGAACTGCTGCGGGAGGTGGGCGCCTGCTTCTCGGTGAACAATATGCTGCGGGCCGAGTGCTACAAGCAGCGGATGGAGAAGGGCCTGTCCTTCCTCGAGTTCAACTACATGATCATGCAGAGCTACGACTTCTACTACATGTTCCAGCACTACGGCTGCAACATGCAGTTCGGCGGCGACGACCAGTGGAGCAACATGCTGGGCGGCACCGAGCTGATCCGCCGCAAGCTGGGCAAGGACGCCTACGCCATGACCATCACCCTGCTGACCGACTCCCAGGGCAAGAAGATGGGCAAGACCGCCGGCAACGCGGTCTGGCTGGACCCCAACAAGACCAGCCCCTTCGAGTTCTACCAGTACTGGCGCAACGTGGACGACGCCGACGTCATGAAGTGCATCCGGATGCTGACCTTCCTGCCGCTGGAGCAAATCGACGAGATGGCCACCTGGAAGGACCAGAAGCTGAACGAGGCCAAGGAGATCCTGGCCTACGAGCTGACCAGCATGGTCCACGGTCAGGAGGAGGCCGCCAAGGCCCAGGATGCGGCCCGCGCCCTGTTCAGCGGCGCAGCCGACACCGAGCATATGCCCACCACCACCCTGACCGAGGCCGACCTGACCGACGGCAGCATCGGCATCCTGACCCTGATGGTCAAGGCCGGGCTGGCCGCCTCCAACGGCGAGGCCCGCCGCCTGGTCACCCAGGGCGGCGTCCTGGTCAACGGCGAGAAGGTGGCCGCCCCCACCGCCAGCTTCACCGCCGGCCAGCTGGCAGACGGCATCGTCATCAAGAAGGGCAAAAAGGTCTACCACAAGGTGACGATGTGATCCCATAACCCAAACAAATGAGCGGCGCTCCCGCACCGGAACCATCCGGCAGGGGAGCGCCGCTTTTTGCTGCGATGGGGGAGAGGATGCGCAAAGGCGGGGCCCCGAAAAGCCCCGCCTTTGCATCCAAGTGCAAGATCCCTACACCACAAGGAACAACTTATTTGACCAGGACCACATCCTGGCCCTGGGTGACTTTGCCGGTGGCGATGGGCTCGACACTGGTAAAGTCGTCGGTATTGGTGACCACCACGGGCGTGGTCAGCTTGTAGCCTGCGGCCGAAATGGCGGCCATATCGAACTTGAGCAGCAACTGGCCCTTCTTGACCTTGTCGCCGACTTTGACTTTGGGGTCGTAGCCTTTGCCCTTCAGCTCAACGGTATCCATACCCACATGGATCAGCACTTCCACACCGTTGTCGCCCATGATGCCCACAGCGTGGCTGGTCTCAGCCACCTGCTCGATGGTGCCGTCAAAAGGAGCGACCACTTCGCCCTTGGAAGGCTCGATGGCGCAGCCCTTGCCCAGCGCTTCGCTGGAGAAAACGGGGTCGTCGATCTCGCTCAGGATGCGGATCTCGCCCTCAAGAGGCGCGCACACGATCTTATCGCCGGCAGGTGCGGCGGGTTTGGCTGCGGGCGCGGGGGCCGGCTCTTCTTTCTTGTGGAACAGGTTGGAAAAGAATCCCATAGTGTTTTTGTCTCTCCTTATCATGCCAAATTTGCCGTTCCGGGCCGCAGGGCAGGCCCCGCGGCGCAGATCTGCTTTGGGCAGACAACGGCTTTATTCCTATGCCATTCTACCACATTTTCCAGTGATTTACAGCAGAAAAACGCACAACATTTATATTTCGTGAATCAGTATAAAATGACACGGCGTTTCTTGTGCAAATTGTCCCTTGATTTTACAGTTCGTAGGCTTTGCGCAGGGCGTCGTAGGCGGCGTCTTCGTTCTCGCTGCGCACCAGCAGGGAAATGTCCAGGTCGCTGGTGGTGATCAGGTGCACCTCGATGCCGGCCGAAGCCAGGGCGCTCAAAGCGCGGGCGGCCACGCCGCAGCTGGCCACCATCTCCTCGCCAAAAAGGTTCAGCTTGGAGTAGCCCACGCTGATGAGGGGGGCGGCCTTGGCGTCGGGGTCCAGCTTGGCGGCCGAGATGGCTTTCATGACCAGGGGCAGGTCGTTGCTGGATGCGGTGAAGCTGAAGTCCAGCCGGGTGCCGTGGGGGGCGCTCTGGCTGATCATATCCACCACGATGCCGGTGTCCGCAAAGATCTGCAGGTAGCGCGCAAGGCTGCCGGCGCTGAACGCCGCGTCCTGCACACTGATCATCATGACGCCAGGCTCGACTGTGATTTTCGATACTCCGTACATAATCATGCTTCCTTTCTGCCTTGCCGCGGCAAGGCCTTTTTGCTCAGCTCAGATCCAGGAACGCCGGGTCGATGTACTGCTGCGCCACGGCGCGGATGTAGTCGCAGCTGAAATCGCTGTCATTGGCCCGCACCCCGTGGGCGGCGGCCAGCTCGGGGGTGTAGTCCCGGTAGAGATAAGCGCGCACGTCCGACTTGCCCGCGCCGTAATGGGTGACGGTGGGGTGGAGCTGCGGGTCCAGCACTTCCAGCTGGACGGTCCCGTCGGGGCTGGTGGTCTTTTGCAGGCGCAGCGTCAGGACCGCGCCGATCAGCTGGTCCTTTTTGCTCTGGGTGCTGAGAAAGTTGCCCAGCGAATACGCCGCGAACACCCGGCGTCCATCCTCCGCTGTCAGCCACCCGGCATTTTGCAGCACGTGGGGGTGGGTGCCGACGATGACATCCGCGCCCCAGTCGGCCAGCTGCTGGGCCAGGGTGCGCTGGGCGCCGGTGATGGTGTGGCTGTCCTCCACGCCCCAGTGGACGCCCACCACCACAAAGTCGGCCAGCTGGGCCGCCTGCCGGACCTGCTGCTCGATGACGTCGGTCTGGCTGGTGTAGAGGACGTTGGCCTCCATGGCGCTGCTGCGGGGGATGCCGTTGGTGTGCTCGGTGTAGGACAGGTAGGCGATGGTAACGCCGTTGACGGTGTGGAGCGGAATGGTCCCATAATCCGCCTCGCCTCGCCACAGCCCGGTGGTGACCACGTCCGCGGGCATGGAGGCCCAGAAGCGGAGGGTGGCGGCAATGCCGGAAGCACCCTTGTCATAGGTGTGGTTGTTGGACAGGCTGAATACCCGGAACCCCGCCCGGTAAAGGGCGCGGGCGCAGTCGCCCGGCGTGGAAAAGCAGGGGTAGGTGGAGGGGGCCAGTTCGTCGGTGCACAGAGTCTCCTGGTTGATCCAGTTCACGTCAAAATCGCTGTAAAAGGGGACCAGGTTTGCATAGCAGTAGTCAAAGCTGTAGGCGGCGTCCCCCACGGCCCGGGCGGCGGCCTGCTGGTAGATCTTGGAGTGGATCAGGTTGTCGCCGGTGGCGGAAAACCGCACCGTTTCAACGACCGGCTGCGGCTCTGGCTCTGGTTCAGGTTCGGCGGGCAGGCTGGAGACAGGGGGCGGCGCTTCCGGTTCGGCTGAGACGGGGGCCTGGCCGGGCCGGAAACCGCCCAGCCCGATGCACAGGGCCAGCGCCGCGGCGAAAGCGGCGGCCACGCACCAGAGGGGCAGACGCCCCGGGCCGCCGGCTGCGGCGTGCCGTCCGGGCGGTTCTGCAACAGGGTGGTTCATCGTCGGTTCCTCCTTTCACAGGAGGCGGGCGGGTCAGCGCTCGGCGATCAGGTCGCTCATGTTGTACAGGCCCGGCTCCTTCTTGGCGAGGTAGAGGGCGGCGTTGATGGCGCCGTTGGCGAACACGCTGCGGGAATAAGCGGTGTGCTTGAGGGTGATCACTTCGTCCGGCCCGCAGAACAGCACCTCGTGGTCGCCCACGATGCTGCCGCCGCGCACCGAGCTGATCCCGATCTCCATGGGGTCGCGCTTTTCCCGCACCGAGGCGCGGTCGTAGACATAGTGGTAAGCGCCGCCGGCCTGCTCGTTGACGGCGTCGGCCAGCATCAGGGCGGTGCCGCTGGGGGCGTCCACCTTGTTGTGGTGGTGCTGCTCCACGATCTCGACGTCGTAGGCTGTGCCCAGAATGGCGGAAGCCCGCTTGCACAGCTCGATCAGCAGGTTGATGCCCAAAGACATATTGGCGCTTTTGAACACGGGGACGCTGCGGGACAGCTGGACGATCTTGAGGTTCAGTTCGTCCGACATACCGGTGGTGCACAGGACGATGGGGGTCTTGTGGGCTTCGCAGTAGGGGAGGATCTTCTCCACCGCCGCGGGGGAGCTGAAGTCGATGATGACGTCGCCCCGGCCGGCCAGGCCGTCCGGGCTGGCATAGACGGGGATCCCGTTCTGTTCGCCGGCGTGCAGGTCGATGCCGGCGATCACCTTGCAGTCGTCCCGCTGGGCGATCATATCGCAGAGCACATGGCCCATCCGGCCGCCGATGCCTTGAATGACAAGTTCCGTCATGGTTTTGCTTCCTTTCGTTTTGTACATAATGAGGCAAATGCCCGGAAAGAACAGTCTCGCCGGGCATTTGCGTTATTGCAGCAGGCCGCAGGCGCGCAGGGCCTGCTCGATCTTGGCTTTCTGGGCGTCGCCCGGCTCCACCAGGGGCAGGCGGCACTTGCCGGCGTCCCAGCCCAGCAGGTTCATGGCGTACTTGACCGGGATGGGGTTGACGTCGCAGAACATGGCGTCGCACAGGGGCAGCATCTCCAGCTGCAGGCGGCGGGCCTCGGCGGCGTCGCCGTCGAACCACGCCTTGCAGCAGTCGTGCACCAGGGTGGGCGCGATGTTGGACACCACGCTGATGACGCCCTTGCCGCCCAGAGACAGCAGGGGCAGGACCTGGTCGTCGTTGCCCGAGTAGATGTTCAGAGCGTCGCCGCAGGCCGCGGCGATCTGGGCTACCTGGGCAATGTTGCCCGAGGCCTCCTTGATGCCGTTGATGAGGGGATGCTCGCTCAGCTTTTTGGCCGTCTCAGGCTTGATGTTGACGCCGGTGCGGGAAGGCACATTGTAGAGAATGACCGGGATGCCGCCCGCCTCGGCCATGGCGGTAAAGTGGGCGATCAGGCCGGCCTGGCTGGTCTTGTTGTAGTAGGGGGTGACCATCAGCAGGGCGTCGGCGCCGCAGTTGGCCGCGCCGGCGGCCAGGGCGCAGCCGTGGGCCGTGTCGTTGGAGCCGGCCCCCGCCACCACCGGCACCCGGTGGGCCACCGTGTCCACCGCGAACTTGATGGCGGACAGCTGCTCGGCGTCGGTCATGGTGGAGCACTCGCCTGTGGTGCCGCAGATGACGATGGCGTCGGTGCCGCGGGCGATCTGATCCTCAAGGATCTGCCCCAGCACATCAAAGTTGATGGTTCCGTTTTCGTGCATGGGGGTGATGACGGCCACGCCCGCACCCGTAAAAACAGGCTTTTTCATCATAACTAGGCTCTCCTTTACTGTGATGTGGTAGGTTCGGGATCAGTCCAGATAGCCCTTGGCGGCCAGCAGCTCGGCCAGCAGGACGCCGCCGCCGGCAGCACCCCGCAGGGTGTTGTGGCTCATGCAGGCAAACTTGTAGTCGAAGATGGTATCCTCCCGCAGGCGGCCGATGCAGACGGCCATGCCGTGCTCGGTGTCGCGGTCCAGCTTGGGCTGGGGGCGGTCGTTCTCCTCAAAGTAGTGCAGGAACTGCTTGGGCGCGCTGGGCAGGTCCAGCTCCTGGGCGGGGCCGCGGAAATTCTTCCAGGCCTCGAGGATCTGCTCTTTGGTGGGCTTTTTGGCAAAGCTGACAAAGACGGCGGCGGTGTGCCCGTCGGACACAGGCACGCGGAAGCACTGGGCCGTGATGACCGGCCCCTCGGCGTTGACGATCCGGTCGCCCTCGATGTGGCCCCACAGCTTGAGGGGCTCCTGCTCGCTCTTTTCCTCCTCGCCGCCGATGTAGGGGATCACGTTGTCGATGATCTCGGGCATCCGGTCAAAGGTCTTGCCTGCGCCGGAAATGGCCTGATAGGTGCAGACCAGGGCCTTGGTGACCCCGAACTCCTTCATCAGGGGGTGGAAGGCGGGCACATAGCTCTGCAGGCTGCAGTTCGACTTGACGGCGATAAAGCCCCGCTTGGTGCCCAGGCGGCGGCGCTGGGCCGGGATGATCTCGATGTGGCCGGCGTTGATCTCGGGCACCACCATGGGCACGTCGGGCGTGCCGCGGTTGGCGCTGTTGTTGGAGACCACCGGGCACTCGGCCTTGGCGTAGGCTTCTTCCAGGGCTTTGATCTCGTTTTTGGGCATATTCACAGCGCAGAAAATAAAGTCCACCTGCGCGGCGATCTTCTCCACCTCGGCGGCGTCCTGAACCACCATATCGCGGACACACTCAGGCATGGGGGTGGGCATGGCCCAGCGGCTGCCCACTGCCTCCGCGTAGGTCTTGCCCGCGCTGCGGCTGGAAGCCGCCAGGACGGTCAGCTTGAACCAGGGGTGATGTTCCAGCAGGGTGACGAACCGCTGCCCGACCATGCCGGTGGCGCCGACGACGCCCACCTTATAATACTGCTTTTTCATTTCCAGCACCTTTCCTTTCAGACCCGGGCCCGGTTTTGGCAAAAACTGCCGTCTGCAGGCAAACGACGGCTTGCAAACCGGACTGTCTTGTCCTATAATAAAGACCAGTTGATAAAATTTATAATAACATTGATACGGCACCCGTGTCAACCCACTGGAAAGGCGAATACATCCCATGTTGAAAAAAGATTTTTGGTACGATCTCCCCAAAGAGCTGATTGCACAGGAACCGGCCAGCCCCCGCGACGCGGCCCGGCTGATGGTACTGCACCGCGACAGCGATACGATAGAACACCGCATCTTTCACGACCTCCCGGAATATCTTATGCCGGGGGACCTGCTGGTGGTGAACAATTCCAAGGTTCTTCCGGCCCGGATCGTGGGCGTCAAGCAGCCCACCGGCGCCGTCTGCGAACTGCTGCTGCTGCGGCAGGTGAAAGGGGACCAGTGGGAGTGCCTGGCCAAGCCCGGCAAGCGGATGCACCCGGGCAACGTCATCACCTTCGGCGACGGCACCCTGACCGCCACCGTGGACGAGACGATGGAGGACGGCAACAAGCTGGTCACGTTCCGCTATGACACCGAGACCCTCTATGAAAAGCTGGACGCCTTCGGCAAAATGCCCCTGCCGCCCTACATCACCAAACAACTGGAGGACCAGAGCCAGTACCAGACGGTGTACGCCAAGGAGCTGGGCAGCGCCGCCGCGCCCACGGCGGGCCTCCACTTCACGCCCGAGCTGATGGACGCCATCCGGGCCAAAGGGGTGGGCATCGCCGAGGTGACGCTCCATGTGGGCCTGGGCACCTTCCGCCCGGTGCAGGAGGACGAGATCACCGACCATAAAATGCACAGCGAGTGGTACTCCATCAGCGAGGAGACCGCCCGTCAGATCCAGGAAGCCAAGGCCGGCGGCCACCGTGTGATTGCCGTGGGCACCACCAGCTGCCGCACCCTGGAAGCTGTGGCCGCCAAATACGGCGAGATCAAAGCCTGCAGCGGCAACACCAGCATCTTTTTGTACCCGGGCGTGCCCTTCCGCTGCATCGACGGGCTCATCACCAACTTCCACCTGCCCGAGAGCACCCTCATCATGCTGGTGTCGGCCTTCTACGGCTACGAAAAGACCATGGAAGCCTACCGCGTCGCGGTGGCCGAGCGGTACCGATTTTTCTCCTTCGGGGACGCGATGCTGATCGTGTGAGCAGCCCCGAAAAGCTGCCTGCGCTGTTAAAGCCAGTAAGAAAACCTTTCCCTCACCCATTCAAAACCAAATATAGCCGCCCCCGGCGACGCACCTGGCAGGAAACCGAAACGGTTTCCTGCTTTTTTGATGCCTGGACATCTAATAGACTGTTTTTGACTGTTTTTAACGGTTTATAACTTATTTTACAGAAAATAGGATTTTCTTTCACAAATACCGTATGATTGTTTTAGTCCTTGCAGGGAAGACGGGAAATAATGGAAGGGGAAAAAGCATGAGGTTTGAATGTGAGATCTACGAGCTGCTGCGGCCGTTTCATCTGAAGGGAAAGAACATCGGTTTGTTTGATTTGATCGAGGCGGTGGCGCTCGTGACAGAGGAACCGGGCCGGATCCACGCTGTCCAGAAAGAAGTTTACATGGTCATTGCAGCGGAGCGCCGCTGCTCGTGGATGGCGATCGAAAGCAGCATCCGCAGGGCGCTGGAACAGGCGTGGAAACACAACCGCAGGTACATGGACGAGCTGACCGGCTACGCGCTGGACAGCTGCCCGACGGCCGCAGAGTTCGTTTATATCTGTGCCGCCACGATCATCAAAAAGCACATGGGCACCATGAAATAGGACGTCAAAAGTAAAAAGCCTTGCAAGGACAAAGAACCGCTGCACGCGAAAAACGCTGCAGCGGTTCTTTTATGGGGCCGGAGGTACAGAGGGAAAAGGTGAGATGATTCCATGGGAGGATGTTGAGAGATTAACCCAATGGAGTGGTTTTAGAGTTTTTCTGGAAAAGTTCATTTTTCCTGTTGACAGAGACTCTTAACAATGGTATTCTAATTATGACAATGATAGTTGTCAAAATGACAATTTAAGCTGTCAAATTGGGGGTGTAGAAGATGCCGCTTTACAACCGGCTCAAAGAACACCGGGCACGGCTGGGAGTTAATCAGCAGGAGATGGGCCGTCTGGTAGGGGTATCCCGTCAGACCATCAGTCAAATCGAACGGGGGGATTACTCCCCTTCGGTGACACTGGCGCTCAAGCTGGCAAAACTCTGCGGAGTTGCGGTGGAAGATATTTTTTCGTATGAGGAGGATGACTGAGATGAAAGACTCTGTGCAACAGGATAACCGTCGCGCGCTGCCCAAGTTTCTGGCAGTAGTGGCAGCTTCCGCCGTGTTGGGCGGCATCGGTGGATTTTTGGCCGCAGCGGCGGCAAAACCGGAGATGCTGGAAGCTATGCGGACCGGGCTGGACCGGGTGATGCAGATGGTCGGTCCCTGGGGCATCCCAGTGAGCAGTGTGGTGCTGCTGCTCCCTGCATGGTTGCACTATTGTTCGGCTCGCAGGCTATACAGGTGCTTAGAACCTGACGCAGAAGAGAACACTGTGGAAGAGATTCAGCGTCGGACGAATTTCTCGCTGCTGTTCAACACCCTCGAGACAATTTTTGCTTTCTTTTTTCTGGCTGCCAGCTTCCAGTATACCTACGCCCCATTCAATGTAGTACTGTTTTTGATCGCCATGACCTGCATCATCCTTTTAGAGCAGAAGGTGATAGATTTGACCCGCCGCATAAACCCGGAGAAAAAGGGCAGCGCCTATGACTTAAAATTTCAAAAGACCTGGTTTGCCAGCTGTGACGAGGCTGAGCAGGCTCAGATTGGCCAGGCCTCTTTCCAAGCCTTCCGAACCACTACGGTGGCCTGTATGATCGTTTATGTGGTGCTGACCCTGATAAACTTCATAGCAGGGACTGGACTTCTGCCGGTGTTGACCGCCCTTGTGATCTTCGGGGTGCTCCAGGTGAGCTATCTCCTGGCTTGTATTCGGACGCGCCGTCATATCCGGCGCTGAGGGCCGCCAAATATAAAAATCAGCTTCTTTTTATTTGCCGCCCTTTTCATAACATTCAGATAAAAAGGGCGCTGCCGGTTTCCACATCCAGAGAAAGCCCGGTGTTCTGGTCGTACAGGGAAGGGTCTGTCAAAAGGTAGGAAGTGCCGTCCAGAAGTTCCGCTGCGCCGGCGTCCAAAAGCGCCTGCAGGTGGCCCGGGTAAATGCTGACGGCATACTGGCCCAATTTGCGGTAAAGCGCCCGGCTGGCCTGCCCGGCCTGCAGCTGGGCGATGAGGGGCTGGCTCTCCTCGGTCGAAAGGTACAGGGTGACGGTGGGGGAGTCGATCAGGTGGAACTGTTCCGCCACGGTGGCAAACGGAAGGGCGCAGCCCTGATAACCGCGGCGGAAGGAGTCCAGAATGCCCTTTTGGTCCAGGGCGGCGTCGCCTTTCAGGGTACGGTAAAAAGAAAAATAGGCTTCAATGGCCTGCGGACTGGCCGGGTCGGCAAAATGCGCCAGCACGCTGCGCGCGGAGTCGACATTGGGCCGGATCATGGCGGGAGCGCGCTGCCCCTCCAGACGGAACACGGTGACAAGGCTTTCGCCGGCGGAGCGCCGCCCCTCCCGGTTGCAGCGGCCTGCGGTCTGCAAAATGGAATCGAGGCCGGCTTCTTCCCGCCAGGCGGCAGGAAAATCCACATCCACGCCCGCCTCGATCAGGGAAGTAGAGACCACCCGGCAGGGTTTGCCCTCCCGCAGGCGGGTACGGATCTCTTTCAGCAGGCGTTTGCGGTCGGCAGGGCAAAGCAGAGTGGTCAGGCAGTAGCGCCCCTCCGCTTCCAGCATGGCGTAGAGTTTTTGCGCCGTGGCGCGGCGGTTGACCACGCACAAAGCCTGCGGCTGGGCGTTCAGCCGTCCGGCGAGCTCTTCTTCGGACAAGACGCCGGCCTGGCACAGGGTGGTGCGGCGGAAAAAGTCGTAAAGAGACTGGGTGTCCGGGCAGAGCTCCTGCATGGAAAGGCGGGGCGCCAGCTGGGCAAACAGAGGCTGCAGCGCCGGCTGCGTGGCGGTGCAGAGCACCGCGGTGACGCGGTACGACTGCACCAGCTGGCCGATGGCCTCCACGCAGGGCAGCAGAAAGCTGACGGGCAGGGTCTGGGCTTCGTCAAAGATCACGACACTGTTGGCGATATTGTGCAGTTTGCGGCAGCGGGAGGGCCGGTTGCCGTAAAGGGACTCGAAAAACTGCACGGCCGTGGTGACGATCACCGGCGCATCCCAATTTTCTGTTGCGAGGGATTTGCGGTAAAGCGCGGGGTCGACCACATCGCCGCTGACAGCGTAGTCCGCGCCGGAGTGGTGCTCCAGGACGTTTTCGTCCCCCAGGATGTCCCTGAATCTATCGGCGGTCTGGTCGATGATGGAAGTGTAGGGGATCACATAGATGACCCGGGACTTGTTGTGGGCCACGGCGTGGGTGAGCGCAAAGGCCAGGGAGGAAACGGTCTTGCCGCCGCCGGTGGGGACGGTCAGGGTGTAAAGGCCGGAGGGCTGTTCCTGACCGGCTGCAAGGCAGCGCTGCAGGATCTCGCAGCGCTTGCGGTTCAGCGCATTGGAAGGGTTCAGCCAGGGGGCAATGTACTGCCGCAGTTTTTGGAGCAGCTCGGAAAGGGGCGCGTACCCGCCGCGCGGCACGGCGTCTTCCCGCATGAAGGCTTCGGTGTCCAAAAAGTCAGCGTCCACCAGGCAGGAATAGAGCATCCGGGTGTAAAAGGCTTCGCTGAGATTGTCGGGCGCGATCTGCGCCGGGCGTTTGGCGACGGAAAGGCCGGGCTGGACCTCCTGGGACCAGGCCCCGTAAGGTTCCACCTTCTTTTTGAGCCGTCCAAATAAGGTCGGCGTCTCGCTGCAGTCGGTGGAGGCGCCGCCGTCCGGCAGTCCGCTGTGGTGGCCGGCGATGGCGAAGGCGGCTTCCGGCTGTCGCAGGCGGAACGCTTCCTGCGCGCCGGCGGTGGAGTGGTCCACCGTGCTGCGGCTGCCCTGCAGCCGCTCCTGAAAGGCCTCGCTGTATTTGCCGATGTCGTGGAGCATCCCGGCCAGACGGGCCTGCTCGCCGCCGCCAAAGGGGCGGGCAAACTGTTCCGCCAGGGCGGCGGTGCCTTCCAGATGCTCGAGCACCGTCTGGACGCGGCTTTTGTCCTCGGACTGGTGGGCGAGAAAGCCGGCTGATGGATGGTTTGTCATGGTGCGCTTCATCCTTTCTGATCTGTTTGGGAGGGGACAGGAGCTTTCCTGTATCTAGGATAGCACTTTGGAAGGTCTATAAACAGGACTTTTGCAAAAAAGATTTATAAAAAGCGTAACAGGGGAGAAGGCTGGGCTATACAGCCGCCCCGAATGGTTTGAGTATAACAGAAAAACCACGTGCCGGCAAGAAAATGGCGTGTTCCTTGCGCCGGGGCGGCGTTTATGATATACTAGGCCCTGCAAAGCACCGCGAGGTGCCCGGGGCCGCGCCGCGGCTGGCCGGGAGAATAGGGAAACAGGTGCAAAGCCTGTGCGGGACCGCCGCCGTATGGGGAGAGTTCCGGCCAACGATGCCACTGCGCAAGCGGGAAGGCTGGCCGGAGCGACGACCCCCGAGCCGGAAGACCTGCCCTGCGGTTGATACTGCGCGCCGCCTGGCTGCCTGCCGGGGCGGCGGGAGGGCAGACCCCGCGCCGCGGACGGACCAAACGCCGGTGCGGAAAAGAGGCTTGCAGCCGCCGTGGCCGCAGGCCCGATCAAGCGCTGTTTTTGAGGGGGCTGCAGTCCCGCTCAGGGGCTTTGTGGAACGTCTTTCTCTCCGTTGGGTGAGAAGGGCGTTTTGTTTTTTACGGCGCACAGACTGCGGCAGGCGGAAGGAGCGTATCATGAAGCGCAGAAACTTTCTTGTTTGTCTGGCGGCGGCCGCCCTGGCGCTGGGCGGGTGCGGCCGGCCGGCACCGGCGTCCAGCCCGGCGGCTTCCGGCGAGGCTGGCTCCGCCGGTTCTGCCGGGACAGACCATTCCTACCCGGCGACCATCACCAACTACGACTACGCCGGCAACGAAGTCAGCTATACTTACCAGCAGGCGCCCCGGCGGGTGGTGGCGGTGTACCAGGGCTCCATCGAGACCATGATCGCCTTGGGGCTGGAGGAGCACGTGGTGGCCTGCTACGGGCTGGACAACCCGGTCAAGGAGGAGTGGCAGGCGGGCCTGGCACAGATGAACTATCAGCAGGAGCCCTTTGCCCCCGACCGGGAGACGGTCACTCTCCTGCAGCCCGACTTGATCCTGTCCTGGGGGTCGCTGTTCAGCGACAAGCAGCTGGGAGACGTGGCAAACTGGAACGCAAAAGGGGTGGCGACCTATATGAATACCAACACCCGCCCCGGCGGCCATCCCCGCACCCTGCAAAATGAGTACGCCGACATCCTCAACCTGGGCCGCATCTTTGGGGTGGAGGACCGCGCCCAGGCGCTGGTGGACCAGATGCAGGCCGCCGTGGAGGACACGCTGGCGTCGGTGGAAGGGCTGCCCCCGGTGACAGCCGCCGTGGTGGAACCTTTGAGCGGCAGCGTCACCAACTATGGAGCCAGCACCCTGGCGGGGGACATGGTCACCCAGCTGGGCGGCGTGCTGGTCCAGCCGGAGGGCAGTGAGATGGGCAAGGAAAACCTTGTCACCGCCGACCCGGACGTGATCTTTGTGGTGTACATGGCCTATTCCGGGGAGGACCCGGACAGCGTCATTGCCAGCCAGCTGGCCGCCATCACCCAGGACCCCGCGCTGGCCAGCCTGTCGGCGGTGCGGCAGGGGAGGGTGTATCCCATCATGCTGGGGGACGTCTATGCCGCAGGCCCCCGGGTGATGGACGGCATCCAGGCCATTGCGGCGGGCCTCTACGGTGATCTGACATGAGGGCGCTGCGCAGCCGCACCGGCTTTTTGCTGGCGCTGGGAGTGCTGGCGGCGGCGCTGCCCGTCTCGCTGGCAGTGGCGGCGTCCTTTGGCACCAACGCCCTGCCGGTAGACCAGGTGTACACGGTCATCCGGTGGGAACTGGGCCGCCTGCTGGGCCAGACCATCCCGGCCCAGTGGGCCCCCGGCACGGCGGTGCACGATGTGGTCTGGCTGATCCGCCTGCCCCGGCTGGTGCTGGCGGCAGCCGTCGGGGTCTGCCTGTCTCTGTGCGGCGTGGCGATGCAGGCGGTGGTCCAGAACCCCCTGGCCGACCCTTATATACTGGGCATTTCCTCGGGGGCGTCCCTGGGGGCTACGCTGGCAGTGCTGCTGGGGGTGGGCGCGGCCCTGGGGCAGAACGCCGTGGGCGTCATGGCCTTTTTGGGGGCGCTGGCCGTCTCCTGCGCCGTGGTCTTTCTGGCCAACCTGGGAGGTCGGGCCAGCCCGGTGAAGCTGCTGCTGGCCGGGTCGGCCCTGTCGGCGGTGTGCGGGGCTTTCTCCAACTTTGTGGTCTACCAGACGGGGCCGGACCAGGCCGCCAGTCAGGTCATGCGCTGGACCATGGGCAGCCTGGCCGCCGCCAGCTGGCCGGTCAACGGGGTGATGCTGGGCATCGCCCTCCTGGGGACGGTGTTCTTTCTCAGCCAGAGCCGCGGGCTGAACCTGATGCTGCTGGGGGACGAAACTGCCCGCACCCTGGGGGTAGACCTGCACCGGCGGCGCCTGGCCTGCCTGGCGGCGGCCGCCCTGATGACCGGGTTCGCGGTGTGGGCTGCGGGGATCATCGGGTTTGTGGGGCTGGTGGTGCCCCATGTGGTGCGGATGCTGTTTGGCACCGACCACCGGCGTCTTGTGCCCCTGTCGGCCCTGACCGGCGGGCTGTTTTTGCTGTGGGCCGATGTGCTGTGCCGGGTCATCCTGCCCGGCAGCGAGCTGCCCGTGGGCATCCTGACCTCCATGCTGGGGGCGCCGGTGTTCCTCTGGCTGATGGCCCGCGGCCGCTATCATTTTGGAGGTGGAGCCGCATGAAACTGGAAGTACGCGGCCTGCGGGCGGCCCCCGGAGGGCGGGAGATCCTGCACGGCATCGACCTGGAAGCCCACAGCGGCCAGATGGTGGGTCTGATCGGTCCCAACGGCAGCGGCAAATCCACCCTGCTGCGGTGCATCTGCCGGGCCTTGCAGCCCACCGGCGGGGCGGTGCTGCTGGACGGCTCCGGCCTGGAACAGATGAACCTGCGGCAGTCTGCACAAAAAATGGCCGTGGTGGCGCAGCACAACGCCTATGCTTTCGATTTTACGGTAGAGGAGCTGGTGCTGCTGGGCCGCACGCCCCACAAACGCCCCCTCGAACGGGACACCTCCGCCGACCGGCGCATCGCCGCTCAGGCCCTGGCGCAGGTGGGGCTGGCGGGGTTTGGGCCGCGCAGCTATGCCACCCTCTCGGGCGGAGAACAGCAGCGGGTGATTCTAGCCCGTGCCCTGGCACAGCAGACACCCTGCCTGCTGCTGGACGAGCCCACCAACCATCTGGATATCAAATACCAGCTGGATATGCTGGATCTGGTGCGCGGCCTGGGCCGGACCGTTCTGGCGGCACTGCACGACCTGAACCTGGCTGCGGCCTACTGCGACTGGCTCTATGCGCTGCAGGACGGCCGGCTGGTGGGCAGCGGCGCGCCCCAAGACCTGCTGACCCCCGCTTTCATTCGCCGCGTCTACGGTGTAGATGCCCAGGTGCAGCAGCTGGACGGCCAGCTGGTCGTCCTGTACCGCCCCGCCCGCCGGGAGGGTAAGTAAAAAGGACCTGTATCCGCCCACAGCCGCAAATTTGCCCCCTGATCCTCATAGATTAAAACGAATGCGTTTATCTACTGGATCAGGAGGCTTTTTGTATGCTGCTGGAACTGCTTCAATTTTTTTCGGCCCAATTTCTCTACCTCGCGCTGCACCTGGAATCGGGCAGCTTCCCGCGGCCGCTGACGCCCAAAGAGGAGGCCGCCGCCTTCGAGGCGCTGCGGGCCGGTGACAGCGCCGCCCGGAAAAAGATCATCCAGCACAATCTGCGCCTGGTAGCCCACATTGCAAAAAAATACTACGCCCTGCCCAGCGACCAGGATGACCTTATCAGCATCGGCACCATCGGCCTGATCAAAGCGGTCAACACCTTTGACAGCACCCGCCGGGCCCGCTTCTCCACGTATGCCAGCCGGTGTATTGAAAATGAGATCCGTATGCAGTTCCGGCGCGACAAAAAGACCGGCCCAACGGTGTCCCTGCAGGATTCTCTCGACACCGGCAAGGATGATTCTGCCCTGACCCTCTCTGACCTTTTGCAGGACTCCTCCTGCATGGAGGAAACCTTTGAGAAGAAGGAGGACGCCCAGCGCCTGCGACAGCTGATTGAAACGCTGCCCGCCCGGGAGCGTCAGCTTGTGCTGCTGCGGTACGGCCTGGCCGGCCAGCCGCCGCTGACCCAGCTGGAAACCGCCCAGCTTTTGGGCATCAGCCGAAGCTATGTATCCCGCCTTGAGACCCATGCGCTGCAGCTGCTGCGGCAGAGCTGGCAGAAATAGGGCCAAAAGGCCGGCAGCAAGGAGCTGAAAGTTTTTCTATGCTGCCGGTTATATGCCACTGCTGCGATAATACAGATGCTTGACCGTCACAAAAGAAAAGTCAGGACATCCTACTGTCGGGAAGTCCTGACTTTTTTGTTTTGTATGGGCCGCATTGCAGGTATTTTATCGAGAAAGTGCCGACCATCTAAAACGGGACAAATTCGCCGCCCGGCGTTTGAGCGTGTTCACTGCCCGTTCTGGGCGGCGCGCTCGGTCATTTTGGTCATCATCTTGCCGATTCGCAGCGGATGACGGTACGAAAGCTTGATTTGAAGAAGCTGTGCTGTGGAATGACAGATCACAAATTTTTTCGACCAGAGATGATCGGCCAGGCCGTACCCGACCTTTTGCGCATTGGCTTTGAACTCTTTGGGGATGGGGAGCCCAGCAGCCGACGCGGTATCCGTCAGCGGTGGATGGAACAAGTGAAAGGATATGCCATAGCGGAGGTTTTCAATCTCCAGACACTTTGCCAGTGACTCAATGGCTCCTTTGGAAGAAGCATAGGGCGAGATGTTGGCAAAACCGGTCACGCCGACGCCTGAACTGGTAAAAATCACCCTTCCTTTTCCTGCTTTTCGCATGGAAGGCAGAACGCTCTTGGCCAGCCGCAAAGCGCCAAAGAAATTGACATCCATGACCTTCTGATAGACCGAACAGTCACTGTCCGGCTCGCTTTCAAACGTGCAAAGGCAGGCGTTATGAATGGCGGCATCAATGTTTCCAAATGCTTGAAGCGTCTGATCGACCCCTTGCTGTATGGATGCAAAATCACGGGCATCTGCCACGACCGGCAGGAGATTTTGGGGATGCGTTGCCTGCAATTTTTTCAAGGCGCTGACATCGAGGTCCAGGACAGCGACGGAGTGTCCCTGCTGCAAAAGCCGCTCCACCATATAATAACCGATCCCCTGATTGCCTCCCACGATTACGATATTGGCCAACGGATCTCACCCTTTCCATGTCTGGTGGCTTTATTATAGCAAATTGCCGCCAAAAGGTCCACAGCTAAAAGCGATTCGCTGCAGCCAAAACGAAACGGTCTGCCGCAGTCGTATACGGCGGACAGATTCTGTTTGAACGGTGCTGTCCTATGCAGGAACAGCCTGCTCCACTTTGCCCGCCATCCATTGACAAAAAGGAGTCGGATAGATTCGCTGAGGCAGAAAATAAGCGGTTCTGGCGGTCCGGCGATGGGCAGGAGAAATAATACGACAAATTTTTTGCATCATGTATACGCAAATGCGTATAAACACGGCCCAACTTTCTATCGAATCAGTATTTGCCTGACTGGAAAGAAATGGAAAAATCCCTGGTAAAGCGCACAAGAGATAAAGAAAAGGTATCCTCCATCTGGAAAATGGAGGATACCTTTTGTCGCTTCATGTATATGTATTTTAGCATAGTACAGGAGGATTTTCAAGGGGCGCATCCTGCGCCGCACCCAAAATCGTGCAATGTAACATATGATTTTGCTGGAGCGTCTTATTCCTTTACAATTTATGGGTAAAATCATGCAATCAACCGCATGGTCCATGTAATGAAATGCAGTAAGGAGAGCTTTGTATGGCAAGAAATCATCATTCCAAAACCGTTACCGCCAAGATGAAATTTTCAGAACTTGCAGCCCAGTGGATTTTATCCGTCTCACATGGGATCAAGGAATCTACCTTGGCTCACTATCATTACACGCTGGAACGCTATCTTTTGCCTGTCTTTGGAGGGGACAGCCTCTCAGCTCTAAACGAACAAAGGCTGGAACAGGGCATTTTGCAGGTGATCTCCGCGGCAAATGGCAGCCATAAGCCTTTGGGAACATCCTCCTCGCGGGAGTGCCTGACCATGCTGCGGCGTATCTGCAAATACGCTGCCCATCTGCACCTGATGCGGTCGATGGAGATCTTTGTCAAACTGCCCCGGATGGAAGCCAAACAGACAAAACCCTTCTCTGCCCAGGAACAGACGGCGCTGCGTGACTTTGTTCTGGCTGCTCCGACGCCGCGCAAGGTGGGCCTTTTGCTGCAGATGCAGCTGGGGCTGCGCATCGGAGAGGTATGCGGTTTGCAGTGGGGTGACTTCGATTTCAAGGCCGGCATTCTGACGGTGCGGCGCACGGTCAGCCGCATTTACTGCAGCACCGGGTGCACTAAAATCGTTGTGCAGACGCCAAAAACCAAGAGCTCAGGCCGGGAGATCCCTATCCCGCACGATCTGGCTGCCCTGCTGCGCAAACTGCGGGGCAGCGCCAGCCCGGACACCTGGTTTCTCTCGGGCAGCACTGAGCGGCCGGTGGAACCGCGCTGCTACCGCAAGAGCATCCGGGGGTATCTTCGCCGGGCCGGGGTGCGCCGTGTGCATCCTCACGCCCTGCGGCATACCTTTGCTACCACCTGCCTGCAAAGCGGGTGCGATATCAAGACGCTGAGCGAAATTCTGGGCCACGCCGACGCGAATGTGACCCTGAAACGGTATGTCCACACCGACATGAAACGCAAGAAAACTGAGATGCAGCGTGTCTTTTCGGCTGTATGGAAAAAGCGCCCAGCACAGACACCCATGTCGGCCTAATGAACCTCCATTTTCCAGATGGAGGATACCCCTTAGGTGCGAAAGGGGGAGTGGACGTGGCGCTGGATTTGTTTGAACATATGACGGAAATTGCCTCGCTGCACCCTGCCTACATTATTATGGACGAATTTTACCGTGCGGGCGCAGAGCATTGGGGTGAAAAGGTGCAGAAACTTTTGGCACTCTGCCCGGACGCAAAACCTCTTGGGTTGACCGCCACCAACGTTCGCTACCTCGACAACAACCGCGACATGGCGGAGGAACGGTTCAACGGCCGCATCGCGTCCGAAATGACCCTGAGCGAAGCCATCGTGCAGGGCATTTTGCCTGCTTAAGGAAAATCAAACGGAAATTCGTCAAAGTTAAAGTATCGCTATTGTAAAAACGCTAAAAATCTTGGATTTGGAAAGCTATATCTTAACGAAGATAAAATACGGAAGCTCTGAGTGCAGCTGCCTTTGGCGATTCAGACAGAAAACTTTCAAATGGACGAAATGCCGTCCAGAGAGGGGAGTGGAGCAGTTCGATCGTGAGACATCATCATCACCACCGCGCCGATTACCATCACAGCCGAGCCCACCGGCAGGACGCGATGCGGGCCGCGGCGGCAGCGGTTCTGCTGCTGGTCGTCCTGTTGGCCGCGCTGTTTGGGATCAGCCGGTGGGAAAACCGAACCTACGCGGCCAGTGGTGGAAGTACAGGCCCGGCGTCCTGGGAAAAGCCGGACATCACCTACGACGGCGTGACCTACACCCCCAAACAGCGGACAGAAGCCTATCTGCTCATGGGCGTGGATGTCAGCGGGCCGGTGAAAAGTACGCCGGGCGCTTACAATGGCGGCCAGGCCGACGCGCAGTTTTTGCTGGTGCTGGACAATGAGGCCGAGACCTGGCAGATGCTGCGGCTCAACCGAGACAGCATGGTGGACGTGCCGGTCCTCGACCTGCGGGGCGACGTGATCGGCTACGAACGCCAGCAGCTGGCGCTGGCTCACGCCTACGGCGACGGTACAAACAACAGCTGTCAGAATACGGTGGACGCCGTGTCCATGCTGCTGGGCGGCGCCGCCATCGACGGGTATGCCGCCCTGAATATGGACGGGATCGCCATTGTGAACGACGCCATCGGCGGCGTGACCGTGACCATCACATCCGATTTTACAGCAGTGGACCCCACGCTGGTGGAAGGGGAGACCATCACCCTGAACGGCCAGCAGGCGTTTGAATTTGTCCGCACCCGCAAGGACGTGGACGACCAGACCAACCTGGCCCGCATGGAGCGCCAGCGGATCTATCTGGAAGCCATGAAGCCCCAGCTGATGGCGCTGAGCGACACGGAGATCGTCCAGGTCATGGAGGAGGTAAACGACTACTTGGTGAGCAACATCGGCAGCCAAACAGTTCTCGATCTGGCGGAGAAACTGAAAGATTACCAGGAACTGCCGGAACTCACCATTGAGGGAGAGAACACCATTGAGGACGGGCACTGGGCCTACATTTTGAACGAGGACAGCCTGCAGCAGGTGATCCTGCAGCTGTTCTACAAAGAAATCTAAACCGGAGGGACAATGGAAAGTCAGAACACAACGCAAGCAAGACCCGAACAGCAGACGCTGGCCGTCCGCGAACAGACCGAAGAAGAGATCGACCTGGTAGAGCTGTTCTACCTGCTGTGGGGGCATATGCTCCAGATCATTGCCTGCGTCATCGTGGGCGGCGCAGCGGCCTTTGCTTACACCTATTTTATGGTGATGCCGATGTATCAGGCCACAGCAAAAATGTATGTGGCGTCGGCTACCTACAATTCCATCGTGGACATCTACGATATGCAGCTGGGCAGTCAGCTGGCGCTGGATTACCAGCAGCTGATCCTCAGCCGCCCGCTGATGGAGGATGTGGCCGAGGCGCTGGAACTGGATGTCAGGCCGGAAACGATCGCTTCCATGGTCAGCGTTTACAACCCGGAGGAAACGCGGATCCTTACGATCACCGTGACCTGCCCGGACCCACAGCTGGCCGCCGACCTTGCGAACGAGATCGCCTATCAGGCAAGCGTCCACCTGCCGCGCATCATGGAAAGCCCTGCGCCCAACATCTACGAGGATGCGCTGGTGCCAAAACAGAAGTCCAGCCCCAGTTATTCCCGCAATACGCTTTTGGGCGCCATGGCGCTGGCGGTGGTATACTGCGGCATCCTGGTGGTGCGCTACCTAATGGATGATTCCTTTACAACGCCGGAGGAGGTCAACCGCTGCTTTGGGGTCCAGCCCCTGGCGGTGATCCCGGAAGGAAATTTGAGATCAAGACGCAGCAAACATGCACAGGAAAAGGGAAAGAGCCGTACAAGCCCCACTGATATGGGCGCCAAAGCGTGAAAGGGGTGGAGAATATGAACCATTTGACGATCCAGCATTTGCCCGAGCTGCCGTTTGATGTGGAGGAGTCGATCAATCAGCTGCGCGTCAACCTGGGGTTCTGCGGGGACCAGATCAAAACGGTCGTGATCACAAGCAGCATTCCAAACGAAGGCAAGAGCTTTATCGCGGTCTATTTGTGGAAGATGCTGGCCGAACTGGGCAGCCGGGTGCTGCTGATCGACTGCGACCTGCGCAAATCCGAAATGCGCACGAAATACGGCATCAGCAGCGCGGAAAAAATCACCGGCATAGCCCATTATCTGGCCGGCAAGGTGGAACTGCAGGATGCGGTCTATGAGACCAATATCCCCAACGGCTATATGATCCCGCTGAGCGCGCCGGTGGCAAACCCCTCCATCCTGCTGGAAAACCCGCGCTTCTCTGAGATGATCGAGACGTGTGCCGGAAAGTTCGACTATGTGCTGATCGACACGCCGCCGCTGGAAAGCGTCGCCGATACGCTGCACATTGCGGCCCACGCGGACGGCACCGTCCTGGTGGTGCGCAGCGGCCGGACTTCCCGCAAGCTGGTGTCGGACGCAGTAGACAAACTGAAACGGGCAGGAGCGTCCATTTTGGGACTGGTCCTCAACAGGGTCGAGATGAAACAAAAAGGCGGTTACTATTATAAGCGCTACTACTATGGTTACTACGGTAAAGGTTATGGCCGCGAAAATGGCCGCAACCGGTCTGTAGCCGATACAAAGAACTAATTGGGAGGTAATTGTTATGAAAAAGAAAATGCTCAGTTTGGCCCTGGCCGCCGTCATGCTGGTGGGAGCAGCCGTCCCTGCCGTGGCTGTAAGAAGCAGCGCTGGTGCAGACGGCCATGTTATGGAACAGTATCCCACGCAGCCTTTTGTGGGAAGCCCTTCCGGTGGGCAGGATGCCCAGTCGGATAACCAGGAAATCGAGATCGTGACCGACAACGTGGTCACGGGCGGTTACATCCGGCAGCGGGGCACCGCAGAGCCTCGCCCGCTGGAGCAGATCAACTACCCCGTCATCAAGATCACCACGCTGGCCATGAGTGCGCCGTCCAACGACAAGATCGACGCGTCCAACCCCGGCGCGACCGGCGGCCAGAAAGCCGGCATGATGACCGAGAGCGGCCTGACCTACGACAAAAACGACACGGTCAATGAGACGGCAGACCGCTATTATGCGGCCGAGAGCACCGGCGACTTTGTGGACAACTACAGCCTTTCCTTCTTCGACAACCTGGTGACGGTCGTGGAGGGCAACCTGGAAAACTACTCGGCCGTCCAGATCGCGGATATCTCGGCCAACAGCCTGGCCCTCGGCACGGGGAAGGATGTCCGTCTGACCTTCTCGGCCCCTGGCGTCAAGACCGGCAGCCGCGTTATGGTAGCCCGCATTCGCAACGGCTCGATGGAGTTTATCCCCTCCACGGCGGGCAGCGGCACCATCTCGTTTGACGTGCACCCCAGCAGCCTGGGTACCTTTGTGCTGCTGGTCCGCGGGGAGTAACACTTGATGTTCCGTATCAAACTGGCAGGCATCCCCATCGGCATCTACAACCGGTATGCGTATGTCCGCCGGTTGTGCAGCGGATATGAGACGGCGGAAACGCCGGCGTTTACCGTCCGGGCGACGAACGCTGAGATATTGGCAGAGCAGGACGGCGGCCCATTCGTGCCGGGTTACTGCGAGGGGCTTTGCCTTTACCGGAAGATCTGCCATCAGCTGTCCCGGTACGATGCGTTTTTGATGCACGCATCGGCGGTGGCGGTGGACGGCGAAGCATACGTCTTTGCGGCGCCCAGCGGCACCGGCAAGACCACCCACACCCGGCTTTGGCTGGAACAGTTCAGAAGCCGGGCGGAAGTGGTCAACGGGGACAAGCCTGTTTTCCGTTTTGTGGGGGGCGGGCTGTACGCCTGTGGCACCCCGTGGCGCGGCAAAGAGGGGATGGGCAGCAACATCATGCGGCCGGTGCGGGCGGTCTGCTTTCTGGAGCAGAGCCCGGCCAACAAAATTCGCCCTCTGACCAGAGAGGAAGTGTGCCGCCGCATTTTTCATCAGCTGCTGATGCCGGAAGATCAACAGGAGCTGGACCGTCTGTGGCCTCTTTTGGAGCGGCTGCTTGCAGATACGGCGTTTTACCTGCTGCAGTGCAACCGTGAACCGGAAGCGGCGCAGCTGGCCTATCAGACCATGAGGAGAAAGAAATGATAAAGGCAAAAAAAGGGTTTCTGCTGCGCAGGCTGGGCGATGAATACATGGTGGTGGCCATTGGCGAGGCCAGCAAAAACTTCAACGGCATGATCCGCATGAACGAGACCGGCGCCTTCTACTGGAAAGAGCTGGAGCAGGGCGTCACCGAGGACGATTTGGTGGCCAAAACGATGGCGCGCTTCACGGACGTGACAAAAGAAACAGCGCGTCAGGATGTGCAGGCGTTTTTGCAGTCCATTTCGGTTGCACTCGACAGCAATGCGGCGAACGATTGAGGAAGAACTTGCGCTGAACGGCCACAGCTTTTTCCAGACGGTGGGGGACAGCATGGAGCCGCTGCTCCACAACCGGGAAAGCACGGTAGTGATCGAAGCAAAACGAGCGCCATTGAAACGCTATGATGTAGCGCTCTACCGCCGGCCGGCAACTGGCGCATATGTACTGCACCGTGTCGTCAAAGTATTGGACGACGCCTATCTCATTTGTGGTGATAACCGCATCTGGCGTGAGACTGTTCCCAACGAGTGGGTGATCGGTGTCATGACGGGCTACTATGAGAAGGAGCAGGACAAGTATATTTCCTGCGAAAGCGCCCCTTACCAGAGTTACCTGAAAACCTTAAGGCTGCGCTATGCTGCGTTATGGCTGCGCACCCTGCCGGGCCGGGTTTGGCGGCGTGCCTGCCGGGTTCTGCGCTGGGAGCGCAGCAAACTTGGGTAAAAAGCAAACCCGACCGGGCGCGCTTTTTATGATAATTTTGAACTTGCAAGAAAGGAGAATGCAATATGACTTACGAAAAGGCAACGGCCGAAGTGGTCCTGTTCGACAACAGCGACGTGATTACGGCGAGTGGATGTACACATGGTAACAGCAACGGTATGTGTAATAATGCCCCGGGAGATATTAACTGCAAGCATAAAGGTGAGAATAGTATAAATGCTGCTCGTATCGCTCGTGTGAATCGTGCTGGACTTTAATCGCAAATTCGATCTCAGGGCATTTTTTGGCAGGCAAGCGTTAGTTGCTTGCCTGCCATTCGTATTATAATGAGGTGGATTATGTTTTATAGACTTAAAGAAACCTTTGCACTCCGAGGTTGGCAGAAAATGGCGTGGGTTTTGGTTGAAAGGCCGGATAATCTTATACAAAAACTTTCACGTGAGAGATTTCAGGTTCTATTGCTTTGCGATGGAGAGACAGATTTGTCTAGTAGTCTATTAAGCGAATCCATGAAGAACTCTTTGCAGCAGTGTGAAGCAGAAAATATTATTGAATCATGTACAAAACCATGTCCATTAAATAAAGATCAGTATTACAGATATTTTGATAACAGGTATGTTAGCACTGTACTTTGGTCTATTACGGGAAAATGCAATTACCGATGTCGGCATTGCTTTATGGATGCGCCAAACGCTGCGTTAGGAGAACTTTCTACAGATGAAGCGTTAAATTTGATTGACCAAATGGCGGAATGTGGTGTGCTGCGCGTAGATATTACAGGTGGGGAACCGTTTGTCCGCAATGACTTTTGGGAATTAGTGGACCGCATTCTTTACCATAAAATGACCATTGGCATGCTTTATACCAATGGCTGGCTGCTAAATGATAAGGTTTTGGATAAATTTGAGCGTCGGAATCTCTATCCTGAATTTTCTATCAGCTTTGACGGAATTGGATGGCATGATTGGATGCGGGGAATTTCTGGTGCAGAGGAAGCTGCTATTCGAGCGTTACAACTTTGCAAAAATAGAGGATTTTCGACAAATGTTGAAATGTGTATTCACCGAGGAAACCAATATACACTATCACAAACGTTTGACTTATTAAAATTTTTGGGTGTGAACAGAGTCAAAGCTGGAAATGTAGACATGACTGCCCTTTGGCATGACCATTGTGAAGGTAATGACTGGGACGAAAGGGAATATATCGAAGCAATGATTCGATATATTCCAATGTATTATAAAACAGGTTGCCCAATTCCAAACTTGATTTTAACAAATGTTATCACGTTATATCAAAATGAACCATATAGCATTATTGCAGAACCATATGACGGAACAGATAAATGTTTGAACTGTTATATGTGTGATTCTGCTCGATGGTCTTGTTATATTACACCAGAAGGACGCTTGTTGCCGTGTATGCCTATGACATCTACGGTAGAACAAAATAAGTTTCCCAAAATACAGGATATTGGCTTAAAATATGGCTTGAGCGACAGTTGTTACATGAGCTTTATAGATGGTAAAATCAAAGATTTATTGGCATCAAATACAGAATGCAATGATTGTCCTTACAGGTATAAATGCGGCGGCGGTTGCCGCGCTAGTGCATTATTATATGGAGACCATAATTTGATGGGATGCGATCGCACTATGTGTATGCTTTGGAAAGAAGGCTATGTGGACCGTATCCGAAAAGCCGCAGACGAAGCCATTGCAAAGTATGGCGTGCCGTCTGGAACAGGACAGTAACAGCGAGGTGGCCGCATGAAAGAAGTGCCGTTGCTGGATTATTTTCAATGGAAATTGCGGTGCGAGTACATTTCGGACCTGCACTGGCTGGGGGCTGCCCGGCGGGCACAGCTGGCGCGGGAAGTGGAAAGGCTTGGGGCTGCGGATGCTTCGCTGCACGAGTGGAACGACGCGCTGGAATACCTGCTTGGGCAGGCGCCCAGGGACACACCGGAAACTGCACGGGACGCGCTGATCGCCGGGCTGAAAACACAGGAAGAAGGAAACTATGAGGGAACACAGGCAGGAAACAGAGATGCTGCTGCATCTTATGCAGGCGGCGCTGGGTCAAAATGACGGGCCGCTTGCGTGGGCGGAAGGATGCAGCGAGCCGTCTATGGCGGAGTTGATCGCTGAGCAAAGTCTGGTCCCCATGCTGTACCCTGTGGTGCGGCGTCAGGCCGGGCCTGCATGGGCGGACCTGGCCGGGCGGCTCAAACCGGTCTATGACCGGGAACTGCATCGGGGGCTGGTGCAGGAATATGAGATCGGGGCCCTGCTGGACGATATGGAAAGGGACGGCATCGACTGCCTGCCCATGAAAGGCTGGGTCATGCGGAATTACTATCCCGACCCGCTGATGCGCAGCATGAGCGACTTTGATGTCCTGATCAGAGACATGGACAGCTGCAAAATGCAGGCGTGGATGGAAGTGCGCGGGTATCGTCCTGAGCATACCGAGCAGGAAGTCCACGATACCTACAGGAAGCCGCCTTACATGAATATCGAGCTGCACCGCCGCCTGATGGAAGAAAGGCGGCTGAAGCGGCAAAACACCGCCTGGCGGGAAAACTGGCTGGCGTCGCTGTGGCAGAAATCGTACCTGCTGGAAGGGAAGGAACATCTTTACCGGATCAGCGACGAGGATTTTCTGGTGCATCACCTGCTGCACTTTTATAAGCATTTTACCAGTTCGGGCGTGGGCGTCAGGCCGCTGGCAGATCTATATCTCTTTTTGCGGCAGAAATGCCAAACCTTGGACCGCGCCTATCTGGAAAAGCAGTTGGAAGCGCTACATATAAGGGCCTTTTCTGCGCAGATCTCGCGGCTGGCATGGGTGTGTTTTGAAGGGCGGGAGCTGGACGATAGCGCCTGGCTGGTGCTGGACTATCTGACCCATGCAGGCATCTATGGAGACCGCGCCACGCTGGAAACATCCCACTTGTTTGAAAGCGCGGGAAAGACCGTCAGACAGAGCAAATGGAAGAACTTTTTTGACCGGTGCTTTATGCCTCTGGCGTCGATGAAAAACACCTATCCGCGCCTGCGCCGCGCTCCGTGGCTGCTGCCGGTGTATTGGGGAATCCGCATGGGAAGGATCGTTTTTATGGAACCCTATAAGCTCACCGCCGTACAGAAATACCAGACGCAGGACCGGTACGACCAAATGAAAGAAATTTACCGGGCGGCGGGCGTCCTGGGAGAGAGGACGGAATGACCAGGGACAGAAAAAACGCCCCTGACACAAGGCATGTGCTGGGGTGGCTCTGGGAGACATCCGGCCTGTACAAAGCGGGCATTGCCGTGCTGTTTGTCATCCAGGTCGTGTTTGGCGTGTGCGGCGTAGCGTCGGCGCTGCTGTTTCGCAGCCTGATTGACAGCGCTGTGAGCGGGCAGGGCAGCGCTTTCGTGCGGGCTGCCATTTGTCTGGCAGGGCTGTTTCTGGGGGAAGACCTGCTGTCTGCCCTGGAGCGATTTTTGTACGAATGGACGCGCGCATCTCTGGAAAACCGCTTGAAAGAACGTCTGTTTTCCTGCCTGCTGCACAAGGACTATGCGGCGGTGACGGCGGTCCATACAGGAGAATGGCTCTCCAGGCTTACGTCGGATACTTCTGTGGTCTGCGGCGGGATGATGGACATCCTCCCCGATCTGGGAGGGATGCTTGCGAGGCTGGCCGGTGCGCTAGCGGCGCTCTTTCTTTTGGAACCGGCGTTCTTTTATGTGCTGGTCCCGGTGGGCGCGCTGATGCTTCTGCTGACCGCATCGCTGCGGAAGATACTCAAGCGGCTGCACAAAAAGATCCAGGAAGCAAACGGCGCGGTCCTGTCTTTTTTGCAGGAGCGGCTGGAAAGCCTGATGATCCTCCGCGTTTTTTCGATGGAAAAACAAACGCTGCGGGAGGCAATCCAAAAGATGGACCGGCATAAGGCAGCGCGCATCCGGCGGAACCACCTGTCGAACCTGTGCAATGTTGGCTTTGGGATCGCTGTCGACGCAGGATACCTTGCGAGCGCTGTCTATTGCGGTTATGGCATTTTGCAGGGGGCCATCTCCTACGGGACGTTTACAGCCGTGCTGCAGCTGGTCGGGCAGGTACAGTCGCCCTTTGCCGGCATCACCGGGATCATCCCGCAGTATTTTGCCATGACCGCCAGCGCTGAGCGATTGATGGAAGCGGAGCTGTACCCGGAGGATGGGAACGGGATGCACTTTCCGGCGGAAAAAATCAAACGGTTCTATCAGGAACAATTTGAAAGTCTGGGCCTGCAAAATGCGAGCTTTTCATACCGAGGTGCCCGTCTACCAGAGCAAACCGCACAGGAAACGCAAGTGATCGATCACCTGAATCTGGACATCCAAAAAGGCGAATACGTTGCTTTTACAGGACAGTCCGGCTGCGGCAAAAGCACGCTGCTCAAACTGTTGATGTGCCTGTACCCGCTGGACGCGGGCAGGCGGTATATCCGGGCAAAAAACAATGGCAGGGTGGAAGAATATTCGCTTACGCCCATGTGGCGCGGCCTGTTTGCGTATGTGCCGCAGGGCAACCAGCTGATGAGCGGCACCATCCGCGAGATCGTTGCTTTTGGGGACCCGGATGCCATGTCGCAGGATGAGCGTCTGGCGCAGGCGCTGCACGTCGCCTGTGCCAGCGAGTTCGTGGCGGCGCTGGAAAGCGGCATCGACACCCGCCTGGGAGAGCGGGGTGCGGGCCTGTCGGAAGGCCAGATGCAGCGGATCGCGATTGCGCGGGCCATCTTTTCAGACCGGCCCATCCTGATCCTGGACGAATCAACTAGCGCCTTGGACGAGGCAACGGAACAGCAGCTTCTGACCAACTTGCGGCAAATGACGGACAAGACCGTGCTGCTGATCACGCACCGGCTGGCAGCGCTTACGATCTGCGACCGGGAGATAGCGGTAGGGAACGGCGGGACAAATCTGCCGCCCACCTTTTGAGGGCGTTCACTGCCCGTTCTGGACCGTGCCGTCCTCTGCGGTGATAGCCTGCTCCACCCGTTGAAGGATATCCCGGATCAGCTCGTCCTCCGGGGTACCGTCCGGGAAGGCAGTTTCCAATTCATCACGGACTTTCTGATAAGCCTGCCGGACGTCTGCCTGCTCCTGCAGGGTCAGGTCGTCCCAGCTTTTGTTGCCGGCATACACGCAGCCGCTCAGGGAAACGGCCAGCGCACCGGCCGTGAACACGGAAAGCAGAAGGGGAGAGTGCTTGAATGCTTTCATGGCAGCGTCCTCCTACAAAACAAACTTGGCCAGCAGTGCCAGCGCGGTAATAAACAGCACGGTGGTGAGCGCAGCCGCCGCAACGATGGCGATCGTCTTGACGGCCTGGCGGTACTCCTTGGGCAGCTCTCGCTTTTCAGCGGGAGGTGCTTTGTCCGGGGCCTCGGCGCCCAGCAGAAGATAGTCCGCGCTCACATGATAGATCTCTGTCAATTTGATGATGTTGTCGATATCAGGATTGCCCTGACTTGCCTCCCACTTGGAGACGGCCTGTCGGGAAAGGCCCAGCAGGCCGGCGAGCTGTTCCTGCGAATAGCCCGCCTTTTTGCGCAGCTCCTGAAGCCTTTGTGCCAGATCCACTGGGATCACCTCCTGGGAACATGATACCACAACAGCCGGTTGCCCGCCACCCAAAATGGTTTGCAGGCTGTCAACTGGCCGTTGCAGTTTGTCAAACGACGGTTGCACGGCTTCGCTGAGGCGGAAAATGGGAGGTTCCGGCGGCCCGGCGCCGGGCAGGAGAACAGGAAATTAAGATTTCCTAAGAAAAATTGGATGGAACAGGCGCGCCTTTCCTGTTATACTAAAATCATACTGGAACAAGGAGGGAACGTATATGCCGGAACAGACCATCCTCATCGTGGAGGACGACCCCGACATCCGGGACGGGGTGCGCATTTTGCTGGCGGGGGAGGGCTACCGCATCCTGGAGGCGGAAAACGGCGCAAAGGCGCTGCAGGTGTTCAGCCCGGAGGTGGACCTGGTGATCTTGGATGTGATGATGCCCGGGATGAGCGGCCTGCGCGTCTGCGAGGAGCTGCGCAAAAAATCCACGGTGCCCATCCTGTTCCTGACCGCCAAAGCGCAGGAATCGGACAAGCTGGTGGGCCTGACCGCCGGCGGGGACGACTATTTGGGCAAGCCTTTTTCCTTCGCCGAGCTGAGCGCCCGGGTGCGCGCTTTGCTGCGCCGGTACACCGTCTACCGGGGCAAAGGGGAGGTGGGCGCCGCGCCGGAGCGCCGGATGCTTTGCGCCCACGGGGTCAAGCTGAGCCTGGACTGCAACCGGGTCTGGGTAGATGGGCAGGAAGTCAACCTCACCGAGACGGAATACGGCATCCTGCGCCTTTTGATGCAGGACCCCGAGCGCATCTTTCCCGCGCAGGCGGTGTACGAAGCGGTGTGGCACGAGCCCTACTACTACACCTCCAACGGCACCGTGATGGTACATATCCGCAACCTGCGCACAAAGATCGAGGACGACCCCCAGAACCCCCGCAGGGTCTGCACCGTGTGGGGCAAGGGCTATCACTTTGCCCGGGATGGAGGCGGCGGCCATGAAGCGTAACAGCCTGCCCGGGGCGGAGAGCGAGCCGGTGATGCGGCGCAACAGCCTGACCGCCCAGTTCATCCGGCTGCTGGTGGGGGCCGGGCTGGGATGTGCCCTGCTGTTCCTGGTCCTGCGGACGGCGCTGGGGTTTGGGGTGGACTTCTATGCCCGGCACAGCGATTTCCGCCAGCGCGAGACGGCCCGCCGCATAGGCGAGTTCCAGGCGTTCGTGCAGGAAGAAGAATTGTCCAGCACCGATGTGGAGCAGATCTCCGCCTGGGTCAGGCAGCAGGATTTCACCCTGATGGAGCTGTACCGGGACCAGGTGATGGTCTACAGTTCCTTCGTGCCCGACCGCAACGACATCGGCCACGAGGGCAAGCCCACGCCCTTTTACGATTGGATGCCACGGGCCAGCGTCTTTTTTGCCGACGGCGAACTGCAGGTCCTGCTCTACTACGACCCCGTGCTGGCCTGGGTACGCTGGGGTACGGCGGGGCTGATCGTCCTCTGTGTTGGCCTGTTCCTGGCAGTGTTCCTGCTGGGGTGCCGGCGGATCGTGCGGTACATCTGCCTGCTCAGCCAGGAGGTGCAGGTGATGGAAAACGGCGATTTCAGCCGCCCGGTCACGGTGCAGGGCAGCGATGAGCTGGCCGCCCTGGCCTCCTGCCTGGACTCGATGCGGGTGACGCTGGCGCAGCAGCGCCGGCAGGAGGCGGAGACCTCTGCCCGGGTCAAGGACCTGATCACTCAGATGTCCCACGACCTGCGCACCCCGCTGACCACCCTGCTGCTTTACACCGAGATCGTGGCCGGAGGCAAGTACCACAGCCAGGCCCAGCTGGAGGAATACCTGGGCAAGATCGACACAAAGGCCCGCCAGATCAAGCAGCTGTCGGATAACCTCTTTGAATACGCCCTCGTCACCCGGGATACGGTGGTGGCGCTGGATGGGCCTGCGCCCTTTTCCCAGATCTTTGAGGGGCCGCTGGCCGAATTTGCCGACCAGCTGGATCAGCGGGGCTTTGGCTGCCTGCTGGACCTGGGAGAGGAGGACGTCCGCCTGCGGGTCTACCGGCCCTACATCCGGCGCATCTTTGACAACATCGCCTCCAATATCCTCAAGTATGCCGACCCGGCCCATCCGGTCCAGGTCACTTATGTGCGGGAGGGGGCAAAGGCCGGCCTCGCCTTTGCCAACGTCCCCCTGCCGCCCGAGACCGGCGGGGCCGAGAGCACCAAGGTGGGTCTGGTCAGCGTCCAGACCATGATGGAAAAGATGCAGGCCGAGTCCCGGGTCAGCCAGTCGGCGCAGCGGTACTGCATCACCCTGCTGTTCCCGGTCAAAAGCGAATAGACCGCACGCACGGCGCGGCGGATGGGAGTTTGCCTCCTGTCCGCCGCGTTTTTTTGCGCTTCTCCGCGGGGCTTTCATAAAAAGTTCACCCGGTCTAAAGCAGTCTTAAGGTTTTTCCGGGGCAAATGCTAAGAAATGCCTGCTATACTAAAATCCAGCAGGAGGGCTGCACGGTCCCCTGGAACAACCGACAAGGAGGCACAGCTATGTTCAAGAAAAAGCCACCGGAGGGAAGCGGCAGCCCGCAGGCTGCCGCGCCGGGCGGGAAAGCCGGCTTCCTCCGGCGCAGGTGGCCGCTGCTCGTCATTGCGGGCGCCGCCATAGTGGGCGGCGCGGTGTGGATGACGCAGGTGCGCGCCACCCAGGCCCCGGCGGAGGCTGCCTACATCGAGACGAAACCCACCCGCCGCAGCATCACCAATATCTACAGCGAGGACGGCACCGTCGAGGCCGCCGAGTCCTACCAGGTCAAGAGCCTGGTGCGGGGCGACGTCCTCACCGCCGACTTTGAGGAAGGCGACATGGTGCAGGAGGGGGACGTCCTCTACACCATCGACAGCGCCGACGCGGTCAACAGCGTCGAGCGGGCCCAGCTCACCCTCAGCCAGGCCCAGCGGGATTATGAGGACGCGGTAGACGCCCAATATGTCCGCACCGGCATCGGGGGCACGGTGGTCTCTATCGCGGCAGCGCCGGGGGATGTGGTCACGGCCGGGCAGGAGATCGCCACCATCCGGGACGAATCCGCCATGCTGCTGACGCTGGATTTTCCCGCGGCGGACGCCGCCCAGTTTGCCGCCGGTCAGGCCGCCGAAGTCACCCTGGACGGCACCTATGAAAAACTGGCCGGCACGGTGCGCTCGGTCTCGGGCGCGGACACCCTGAGCAGCGGCAATATGCTGGTCCGCTCGGTCACCATCACGGTGCCCAACAGCGGCGGGCTTACCGCTTCCCAGGCGGCCACCGCTTCGGTGAACGGGGTCAGCGCCCTGGGCTCGGCCCGGCTGAGCTACCAGAACGGCCAGACCCTGACCGCCCCGGCGGACGGCACCGTGGCCGCCCTCTGCGTGCAGGAGGGGAGCAGCGTTGGCGCGGGCAGCGCCATCGTCCAGCTGACCAGCGATAACCTGACCCGTCAGGCCGAGCAGGCCGCCGACAGCCTGCGCAGCGCCGAGCTCTCGATGGAGGACGCCGAGAACACCCTCGACGATTACACCATCACCGCCCCCATCAGCGGCACCGTCATCATGAAAGGGGTGCAGGCGGGCGAGACCATCGGCGCGGATACTTCCACCAGCGAGGTGCTGTGCATCATCCATGATTTGAGCTATCTGGAAATGGAGATCGCCGTGGATGAACTGGATATCCTGTCCATCCAGAAAGGCCAGCAGGCCACCATCGTGGCGGATGCGCTGGAGGACGAGACCTTTACCGGCGTGGTGACGAACGTTTCTTCCAACGGCACCACCACTTCCGGCACCACGACCTACCCCGTCACCATCCGCATCGACGACTACGGCGAGCTGATGCCGGGTATGAACGCGACCGTCTCCATCGTGGTGGACAGCGCCGAAAACGCCCTTTCCATCCCGAATGGGGCCGTGGTGCGGGGCGGCTACGTTCTGGTCACGGCGGATTCGCCCAGCGCGGCCAACGCCGCCGATATGGCCGCCCCGGACGGCTATGTCTACGTCAGGGTCGAGACCGGCGTCAGCGATGACAGCTATGTCGAAGTGGTCAGCGGCCTGACCGAGGACGACACCGTCGCTTACGACGCCGACGCCGCAGCTCTGGCCACAGCGAGCGACAGCGGCATGATGATGCCCGGCGGGATGCCGGGCGGCGGAGGCGGCGGCATGCCCAGCGGCGGCCCGGGAGGTGGTCCGATGTGAGCGCCCTGATCGAGTTTGACTCCGTCTGCAAATATTACCAGATGGGGGACACCACCGTCAAAGCCGCCGACCACATCTCGATGCAGATCCACAAGGGCGAGTTTGTCGACATCGTGGGCCAGTCCGGTTCGGGCAAGTCCACCTGTATGAACATCATCGGCTGCCTGGACGTGCCCACCGCAGGCACCTACCGGCTGAACGGCCGGGACGTGGGCGGCATGGACAAGGACGAACTGGCCGAGATCCGCAACGAGCTGCTCGGTTTCATCTTCCAGCAGTATAACCTTTTGCCCAAGCTGGACGTGCTGGAAAATGTGGAAGTCCCCCTCGTCTACGCGGGGCTGCCCGCAGGGGAGCGCCATGAGCGGGCGGCCCGCGCGCTGGAACGGGTAGGCCTTGGCAAAAAGATGCACAACAAGCCCAGCCAGCTCTCGGGCGGCCAGCAGCAGCGGGTGTCCATCGCCCGGGCCCTGGCCGGGGACCCGGCGGTCATCCTGGCCGACGAGCCCACCGGCGCGCTGGACAGCCACACCAGCCGCGAAGTGCTGGGGATGCTGCAAAAACTGCACCGGGAGGGCAACACGGTGGTCCTGATCACCCACGACAACTCCATCGCGGTGCAGGCCGAGCGGATCATCCGGCTGGAGGACGGGCACATCGTCTACGACGGCGACGCCCACGCCCCCGAAGCCGTGGTCCAGCCAAGCGTCCGGGCCGCAGGAGGGGAGGGATGCGCATGACCCCCGCCATGCTCAGCGAGACCTTCCGCCAGGCACTGAAAAACATCGCCAGCAACAAATTCCGCACCCTGCTCACCATGCTGGGCATCATCATCGGCATCATGGCCGTGATCGTCATCGTGGGGCTGGGCAACGGGATGACCCAGAGTATGCGGGACAGCTTTTCCTCCATGGGCACCAACACCCTCACCGTCTCGGTGCCGGGCTTCGGCTCCCGGACGGTGGACGTGGATGAAATGTACGCCCTCGCCGACGAGAATACCGACCTGTTTGAAGCTGTCTCGCCGGTGGTGACTCTGGTCGGCAGCGTCAAGGTGGGTTCCTCCACCCTGGACGAGACCGCCGCCACCGGCGTCAGCGAGGAGTATCTCTCCATGAGCGGCTACACCGTGGCCGAAGGCCGGGGCATCCAGTATGTGGACATCGACGACAACAAAAAAGTCTGCGTGGTGGGGGCCTACATCGAGCGGGTGGGCTACGGCGGCAACGCCCTGGGCCAGACCATCAAGGTGGGGGCGGACCAGTACACCATCGTCGGCGTGCTGGAAGCCCGTGTCAGCGACCTGTCCTCCCAGGAGGGCAGCGACGACGACGTGATCTTTGTGCCCTACACCACCGCCCTGCGGGCGGCCATGAGCCGGACGGCCAGCTCCTACACCTTTACCCTGGTGGACGAGAGCATGGCCGCCGAGGGCAAGGAGCTGATCGAGCAGACCCTGACCGACCTGTTCCACTCCAGCGACGGCTTTATGGTCGTGAGCATGAGCGAAATGCTGGACACCATGACCTCGATGGTCAACATGGTCATCATGGTGCTGACGGTCATCGCCGGCATCTCCCTGCTGGTGGGCGGCATCGGCATCATGAACATCATGATGGTCTCCGTCACCGAGCGCACCCGGGAGATCGGCATCCGCAAGGCGCTGGGCGCCAAAGAGCGGTACATCCTGGCCTTGTTCGTCATCGAGGCGTCTATGACCTCGGCGCTGGGCGGCGTCATCGGCATCGTGCTGGGCTATCTGGTCTCGGCCGCGGCCAACCAGGTGCTGCCGCTGCTCCTGACGGATATGGACCTGACCATCAGCCCGTCGCCCAGTTCGGTGGCTGTCGCCTTCGGCATCTCGGCGGGCATCGGCATCCTGTTCGGCTACCTGCCCGCCAAGCGGGCGGCCCGGCTCAACCCCATCGACGCGCTGCGCTACGACTAGCGCGAGCCTGCGCGCTGCGACCGTCCCCGGCAGCCGGCCGGGATCAAACAAGTGAGGAATACGACCCATGAAGAAACGATTTTGCGCCCTGCTGCTGGCCGTCTGCATCGCCTGCACCATGCTGGCGGCGCCGGCTTCGGCGGGCGGCTCCAATACGGCGGTGCAGGCCGCCGTGATGCTGGGCGGCCTGGACAGCACCCAGGACGCCGGCGCGGCCCTGACCCGGGGCCAGCTGGCAAAACTCCTGACGGCTTTCTCGCCCTACCGGGAAAGCGCCGCCGGCAGTTCCAGCGGCTCGGTGTTCACCGACGTGGCCGGCAGCGACCCGCTGGCCCCCGCCATCCGCACCGCCGTCCAGCAGGGCTGGATGAGCGGCTATTCCGACGGCTTCTTCCGCCCGGAAAACCCTGTCACCCTGGAAGAAGCCTGTGCCGCAGCCCTCAACCTGCTGGGCTATGACGTGACCACCCTGAGCGGCACTTTCCCCGCCGCCCAGCTGAACAAGGCCCGTGAACTGGGCCTGCGGGACGATCTGGCCGCCGGCCAGGGCGGCACGCTGACCATAGCCGACGGCGCAGTGCTGCTGTACAACGCCCTGACCGCCTCCACAGCGGAAGGCGAAATCTACGGCAGCACCCTGGGCCTGACCGTCACCGACGGAAAGGTGGATGTCTCCTCGGTCCTGCTGGAAGATGTGGAAGGACCTTTTGTGTCCGACGGCAGCACCCAGCTGCCCTTTGCCCCCGAAGCGGTCTACCGCAACGACGAAGCAGCCGCCTCGGCCAGCCTGAACGCCTACGATGTTTACTATTACAACACCAACGCCCGCACCCTCTGGATCTACACCACCAAAGCCGCGGGACGGATCACCGCCGTTTCGCCTTCGGCCTCCGCGCCCACCAGCGTGACGGTGGCCGGCACCGAGTACACCATCGGCTCGCCGCAGGCGGCGTCCGCCCTGTCCAGCCTGAACGGCGGCGGGGTGGGCCAGGTGGTCACGCTGCTGCTGGGCATGGATGACGAAGTGGTCCGTGTCCTGACCGGCAGCGAGGCCGATCAGGTCTTTTACGGGGTGGTGCAGGCTTCCTCCCGCAGCCTTGTGGAGGACAACGGCGCGGATGTGCTTCAAAACGTCACGGTGGCCTGCACCGACGGCGTGACCCGCACCGTCCAGGTGGACAAAAGCCTGAACTATCCCGCCGGGTGGCTGGTGGAAGTGACCGTGGACGAAAACGGCGAGCGCATCCAGTCCATTGACGAGAGATCCACCAGCGGCACCTTCAGCGCGGACGGGACCGCCCTGGGCGGCACGGCCCTGGCGGAAGATGTGGAAATTCTGGATACCACCGGGGAGGGTGTGGCTGGGACGATCCGTCCCAGACGCCTAGCGGGGGTGACGCTGGACAGCGGCGACGTCCGCTATTACACCACCAACGCAGCCGGTGAGATCGACCGCCTGATCCTGGACAACGTCACCGGCGATCTGTGGACCTACGGCGTCCTGGACGACGTGCGCAACCTGACCGACGCCGCGGCCGCAGCCATCGACGGCACTTCCGGCGCAGGGGAGACGGGTTCTGCCAGCCTTTCCGACCTGGCGGACAGCGTCCTGCCCTCCACCAGCGAGATCCTGTACGGCATCATCGACGGCAGCATCCTCAGCACCTTCTGGGAGAGCCTGACGTCCAGCCCCAGCAGCATCGCCAGCTGGCTTTTGGGCGCGGCCGCCGACAACACGTCCGGCGCTGTGAGCAGCGTGCTGGGCTGGCTGGGCAAGGGCGCGAGCTACGTCTGCTGCATCGACGGAGAAAACACCACCCTCAACACATCGGTCAAGTACCCGGTGGTGGCCGGCGGCATCGCGGTGGGCCAAAACGCTTCGGGCGAAGTGACCTCCATGCGCCAGCTGATGCCGGTCCTCATCGACGGGCTGGGCGCAGCCTGGGCTTCCAGCGGCGGCGCCCGCTACGAGACCGCCGACGATATGCAGGTCTATCTGTGGTATAAAGGACAGTATTTCGCCACGACGCTGGCCCAGGTCGATCCCGAGGACTACTACCTGATCGGCTGGCGGGACAACATGGGCTGCGCCGCCGGCAGCAAGATCCGGGTGCTGGTGGCCGTCAAGAAGGACTGAAAGGCGAATCTCAAGGCAAACTCATAGCAGGCTCAAGGCTGTCTCAAGCAGAGCGTGTTATGATAGCGATAGAGAAACGGAAAGGCGGTGATGCAAACAAGGAAGTAAAAACTCTTTGGACTGCATTGCTTACAATTTCACTCAATAGAACAGCCCCGAAAAGGGGAGAAAGGTGGATCTTTATGAAAACCATGATGAAACGCATCGCTATGTTCACCCTGTCTGCCTGTATGTTGGCGGGCGGCGCTGTTTCCAGCTTTGCCGCCGGCGCATCCTCTCACTATACCGCGGCCATCCTGAGCCACCAGACCGACGCCTGCGAGGGCACCGAAAAGGCGGAGCTCACTGTCCGGTTCAGCAGCCCCTATGGCGACGTCCAGGACTACGTCATCTGCGGCGAGTGCGGCGACGTCAACGGCGAGAGCGGCCTGCAGGAAGTGGATAACGCCGTGGCCAATTTCAGCAAGCTGTATGTCTATCAGGGCAAGCTGGACAACGGCGAGCGGGTGATGACGGTGTCCTGCCTGACCAGCGAGGTGAACGCCATGAGCGGCGTGACCGCCAATGTCATGCTGCCCTGGAGCGCCGTCGAGGGCTATGACCTGTACCTGGTCAACGCCGATGGCACCGAAACCAAGCTCGAGCCCTACGGCACCGACTGGGCCTATCTCAACGTCTATCTCGACGGCGGCACGGCCCTGATCCGCATGGTCGAGCAGTAAAAGCGAAATTCCCCCAGCAAGCGATCCCCCCTGATCTTCTCCGATACGCATAAAGAGTGGAGCCGCCGCGCCAGTTTGCCCTGACGCGGCGGCTTTGCGCGCGCCCAAAGGCGGGGAGGGGAAGGCGAGCGCAAAACATCTGCAAAAAACCTGAAAAATCCGCTTGACAATCGCGCCAAAAAGCGGTATAGTATGGAGGTCGCAGGACGTTTGTCATAGAGAAGACTGGCCGGCCTGCTTTACATATGGGCCTGTAGCTCAGTTGGGAGAGCGTTCGGTTCGCATCCGAGAGGTCAAGGGTTCGAATCCCTCCAGGTCCACCAAATCATAAAAATCCGAACCTTTTTCCGATTGGAGAAGGGTTCGGATTTTTTGTTTTCTTCGGAATGTTGAGCCAGAAATAGTACACAAAGCCCGGCGGCCTCCTTTCAAGAGACTGCCGGGCTTTTGCATTTGCTGGGAAAATTTACTTTTATTCCACCCTCAGTCGTTCCACCACCGGAATGCGCTGGGCAGCGTGACAGCTGGCAGCGGGGACGACAGCGCCCAGCAGCACAAAGAAGGGCAGTACCGCTCCAATGGGCCAGAGGGTCAGCCGGTAGGTGAAGAACCAGAACAGGCTCTCAAGCCCTGCGGACAGGGCCGGCGCGGTGAGCAGCGTGAGGGCGAGTGCAAGCACCACTGCGCCGAGGGTGTAAAGCAGCCCCTCGAGCATCAGCATGGATCGCATCTGACGGGAGGTCATCCCGATGGATTGCAGAACGGCCAGCTCCCGGCGGCGGGCGGCGATGCCGGTCAGGATGGCGTTGGCAAAGTTCAGCACCCCCACCAGGCCCACAATAAAGCTCAGCGTCCCGCCCAGCAGCAGGAACATGGACCGCATACTTTCAAATTCCCTGGCATAGGTGCCCTTGCTCTCGTAGTCCAGCGCAGGGGCCGCATGTTCGGTGTAGTCGGCCAGGAAAGTTTCCATCGCGGCGCTGGCCTCGGCTGTGGTGTCGAAGGCGTAGTACATGATGCTGTTTGTGCCGCTGTCCTGGATGAAGGTCTGGTCGTTCAGAATAAACGCATCGTCTCCATAATAGCGGTAGCTCAGCGCTCTGGGCACCGTGACCAGGGCAGCTACCGTGTAGTTTGCCTCCCGGTAGGTTTTGGCGTAGCGGGTGATGCTGCGGCCTTCGGCATAGGCCTCGTCCACCTGGTCGATGGGAATCGGCTGGTTGGTGGCATTGTCGTAGTATTCAAATTCATCAATATACCATATGGTCACAGTATCTCCTATTTGAGCCCAGTTGCTGTCCATCATCGGGTCGCCATAGTCGTCCTCCCGATAGACGGCGGCAATGAAATTTCCGCCGGGCTCCTTTAACTTGTTCAGGTCTCCTTCCAGCAGCGTCAGCTGGTCCAGGGCAAAGCCCTCCATCCCACAAAGCTGGACATGATCGGCCAGCAGGCCCGCTTCATTGCGCTGGGTGTGTTCCAGCGGCCAGTTCAGCGAACTTGCCGAGTAGCGATGGCTGTTGTTCTGGAGGAAGCGTGCTTCCGGGATAAATTCCACCATCTCGGACACCTGGCCGTAGACCCGGCCGCCTTCGGTAACGCCGCCCTGGGCCTGGACGGCAGAGATCACTTCTTCCGGCACAGCCATATCTTCGTTGAAGCCGGCGGTTACTTGAAATTTGCCGGCGTCTGCCAAAATAAAGTCGCTGGCGGTGAAGTGGGAGACATATTTGTCCATGTCAAAGCCGCCGGTCAGCGTGGCCACCAGGGACAACAGCGTCACGGCCAGCCCCAGCGAGAGGATGGTCACCGCCGTCTTGCCGCGGCTGCGGCCGAGGTTGGCCAAGGCCATGCTAAAGGGGCTGACCGTGCGGGCTTTGCGTCCCCGGCGGCACCGTTTGCCGCCGCCCTCGGTGTAGCGCAGCGCCTCGACCGGGGAGACGCGGGCGGCCATCCGTCCCGGCCTCGCACAGGAGAGCAGAACGGTGACGAGAGCAAAGAGGGCCGCCCCTGCAAAGAGCAGGGGATTGGCGGATACAACGGTTTCCACATCGTTGAGGCGGCGGGTCACAAACGGCGTCAACTGACTGCCCACGAGCCAGCCCAGCACGAGGCCGAGGGGGATGCCTGCCGCCGAGAGGGCCAGAGCCTGGATGCGGATGATCCGCCGCAGCTGCCGGGGCGTGACACCGATGGTCTTGAGCAGGCCATAAAAGCGGATGTCCCCAGCGACTGAGATTTGGAACACATTGTAGATGATGAGGTAGCCTGTCAGTAAAATCAGGAGCAGCACTGTCAGCAGGATGATCAGGGTGGTGGGGTCAAGGTTTTCGGCCAGCTGTGCGCCGGTATAACCCCAGTTGACGCCGGTGCTGATATAATTCGATGCGGCCGGGTCGGTGGACTGGTAACCGTGGCGGGCCAGAATGGCATCAAGGTCGGACGCGATGTGCATAGCGCTGGGCAACATGATGTCGAGGTTCCACCTGCCGGTCATCCCGTCTTCTGGCGCGCCCGGGTCCACGCCGCACTCCGCCAGAACGGCGTCCACCCGGCTCTCGGGGATCAGAATATGGTTGGCGACGACGGCCTCGTCGTACTCCCACCAGCCGCAAAGGGTGAAGGTCTGGGTGGTCTCGCGGCCGTCCACCGCAAAGGTGACGGTGAACTTTGCCCCGAGTTTCGGCTCGATGCCCAGCAGCTCCAGCACGCGAGTATCGGTGGCGGCCTCGTCGGTCCCTTCTGCGGGCAGGCGGCCCTCAATGGGGTCGCAGAAGGTCCAGTGGGCTTCATTCTTGTCCGAATAGCCGATCTCCACATGAGATTTGTTGAAGGGTACGTCGGTGGGCATCCCCAGATAGCGCCGCAGGCTCCAGGTTTGGATGCCGGGGTCTTCTTTCAATTCGTTGAACTGGGCCTCGGTCAGGTACTTGAACCCACCGTGATAAAAACCGCCGCCCTGGCGGAAATTGGCCTGCTGCATCCCCTCGTTGATGGAAAGGGCAATGGTAAACAGAGAGGTGAAAAGAAGGGCGGTCATAGCAATGGCAAGCACCGCCACCAGGTTGCGGGTACGGTTGGCCCGCAGGGCGCGGAGGCTGAGGCGGCGGATGCAGCTGCGATTGGCGACGTTCAGCATAGTGGCGGCCTCCTTTCAGCGGGTCACGATCCGCCCGTCCTCGATGCGGACGATGCGGTCGGCCAGCTGGGCAATCTCCTCGTTGTGGGTGATCATCACCATCGTCTGCCCGAATTTCTGGCTGGTGACCTTCATCAGGCCCAGCACATCCTGGCTGGTTTTGGAGTCGAGATTGCCGGTTGGCTCGTCGGCCAGCAGGATGGCGGGTTTGGTGGCGAGCGCCCGGGCAATGGCGACCCGCTGCTGCTGCCCGCCCGACAGCTGGCTGGGCAGGTTTTGCAGCTTCTTTTCCAGGCCAAGCGTCGCCACAACTTCCCGGACAAAGGCTTCGTCTACTGCCCGCCCATCCAGCTGGATGGGCAGGACGATGTTCTCCCATACGCTGAGCACCGGCACCAGATTGTAGGACTGGAATACAAAGCCGATTTTCCGCCGCCGGAAAATAGTCAATTCCTCATCCTTGAGCGCAAAGATATCCTTGCCGTCCACGGTTACTTTGCCGGCGGTGGGGCGGTCGAGTCCGCCCAGCATATGCAGCAGGGTGCTCTTGCCCGAACCCGACGTGCCCACGATGGCTACAAATTCTCCCCGCTCGACCGTGAGGTCGACCCCGTCCAGAGCGCGGACTTCGGTGTCGCCTGTGCCATAGTATTTTTTCAAACTTTCTGTTTGCAGGATGCTCATACAGTAAACCTCCCAATAAAATAGTCTGTGATGGTTTGGGGTTCCATCACAGACTATAGCACAGCAGTCTTTCAAGGCCCTTTCGGGAAAGTGACAGTTTTGACAGATTCAGCTTTCCCGCGGCAGATAGAGGGAGAAGATGCTGCCCGCGCCGGGGGAACTTTCCACTTTGATGTAACCGCCCTGTCCGGCGGCGATCTGCCGGGTCAGATACAGCCCGATGCCCACCCCTTCGGTCTGGTAGGCGGAAGGAGCGCGATAAAACCGGCCGAAAATTTTGGCCTGCTCTGCCTCTGGAATGCCGGGGCCGGTATCCTGCACACAGACCGCTGTGAACATCTCATAGGGACGAATCTCCACCGATACTCTGCCCCCGGCGGGGGTGTACTTGACGGCATTGTCCAGCAGATTGCAGAGCGCTTCCTCGGTCCATTTGGGGTCAAAAAGGGCGCTGCCCCGCATTTGCCCCACTGACAGCCGGATTTGCTTGGCCTGTGCTTTGGAAAGATACTGAGCTGCGGCTCGCTCCACCGTAGGGGACAGCGGCCCCGGCTCAGGGTGAAGGGCCAGGATACCCGTTTCCAACCGGGAAGATTTTACCAACGCTTCCATGAGGGCTTGCAGTTTTTCGGACTGGGCGGCAATGGCCTGTGCGCAGCGCTGTCCCTGAGGGGTAAGAGGCTGCTCCGCCAGCAGCTGGGCATACAGCTGCAAATTGGCCACCGGGGTGCGGGTCTGATGGGAAATATCCGAGATCAGGGCGCTGATTTGATCTTTCTGCGTCCGGAGGCTGTGGGCCGAGAGCACGCTGGCCGCCAGATACTGGGCCAGCCGGCTCTCCAGAGCAGAGAGGCGGCTTTCATCGAAATGCCGCTCCGCAAAAGAGCCGTCTATGGCGGCGGTGAGCATCTCGTCCAGTCGGGCCAGCAGGCGGGCGGTACGCCATCGGCTGTAGAGCACTACGCCAAGAGCGGCCGCCAACGCCACCCCCGCTACAAGCCAGCCGGTCATGGCTGCACCACCCAGGTGTAGCCCAGACCATACACCGTTTTGAGATATTTGGGGTTGGCGGGGTCGGCTTCCAGCTTGCCGCGCAGCCGCCGCACCGTTACCGAGAGAGCGTTTTCTTCTACATATTCGGTCCCATCTGGCCAGAGCTTTTCCATCAGCAGAACGCGCGGTACAGTATGCCCTTGATTTTCCACCAGTACACGCAGCAGCCGCTGCTCTGTTTTGGAAAGCTCCACCGGCACACCTGCCCGGCGAAAGTCCATTCGGTCGAAATCAAAGACAAAGGGCCCCATCGTCACCGCACCGGCAGGCTGCGCCCGGCGGCGCAGCTGGGCGGCCACCCGTGCCCGCAGCACCGCCAGGGAAAAGGGCTTGGTGATATAGTCGTCAGCTCCGGCTTCCAGTCCGGTGACCTCGTCCAATTCGAGGTCGTTGGCTGTCAGCAGGATGACCGGCGTGCTGTTGCCCGCGGCCCGCAGCTGCCGCAGCAGTTCTAAACCGCTACCATCCGGCAGGTTGATGTCTAAAATCAGAAGATCGAAACGTTCCCGGGCCAGCACGGCCCGGCCTTCCTGCAGGGTACCTGCCAGGGTGACAGTGCGCCCGGGCGCTTCCAGCGCCATCACGATGCCGCGGCCCAGGGTCTGGTCGTCTTCCAGTAAAAAGATAGTATCCATAGCTTGCCCCTTTCCTCTCATTGACAGAATCAGTATAAACGATGTGAGGCAAAAAGGCAAACAGCCATGCAAGCGTCGGGATTGACCGCTGCGAAATCTCTCGGAACAGACTGAGAGCCAACATTTACGTCTCTATGACTCTCCTAAACAGCACCCAGGTACTGACAAAATAGCACCCCAGCAGCACCGCTAAAATAGTTGCGGTAACGCCCAGCTGCACAGCCAGCGCGCCAAAGCCGATGTATGCCTCGATCTCGGCGCGGAGAGCGGCGATGAAGCAGCCAGCCGCCCCGGCGCCCACCAGGATGGCAGCTCCTACCGGCAGGCCGAACCAGAAGCCCAGCTGCTGCAGCACGAGACGGCGGATGTGGCTTTCCTCGACGCCGAGGCGGCACAGTACCGAAAAGCGGTAGCGGTACTGCCCGGCGTCCAGAAGCTGCTGTAAGGAGAGAATGGTCAGGCAAATGACCATCAAGACCACGCCGCCGTAGAGCATAGCGGCCTGCAGTACAAAGTTGTTGGCCCGCGCACTGTTGACCTGCAACGTCCGCAGCCGGATGCCGTAGCTGACGCCCTCCGCCGTCTGCTCGGGGCAGTTGGCGGTGAAGATATTTTCGAGGGCGCGGGCCGTCTCATAGGAAAGGGGCTGGGCCGTCATGATGTAGCGGTTCCGTATCACAGGCAGAAGCTGGGCGCAGGCCTCATCCGGCAGGATGTAGACTACATCGGTATAGGTGTTGTAGAGAGTCTCGCCGAGGTTGGCTTCATAATAACTTTCAGCGGCAAGGGTCAAGACGCCCGCATCGGTGGCAAGGGTGGGGTGGGTCTGTAAAAAGCCGTCCCGCTCCTCGTCGGTGGCGATGGCCTGCCACTGGGTGGTGAACTCGCCTTCGCCCAGTGTAATGGGCGCAAGGCCCTGGGTGGCGCGGACGGCGTTGTAGTCACTCAGGGAGATGGCCGCGACCGGGAAGTCGTATTTGTAGCGGTTGGAGAAATCGGCCCGCCGGGGCAGATAGAGGCTGAACAGACAGTCATGGGTGGTCTCGATACCGTTTTCCGTCAGGAACCGGCTGACGGCATCGTAGTCCCCGGAAGGGAGGTCGGCTTCATCGTAGACGTCGTTGTAACGCGAATAGATCTGCACGTCGTAGACGGAACGGACGTCCAAGTAGCCTTCGGCCCAGCCCACCAGCACCGGCGCGGCCGCAAATAAAAAGATGGCGAGCACCAGGGTGATACTGGTCAGGGTCATGGTCTTGCTGGTGGTGCGCAGCTTGGAGATCATCTGCCCGAAAAAGAACAGGGCTTCGCCCTGGTAGCGGTGGGCGGGGGAGCGCTCTTTCCACTCAGCCAGCAGGCTGCTGGCCAGCCAGACCACTCCGCAGAGCAGAAACAGCAGGTCAGCCAACAGGAAAGTCAGAGCTTGATTGACCCCGCCGCCCCCAAAAGCCAGGGCATACTGCCGCTGCATCACCGGGACGGATGCCGCCGCCAGGGAGCAGAAAAGCGCGCCGGCGGTCAGACCCAGTACCAGAGCAGGCAGACCGCCCTTCCGGCGGCGAAGCAGCCAGACCACCGTCCAGACCGGCAGACAGGCCGGCACCAGAATATTGGCCCAGAACATCAGCTGCACCGGCAGCGGCAGGCGGCTGTCCCCATAGTAGTAGAGCATCCGCCCGCCGTTGACCGCCATCAGGACGGACAAAAGCAGATAGAGGCCCGCCACCCCCTGCATCCAGCGGCTTTTCTGGAGAGGGGCCTCGTTGCGGCGGCCGGCAGAGAGCATATCAATGATCTTGGTCCGGCGGATGGCCCGGGTGTTGGACAGCCCCACCACCAGAAAGATGAGCAGAAAAACCGCCGCCGTCCAAAGCGCCGTATCGGGAAAGAGGGTCCAGGCGGGCTGGTAGGGCCGGCCGTAGCTGGTCAGCAGCAGGGCCGTGATGAACTGGGAACAGACCGCCCCCAGACCAATCCCCATAATGACCGCCGCACCGCCCATGATGAGGGTCTCGGCAAAGAACAGCCGGCCGATGGTCCGCTGTTCCATTCCCATCATGGCCTCTAGGGCAAATTCCTGCTGGCGGGTGCGGAGCATATAGCGGTTGACAAAGCGGATCAGGAACACCAGCAGCAATGTGACGGCGCAAATGGCCACCTTCATCCCGTCGCTCAGGACGGTGAAATTATACTCCACCCCGATGTCAGGTTTGTAAAATCGGCTGGACACCGACAAAAAGGCGTAGAACAAAGTGGTGCAGATGGTCAGTGTGACGATGTAGACGAGGTAGTCCCGGGCCGACCGCCGGGCGCTGCGGAGGATGAGTTTAGCGTACATCATGGCTGCCCCCTCCCATCATGGTCAGGACGTGGAGAATCTTTTCAAAAAAGGCGCCCCGGGTGTCGCCGCCCCGGCGCAGCTCGGTGAAGATCTCGCCGTCCCGCAGAAAGAGGATCCGTCCGGCGTAGCTGGCGGTGAAGGCGTCGTGGGTGACCATCAGGATGGTGGCGCCGAGGCCGGTGTGGATGCCCTCGAAGGTGTTGAGCAGCATCTGGGCCGAGTGGCTGTCCAGCGCGCCGGTGGGCTCGTCGGCCAGCAGGAGCCGCGGAGCGTGGATGAGGGCCCGGGCGCAGGCACAGCGCTGCCGCTGCCCGCCCGACACCTGGTAGGGGTACTTGTGCAGGATGTCTTGGATGTTCAGCCTGCGGGCCATTTCCTCCACCCGGGGTTCCACCTCGGCGGGCGGCGTGTGGTTGATGGACAGCACCAGGGCGATGTTCTCCCCGATGGTCAGGGTGTCCAGCAGGTTGAAGTCCTGAAAGACGAAGCCCAGCTTTTCCCGGCGGAACCGGGCCAGCGCCTTGGGGCGTATCTCGGTCACGTCCTCGCCGTCCAGATAGATGTGGCCGGCGCTGACGGTGTCGATGGTGGAAATGCAGTTGAGCAGGGTGGTCTTGCCGGAGCCGGAAGCCCCCATGATCCCCAGAAATTCGCCTTCCTCCACCGTGAAGCTGATGTCCCGGATGGCTTTGGTGATGCCGCCCTCGCTGCCGTAATATTTTTGGATGTGGTCGAGTTTGAGTATTTCTTTCATCTTCATCACCTCTGGCCCTATTTTACCGGAACGGGGGGCGGGAGTGTATCGGTTTTGTTTGCGAAGTTCTTACAAAAATGAAAGAAGTGCAGGGCTTTTCAGCCCCGCACCCCGGTGACGTAGTCGTTGTCGGCAAAAAGGAGGCTGACGCCGGTGCCCTGCCCCTGCCGGGACTGGACGCGAATGCCAATGCCCAGCTTATCGCACAGCCGCTTGCAGAGGTAGAGCCCGAGGCCGGTGGAGCCGGGGACGGCCCGGCCGTTTGCGCCGGTGAATCCTTTGTCGAAGATGCGGGGCAGGTCTTGCGGCGGAATGCCGACGCCGTTGTCCTCCAGCAGAAGGACGGCGGTCCCTTCCTCGCGCCGGCACGAAAAGCGGAGGGCGGGCGCCGGGCCGCCATACTTGACGGCGTTGCCAATGAGCTGGTCCAAGATAAAGCGGACCCACTTGTCGTCGGTGCAGACCACACAGGTCTCACACTCCACCGAGACGGCCACCTGATGCCGGCGCAGCAGGTACTTGTTGTCGGCTACGGCGGCGTGGACCACTTCCGCCAGGTCGATCTCCCGGACGAGGTAGTCCTTTTCGGCGTGCTCGCTCCGGGCATAATAGAGGGCCTGCTCAGTATAGCGGGTGACGCTCTCCAGCTCGGCCAGAAGCTGCCGGGTCCAATCGCTGCGGTGATTTTCGCATAGCAGCTTGCCCGCCGTGATGGGGGTCTTGATCTCATGGACCCACTGCTCGATGTACTCTTTGTATTCCGCCCGCTCCCGCTGGGCCGCGCCGATCTTTTCCAGCATCGACTTTTCGGCCATCCGCATCAGCTGGCGGTAGACTTCCTCTTCGGCGGTGGTGGACGGCGGCAGGACTTCGGGCAAAAGATAGCGTTCGTCCAGCTGTTCGGCCAGGGCCAGCAGGGCGTCCAGCCGCCGCTTCTGGAGCACGAAGCGGCACCCCAACCAGAGAGCCAGCACTACGGCCCAGACCCCTGTAATGAAGGCGACCGTCCCGGCGGCAACGCCGCCCGCCAGCAGAAAGAGGGCCAGGGCCACCCCGCCGCACAGGTTGAGAAGGACGGCGGGAAGCTGGTCCCGCCAGAACGCCCCGGCCCTCACAGGGTGTACCCCTGCCGGTGCCGGGTCTTGATAAAGCCTTCCAGCCCGATGCCATCCAGCTTCTCCCGGATGCGAGCCACATGGACGCTGAGGGCGTTGTCGTCGATGTAGAGCTGGTTGTCCCACAGAAAGTCGATGAGATCGTCTCGCGGGCAGATGGCGCCGGCGTGCTTGAACAGGTAGTACAAAATTTTCAGCTCGTTTTTGGTCAAGTCGGCCCGGCGGCCCTGGTGCTCGATCTGGCTGCTCCCCAGGTGGAGGGCCGCGCCGTTCCAGCGCAGCACCTCGCCCCCGTGCGCTGTAGGGTACGCCCGCCGCAGCAGCGCGGCGATTTTGGCCAGCAGGATGGCCGGATTGTACGGCTTGGTGATGAAGGCGTCACCGCCCAGCATGATGCTGTTCAACTCATCCATGTCGCTGTTGCTGCTGGTGACAAAGATGATAGGCGCCTCAGGAACAGCCCGTATCTGGCTGCACAGCGCAAAACCGCCGGTCCCGGGCAGTTTGATGTCCAGCAGCACAAGATGGGGCCCATAGGCCCGGAACTGCTCGGCCGCCCGGTCGAAGTCGGTGACAGCCTCGGCCTCATACCCCGCGCCGGACAGCAAAATCTGCAGCTGGGTACGGATGGTGGGGTCATCTTCAACGATGAGGATCTTGTAAGGCATGGTGAACCCCCATTCTGGGTAGATTTTTATTTATTATAGCAAAAGGGAAGGCACAAATAAAGAAGAGTTGCTGCTCCAAAAGAGCGCCACCAGCCTGTGTGCAAAAACTTGCATTTTCGTGGGATTTATGGTATATACATTATACGAAAATACTTGCAATCACATATTCAGCCGAAGGGAGGCCCCGTCATGACCGCCGTCATCTACGCCCGCTATTCCTCCGACAATCAACGGGAGGAATCCATCGAAGGCCAGATCCGCGAGTGTACCGCCTACGCCGAGAAGAATGGCATGACAGTGGTCAAGCACTATATCGACCGGGCCTATTCAGCCAAGACAGCCAACCGCCCGGAATTTCAGCAGATGGTAAAGGACAGCGAGAAGCGCCTGTTCGATGTGGTCCTGGTCTGGAAGATCGACCGCTTTGCCCGGGACCGCTACGATGCCGCCCATTACAAGCACATTCTGCAAAGAAACCATGTGAAACTGGTGTCGGCGACTGAACCCATCTCGGACACACCTGCCGGCATTATGATGGAAAGTATGCTGACGGGGATGGCTGAGTATTATTCGGCTGAGTTGTCGGAGAAGGTCGTCCGTGGCATGACCGAAAACGTCCTCAAGGGCAAGTACAACGGTGGAACAGTCCCCATTGGGTATCGAATTGACGAAAACCGCTTCTTTCAAATTGACCCGCTGAAAGCGCCTTTCGTGGTGGAAGCCTTCAAGAAGTACAATGAGGGTGCAACCATGAAGGAAATCATGAACTGGCTCAATCAGCAGGGCGTGACCACCAACCGGAACCAGAAATTTACTTACAACAGCGTTCAAACCTTACTCACCAATCGCCGCTATATTGGGGAGAACCGTTTCCAGGACATCGTTATGCCGGACACAGTGCCGGTGATTGTGGATAAGGAACTGTTTGAACGCGTTCAGGAGAAAATGGCCAAAAACCGCCGCGCCCCGGCCCGGCATAAGGCGGAGGACGATTATCTGCTGACCACCAAGCTGTTCTGCGGCATGTGCGGGGCCATGATGTTCGGCGAGTGCGGAACAGCCAGAAACAAGACGGTTTATCATTACTACAAGTGTGCCAACGCCAAACGTACCAGGAGCTGCAAAAAGAAAACCGTCCGAAAAATCTGGCTGGAAGACTTGGTGGTTAATGCAACGCTGGAGATGCTCCAGGATGACAGGACCATCGATGCAATCGTCGAGATGGTGATGCACTTGCAAGACCAGGAAAATACGGCTCTCCCTCTCTTGGAAAAACAGCTGAAAGAGGTGGACAGCGGTATCCAAAATATGCTCAACGCCATCCAGGCCGGCATCTTGACCAGCTCCACCAAAGAGCGGTTGGAAGCTCTGGAAGCCCAGAAGAAAGAGCTGGAAATCAGGATCACGGAAGAGAAGCTGGCCAAGCCCAAACTCAGCCCGGACTTCGTGAGATTCTGGCTGACCCGATTCCGCAAACTGGATCCGCACATCAAAAGTCACCGTGAGACGCTGATCAATACATTCGTGAATGCCATTTATCTGTATGATGAAAAAGTTTTGATTACATTCAACTATAAGGATGGCCTCAAAACCATCTCTTTGGAGGACGTGGCCGCCTCGGCTGCCCCGGAGGGCAGCGGTTCGGATTTGGATGGATTGGGTCCACCAAACAAGAAAGCCGCATGAGCACTTGAAAAAGCAAGTGTTCATGCGGTTTTTTTATTTTTGCGGCTCTCTTGAACCGCCATGAACGACCGAGAAAACGCAGAAAAATCCATTGAAAAAGTCTGCAAAAAGTCGGCAGGCAAAACGAAACGCCCCCGTGCTGCACCTTCTATCAACAGGGCGACGCTACGCTTGCAGAACGCTATCAAATCATGCAGGCACAGCGGGAGCGGACCCTGCAGGAAATGGAGGAGATGAAACGCCGTTTGGCTGTTCTGGATAAGAAACTGGAACACCACGGGAAATTGCTCGATGGCAAGAAAGACACCTGGGACCATGCGTATATGCAGAATTTGATTTGGAAAGGAAAGAAAAAAGATGACAAGTAAAAAAGTTTGGTTTGTAACAGGCTGTTCGAAAGGGCTGGGCCATGCGCTGGTCAAAAAACTGCTGGAGGAGGGGTATCCGGTGGCGGCCGCCAGCCGGGATGCGCAGACACTGGTAAACGTGTTTGGCTCGGAAGGTGACGGCTTTTGCCGCTCTCTTTGAACATCAAGGACGAGGACGCGGTAAAAGCCGCCCTTGACCAAACCAGGAAGAAGTTTGGCCGGATCGATGTCGTTGTGAAAAACGCCGGATACACCCACCTCGCCACGATCGAGGAGATGAGCGACGCACGATGGGAACGGACAGCTGCGACGGGATCCGAAATATCTGCGCCAATACAGTCAAACTGATGGACGAAATGCGGGAAGTTGCCGCTTCCACCAATTATTGAGGTGCCCCTGTGAAAGGAGATAAAGCGGACCGCCGGCAATATGTGCGCGAAGGCTCTGCCAGCACGCAGTAAGCTGAAACGCTGCCTGCCCGGCAGGGGCGGTGCAGGAGCAAGAGGATACAAAGGGAAAAGGCCACAGCTGGCGCAAAACCGGCTGCGGCCTTTTTGATTGGTTGTGGCCTGCGGGGCGGATCACGCCTTTTCGTAGGCCGGCTGGAATGCTGCATAGCCGGCGAGGGCCTCGTCCGTGCGGGTGTAATAGCGGACGCCCTTGTCCAGCTTGGCGATCTCAGCCATTTCCTCATCCGTCAGGCGGAAGTCGAGGATGTTGAGGTTGTCGCGGATGTGGTCGATGTTCTTGCTGCCGGGGATGACGGCAAAGCCCATCTGGGTATGCCAGCGGAGGATGACCTGCGCCGGGCTCTTGCCGTATTTTTCGCCCAGCTTTGCAAAAATGGGCTCCTGGATCAGGGCCTTGTCGCCGTGGCCCAGCGGATACCAGGCCATCAGCTTGATGCCGTACTGGTCCAGCGTCTTGCGGAGCTCTTTCTGGGTGTAGTAGGGGTGGGCTTCCACCTGGATGAACTGGGGGACGATCTCCCATTTGCCGCTGAGCTGCTCGAGATATTGGCCCTCAAAGTTGGAGATGCCAATGGCCCTGGCCTTGCCCTCGCGGTAAGCCTTTTCCAGCTGGCGGTAGCCGGCCATCCAGTTCCCGGCGGGCTGATGGATGTAGAGCAAGTCTACGTAATCGACTCCCAGGCGCTCCAGCGTCTCGTCCACAGCGTTTTCATTTTCGTATTCGCTCGCCCAGAGCTTGGTGGAGAGAAAGACTTTTTCTCTGGGCACGCCGCTTTCTTTGATCCCGCGCCCGACGGCCCGCTCGTTGCAGTAGGCGTTGGCGGTATCTACACATTCATACCCCATTTTGAGCGCTTCGCGCACGCTGACCTCGGCGTCAGCGGGGGAGATCATAAAGGTACCAATGCCGATCACGGGGCATTTGTTTCCGTTGTTCAGGGTGATGTATTCCATTCAGGTATCCTCCTTGTCTGTATGGTTTGCTTGTCTGTACGGCGCGAGCGCCGCTTGAAGGACGATGCTGCACAGGGCGTCCGTTTGTTCGGAACCCTTGATCTGGCCGTCCGTCATGCACCAGGCCACCATCAGCCCGTAGAGCTGGGTGTTGATGAGAAGGGCCAGGTCGTCCAGAGGCGCGTCGCTGCGCAGTTCTCCGCGGGTTACGGCTTCCTGCAGGATGGAGCGCATGGTCTGGTCATCGTACCGGTACTTCGTGATGTACGTCCCTCCGAGAAACATATCGTTGGGGGAGAGGTTGTTCTTGAGCCACTGCCTGCATATTTCGATCCCCGTTTCTTCAATGTCCCCGAGGAATTCGCGGCAATAATACCGCAGCCGATCCAGAATGTCTTTGTCCTTCATCCCGTTGACGATCTCCGCAAGGCGGTAGAAATCCGTCTGATTCAGCGCTTCTACTACGTCCTCCTTCTTTTTGAAGTAGGTGTAGAAGGAACCGGTAGAGACCCCCGCCTGTTTGGCGATGTCCTCGATGGACGTATCTGCGAAGCCTTTTGCAGCGATCAACACCTTGGCGGCCTGGATGATCTTCTTCCGTGTCTCGACGGCGCGGGCCTGCCGGGTGGTGGTTTTCTTCTCCAATTCCTCACCTCCTTTTGGTGTGTCTGCAGTATAGCACAAATCTGAATCAAATTCAATGAATTGCATTCGATTTTTACGTGAAGATTTTGTGAAAATCTGGAAGGCGAGTTTTATAGAGTAAGTATGATTGACTTTGAACAAGCTCTATGGTAAACTTTTTCTTACAAGTAAAACTGCTGCTTGGAAGGGGGATAGAGTGAAGATGCAACAGGGAGAGGGAAAATTTATCACATCGGTAAAGGTTGGACCAAAAGGGCAAATCATTGTGCCTAAGGAAGTACGGGACATGTTTCACATTCAGCCGGGAGATATGCTTTTGATGTTGGCTGATATGGAACAGGGAATTGCCATTCAGACATTTGATTCGACAAGTGAGATGTTTGAGAAGCTGTTTCCAGCTAAGAAAGTGATGGATTAAGAATAGCCGCGCTTTGGAAAGAAGTGCGGCTGTTCTTTTGTCGAAAAAGTAAAACTTGTAATACTTATATTGACTTGACACACTGGAAGTGCTATAATATTGGCAAGAAAAGTGCTACAAGTAAAACTTATGACACTTGCGAAAGGAGGAAAAAGAAGAACAGTACACGGCTTATTTATAAGGAGGTTTTTATGAAATTTCTGGAAGTGAATGGACTGACCAAAAGATATCCGAAATTTACGCTGAAAAATGTCTCTTTCTCTTTGGAGCAGGGAAGGATCATGGGGCTGATTGGCAAAAATGGAGCGGGCAAAAGCACTACCCTGAAGGCAATGCTCAATATGGTCTGCCCTGACAGAGGAACGATTAGGATGTTGGGACATGATTTCCGACAGGAAGAGGAGGTTTGCAAGCAGGATATTGGCGTAGTGCTGGGAAGCATCCAATTCTATCAAACCAAAAAGTTACAGACAATCACGGACGTGACAAAGCATTTTTATCGGAAATGGGATGACATTGCGTATCAAAAATATATGTCTATGTTTGAACTGGACGAGAAAAAGCAGGTGCATCAACTTTCCGAGGGGATGAAAGTCAAGTATCTGATTGCGCTTGCACTTTCCCACAATGCAAAATTGCTTATTTTTGATGAACCGACCAGCGGCCTTGACCCTGTGGCCCGTGAGGACTTGTTGGAGCTTTTTCAGCATCTGGTAAAAGACGGGAAAAGAAGCATTTTATTTTCCACGCATATCACCTCGGATTTGGACAAATGTGCTGACGATATAACCTATATCAAAAATGGTGAAATTATCGCCAGTGCGGATAAGGCTTCTTTTGTTCAGACTTTCCAATCCCTGAAAGCTCCCGGCGAAGATAGCCTGAATTTGGAGGAAATCATGGTGAGAAATGAAAGGGGGACTTATAATGTCTAAGTTACTCTATAAAGAGTGGCGTCTTGCCGTACATTCCGTTGTTTATTTGTTCTTGTTGATTGGGGCGCTGCTGCTGGTTCCTGCATATCCGTATGGCATGATTTTTTTCTTCGGTTGCCTTGGATTATACTTTACTTCCCAATTTGCCAGAGAAAATTCCGATGCTTTTTACACGGCCACGCTTCCCATCAAAAAGCGCCATGTGGTAAAAAGTAAATGTCTGTTGTTTGTGAGCATTGAGATTGCACAACTTATCATCTGCATACCGTTTTCGATCATCCGCTTGCGGACACTCCCTGACGGTAATCCTGTTGGCATTGAGGCGAATGTGGCATACTTTGGATTTGGCTTGATCGTCTATGCTGTTTTTAACTTTCTGTATCTCACGGTGCTTTTTCAGTCTGCCTATCAGGTAGGCAAGGCGTTTGTTGTTGCGATTATTCCGGCAGCAGTAATCATTGCACTGATGGAATACGCCGTACACCTGCCATCGTGTGCGTGGTTGGACAGTGTGCAGAAGGAGGATTTCATCCGGCAGTTGCCGCTGCTGGCGGTTGGCGCTTTGATTTATGCCGGCAGTAACTTTTTGACTTATCAAGTTGCGGCCAGGTGCTTTGAACGAGTCGATTTATAAAAGCATAAATCAGGGACGCATTTTGCAAAAGCCGCAGTCAAAAAAGGCCCGAAGCAAACGCTTCGGGCCTTTGATTTGACGTTTCGTTGTTTCTATGCGAGCTTACCGGGTAAAGCTGGATCAGGCGCCGACTTTGGACAGGGCGTCGTTCACGGCTTCGATGATGCCCTTGCTGGAGAAGGTAGCGCCGGCGGCTACGTCCACATCGGTGGACTGGGCCTGGATGATGGCATCGGGGATGGTCTGGAAGGCGGGGTCGGAAACACCGGCGGTCTCGCCGTGGGACAGCACTTCGATCTTGCTGATCTTGTCGCCGTCCATGGTGACCTTGACCTTGATGGTGCCGCCAAAGCCTTCGCCCTCGCCGATGTACTCGTTGTCAGCCAGCGTTTCCTCGGCGGCGGGCTCCTCGGGAGCGGCCTCCATGTAGCCGAAGTGGATGTTCAGCAGTTCGGCTGTCTTTCTGGCCACGTCGCCGCTGACGCCGCCGCAGCGGGCCAGACGTCTCGGGTCGCTCATCTCGGTGATGCCGGCGGTCTGCATAAAGAGGGTGACGCTGTCGGCGCAGTTCACGGTCTTGGCGATGGTGGGGGTCTCCGCCTGGATCTCGGGCTGGTAGATGGGCAGGTTGGTGGAAGTGTACCAGTTGAACAGTTCCTTGGTGATGGCAGAGGAATCGTCCGGGGCGCACATCAGGCCGATGATCGCGGCCGCGCCGCCCAGAGAGCCGCACAGGGAGCTGGCGCCGTAGCCCGTCTTGCCGTTGACGAACATCTCGGCGGGGATAGCGGTGTAGGGGAAGCCCACCTTTTCCTTCAGCTCGGTCAGCAGGGCGTTGCCCACGGCGTAGCAGCAGCCGTTCTCATAAAAGCTCTCGTAGGCGAGCTGCTCCACCCGGTCCAGATCGAACTCACAGGAGGGGTAGGGGTGAGACGGGATCTCGATCTCCGCCTCGGTCTCGGTCACGGCTGCGCTGGCGGCCGGCTGGGACGAGGCTGCCACAGAGGCGCTGGAAGCGGGCTGCGAGCAGCCGGCCAGGCCCAGGAGCGTCAGGCCGCCCAGGGACAGACCGGTCCGTTTCAGGAACGTTCGGCGGGACTGTAATTTCGACATGTAGATAGCCTCCTTCAAGCTGTCAAAACATTCTAACTATATTGTATATTTTTTAACGGGTTTGTCAATAGAAACTTGCATATAGTCACAAAAGCGCACGTTCTGCATGGGCGGCAGGCCGGGCGGCCCGCCGGGCGCTTGCATCCGGGGCGGTTTTCTGGTAGTATCGGAAAAAGAAAACACAAAACGCCGGCAGGCGTACCAAGGAGGACGATCACCATGAAATGGGGCATTCTGGCTACAGGAAACATCGCCCAAAAATTTGCATCCACCCTGAAACAGATGGAGGGGGAAGGGGAGGTCCTGACCGCGGCGGGATCGCGGCGGGCCGAAAGTGCGGCGGCCTTTGGGGCGGCGTACGGCATTCCCCACACCCACGGCTCGTATGAGGCGCTGGCTGCGGACCCGGAGGTGGAAGCGGTCTACATCGCCACCCCCAACAGCCTGCACGCGGCGGATGTGCGGCTGTGCCTGGAACACGGCAAGCACGTGCTGTGCGAAAAGCCTTTCACCCTGACAGCGGACCAGGCCCGGGAGCTCTACGCCCTGGCCGCCGGAAAGGAGCTGCTTTTGATGGAGGCGCTGTGGATCCGCTTTTTGCCGCTGTACGCCGAGCTGCGGCGGATGCTGGTCGGCGGCGTCATCGGGGAAGTGCGGCAGGGCTCCTGCCAGTACGGGTTTGTGGCCCAGGGCGCCAGACGGGAGAGGAAGTTCCGCTCGGAGCTGGGCGGCGGCGCGCTGCTGGACATCGGCGTTTACAACCTGGGATTTTTCCAGATGGCGCTGGGCATCCCGGACCAGGTCGAGACGCGGGAGGTCCACTTCACCGAGTATGGCACCGATGACTACAGCAGGCTGTGCCTGCGCTGGCAGAACGGCTGCGAGGCCCAGTCGGTGCAGACCATCGGGCAGGAGCTGGAGCGCCGTGCCGTGCTGGAAGGCACCAAGGGCCGCATCGTCCTGCCCGACTTCCAGCACGCGGAGACGATGCTTTTGCAGAGCGGGGCAGGGGAGAAGGAGCTGCGCTTCCCCTTTGCGGTCAACGGCTTTGAATACCAGATCCGGGAAGCGTCTCGGTGCGTGGCCGAGGGCCGCACGGCCAGCACTTTGTATCCCCCGGAGGACAGCGTCGCCCTGACCGCCCTGATGGAGCAGATCCGCACCGGCTGGGGGATGAAGTTTGCAGGGGAGCCCTGAGCACATACCGGCCCGGCGGAAAAATGAATAAATATGCGCCGGATTTGGCATATATTCCGCGATTGCGGGCCGGACGCTGTATTTTGATGCTTTTTCTCTTTTTTGGATCGGCCTGCAGGATGCGATTTATTTGTAAAAGAGGGAAAGAAAGCTGAAAAACTTTCAATCTGTCAAATATGCACTTGCTTTTTTGGGCAAAAGCTATATAATAATAAAAGACAGACGACGGGGTCTGGTCCTCCGAACGGAGGGCCGGGCCCTGTTTTTTGTGCTGATGTGTCCTTGCTGTGAATACAACTTTGCGGTTTCGGCGGCTGTGTAAGAACATTTTTGCTTGTTTTACTCAGAAATCCGGCGAAATCCGCAGGCGATTCTGTGAAAATTTATGCTTGCTTTTTCTCGCAGAATGTTTATAATAGTGATATCGCTGCAAGAACACTTGTATTTTTAGTGCAGACACGCCGGTCCTGTGCCGGTTTTGTCCCGCACAGAGGGAGGAAGAACTTATGAAAAGCAAACGGTTTGTAGCGCTGGCTGCGGCCGCGGCCATCTGCGTTTCGGCGCTGGGCGGCTGCGGGTCCTCGTCCACGGCATCCGGCACATCCACTTCTTCGGCCGGCAGCACGGCCGCCTCGGGGGACAAGGTCGTCAAGATCGGCGTCTTTGAGCCTTCCACCGGCGACTCCGCATCCGGCGGCAAGAAAGAGATGCTGGGTATGCAGTACGCCAACGCCGAGACCCCCACCGTGGAGATCGGCGGCGAGACCTACCAGGTCGAGCTGGTCTACGCGGACAACGGCTCCTCCACCGACAAGGCCCCCTCGGCGGCCTCCGAGCTGGTGAGCCAGGGCGTGTCCCTGGTGCTGGGCTCCTACGGTTCCGGTGTTTCGATCGCCGGCGGCCCCATCTTTGACGATGCCGGCCTGGCCGCCATCGGCGTCACCTGCACCAACCCCAACGTCACCGCGGGCAACGATTATTACTACCGCATCTGCTTCCTGGACCCCTTCCAGGGCACCGTCCTGGCCAACTTCGCCACGGACAAGTTTGACGCGAAGGTGGCCTACTGCCTGGGCGAGACCGGCAACGAGTACGACCAGGGCCTGATCGCCTACTTTACCCAGGCGTTCGAGGCTGCGGGCGGCACCGTCGTCACGGCGTCCTTCCCCACCAACAACTCCGACTTCAGCACCTACCTGAACCAGGCCAAGAACGAGGGCGCGGACGTCATCTTCACCCCCGTCTCCATCGCCTACTCCACCCAGATCATCCAGCAGGCCGCCGCGCTGGGCATCGAAGCGCCCTTCCTGGGCTCCGATACCCTGGATGACAACATGGTCCTGGCGGCTGCCGAGGGCACCGACGTCCAGCTGTATGTTTCTACCTTTTACCAGGAGGGCGGCTCTCCCGAATTTGACGAGGGGGTCAAGAACTACATCAACAGCAACGCGGACGCCCTGACCAACAACGGCGGCAACGACACCATCGCCGCTGTCACCGCCATGGGCTACGACGCCTACTATGTGGCGCTGGAAGCCCTGAAGGCGGCCGGCTCCACCGATCCCGCCGCGATCAAGGCCGCTCTGGCGGGCGTGACCTACGACGGCGTGTCCGGCCACATCGCCTTTGACGAGCAGGGCGACGCCATCCGCGACACCGCCTACATCAAACACTCCACCAACGACGGCGCTTGGGAGCTTGAGACCCAGCAGACCGTTGCACAGTAAGCAAAAACGACTGGTAAGGTTTGGCGGGGGCCGCTGGCTCCCGCCAAACGCTTTCTAAAACAAACTGCCCCCGGAGGAGAAACCTATGGAATATTTTGTTTCGGTCCTGCTGTCCGGCATCGCGGTGGGCGGCCAGTACGCGCTGATCGCCATCGGCTACACCATGGTGTACGGCATTCTGCGGCTGATCAACTTCGCCCACGGCGATGTGTTCATGGTCGCGGGCCTGATGGGCGTCTATCTGGCCACCTGGATGCCGCTGTATCTGGCGCTGCCCCTGGTGCTGGTGCTGACGGTGGTTCTGGGCTTCCTGATCGAGCGGGTGGCCTACAAGCCCCTGCGGACGGCCCCCCGCATGTCAGTCATGATCTCGGCCATCGGCGTCAGCTACCTGCTGCAGAACACCGCCACCTATGTCACCGGCGGCCAGCCCATGAGCTACCCGTCCATTCCCTTTTTGTCCGACACCATCACCATTGCCGGCACCCCCACCCGCTGGGCCGTCATCCTGACCCCTTTCCTGGTGGTGGCGCTGGTGGTGCTGCTGACCCAGCTCATCGACCACACCAAGGTCGGCATGGCCATGCGGGCCGTGGCCAAGGATTTTGAGACCAGCGAGCTGATGGGCATCAAGATCAACTCGGTCATTTCGGCCACCTTTATCATCGGTTCGGCGCTGGCGGCCATCGGCTCGATGCTCTACTTCACCAACTACCCCTCCATCACCCCGACGGCGGGCGCCATGCCCGGCCTGAAAGCGTTCGTGGCGGCGGTTTTCGGCGGCATCGGCTCCATTCCCGGCGCGGTCATTGGCGCGTTTCTCATCGGCATCTGCGAAAACCTGGTCAAGAGCACCCAGTTCACCGTCTTTTCCGACGCCATCACCTTTGCGCTGCTGATCGTGATCCTGGTCTTTAAGCCCACCGGTCTGTTCGGCGAAAAGGCGACCGACAAAGTGTAAGGAGGCCCCCATGAAAAAGACGAAATCTTTCAGCTGGGGCGCGGTGGCAGGCGTGGTGGTGTTCCTGGCCTTCATCATCCTGCTGGAGAACATCACGGCCCTGGTGCCGGGCGCGCCCCGCGTCCTGCAGCCCACCAGCCAGCTGTTCACGGTGCTGAAAAAGGGCGCCGTCTACTCTCTGGTGGTGGTTTCCATGAACCTGCTCAACGGCTTTACTGGCCTGTTCTCTCTGGGGCAGGCGGGCTTCATGCTGCTGGGCGCTTATACCTACGCCATCCTCACCGTCCCTGTGGACCAGAAAGACACCGTTTACTACCTGTTCGGCGGCTCCGCGGTGAAATTCTCCCTGCAGGACACCTTTGCGCTGCTGTTCGGCTCCACCGGCGTGGGCGGCGGCATCAGCATGGTGCTGGGCGTTCTGGTGGGGCTGATCCTGGCCGGCCTGGTGGCCGCGGGCTTTGCCTACCTCATCGGCCTGCCGGTCCTGCGGCTCAAGAGCGACTACCTTGCCATTGCGACCCTGGGCTTTGCGGAGATCCTCCGCGCCATTTTCCAATGGCAGCCCCTGGGCCCCATCACCAACGGCGCCAATATGCTGAAAAGTTTCCCCACCTTCTCCGACTTCAACATTGAGGACGCCTCCGGCAAGGTGGTGCTCCGCCTGTCGGCCTTTGTCCCCATGCTGGTGGCGGTGGTCTGCATCGCCATCATCGTGCTGCTGATCAACTCCTCCTACGGCCGCGCCTTTAAGGCCATCCGGGAGGACGAGGTGGCCGCCGAGGCCATGGGCATCAACCTGGCCAAGCACAAGATGCTGTCCTTCTGCATTTCTTCCTTCTTTGCCGGCGTGGGCGGCGGCCTGTTCGCGATGTACGCCGCCAACGCCCAGGCCAAGGTGTTCACCTCCACCATGACCTATGAGCTGCTGCTGATCGTGGTCATCGGCGGCATCGGCTCGGTGTCCGGCTCCATCATCGCCACCTTCCTGTATGTGGCCTGTTCGGAGTGGTGGCTCCGCTTTTTGGATTCGGAGCAGACCTTTGCTTCGCCCACCGACCCGGCCCGCCTGGCTTTCATCGCGGTGTTTGCCGTGGCGGTGGTCGGCGTATCCTATGCGGCCATCCGCGCCGCCCGCAAAAAAGAGGGCCATACCCTGACGCAGGAGCTGCCCATCTGGATCGTGGCATTGCTGCTGCTGGGGTGGCTGGTGTACTTCGTCATTTCCCGTTCGCTGAAACTGCCGCTGCTGCGCAACGGCTTCCGCATGGTGGTGTTCTCCATCATTATCATGATCGTGGTGCTGTTCTTCCGCCGCGGCATCATGGGCGACCAGGAACTGCCGGATGTCCTGCGCGTGCTGAAAAACCGGAAACATAAAAAGGAGGCGTCCAAATGAGTGAGCGCAAAAACGTCCTCCATGTCGAAAACGTGACCATGCAGTTCGGCGGCGTGGTGGCGATGAACAACCTCTCCCTGGACGTCATGGAAGGGGAGATCGTGGCCCTGATCGGCCCCAACGGCGCCGGCAAGACCACCGCCTTCAACTGCATCACCGGCGTGTACGAGCCCACCAACGGCAAGATCGATTTCTGCGGCGAGCCTCTGGTGGAAAACTATCCCCAGGGCAAGATGGAAAAAGGGTATCTGGGGGAGAACAAGGGGATGTACACCCACAAGCTGAACCCCACCCCCGACAAGATCACCCACCGGGGCATTGCCCGCACCTTTCAGAACATCCGCCTGTTCGGCGCGCTGACGGTGTTTGAAAACGTCCTGATCGCCAAGCACATGCGGGCCAAGCAGAACTTTTTGTCGGCCACCTTCCGGCTGAACGCCAAGGAAGAAGCCCGGATGCGGGCCGAGGCCATGGCGCTGCTGGAGGAGCAGGGTCTGGCGCAACTCAAGGACGAAGTGGCGTCCAGCCTGCCCTACGGCCTGCAGCGCCGGCTGGAGATCGCCCGCGCCCTGGCCACCAGCCCTAAGCTGCTGCTGCTGGACGAGCCGGCCGCCGGCATGAACCCGCAGGAGACCCAGGAGCTGACGGACTTTATCCGCGAGATCCGGGACAAATATCACCTGACCGTCCTGATGATCGAGCACCACATGGATCTGGTCATGCAGATCTCGGACCGCATTTACGTTTTGGATTTTGGCAAGCTGATCGCAGAGGGCACGCCTGTGGAGATCAGCACCAATCAGCGCGTCATCGACGCATATCTGGGGGTGGCCGACGATGCTGAGAATTGATGATCTTTGCGTGAGCTACGGCGGCATCGAGGCCGTCAAAGGCATTTCCCTCCGGGTGGAGGAGGGGCAGATCGTGACCCTGATCGGCGCAAACGGCGCGGGCAAATCCACCACCCTGCGCGCGATCTCGGGCCTGGTCAAGGTCAAGAGCGGCCGAGTCCACTTCCAGGGCGAGGACCTGACGGGCCTGCCGCCGGACCAGATCGTGTCCAAGGGGCTGACGCTGGTGCCCGAGGGCCGGCACGTATTCCCCGACCTGACCGTGCTGGAAAACCTGAAGATCGGCGCTTACCTGCGGAAGGACAGCCTGGAGAGCGACCTGGCCTGGATCTACGAGCTGTTCCCCCGCCTGAAAGAGCGTTCCTGGCAGGCGGCCGGCACCCTGTCCGGCGGCGAGCAGCAAATGCTGGCGGTGGGCCGCGCCCTGATGGCCCGCCCCAAGCTGATCATGATGGACGAGCCCTCTCTGGGCCTGGCCCCCATCGTGGTCAAGGGCATCTTTGAGATCATCAAGGAGATCAACCGCAAGGGCGTCACCGTCCTGCTCATCGAGCAGAACGCCAACATGGCCCTGCAGATCGCCGACGTGGGCTACGTGATGGAGACCGGCCGCATCACCCTGAAAGGCTCCGGCAAGGAGCTTCTGGCCAACGAGGCCGTCCGCAAAGCCTACCTGGGCAGCCACGCAAAGTGACGGGCGTTTCGCTGCAATGTTTTCCGCCGCTTTTTGCCCAGAGCGGCGCAAAATTTCCATAAGCGCACACAAAAGGCCGGCGGAACTCCGCCGGCCTTTTGTGCTGTCCAAAAATGATATGGATTTAAATTTTTATATGTGGTACAATGACAGCAGAACGAAAATTATACCACGCGCCGGCCTAACCTAAAAGATGCAGGCAGGGGAGGAAAATGCTATGAAAAAATTTGCAGTTTTATTGTATCCGAATTTTTCCTTACAGGAGATAACCTGTCTAACCTCCGCACTGACAGTCTGGTTTGGCGTGGAAATGGATTTCCTTGCGACTGAACGCAAAATATATAGAAGCGAAGAAGGTTTGCAAGCCATTCCCGACAAGATTACAGCGGAAGTAAATATAACGGACTATGATTGTGTGATCCTACCTGGGACCATCACCCCGCTGCCGGCACTGTTTGATGCTAAACTGATGGATTTTCTGAGAGGAGGAATCGGTTCAGACCTTGTTTATGCGGCAATTTCGTCCGCTCCTTTGTTGTTGTCTAAGGCCGGCGTGCTCTGCGGCAGGAAATTTACGGCAGGCTATTTTATGCAGATGGCGGATCTTTTTGCGTTTGTCGAAAAAGAAAACTTCCTGCACAAGGGAATCGTAGAAGATGGCAATGTCATCACGGGGATCGGCATATTTTTCAGGGAGTTTGCTGAAGCGGTGTTGCGAAGGTTTGGATATGAGGTCGATGAGCATTTTATGAGAAAGAAACCGGAGGATTATTCGGAGGATGATCTGACCTTCTATTGGTCCGAAAAAGACTATCAGGAATTTCTGGATGAATTAAAAGAATATTCTCCTGCTGGTGAGACCTGATCGATGGAGAAAGGTTCGTTGACCGGGCCGGATTTTTCGCGCTGTCAAAGCGGAGAAGGATATGGACAGACCGTTTTTCGCGTGGTATAATCACAGCAGAACGATCTATTTTGCGGGCGCACGGCCCCAAAAAGACAAAAGCAAAGGAGGAAGGAAAAATGCTGGAACTTTCCAATGGAACGTATTCCCTGAGCTTTGCGATCTACCTGTTTTTAGGGATTGTGATCCGTTTTGTGCCGGATGTATTCCCGCAGTTTCAGCGGCAGAATCCGGGCGGTTCGTACCCCATCGCCAATTTCAATCTGCCGTTCGAGGTCACGGAACAGAACTGGCCGCGGGTCCGGCGTGTGGGCAGCGGCATCTTCTTCGCCTTTTTTGTGGTCGGTCTGGCAAGTGTGTTCCTCTACGACGGCTGGCTGTATGACATCGTCCCGTGGAAATACAGCGAAATGGCGGGCTGGATTTTCTGCGCCTGTATCTGCGTCTTTCTGATCGGGACAGCCCTGGCGGCAAAAAAGAAGAAAGGATAAGAGCAAAGGCCGTTCTGCGCGGAGCAGAGCGGCCTTTTTCTGGGCAGATCTCCGGGATAAAGCAAAAGACCCGAAGCAGTTGCTTCAGGTCTTTGATGGTGGAGATAAGCGGGATCGAACCGCTGACCTCTTGAATGCCATTCAAGCGCTCTCCCA